>OJNU01000879.1_pt1 | contig 18163 bp, 16 predicted proteins | sample 1597941 | NCBI WGS metagenome assembly OJNU01 (sample SAMN01915228, study PRJEB22387) | human gut metagenome | isolation source: stool | host: Homo sapiens | place: USA | reverse complement strand
AATCGTTTCGCTGCTCGCCTCCCGCCTGCAGCCCGGCGCCTATATCCACTGTGCCACCGACTGGGAAAACTACGCCGAACAAATGCTCGAAGTGCTCTCGTCCGAACCGCTTCTGAAAAACCTTCATCCGGAAGGCTTCTCTCCGGTGATGGCCAATCCCTTGTGCGAGCGTCCCTGCACCAAGTTCCAGGCCCGAGGCGAACGACTCGGCCACGGCGTATGGGATCTCGTCTTCGTGCGCATCTGAATTTCCCCGCACCCTATCGAGTAGGTGGTAGGTGATTAATTCACCTGCCGACCTCTCACACCACCGCCCGTACCGATCTGGTAGGCACCCCTCACGGGGTGTTTTACGGCGGTTTCCATAGTTTTAGCCTCCATACCCGTCAACTCGTGTTAGACCGAGCCAACTCCAGCCTTGGGTTTTCAGAAAATCGTTGTTCAGGGTAGTGGCTAAGATGTGGCTATTTGCAATGCGCCAATAGCTCTTACGCGTATTCGCCCATTGGATCGCCTGTATGTGCGTGCATCCGAGCTTCCTCAGCGCCGCATACCTCGTCCTGACCCGTTTCCAAGTCTTCCACAGCAATTGTCGGATCCGTCTCCGAATCCACTCATCCGTCGCCTTCGACCACGTTTCGTATTTCGCAAATTTGAAATACTCACACCACCCTCGAAGTTTCTTGTACAGCGTCTCTTTCACCGCTGAGATACTTTGCTTTCTGTTTCGGGAAAGTATTTCTCTGAGCGTGTTCTTGAGCCGCTCTTTTGACTTCGAGTGCACCGTCGGGAAATACCCGTCCCTGGTTTTATAGAATCCATGGCCGAGAAATTTCACTCCGAATGTAATATGGCTGACAGTGGTTTTTGTCTCATTGACCTTGAGTTTCATGCGTCCCTCGATGAACCGAGTGACGCTCTTCAACGTCCTTTGGGCCGATCGCTTGGATTTGCATAGGATCACAAGGTCGTCTGCATATCTGGCAAATCGGTGACCGCGTTTCTCCAGTTCCTTGTCGAGTTCATCCAAATAGATGTTCGCAAGTAGCGGCGATAACGGCCCTCCCTGCATGAGACCAACTTCCGACTTCTCCACCTTTCCTTGTGTCCAAACTCCCGATTTGAGCATCCGTGTGATGAGCGATATCACTCGCCCATCCTTGATTCTCGTTGATAGTTTTCGGATCAATCGGCTGTGATTGACCGTATCGAAAAACTTCTCGAGATCCATATCGACTGCCCAAACGTAACCTTGGTCAGCTTCGCTCATGACTTTGAAGATCGCATCGTGTGCGCCTCTCGTCGGGCGAAAACCGAAGCTCGACATTGAAAAGGTGCCGTCATAGCTGTATGAAAGCTTTTGCGCAACGGCTTGTTGCACAAGACGGTCGATGACCGTCGGGATTCCAAGATTCCTGAATTTCCCCTTTTCCGGTTTCGGTATGGTTACCCGTTTCACGGGTGCAGGGCGATATTTCCCTGACAGAATCGCACTCGTCAGCTCGCCGGGGTGCTCGAAAATGTACTTCCGAAGCTCTTCGGTTGTCATTCCGTCCACGCCCGGAGCCCCTTTGTTTGCTTCGACGCGTTTGAGCGCCAAAGTCAAATTCTCGCGGCTCAGTATCGCCTCGAGTGTGATCTCCGTAAAAGCGGATTGGTCTTGTGCGGTGTTATCCATTTCCATCACGGCCGTTGCGCCCTCCCGAATCCCTCTCTCCCTTCCGTGGATACCCAGATTCGGCCAGGTCTCTTATGTTTTCTGCGCCTTGCGACTTTGTGTCTACGGCACCGTACTCCTATGAATTCAGTCCTTCGACAGGTACTGCCCTGTCTACTATGACCTCTGCTGACTACTCACAGCAAGCTTTACGCCGTGACCTCTGTTGAGGCCGCGTCTGTGAGTCCTCCCCAGGTAAGAACATGTTCTTTCCCACCATGCACCTTCTGCATATACACCTCTGGTTCCGTGTAGCTTTGGGCTTCGTCTTGTTAGGCAGACTTACCCACCATCGAATGCCTCATGCAGTTCCTGTCCGTAAGGTCAGTGGTTTGCCTCGGGCTTCCTTCAGATCCTGCCTCGCGACAGACACCCTTGCCTCTAGCTATGCGCTTGGTGCTACCTCCCGCGCTCGGGACTTTCACCCGTTAGATCGTGCCCATGCTGGGCGCACTAAAATTTCGCCGCCATCTTTGCTTAAAAGTGCACAAAGATAGCGGCGAGAATTTCAGGGCTCAGTTAAAAGTCCCGCTCGGTTAAAAGAGACTCACTTCTCGTTAGGCTTTTCCTTTAGATGCCTGTACAACCGTATTGGCCGCGACATAACCAAACACCAAGCCTTTGATGAAGGCTGTCGCTGACATGTACGTCTTTCCGTGGAAGCCACCGGTTACTTCGCCGGCCGCATAAAGTCCCGGGATCTTGTTGCCGAAGACATCAATGACCTCCGTTTTTTCGTTGATCTTGACGCCGCAATAGGTCGCTAACAGCACAGCGGTACCCGGGAACACATAGAACGGCGGCTTGTTAATCGGACGCAACTTACCCATTTCACCGGCCTGATGCTTACGACCGAATACGCGATCTTCACCGTATTTCTCAATATCGCTGTTATAAGCCTTGACCGTCGCCTCAACGACCTTCGGATCCAACCCTGCCTTCGCCGCAGCTTCTCCGATTGTCTGGCCCTTAAAGACGAGTCCACGTTCTTCGGACTGCAACACGCTACCGTTGTTACGTGCTGCCTTCAGGGACTCCTGACGAACCGGTTCATCGTAAACGATGTACCCGATACCGCCTTCCTGTTCGAGAACGTAATCACCGACATCCTTCTTGGGAATGGACTCATTGACAAAACGTTTGCCGGCTTTGTTGACCACGATGCCGCCCAGCCAGAACGGATAAGCGGAGTCACTGATTGACTGCGGTTTGGTATTGAACGCAAAGGTTGCCTTGATGTAGGGCATGTCGGCAACATCCGCCCCGTAGGCTTGAGCCATCTTCAAGCCGTCGCCGTCGCTGCCCATTCCGCAAATGGCCAACGTATTGGCCATACGGGGAACATATTGCGCAAGCATCTTCTTGTTGCGAGCAAAGCCTCCCGACGTCAGAATAACGCCTTTCTTTGCTTCAATGGCCATTTCTTTTTCTTCCGACTTCGCATACACACCCACGATCGCGTGTTTCTTACTGTCATAAGCCAGACGAACGGCAGGCGTCGAAGTCATGATCTTGACACCTTTTGACTCGGCCAATTTCTGGAGCCCCGATAAAACGGATCCCGGATTGATCTGGTGGTTACGAGGAACCGACACATTGCCCGTCAAATGTTCTTTGTTGAGCTTGCCACCGTGAGCCATGAACCAGTTGTAAACCTCAAGCACATGATCCGTAAATGTCTGAACCACTTTAGGATCATTGAGGTTGCCGCCCACCTTCATGATGTCTCGATAGAGCTGCTCCTTGGAGTCCTTAATGCCCAATTTCTTCTGGTGCTCCGTGCAAGCTACCGTGGATCCGCCGCCGCAAATCGCCGATGAACCACCCACAAAGGCCAACTTTTCAAGCAGAAGCACCTTAAGCCCCTGTTCGGCAGCGTGAGCTGCAGCAGCCAAACCTGCACCGCCAGCCCCCACCACGACCACATCGTAGGATGCATCCCATTTATTCGGCCGATCTGTCGGCATAGCAGATGCTTTACTCAAAACACCCATGGTTAGGCCGCCTGCGACAGCCGATTTCAACAAGTCTCGACGAGATTTTTGCATTTTTCCCTCCTCCGGTTTTTCTGATTTGTACATTCCACAAAAGTGTTTGAAATGTCTATATTCGTCAGTTTATTGTCGGATTTGTGCATAAAACGCAAAACTGTCATGCAATAAAATCCCCTTATTCCGCGCTAATTTAACTGGTAAAAAAAATAGAAGATTGACTGTCTCTAATGTCGCTCTCCCACACAAATCTCACCAATAATTTGGCGCTGTGGCGTTTGTTTATTGAGGTTTGCCATAAAGGCTCCATCAGTGCAGTTGCCAAAGATCATCAGGTTGATCCTTCGACCATCAGCCGCAAGCTTTCTGCGCTCGAATCCTCGCTTGGCGTGAGGTTTTTATCCCGCAGCACTCGTTCTTTGTCATTAACCACCGCCGGCGTTGATGCCCTGATGCAGGCTCAGTCCATGTTGGATGTTTACGACGATTTTCTGCAGAAGATCAAGCCCGACACCGCCCACCTCAAGGGACTTGTTCGCATTGCAGCTCCGCCAACCATCATCGATGAACTCCTCTGGAAGTGGCTTGCCGAATTTCAAAGACTGCACCCAGATGTGCATATCAACATGCTTGCAAACTCGGAAGCCCAGGAACCCAATCGCGACAGCGTTGACATCGCTCTGGTGACCGGTTCCTTTATTCCATCAGGCAGTGAACACATCGGCACGTTTTCCCGCGGTATGACGGCCAGTCCCGCCTACATCGAAAAATACGGCATGCCTAAGCACCCGTCAGAACTCATCAATCATCGTGCACTTCGCTACAGCGGCGGCATGGCCGAAAAGCGGCTATTTATGCGCAGAGGGCACGTGTTGGAACCGCTGACGTTCAATGCAACCGTTTTTTCAAGCTCCGTTTATGCCATCAATCAAATGGCAATTGCCGGAATGGGCATTGCGTTGACGACTCCCGACTACCTGTGTCGCCGAGATATTGAAGCCGGACGGCTTGTCAGAGTTTTGCCGGATTGGCCAATCCCGGACCATTTGGTCCACGCTGTCGTGGCTCGGGATCGTTACCGATCTCATTGCGTGATGGAAATTCTCAAATGCATCAAACACGGATGGCGTAGCCATCCTGATCTGAAAAGTTAAGCCTCATGCGTCAAACATTGTTGGCCTACTTCGGTCTGGCCGTTCTGATATTTTGTTTCGCTGGTATTGGATCCTGGTTCGTGCCGGAGGGTTCCTCCTTTTTTCTGGATTTCCAATCACTCATTGGTTCTTTCGGTTGTTTGCAGTTTCCCAACGGCGCAGAAGTCTGCGACGTGACACTCAAACACGGTACCGGAGCCAAAGCCGGCTTCATTTACTGCCTCGGTTTGATCCCTTCAATCATGATTACCTGCGGCATTTTGAACGTATTGCAATTTTGGAATACCGATAAAGCTGCTCAACGCCTCTTTTCCGCTCCTGTTCGCTTCCTGACAGGCTTGCCGGGAATCACCACCGTAGCCATGTTTATTTCACTGCAATCCAGTGATGCCGGAGCAATGGCAACCAAGGAACTTCATAACTCCGGTGCCATTACGGATAACGAGCGCGATATTCTTGCCATGTGGCAATTCTCCTCAAGCGGAACGCTCATCAATGTCTACTCCAACGGCTTAGCGTTGCTGCCAATCATTGTGACGCCCATCGGAAATATCCTGTTGGTCATCATTGGCGCCAAATTTTTAGGTGCAAACCTTATGCGACTCACGCTTCGGCTATTCCGCCAATCGGAGGTAACCCGATGAGCGAAACACCTCAATCTGCCTCTCAGGCTTTCTTCTCGGGTTGCAAAAGCGGCTTGAATTTAGCTCTTTACGGGATATTGCCACGCGTCATGGTAGCGTTCATCCTTATTTCCGTTTTGGAAGCCTGTGGTGCAATGAACCTCATCGGAGACGTCTTCACTCCCGTCATGCACGTATGGTCTCTCCCCGGTGAAGCCGCTGTTGTGCTAGCTACAGCAATCTTTTCAAATGCCGCTGCCGTAGGTACCATCGTTTCTCTTTTTGCTTCCGGCACCCTCTCAGCTACCGATGCCACGATTTTGATGCCCGGGCTCTATCTCATGGGGGCTCTGTTTCAATTTGCCGCCAGGGTTTTGGGAACCGCCGGCGTCTCCCGAAAAATTTGGCCTGCCATGTTCGGGATTTGTCTGGTAAACAGTGCTGTTGCGATGTGGATAACTGCTTGGCTTGTAAGGTAACCCAACCTCCCGGATCCCTAGATCACGAGCACATTGATTCGGATCAAACAACCCACGAATAAATTGGAACTGGGTGCTGAAACCGGAATTTTGAATCCCACCGAAAAAACGAGCTAGGAAGCCGTTAAAAGCTGAGCATAGTACTCATTGGGTGATTTCATCTGTAGTTTCGAGTGCGGCCTAAGTCCATTGCAATAGAGCAACCAGTCCCGAACTTGTCTTTGCGCCTCTGCTCGTGTTGGGCGAACTCTTAAAGTACTCCAAAATGAACCAGGCCCTATGTCGCGATAAATGGTCCTCCTCCATTGCATTATTACCGCCTAAAGTTCTCGATACTCATTATTGATTTTCATAGCAATGCCTCAGAGTAGTAGTAAGCGTACATATACCTTCTTTAAGTTCTAGCAATAAACATTTGGATATGATAAGAAACTACCCTGTTAAAATCATTAAAGAGTTTTTCATATTCTTTACCCCAACTCTAGCTTAGGGACTATATTTTCATGAAGGGACCGCTTTAGCTATATTCTTGTTCAGCGTATCTTCAGCAATATTCGGCTATTCTGCGGCTACGAGATGGATAGAGTCAGCGCAAGAAGGATCTCTCTCTCAAACCTGGAATTTCAGACGAAGAACTCGCCCGGCGTAGAGAGGCACAAACCCGACTCAACTCGTGTGCAGCATGTTGTGCTGCAATATCAGCCATGTTGGTTGCGGCTTGGCAATTGGTTCCAGTTGCCAAGCTCTACATGGATTTCATGAATTCTTAAATTAGCAAAGAAAACCCCGCAGATGCATCAGTCATCAACGGGGCTCTCTATTCTTGCTCAGGATCAAATGCTTCTTACGGCACCATCTCCTGCACCTCATCCTTCTTGATGGGCTTCACAAGGTCTTCTCGCTTCACGCCGAGATACATGGCAATGGCGGCAGCCACGAACACCGACGAGTACACGCCAAGGAGAATACCGATCGTGAGCGCCAATGCGAAGTAATGCAGCGCCGGACCACCGAAGAAGAACATCGCAAGCGTCATCGCCAGAGTCGAGCCATGGGTGATTACTGTACGCGAAATCGTGGCGGTAATGGCCGAGTTGATCACTTCAACTGTTTCCGTACGGCGCATCTTGCGGAAGTGCTCGCGCACGCGGTCGAAAATAATCACCGATTCGTTCACGGAATAACCGAGCACTGCTAACACGGCAGCCAGCACAGGCAGCGAGAACTCCCAGTTCATCACGGCAAAGATGCCCACCACAATCACGATGTCGTGGAGGTTGGCAATGATGGCAGCGATAGCAAACTTCCACTCGAATCGCATCGAGAGATAGATGATGATGCCGGCCACAACGAGCAACAGAGCGGTCAGACCGTCGGTTGCCAATTCTTCACCCACCTGTGGTCCCACGAACTCGTTGTTGAGCATCTTGACGCCGGGAGCCGTCTCCTGAAGCGCCTTCAGAAGTTCGCCTGCCATCTGACCGGATGTTTCGCCTTCCTTCATTGGAAGACGAATCATGATGTCGCGTGCAGTGCCGTAGTTCTGCACGGCAGCTTCAACGCCGAGTTTGCTTTGGATCTGCTCACGGATCTGTTCCGTCTGAACAGCCTCCGGATACTGCACCACAACCTGCGTGCCGCCCGTAAATTCAATGGACAGCGCCAAGCCGTGATAGAAAATCCAGAACACGGCAATGATGAATGAAACCAAAGAGATCGCGTTCAGAATGTGCGAGTAGTGCATGAACGGGATCGTCTTGTGAATTCGGAAAAACTCCATGATTTTCCCCTCTTAATTCTTTACTTCGACTGCGTCTGCGCCGTATCCGGGCGCCAGATCTGACCGATATGCACGCGCGTCAACTTCTTCTGACGACCGTAGATGAAGTTCACCATGCTGCGCGAGACAATCACGGAGGTAAAGAGCGACGTCATGATGCCCAAGCAGTGCACCACGGCAAAGCCTCGCACCGGGCCGGAGCCGAAAATCAGCAAGGCAATACCGGCGATCAAACTGGTGACGTTGGAGTCGACAATCGTCGCAAACGCCATACCGTAACCTTCACTGATGGCCAACTGCGGCGTTCGCCCTATTCGAAGTTCTTCACGAATACGTTCGTTAATGAGCACGTTCGAGTCAACGGCCATACCCAGTGTCAGCGCAATAGCGGCGATACCGGGAAGAGTCAGTGTTGCCTGCAGCATGGAGAGCAACGCCACCAAGCACATCACGTTGCACATCAGACTGATGGCCGTCACGATGCCGAAGACCTGGTAGTAGAGGATCATGAAGACCGCCACAAACCCGAAGCCGTAGAGTGTCGAACGGAAGCCGGCTTCAATGTTGTCGGCACCCAGAGACGGACCGATCAGGCGTTCTTCCACAATTTCCATGGGAGCCGCCAGAGAACCGGCACGCAGCAAGAGAGCGGTGTCGGTCGCTTCAATCGTGGTCATGCGACCTGAAATCTGCACGCGACCGCCGGCAATTTCCTGACGGATGACAGGAGCCGTCACCACTTCACCCTTGCCCTTTTCAAACAGGATGATGGCCATGCGCTTACCCACGTTGTCACGCGTCACGTCGCGGAAGATGCGTGCGCCCTTGTTGTCAAGCGTCAGGTTCACCGTGGGTTCCTGCGTCTGGGAGTCAAAGCCCGGCTGCGCGTCGTTCAGGTTCTCACCGGTGAGCACCACACGGCGCTTCACAAGAATCGGACGACCTTCACGGTCAAAATACTTTTCGTCACCGAAGGGAACATTGCCCTGCGCCATCTGAGTGAGCGCTTCAGGCGAATCGTCAACCATACGCACTTCAAGCGTTGCCGTACGCCCCAAAATGTCCTTGGCCTTGGCCGTATCCTGAACACCCGGCAGCTGCACCACGATACGATCGGCACCCTGTTGAGCGATCACGGGTTCTGCCACACCTAATTCGTTAATACGATTGTGCAGGGTAGAAATGTTCTGCTTTAAGGCATATTCCTGAACGTTCTGAATCGCCTTTTGCGACAGTTCGGCCGAAAGGGTGAACTTGCCTGCGCGCGTACCTTCCGTCACCACCAAATCAGGCTGAGTGGAACGAAGAAGGTCATTGGCGCGGGCGCGTTCCTGCTCGTCGTTGAAAGCGATCACAACCGTATTGCCCTGACGCGAAATGCCTGCGTGACGGATACGCTTGTCGCGGAACTGCGTACGCAGATCGGCTGCCGTCGATTCGGCGCGCTTCTCAATAGCCGAGTGCATGTCAACCTGCAGCAGGAAGTGAACGCCGCCGCGAAGGTCAAGGCCGAGATACATCGGCAGCGCATTGATCTTCAGGAGCCACTCGGGCGTATTGGGCACCAGGTTGGGAGCAACGATGTAGGAAGGATCCGTACGGTCGGGGTTAAGAGCGCGTTCGAGCACTTCACGAGCCTGCAGCTGCTTTTCGGCTTCCGTCGGATCAAAGCGCACGCGCACGGTGTTTTGCTGAGCACCCTGCTCATAGAAAACGCCGTTGGGCTTTAGCTGTGCATCCGCAAGCGCTTTTTCCACACGAGCGAGCACCGTCTCGTCGATCTTCACCGTCGACTTGCCGGAACTCACCTGCACTGCGGGCGATTCGCCGTAAAAATTCGGCAAGGTGTACAGCGCCGCAATGAGCAGAACCACTCCGATGACGATGTACTTCCAAAGAGCGTATCGATTCATAACAAAAACTCCGGGTCAGTCCGATGCCCGATTCCGCACAAAACGGCAAACACGGACTCGGACGCCTTTCGTTGCGAAAATGGAATTGGCGAAAAGAGAAATTCCCCTTCAACCTACAAAACTCTTCCGCTGAGAGTTTCGTGTCCGCAAAAAACGGCCGTTTTGATCAAACAGTTCCATTTTTTGCGCAAGAACCGCAAAAGGCCTAACCCGATTGCGGTGCATCAACTAAACGGCAAAGCGGGCGTCAGCCATATCCTTCAAGTCGGATACAGCCCGCCCGCTGCATGAAAGCCATCTTTACTTGTCGATCGACTTCAGCGTGCCGCGCGGCAGAACCGTCTGCACAGCGCCGCGCTGCATCGTGATCGTCACGGGATTGTCTTCCACGCGGCTGATTTCGATCACGACGTACTGTTCGCTCACTTCGGCGATACGGCCGGCCAGGCCGCCGATCGTCACGATTTCATCGCCCTTGGTGAGCGCTTCGCACATCTTCTGATGTTCCTTCTGGCGCTTTTGTTGCGGACGGATCAGGAAGAACCAGAACACAACAAAAATCAGAATGATCGGAATGATCTGCATCAGCAGACCGCCGGTACCACCGGCAGCGGCCGCACCTGCGGTCTGAGCCATTGCGTCAGAAATGAAAAACACTTCTTACCTCTTAGATGTTTTCTCGTTAAAAAATCTTGTCATGCAACGCCTTGCGGCATGCACTGCAAAGCCTTCGGATTATACGGAAAATCCTTGCTGAGCCTCGAAAAAATGCATTAGAGATTTACCGTTATCAGTTGTCGTTTGCAATTTCTCAATGGCCCTACAGCAAACACTTGCGCTACTCCCTTTTTTCCCGATTGATTCGTTGAGCCCGCTTGGCCTGGTGCGCGGCATGATCGCTCAGAACCTGACGAATCACGCCGTAGTATTCGGGCAATTGTTCAGCTGAGTCGTAGTCGGCCAATATCCGTTGGCATCTCGCCACCCCGCTCTTTGTCTCTACCAGCTGTTTTTTCCAGCGTTGCATGATGTGTCTTCGATCAGCACAGAGCTGCTCATGGTTAAGGTTCAATACCTCAATCGTTTGCCTCGCCAATTCCGAGTTTCCAATAATCTCTCCGTTGCTTGCGTACCGAAACTCACCGTCAACTTTCGAATCATGTGGGTTGAGAATCTCAACTTCCGAGTCATCTTTGAACTTCGCCCCGTAAGGCACCTTACCCTCTCGGTCACCCGGGTAACACGCGAGCATATTGCAGTAATCAAGATCAGACTCACGATGCTTTGACTGAGGCTTAACGTGCTCAATGTGAGATCTCTCCAGCCAAATCTTCTTCATTGTGTAAGCACACAGGTACTTCTGATCCTTGATTAACGCCGATCGAACAGCACGCTTCACATCCCCCGGTAAAGCACCGTAGGAATCCTTGACTCCTTGTGCATTTAACCGCCGCCACTCTCTGAACTCCGCCGGTTCTCGTTGATTTGCGATCCACAACATCAGAGATCGGTCTCCGTCTTCGCCCACTTCAACTGCATTTCCAGGTCTCGAGTGTCCTGACTAGCCCCATTAAGCAGTTTTTCAAGCGATTCAATGCCCTCTTGGGCATCTTTGAACTTATCGGCTTCAATCAGACTTTGAATTTGCTCTACTTTTTCTCTGACTTCCTTGTTCTGTCCCGTGGTTTGGAAAAGTTGCAGATTGATCTCGTCGTTGTTGAGTCCATACGACTGCAGAGGCTGCTGAATTCCTTTCTCTGTCAGAATGAAGAGCGAAGAAGGCTTCACCTCCCCAACAACAAACGGCGAGTGAGTCGACACGATAAATTGAATCTTTGGAAATGCTTTGTTCAATCCCGGAACAATCTTCTGCTGCCACGCGGGATGCAGGTGAGCATCAACTTCGTCAATCAGCACCACACCGTCGGTTTCAAGGGCTGCTCTGTCCCCCAAATGCGGATTCAACAGAGCAATCCTGCGCACGATATCGGCAAAAAGCAGAACTACCCCACGCTCACCATCGCTTAGATCCTCGAACGCCTTAACCTGTCCGCCTTGCCACAAGGTCAAAATGGATTTGGATTTCCAGTCGTAGTAGATGGATTCAAACTCCTCAAACGCTGCCCTAAGAGCTTGATTCAATATTGACAAATCGTCCCCTAAAACTGCTTCAAATGACGTTTTCGCTTCCATCGCAAGCTGCATCCGTTCAGTGGACTTCGTCACGATCCAGGACAACGTTTTTGCACATTCTCCCGGTACAGATGCCTCATGCCATTTCTCGTAGGCCTTTAGTCGTTCTTCTGGTCGAAGACTTGCTTGAACATCTTTAGAAAAAGAATTGAGGGCAAACCGATCAGCTCCGTAAAACGCAAATACAGGCAAAGTGTGACCGAACCCTTTCGGGCGATCGTAGTTTCTTACCAACTGCAGCTGCTTGTCATTGTCGGCCTGAAAATTCACGCTGAGCGGAAACGAAATTTCGCCATCCTTGACCAAAAGGTATATCTCAACCGGGTAGACCGCCTCAAGTCGAACTTGATTGTCGACGCGCTCCACTCGTTTATGAACAACCTCGGCAACATTCGGACGTACCCAACCTGACCCCGCCCAATAATAAACAACCGGACCAAGGCCATTTACAACCGACTTTAAGATCGATGTCTTACCCGCCCCATTGATCCCAATGAACACATTGATCTTTTCATCAAGACTCAATTCCAGCGATTCAAACCGCTTGAAGTTCGTCAGCTTTAGTGTGTCGATGTACATATCTTTCAAGTCTTGCCACTAGGCTCTTATTCAGGCTACTTCTGAGTTGGCGCAGAAGCACTCGGCGAGGAAGTCCTTGACGCAAAGTGCAAACCGCCAATATCCCTCTCGGGACTTTCTGTACAGCCGTTATTAGTGTAGCCAGTCAAATTTTTGTGCGCCATCGTAAAACGCTTACGGCACCAACGCAGGCGCGTCCAGCCCCGTCTTTTCATCCAATCCGAAGAGAATGTTCATCGCCTGCACCGACTGCCCCGCAGCTCCCTTGACCAGGTTGTCTTCCACCGCCAGCACGATGATCAGGTCGCCATTGCCCGGTCGATGAACTGCCAGACGCAGGAAGTTGGAACCGCGCACGCTTCTCGTTTCAGGCGTTGATCCGGCAGGCATCACATCCACAAAATACTCGTCGGCAAAGCGTTCTTCATAGAGCTTCTGAAGATCAATCTGGGTCGTGGCATCCTTCAGACGAATGTAAATCGTCGAATGAATCCCTCGAATGGTCGGCAACAAATGCGGCACAAACGTCAACTTCAGGTCGTCCGTACCGGCCAGAAGCTTGAGCTGCTGCTCGATTTCGGGGGTATGGCGATGCCCTTTAAGACCATATGCATGGAAATTGTCTGACATTTCGGCCGTGATGATTGAAACGTCCGCCTTCTTGCCGGAGCCGGAAATACCCGACTTGCTGTCGGCAATGATGGTCTTGAGATCAAACGTACCGGGATGCGCCTTTTCGTATTCCATCAAAGGCAGGAGCCCCAATTCGATGGAAGTCGGATAGCAGCCTGCCATGCCGAGGATCCGAGCGTTCTTCATCTTCTCGCGCATGGTCTCGGGTTGCCCGTAGACAGACTCTTCCAGGAGATCAGCGCAGGCATGGTCGAGCTTGTACCAAGTCTTGAACGTGTCCGTATCACGCAAACGGAAATCGGCCGCCAAATCGATGATCTTGACGCCGGCAGCCGTCAATTCGCGCGCCATGCGCATGGCCACCCCGTGCGGCGTCGCAAAGAACACCACGTCGCAAGCGGTAAGTTCTGCCTCTTCGGGCGTCGTAAACACCAGATCGTCCATGAAGCCTCTGAGCGAGGGGTACATTGCCGTTACTTTGGTACCCGCATCCTTGCGCGATGTGATGGCACAGACCTCAACGTTGGGATGGCGGCTTAACAAACGCAGCAGCTCCACACCGGTGTACCCCGTTCCACCCACGATACCCGCCTTGATTTTCTTTTCCTGCATGTCGAAAAACTCCCCGAAGAATCTTTTTGTCTGATGTCTTTGGCAGGAAAAATGCTCCGGCAGCAGGCATAAAAAAACCGCCGCCCGGGAAAGGGAGACGGTTTTTTCGCTTCTTGCCCCGGCTTTCTTCGCAAACCAAAGTTTGCAAAAGTATACCGAGGCAGAACGCTTGCGAATGAACGATTAGCGCTTGCTGAACTGCTTGGCGCGGCGGGCCTTGCGCAGACCAACCTTCTTACGTTCGACTTCGCGGGCGTCGCGGGTCACGAGGCCGGCAGCCGACAGAACGGGCTTGAGACCGGCATCGTAGTCGATCAGAGCGCGGGTGATGCCGTGGCGCACAGCACCGGCCTGGCCGGATTCGCCGCCACCGGTCACGTTCACCATGATGTCGAACGTTTCGACATTTTCGGTGAGCTGCAGGGGCTGCATGACGATCATGCGGCCGGTTTCACGCTTGAAGAATTCGTTGAGATCGCGGCCGTTGATCACGATCTTGCCCGTGCCGCGCTTGATGAACACGCGAGCCACGGAGCTCTTGCGACGGCCGGTGCCGTAGTTGTAGTTACCGATCATCTTTATCCACCTTAAATGTCAAGAACCTTGGGCTGCTGTGCGGTGTGCGGGTGTTCGGCGCCGGCGTAGATCTTGAGCTTCTTGATCATGGCGTAGCCGAGACGGCCCTTCGGGAGCATGCCCTTGACCGCGATTTCGAGAGCACGGCCGGGGTGCTTGGCCTGCATTTCCTTGAAGGTGGTTTCGTAGATACCGCCCGGGTAGCCGGTGTGACGGTAGTACGTCCTCTTGCCGGCCTTTTCAGCAGACAGCTTGAGCTTGTCAGCGTTGATCACGACGATGTAGTCGCCCGTATCGACATGCGGCGTGTATTCGGGCTTGTGCTTGCCGCGCAAGCGGAGTGCGATTTCGGCAGCAAGGCGGCCAAGCACCTTGTCGCTGCCATCGACCACGTACCAGTCGCGCTGTACTTCGAGCGGCTTGGCAGAGAAGGTCTTCATTGTTGTCACCTGATTCACAAAAGGACGCAGCAGATGAATTTCAAACCGCCTCGCACAGGGTGGCGCCTGTACTTTGCACAGGTTGGAGCTGTTAAACGGCCTGCTCGCGTCAATAAACAAAAACGAGGCAAAAACCACCGAAGCGCACCGCGTTCTAACTTCGCCGTGCACCGAATTCAGTGCCTTTTACCGGGAATTTCTTGTTGATTTTCTTTTTGCCGCTTGTCGCCATCAGTCCAGTGGAAAACGGGGAAACTGAAAGCACGGTGAAAATCAGACGCGCAATAATACACGATCACGACGAGAAATGCCAACGCCAAAGCATCGGCAACCGCCTTGTTTTTACTGCGCTTTTTGAGGTGCAGGCAGGAGCGCCTTCATGAGATCGGCTTCCTGTCCTGCCGAGACTCATTCTTCGATCGGTTTGATGTGCGTCGCCTGCTTGCCCTTGGGACCTTCGACGACCTCAAACGTCACCCGCTGCCCTTCCTTGAGGCTCTTGAACCCCTTCATTTCAATGGCGGAAAAATGCGCGAAAAGCTCTTCACCGCCTTCGTCGGGCGTAATGAACCCAAAGCCCTTGACGTCGTTAAACCACTTGACAACTCCCTGTGCCATATTTTTCCTCTTTGTTTATTTCACTTTGGCCGAGTCTTCGCGTCGGCTCTCGGCCTGAAGCAGGTTGCAGCAACACAAAGTCCTCTTTTCAACAATCAACATTACGCCAACTTGCCGCTTTCAAGCTCATGACGCACTGCACTTTTTGCGTCGTGTGCTGTCTCGGACACACAATCGTCGAAACGACTCTTCGCAAGAGCGAAAATATACGATATATTACCTAGGATGTTTCTCCTTCTTTTCGTTTTGCATCATGTCGCGTTTTCTTCTCGGTCTGACGTTCTCGCTCATCAGTTGTGCGCTTGCGGCACAGTCGCTCGACGAAACACTGGCCGTCAAAATCGGCGACAAAATCGTCGAACTTGAAGTTGCACGCACCTCGGTCGAGCATCGAACGGGGCTCATGAACCGCACCTATATGCCGGCCGATCACGGCATGCTCTTTGTTTTTACCGCTCCGCGCCCCATCGCCATGTGGATGAAAAACACGCTCATCGACCTCGATGCAGCCTTTATCGATGCGTGCGGTCGCATCACTCAAATCGTCTCGATGCAAAAGGGTTCGCTTGAACTGCACCACTCACGCGTGGCCGCCTCCCGCGTCATCGAGATGCACGCCGGCTGGTTCGCCCGCAACAACGTCAAAGCGGGAACCGTCATTCCGGAGCTTGCCGACGCTCGCTATTGCAAGCGCACGGAGTCGGCGGCGGAATAATTACCGGTCCGCGTTCACCGGCAATTCTTCTTCGGCAACAAAAGAAGCAGTACGAACCGAATCGAACTGCTTCTTTCTTTTCCTATCAACTCAAAGCGACGCGCGCATCAAATCGTTTGAAATGCACGCGCCGGTTTCAAGTTTTTTTAAGCGCCGCAGCCGCAGGCTCCGCAGCAGCAACCGCCTTCTTCACCGCGGCAGTCGCAGTCGCAAGGTTCACCGTTAAAGCGACGCTGCACGAAGTCCCAATTGACGAGCTTGTCAAAGAAGGCCTGGATGTAGGCCGCACGGGCGTTGCGGTAATCGATGTAGTAGGCGTGTTCCCAAACGTCGATGACCATCAGGGGCTTGAGATGTTCCGTCAGAGGCGTGCCGGCGTTGGAGGTCGAATAGATTTCAAGCTGGCCGTCCAAGCGCTTGACGAGCCATGTCCAGCCGGAGCCGAAGTTATTGGCCGCTTTGGCCGAGAAGTCTGCAACGAAGCCTTCGTAAGAACCCCACTGCTTGACGATGGCGTCCATCAATGCGCCGGTCGGTTCGCCGCCGCCATTGGGGCTCAGGCACTTCCAATAGAAGGCGTGGTTGTAGCTCTGCGCAGCGTTATTGAAGATCGGGCCCTGGCTTGTCTTGATGATTTCACGCAGGGATTCGGCTTCGTACATCGTGCCTTTGATGAGATTGTTGAGATTGGTGATGTAGGTCTGATGATGCTTGCCGTAGTGGTATTCCAGCGTTTCCTTGCTGATGGCCGGTGCAAGGGCGTCCATTTCATAATCAAGCTTGGGCAAAACGAACTGGCTCATTGGACTTCTCCTCGAGAATCGGTTATCGATCGGATTTCTCTGCTTGCAGGACGCGTGAGCTCCAAGATTGCCTTCTTGTGGGAAGCAGGCCGAATCGGACACGATCCATTGCTGTCTCACGAAACGTCCTTTGTCACCCTTAGATAATAGACCGAAATCATCGGGAATCCGTGAGACAAAACCCGGCAAACGCAAATTCCTTTCTTTTTAAAGGAAATTTTCTTTAGCTTCGCGGTTTGCGCTCAATGACCCGGGCTCGCGCAGAACCCTTCTCAAACAGGATGGACACCGTTTCGCCGTCGGCGAGCTGCTCTGCATCGCGCACCGGACGACCCAGACTGTCGGTTGTAAGAGAAAAGCCGCGGGCCAACGTCTTGGTGATATCCAATGCCGACAGAGACGCGGAAAGCCGCTCAAGTTCCGCTCGTTTGGCCTCAATGCGAAGAGACACCGCCTGCCGAAGGCTTTTTTCGAGATGCGTCGTTTCGGCTCGCGCTTTGTCAAAGGCCGGGCGAACACGCAAAAGATTCATTTGCGCAAACGCCGTCTTGGATGCAGCAGCCTGCAGACACACACGCCGTTCGGCCGCAAGCGTCATTGCGTTTCGATCAAGTCGCTCGGTCAGCGCGTCAAGATACCGTTCGAAGATCTGTCGCAATTCCCGCTGAGCAGGCACCCCGGCCCGCAGCCTCAGCACAACGTTTTGCATGGCCGACTGCAAACGGACGGCTTGAGTCAACTGCGATCGACTCAGGCGCAAGTTCGCCTGCATCACTGTCGCCAGACGCGTTTCGAGTGTCGAAAGCCACTGAGGCGCCGTCGACCAGTGCTGCAATACAAGAGAACAGGCGGCGGTCGGCGTCGGCGCTCTCACGTCGGCAGCCATATCGGCAATCGTAAAATCGGTTTCGTGCCCGATGCCCGTCACAACCGGCATCGGCATTGCCCGCAGTTCTCGGGCCAGCGCTTCGGAGTTAAAGCTCCAGAGGTCCGCCAAAGAGCCGCCCCCGCGTACAAGAAGCAAAACGTCAACTTCGTTTCTTTCGCGAGCTTTTTTGAGCGCAGCAAGGATTTCGCCTTCCGAGGCTTCGCCTTGAACGCCTGCGTGATAAATCACGAAGGGCACCCACGGAGCCAAGCTCGCACGCGTCTTCATAACATCCTGAAGCGCGGCCGTTTCGGTGCTCGTGATCACCCCCACGGACTGCGGATAGCGCGGCAACTCCTTTTTGAGCGTTGCGTCAAAAAGGCCTTCGGCCAGAAGCTTTCGCTTGAGAGCCTCGAATTTGGCAAACAGAGCGCCGTCGCCGGCGGCCTGTACGGCAACGACGTTGAAT
>OJNU01000855.1_pt1 | contig 18575 bp, 12 predicted proteins | sample 1597941 | NCBI WGS metagenome assembly OJNU01 (sample SAMN01915228, study PRJEB22387) | human gut metagenome | isolation source: stool | host: Homo sapiens | place: USA | reverse complement strand
GGCGATCCGTTACCTGGAACCGTTCGATCCGGCCGAGATAGAGGCTTACGAACGGGAGTTGCTGAGCTATGCCGCCGAACGGCTTTCGGCCGTCGACGGGTTGCGGATCTACGGCGCGACACCCGACAAATGCGCGATCGTGTCGTTCACGGTCGAGGGGACGCACCCCTACGACGTGGGGATGATCCTCGACAAGCTGGGGATCGCCGTGCGCACGGGCCAGCATTGCGCCGAACCGGTGATGACCCATTACGGGGTGCCGGGCATGTGCCGGGCGTCGCTTGCGATGTACAACACGCGCGGGGAGATCGATGCGCTTGCAGCCGGCGTCGAACGTGCCGTGAGGATGTTGCGCTGAGCGCGAAAGAACCATTTCGTTAAGCCGAGTGCAGAGCCGAACTTGTTCGGGCTATGCCGAGGCGGGAAATGGACGAAAAAAATTCAAGATAAATCTACTGCCTGAATTTATGTTTATCGTACTCGAAGGATTGGACGGAGCGGGCAAGTCGACCCAGATCCGCATGTTGCAGGAGCTTTTCGCACGGCGCGGCGTCGCGTGCCGTTACCTCCATTTCCCGCGTTTCGACGCGCCGGTTTTCGGCGATCTGATCGCCCGTTTCCTGCGCGGCGAACTGGGTACCGTCGAGGCGGTCGATCCCTATCTGGTGGCGCTGCTCTTCGCCGGCGACCGGGGCGATGCGGCGGCTGAGATCCGGCAGTGGCTCGCGTCGGGCGAAGCCGTGGTGCTGGACCGTTACGTCTATTCGAACGTGGCGTTCCAGTGCGCGAAACTCTCGTCGGAGGAGGAACGCCGTGCGCTCAAACGCTGGATTCTCGATACGGAGTACGGCTATTACCGGCTCCCGCGTCCCGACGTGTCGCTGTTTCTGGACGTTCCCTTTTCGTTCACCGAGCGCAAACTGACGCAGGCGCGCGAGGGCGGCGACCGCGACTACCTGCAAGGCAGCCGGGACATTCACGAAGACGCTCTCGACCTGCAACGGCGCGTGCGCGAGGTGTACCTCGCCGCCGCGGCGAAGGACGATTCGCTGCGTGTGGTCGATTGCAGCGATCCGTCGGGGGCGATGGGTTCGCCCGAACATAATTTCGAAAAAATACGGGCCGTGCTGGCCCCGATACTCGACGCGCGATGAGAAAGACCCGGACTTTCAAAATCGCGGCCAACGTCTGCCGGCTGATCCTTGCCTGCACGTTCATCGTGTCGGGTTTCTCGAAGGTCATCGATCCGTGGGGCACCGCCATGAAGGTCAACGAGTATCTTTCCATCTACGGGATGGAATCCCTCCAGGGGGCGAGCATGGCCTTTTCGATCTGGTTGTGCGGTGCCGAGATGATGATGGGCTGTATGCTCCTCTTCAAGGTACGTATCCGCCTGATCTCGATCTTCGCCGTGCTTTCCATGCTCTTTTTCACCGCCCTCACCCTGCTCAGCGCTACGGTGATCCCCGTCGAGGACTGCGGTTGTTTCGGCGAGGCGCTGAAGCTGACGCCGTGGGAGACTTTCTACAAGAACCTGGCGCTGCTGCCGATGGCTCTGGTGGTCTGGTGGCGTTACCGCCCCGACAAGATCTTCGCCTTCAACCCCCTGGAAATCGTGCTTACCGTCACCTTTTTCTTCCTCACGATGTATCTGGGATACTATTGCTACCGCCACCTGCCGCTGATCGACTTCCTGCCCTATAAGGTCGGGGTCAATATCTGGGAGGGGATGCACGCCCCGGTCGTCGAGCCCGGCGAAACGGAGACCGTACTTGTCTACCGCAACATCAAGACGGGCAAGCTGCGCGAGTTTTCGCTCGACGACACGGCCTGGCAGGATGCCGAAAAATGGGAGTGGGTCGATACCCGGACTACGGACGAGATGCCCGCCATCCGCCCGCTCATGAGCGAATTCTCCCTGCGCGATGCCGAAGGGGATGCGACCGAGGAGATCGTGACTGCTCCTGGGCGCGTGTACCTGCTCTGCGTTACGTCGTTCGACCGCCTGCCGCGCGGTTGCGCCAAGCGGTTCGCCAAGGTCGTGCGGCGGGCCGCGGAGGAGGGTGCCCGCGTCGTCTGCCTTACCCCGCAGCCGTTGTACGGGGTCACTTACCACGATTTCGGTTCGGGGGATGTACGGTGCTATAACATAGACGCTTCGACCATGAAGACCATGCTGCGCGCCAACAACGGCATGGTGGTGCTGGAGGACGGCGTGATCCGTGCTAAAAAGAATTGTCGCGATATTCGTCCGTAGGGACATTTTGCGGCATGTGGTATGAAAGTTGACCCCGGGAACGGAGTCAACTTTCTTATTATGCGAACTTTCCATGTTTTAATCGTAGTCTTTCTCCTGGGCGCTTGCGCCCGGCGCCAGCCTGTGCCCGAGACCGTGCGTCCCGTCAAAGTCACCACGGCAGCCGGTGCGGCGGTCATCGACAAGGACTTCGCAGGGCTGGCGACGCCCGATGACGCCGTGAACCTCGCCTTCAAGCTTCCGGGGCAGGTGCTCGATGTCCCCGTCGCGCAGGGCGAAAGCGTCAAAAAGGGGGCGCTGCTGGCCGAACTCGATCCCCGGGATATCGAATTACAGGTTTCGGCCGACCGGTCGGCTTTCGAGGAGGCCCGTTCGCAGATGCAGCGTATGCAGCGGTTGTTGGAGCACGAAGCCGTATCCCGCCAGGAGTTCGAAAGCGCCCAGACCCGTTACGCACAAGTCAAGTCCGCCTATGAGAACTCCCTCGGCCTGCTCAAGGAGACCAAGCTCCGTGCGCCTTTCGCCAGCGTCGTGGAACGCAAGTTCGTCGACAATTACGAACGCGTGCAGGCCGGGCAGTCCATCGTCCGCGTCGTGAACCCGGTGACGACCAAGGTGCAGTTCACCATGCCCGAAAGCGGCCTGTCGCTCCTGTCGTTGCCTTCGACCCGCTTCGAAGTCGAGTTCGACAACTACCGGGGCGTCAGGTTCCCCGCCGTGCTGAAGGACTATGCCAAGACATCGTCCGATGCTTCGGGGTTCCCCGTGTCGCTGCGCCTTACGGATGTCGATACCGGGCGCTATTCGATTTCGCCCGGCATGTCGTGCATGGTCACGATGCAGAGCGCCGATCCCGTTACGGATGCGGTATCCCTGCCTGTCTCGGCCGTTTATGCCCCGGCCGAAGGCGGCACTTACGTCTGGGTGGTGACCGGCGGCGACCGTGTCGAGCGCCGGGCCGTGACCCTGGGCGAATTGTACGGCCGTGACCGGGTCGTGGTCGACAGCGGGGTGGAACCCGGTGAGCGGGTTGTCACGGCCGGGGTTTACCAGCTTCGGCAGGGCGAACGGGTGAGAATCTTAAACTGACACGACGATGAGCCTGCCCGAATATTCATTGAAGAACAGAAAAGTCGTTTGGTTTTTCCTTTTCGTCCTGCTGGCGGGCGGAGCCCTGGGCTTCGTTACGCTGGGCAAGAAGGAGGACTCGGTATTCGTCATCAAGAGTGCGTCGCTGGTCTGCTCCTACCCGGGCGCCACGCCGCTCGAAGTCGAACAGCTCGTGACCGAACCCATCGAGCGCGAGGTGCAGTCGATGCGCCTCGTGCATAAAATCACGTCCGAATCCTATTACGGACTGTCGAAGGTTCTGGTCGAACTCGACCCTGCGACCCGTGCTTCCGAGATACCCCAGTTGTGGGATGAACTGCGGCGCAAGGTGCTCAACATCCAGCCCCGGCTGCCTGCCGGGGCTTCGCCCGTGACCGTGGCCGACGATTTCGGCGACGTCTACGGTATCTATTACGGCCTGTCGGTCGACGGGGGTTTCACCTGGGCGGAGCTGCGCGACTGGGCACAGCGGATCAAGACGGCGCTCGTGACGGTCGACGGCGTGCAGAAGGTGAGCCTTTTCGGCGAGCAGACGCCCGTCGTGAACGTCTATGTCAACCTTGCAGCGCTTGCCAACTTCGCTATCCGCCCCGAGACGATCGTGGCGACCATCGGCCAGCAGAACACCATCGTCAATAGCGGTGAAAAACAGGCCGGGGCGCTCCAGATACAGATTCTCGAGGCCGGAACCTACAAGGGCCTCGACGATATCTCAAACCAGATGCTGACCGCTGCCTCGGGCAAACAATACCGCCTGGGCGACATCGCCCGCGTCGAACGGGGCTATGCCGACCCGCCGCAGACGCTCATGCGAGTCGACGGCCGCCGTGCCGTGGGCATCGGCATTTCGACCGAGGCGCAGGTCGACGTGGTGAAAACCGGGGAGAAGATCATCCGCGTGCTTGACGGCCTCATGCGCCAGATGCCCGTCGGCATGGATCTTACGGTGCTTTATCCCGAGAACCGCATCGCGCAGCAGGCCAATGCGACCTTCGTGCTGAACCTCGCCGAGTCGGTCGCGATCGTCATCCTGATCATCATGCTCGTCATGGGTTTCCGCGCCGGGGTGCTGATCGGCAGCTCGCTGCTGTTCTCCATCGGGGGTACGCTGCTGCTGATGCAGTTCCTGGGCGAGGGGCTCAACCGTACGTCGCTCGCCGGGTTCATCATCGCCATGGGTATGCTGGTGGACAATGCCATCGTGGTGACCGATAACGCGCAGCAGGCCATGCTGCGGGGTGTCGCGCGGCGCCGTGCGGTCGTCGACGGGGCGAATGCCCCGCGCTGGAGCCTGCTCGGCGCGACGCTGATCGCCATTTTCTCGTTCCTGCCGCTCTACCTGGCGCCGTCGTCCGTGGCCGAGATCGTCAAGCCGCTGTTCGTCGTGCTGGCCTTGTCGCTGTTGCTGAGCTGGGTGCTGGCCCTGACGCAGACGCCGCTTTTCGGCGACTTCATGCTCCGCGTGAACCCTGCCGCGCACGATCCCTACGATACGAAATTTTACCGCGCTTTCGACCGCCTGCTGGCTGCCCTGCTGCGATGGCGGTGGGGCGTCGTGGCAGGCGTCGTGGCGCTTTTTGCAGCGGCATTGGCGGTAATGGGTCTTATGCCCCAGAATTTCTTCCCGTCGCTCGACAAGCCCTATTTCCGTGCCGACGTGCTGCTGCCCGAGGGGTACAATATCCGGGACACGGAACGCAACCTGCGCACGATGGAGGAGTGGCTTCATGCGCAGCCCGAGGTGAAGACCGTCTCGGTGACGATGGGTTCCACGCCGCCGCGCTACTACCTGGCCAGCAGCAGCGTTTCGCTGCGCCCCAATTTCGGGAACATCCTCGTCGAACTGCACGACAAAGGGCAGACCGAAGCTGTCGAGGCGCGTTTCAACGCCTATGTCCGGGCGATGTGCCCCGACGTGTGGCTGCGCTCGTCGCTTTTCAAACTCTCGCCCGTGCCCGATGCGGCGATCGAATTCGGGTTTATCGGCGACGATATCGACACGCTCCGCCGCCTGACGCAGGCCGCCGAAGAGATCATGTGGCGGACGGCAGGCACGGTCAACATCCGCAACAGCTGGGGCAACCGCGTCCCGACATGGCTGCCGCTCTACTCGCAGATGAAGGGGCAGCGTATCGGCGTCACCCGCAGCCAGATGGCGCAGGGCATCACCATCGCCACGCAGGGTTACCGCCTCGGCGAATACCGCGAGGGCGACCAGTTCATGCCGATCCTTCTGAAGGACGAGAATATCGACACCTACAACCTCACCAATTTGCAGGCACTGCCGATCTTCACCCCCGCCGGCAAGGTCTACTCCATCGAGCAGGCGACCGACGGCTTCCGCTTCGAATACCGCGTCGGAGTGGTGAAACGCTACAACCGTCAGCGGGTCATGAAGGCGCAGTGCGACCCCGGCCGCGGGGTCAACACCATGCAGCTCTACGCTACGCTGCGGGATTCGGTTCTGCGCGGCGTGGTGCTCCCCGAAGGGTATTCGATGAAGGTTTTCGGCGAGCAGGAGAGTCAGCAGGAATCCAACTCGGCCCTGGCCAGGTATATGCCCCTGACGATGGTGCTCATCTTCATCGTGCTGCTCCTGCTTTTCCGCAACTACCGCGAGCCGGCCGTTATCCTGCTGATGATCCCGCTGATCTTCATCGGCGTGGTGCTCGGACTGGCCGTCACGGGCAAGGTTTTCAACTTCTTCTCCCTGCTGGGACTGCTGGGGTTGGTGGGCATGAACATCAAGAACGCCGTGGTGCTGGTCGAGCAGATCGGCGTGCTGCGCTCCGAAGGCAAGGGCGCCTACGAAGCCCTCACGGCGGCTACGCGCAGCCGAATCGTCCCCGTGGCGATGGCTTCGGGTACCACGATCCTCGGTATGCTGCCCCTGTTGTTCGACTCGATGTTCGGCGCCATGGCCGCCACGATCATGGGCGGCCTGCTCGTCGCCACGCTGCTGACGGTCTGCGTGCTGCCGGTCGTCTATGCTATTTTCTACAATATCCGCAAGTCATGAAGAATTATCTGATCCTCTCCGCACTGCTGGCCTTCGTGCCCGCCGCCGCCCAGACCTCGCTCGGCGACTACTGGCAGGCCGTGACCGAATACAGCTGGGAACTGAAGGTCGCCGCATCGAAGAGCGATGCGGCTTCCGAGACCATGGGACAGGCTCGTACGGGATACCTGCCACGGCTGTCGCTCGACGGCAGTTTCACCGCCACGGTACACCACTACGACGGGTTGGAGCGGTGGAATTTCAGCGTCCTTCCGCAACTCGTGCAGACCGTCTACGGCGGCGGGGCCGTACGTGCGGCCTACAAACAGGCCGAGCTGGGCTACGACATCGCCCTCTGCGACGAGGAATTCACGCAGCTCGATGTGCGTTATGCGGCCGAGTATACCTACTGGAACCTCTCCGCCATGGAGTTGTATGCCGCATCCATGCGCCAGTATGTCAACATAATCCGCTCGCTCAAGGAGGTCGTCGACCGCCGTTTCGCCGAGGGCTACATTGCCAAGGGCGACGTGCTGATGATCGACGCCCGTCTGAGCGAAGCGCAGTACGGGCTGGTGAGTGCCGAGCGGAACTATACCGTCGCGCTGCACAATTTCAACATCCTGCGCGGCACGGATCCCGACCTTGCGGTGGAACTTGCCCAGGGCATCCGCGATTCGCTGCCGCAGCCTGCGCGCCTGCTGCCCGACGAGGTGCTGGGGCGCCGTCCGGACTATATGGCTGCCCGGTTGCGCAGCGAACAGGCCGACGCGGGTATCCGGGCGGCGCGCGCGCCGTTCAATCCGCAGGTGAGCGTCGGCATCGGCGGCTCGTGGCAGCCGTATTTCCCCAACCGGACGGGCGCCACGACGGTCGACGGCTCGGCGTTCGTGAAACTCACGCTCCCGATTTTCCATTGGGGCGAACGCCGCCGCGCCACGGGTGCGGCACGCGCCGTCCAGCGGCAGAGCGAGTGGAACACCGCGCTGCTGCACGACAATATCGTGCGCGACGAGATGAACGGCTGGACGGCGCTGGTCAACAGCAGGGCACAGGTCGATGCCACGGAGCAGAGCCTGCGCATCGCCGGCGAAAACCTCGACATCAGCACCTATTCCTACGGCGAGGGGCTCTCTACGATCCTCGATGTGTTGCAGGCGCAGCTGAGCTGGATACAGCTCTACACCAATGCAATCAAGGCTCATTACAACTATGCCGTGGCGGTATCGGACTACCTGCGCATCACGGCGCAGTGAGCGGCGGCAGGCAGGCCTTGCCCGGCAGGCCGTCGCGGCGGGGATGCCTGTTCCGGCTGCGGAAACCGCATGGCCGAGACCGCCTCTTCGGGACGCCGCCGCCGGTTTCCTGCCGGCGGGGCACAAAAAACGGGGATTTTTCCTGAAAATCCCCGTTTTTCGTATCCCTTGCCTGTCGTTTCAGGCTTTCGCAGGCTCGGTGCTGACCACCGCGATTTCGTGCGATACGGGTGCGACCTTGCGCAGCATCTGCATCATGCCGCAGTACTTTTCGTGCGCCAGCGTCACCGCACGGCTCACTTTGGCCTGGTCGTCCTCGGTGTCGCATTCGATGTTGTAGACTACGTGGAACGATTTGAAGGTGCTTTCGGATTGGGGCGTTTCGTCCGAGAGCTCGCCCGAAATGCCGATCTCGAAGCGTTTGGGGCGGAAACGTTCCTTGTCCATAATCATCAGGGCTGTCTTGCCGACGCATTTCGCCGCGGCATAGAGCAGCAGTGTCTTGGGGTTCATCTCTTCGCAGCGGGGCCCGCCTTCGGACGTGAAGTCCGCATCCCCGGAGAGTTGCAGCGTTACTTTTTCGATCATAAGTCACAGAATTTATGTTGAACGCTGCAAGCGGGGCAAGAATCGTACCTTACCGGTATGCCCCCGCGGTTTCCGCCGCCGTTTCCGTACGGCGGACGGGGTGCACGATCTTAAAGCAGGTGCCCTCGCCCGGCGCGGAGACGACCGATATCTCGCCGCCGAGTAGTTCGGTGATCGTACGGCAGATGGAAAGCCCCAGCCCGACGCCTTTTACATAGGAATCGGCCTTGTAGAATCGCTCGAAGATTCGGCTCAGGTGCTCTTGCGAAATGCCTTTCCCCGTATCCCTGACGAACAGTTCGACCTCTCCCGCACCGTCGGCCGTGCGGTACCCGAACGTAATGTTGCCCTTGTCGGTAAATTTCGCGGCGTTGTTTATCAGGTTGTTGACGACCTGTTTCAGCCGCGAGGCATCGGTGCGGATTGTCGTGTCGGCCTGCGGGAGTTCGAGCCTCAGTTCGACCTGCGGGGGCATGGTGAGCAGTTGGGACTGGTAGATGTCCGACAGCAGCGTGTGCAGCGAATGCTCCCCGAAACAGAACTCCATGGTGTTCGACTCGATCTTCGAAAGGTCGAGGATGTCCGATATCAGACGCAGCAACTGGTCGCCGTTGGCCGTGATCAGGCGACTGTACTCCTGCCTTTCCGTTTCACTGAAGGGGACGTCGTCGCACGTCAAGAGGTTGGCGAAGCCGATGATGGCGTTGAGCGGCGTCCGGATTTCATGGCTCATGTTGGCCAGGAACGCCGATTTGAGCCGGTCGTTTTCGCGGGCCTTGTCGCGGGCTTCGCGCAGACGTCCTTCGATCTCCTTGTGGGGCTGGATGCTCTGGCAGATACCCACCACGCGATAGGGCGAGCCGTCGTGTGCCTGCCCCAGGTATACGGATTGTCCCTCGAACCATTCCCATGTCCCGTCGCAGCGGCGGACGCGGTAGGCGTATGCCTCGGGGGTGAGTATCCCGGATAGCTGCTTTGCGAATGCTGCGGAAAGGGTTTCCCGGTCGTCGGGATGGAGCATGTCGAAAAAGGCCCCGGGACTCATCGAACAGTCGCCGCGCGGGATGCCGACGTGGTCGAACCAGCGGGCGTCGATGACCATTCTGCCGTTGTCCAGGTCGAAGAACCACGGGAAAATTTTCGTTTGCGCCATCGCCATGTCGAGAATGAACCTGCGGCAGACTTCCTCTTCGATGTCCCGGAACAGGAATACTATCCGGCGCAGTTTTCTATGCCGGTCGTAGTGGCCGACGAAGCGGCCTTCGATATAGAATTTCAGATTGTCCCTGCCGGATAGCTGTATATAGCTCCACGGCGGCAGATCGCCGTAGGTTTTGTGCTGTTCCAGCCCTTTGAAAATAGCGGGCAGAAGGTCTTTTTTATCATGACAGACAGAGAACAGGTCGGAAATCCTCAGCGGATGCGGAAAATCCCCCCCCCCGAGGCGGAGTGCTTTGAATGCCTGCATGTTGATATCCGTTAATTCCCCTTCGGGCGTCAGCTCGATGCAGGCAACGGAAACCCGGCTGAGCGTGTCGCGCACGGCCGGGGCCTGTATCCCCGGCGCGAGGGCGGGCTTGTTACGATGGAAGAGACGCAATTTCATGTTGACTGGGTTAAGGGCGTAACGGTCTGGCTAAGGTATGGATAATTTTCAACAGATGCAAACCGTCCCGGTCGCCGCCGGGGTGTCGGTTCCGGTTTTATACCGGTATATTTGGTGCGGGGGTATGCGGGAAAGGCAAATTTTCGTATATTTGCCCTTTGTAAGAATTTATGTGCGTATGCGGAAAAAACTGAGCTTGTTGCTGACCCTCGCGCTGTGCGCGGTATGCACCCTGCGGGTGCAGGCCGGGGAGCCCGAAAGTGAGACCTTTATCGAGCGGGGACGGTCGTTGTTCGACTACGGCCGCTGGAGCGATGCCCGGCATGAGTTCCTCCGGGCCCGGGACGTGCTCGCGCCTTCCGACCGTGTCGCGGCGCAGACGGTCGATTTCTACCTGGCGGCCTGTGCCGTCGAGCTGGGCAGCCGCGATGCCAAAGGGGCGCTCCGCGATTTCGAGGCGCGTTATCCCGGTTCGGTCTACGCCAACGACGTGCGGTTTTCGCTGGGGTCGCTCTATTGCGCCGAGGGCGATATGAGGCGTGCCCGCGAGGCCTTCGCAAAGACCGATTACAAGGCGCTGAGCCGCTCACGCAAGGAGCAGTACGACATCCGCATGGGCTATGTCGAATTCACCGACGGCAATTACGACAAGGCTTTCGGTTATTTCGACCGCATCGGCCCCCAGAGCGAATATGCCGACCATGCACTCTATTACAAATCCTATATCGACTATGCCGAAGGGCGCTACGGGCGTGCGAAACAGGGCTTCACGGCCTTGCAGCGCAGCGATGCCTACCGTGCCGTGGTGCCGTATTACCTCCTGCAGATCGAATTCCGCGACGGAAACTACCGTTATGTCGTCGAGAACGGCGACGAACTGGTGCGCCGCGCCGTGCCCGAACGCCGGCAGGAACTGGAGCGCGTCATCGCCGAATCGTGGTTTCACCTGGGCGACTATAACAAGACCATCGGGCATCTGGACGCTTTTACGGCTGCCGGCGGCGAACTCGACCGTGACGGCAGCTATCTGATGGGCTTCTCGCTTTACCGCACGGCACGCTATCCCGAGGCTGCGGAGTTCCTGCGCAAGGCCTGCGGTGCCGAGGATGCGCTGACGCAGAATGCCTCGTACCACCTGGCCGACTGCTACCTGCGTGCGGGTGACAAGCAGGCCGCCATGCAGTCGTTCGCCATGGCTGCGGACGACAAGCTCGATCCGGCCATCGCCGAAGATGCGCTGTTCAACTACGGCAAACTGCAATACGAGCTGGGCGGCGGTGCCTTCAACGGCGCGATCAACGTGCTGACGCGCTATGTCGCGCAGTATCCCGATTCTCCGCGCGTGGGCGAAGCCCGTTCGCTGCTGATCGCGGCCTACTACAATTCGAACGATTACGACGCGGCTTACCGGGCCATCAAATCCTTCCCGACGCAGGATGCCGACATCCGAGCCGCATTGCAGAAGATCACCTATTTCCGCGGTCTGGAGGCGTACAGCGCCGGCGACATGCGTGCCGCGCAGCGTTACCTGGCCGAATCCGCGGCCATCAATGTCAGCCCCAAATACAGTGCGCTCAACTCCTTCTGGCAGGGCGAAATCGCCTTCGCACAGGGCGACTATACGGTCGCTGCGGCCAAATACAACGCCTACCTGAAGCGTGCCCCCCGCAGCGAGGACGAATATGCCATGGCGCTCTACAACCTCGGCTACTGCGATTTCTCGCGCAAGGACATGGCCGGGGCGCGCAGTTCGTTCGAGAAGTTCCTCGAAGCCTATCCGGCCCGCGACCGCTACCGCGCCGATGCCTACAACCGGCTGGGCGACATCCGCTATTCCGACCGCGAATTCGAAGCGGCCGTAGGGGATTACGACCGTGCCGTTGCGCTGAACACCCCCGAACGCTATTACGCACAGTATAAACGCGCCGTGACGCTCGGCATCCTCGGGCGCACGGAGCCCAAGCTGCAGGCGCTGCGGCAGATCGTTGCCGCAGGGCAGGGCGACTATGTCGATGCCGCCTCGTACGAGCTCGGCCGTTCCTATATCGCGCAGGAACGCTATGCCGAAGGTGCCGGACAATTGGAACGGTTCATTGCCGACTATCCCTCGTCGCCGCGCCGTGCACAGGCGCTTGCCGACCTGGGGCTCGCCTACCTCAACCTGGGGGACAAGGAAAAGTCGCTGAAATATTACGACATGGTGGTCGAGACGGCCCCGCAGTCGTCCGAAGCCAAAGGGGCCATGCAGGGTATCCGCGAGATCTATGTCTCGGACGGCAAGGTCGACGACTATTTCGATTATGCCGCCAGGGTGGGCATGGAGAGCGACCTGACAGCCGTGTCGCGCGACTCGCTGTCGTTTGCCGCCGCCCAGAAACTTTACCTGGCCGGGCAGACCGACGCTGCCGCCAAGTCGCTGCGCAGTTATGTCAGGAGCTACCCCAAGGGGTATTACCTGAACGATGCCCTCTATTTCCTGAGTGACTGTTACCTCCGCACGGGCGAGCGCGGCGATGCCATCGAAACCCTCACCGAACTGGCCGGGCAGGGTACGAACCAGTATTCGGTCACGGTGCTCGAGAAACTTTCGGAGCTGACCTATGAGGACAAGCGTTACGACGAGGCCGCCGCCGCATTCCGCAAGCTGTACGACGTCACGACGACGGTGGCCGGGCGCGAGGATGCCATGACGGGCTACGTGCGCGCCACGCTGGCCGGGGGCGACGCTTCGAAAATCGAGGCGATGGCTGCCGATGTCGCCGCGCATCCCGATGCCGGGGCCGTGGCGCTGCGCGAATCGAAATTCGCATGGGCGGAGTTGCTGCGGCAGCAGGATCGCCGTGCCGATGCCGTGAAGCTTTACAGGGAACTGGCCGCGGACGTCCGCTCGAAGGAGGGTTCCGCCGCTGCCTATTACGTGCTGGAGGATACCTTCGAAAAGGGCGATATGGACAAGACCGAGAAGGCGGTATTCGCCTATTCCGAACGGGAACCCCAGGCCTACTGGCTGGCCAAGGCCTTCATCCTGCTGGGCGACGTCTATGTCCGCAAGGGAGACAACTTCCAGGCGCGGGCGACCTACCAGAGCGTCGCGGACGGCTATTCGCCTGCCGACGACGGGATCGTGGACGAAGCCAAGGAACGGATCGCAAAACTGAACTGACGATGAAACACATGTTGTTTGTAGCCGCGCTGATGGCGGCATTGCCCTGGGGCGCGAGCGCGCAGGTCGAGAAACGGGTCGAAGTGACCAAGGCCTATGTGCCGAGTGTGGAGGGAGCGTCGAAACTCGCTGTCGTACCCGACATGACCGATACGGTGAAGATGCGTCCCGAGATCGACTATACGATCACGCCGCTGTCGTTGCAGACCACCCTCGCCACGCGGCCGATCCGTCCCGCGACGGTAACCTACTGGGAATTCAACCGCCCGCTGCCTTTCTACCTCAAGGCCGGGATGGGCTACCCGTTCAATTCGGTGTTGGATTTCTATGCTTCGAGCCAGAACCCCGGGACAGGGTATGTGGTGGGCTATGTCAACCACGAGGGGCGCTATTCCAAGATCGGGAACGACTTCGGCGTCAAGAACAATTCGACGCGGATGCTCAACCGCATCGGCGCCGCTGCGGGTAAATATTTCGGCCGCCACGTGCTCGAGGGCGACCTCTCCTACGAGAACCGCATGTACCACCGCTACGGTATGTACCTCGCGCCGGACATCTCTGCCGATGCCGTACCCGGTTCGATGGCCGATTACGGCGATGCGAACATCGCGGTGCGCTTCGGCGACGATTTCCAGGATCTGAGCCGCGTGAATTTCGAAATCGCCATCCGGGGCGGCATGTTTTTCGACCATTCCGAGTGGCCGGACTATAACGACAAGGCCCGCCAGACCACGCTGGAAACCCACGCGAAGATCGCCCGCGCTTTCGGGCGCCACCGCCTTGCCGCCGAGATCGGTTACGAGCGGCTCGCCGGACAGAAGGCCCTCGACGAATATAACCAGCAATTGATACATGCCGCGCTGCGCTACGGCATCGAGGGCGGGGTAGTGCGCCTCGAGGTCGGTGCCGATTATTACCACGACAAGGTCAAGTCCGTCGAAGCGGAAAATTATATCATTCCTTTCGTGCGGCTGAACCTGAACCTCGGGACGGACGGGCTGTGCCCGTTCTTCGAGATGGACGGCAACGTCCGCGAGAACAGTTACCGTTCGCTTACGAAGCTGAATCCCTATCTGCTGAATCCCGTATTCGGGACTAAGAGTTCGGTCGATTACAACGGCCGCTTCGGTATCGGGGGCAGTATCTGGCGCGGGAAGTTCGACTACCGGGCCTATGCCGGGTTCTCGATCCGTGACAACCACCTTTACTGGTACAGTGCCGATGTCGTGCAGGGGAGCGATATTCTTGCCGCCGGGCTGACCATGCTGCCGTCGATGGCCCGCCAGACCGTCTTGTCGTTCAACGGCGAGGTGACGTGGCGTCCCGCGAGCAGTTTCCGGACGGAGTTGGGCGTGCACGGCTATATCTATAACGACGACGAGACCAAACTCCATAACGGTGCCCCGGCTTTCGATGGCAATTTTTCCGCCCACTACGACGGCCGCAAGATTTCGTTCGGCGCGGGCATCTGGCTGCAAAGCACCCGTAAATGGTCCGACTACCAGATGGATGCAGCATCCGGGGCGGAGAGTTTCGCCAGTGTCGAAGTGCCCTTTGCCGCCGACCTGCGGGTCAATTTCGACTGGAAGGTTTCGGGACGCATTACGCTCTTCGCCGAGGGCCGTAACCTGATCAACCGCCGCCTGTACCAATACCCGTGGTATCCGGAATACGGGGCAAATTTCACGGTCGGGGTGAAAGCCAACTTCTGAAATCCCACCTCCGGTCTGTGACGCGGGGTATTGCCATGGTTTTTTGCAGGAATTTGCACATTTATGTGACATATTCAAAAAATATATTAATTTTGTGAAGCCTGACATGGTATAAATACAACTTTTTGAACTTATATGGCACTGAAGAACCTCCCCAAGATATGTCCCTCCTGCGGTAAACGATTGAGCGTACAAGCGATGCATTGCAACGGATGCGATACGCATATCGAAGGCGACTACAACCTCCCGGTGATGATGCAGCTTTCGGCTCCCGACCAGCAATTCGTGCTCGATTTCGTAAAAAGCAGCGGCTCCCTGAAGGAGATGGCGCAGAAATTAGGGCTCAGTTACCCCACGGTACGCAACCGTTTGGACGACATAATTGCTCAACTTAATCAATTCGAAGGCGATGAACAGGATTCTTAACCCGTTTGAATACCTCTCTACCGGGAAAGCTCTCGGCTGGGGCCTTGCCGGGACTATTTTTTCCATCTGCCTGCTGACGGCGGTGAGCTGGCCTGTCGGTGACGACCTGTCGAAGATCGTCACGATCCTCTCTTCGAACCTGCTGTTGTGGATTCCCCTTTCGCTGTTGCTCTACGTGCTGGCCCTGCTCTTCTCGCCGTCGCGTATCCGCGCAGTCGATATCTTCGCCACGAATCTTTTCGCCATGCTGCCTACGATCGTCATACTCGGGGTGCTGAGCGTACCCTCGAAATGGCTGGGCGGGCTTGTCTGCGAGCCCCGGAGCGTCTGCGAAGTGATGAAGCTCGCAGGCTATAACCTGATCGTGATCCTGCTGTCGGTCTCGATGGTCTGGTCGATGGTCTGGGGCTGTTTCGCCTACCTCGTCTCGGCCAATATGAAAGGGTGGCGCGGGGTTTCCATCTTTGTCATCTGCTATGTCTTCGTCAGCGTCGTCAACCAGTTGCTGATCGCCTATTCGAAATAAAATACCGGAATCATGCCGCGCGGGACGTCTTCGTCCCGTTTTTTATGCCTTTACTGGAATGCACTGGCCGGCTGCTGCATCCGGTATGCATTTTTTTTGCCGGCAACACAATACGATTGGATTTTATGCCGGCGGCAGGTTTGTTCGTTGACGTTTTTTCATGCCGCGATGGAGCAAAAAAGCGGTGCCCGGGGCTATGTGACCCGGGCACCGTATAACAAAAAAAAGGTGAGCTCCTTATATCGCACCGCTACGACCACATACCCTTGCTCGATTCCTCGCCTGGGGGATTCTGTGGGAGCTGGTCGTATAAGACTCACCCGGGCACAAAAGTAGGAATTTTTTATATCTTTGCAAAAATTTTCGGCCCGATGCGTAAAAAAACTTTTCGCTATATCCTTTTCGCCTGCCTTGCGTGCCTGCTTGTCGCGGGTTTTGTCCTGCGGCAGCAATTTTACGGGAATGCCGTGCGCGCGGGGCGCGACCTCTATATCGGCAGCCGTGCCGACTACCAAAGCCTCACCGATTCCTTGCTGCCCCGGCTCAGGCACCATTGGGCTTTCGGTGTCTATGCCCGGCGCATCAACCTGCCGGAGACGTTCAAGCCCGGCCACTATGTGCTGGAGCCCGGGATGAGCGTGATCCGGGTAGCGCGGATGCTCAAACTGGGGCTTCAAACCCCTGTACGGGTTTCGATCAACAATGCCCGCATTCCGGCGCAGCTCGCGCAGAAACTCGCCCGGCAGATCGACGCCGACTCCACGGCGATCATGCAGGTGCTGACCTCGCCCGAAGTGGCGCGTGGCGTGGGTTTCGACAGCGTGACGCTCTTTTCGATGTTCATTCCCAACACCTACGAGTTCTACTGGACGGTGACGCCCGAAGAGTTCGTGCAGCGCATGAAGCGAGAGTACGACCGTTTCTGGACGCCCGGGCGCGATGCCCTGCGCGAACGCAGCGGTCTGAGCCGGCTCGAGGTCATGACCCTCGCATCGATCGTCTACGAGGAGACCCGCAAGACCGACGAGATGCCCCGTATCGCAGGGGTGTACGTCAACCGCCTGCGCAAGGGGATGCCCCTGCAGGCCGATCCGACGGTCAAGTATGCCATGCAGGACTTCGGGCTGCGGCGCATCCTGCACAAACACCTGAAATACGAGTCGCCCTACAATACCTACCGGAACAAGGGGCTGCCGCCTTCGCCGATCTGCATGCCCGGCATCGACGCCATCGACGCCGTGCTCAATTTCGAGGAGCATGACTACCTTTTCTTCTGTGCGCGTGCGACGTTCGACGGTTACCACAACTTCGCACGGACGCTCCGCGAGCACAATGCCAATGCCCGGGCATACAGCGCCGAACTGAACCGGCGCAAGATTAAATAATTTTTCGTACATTTGTCCTAATGCTTACGAAGATCTACGAACAGAACCCCTCGGAGCGGGAGTTGCAGAAGGTGGTCGACGTGCTCGTTCACGACGGGATCGTCATCTATCCGACCGACAGCGTCTATGCTTTCGGCTGTTCGCTCCATTCGCCCAAGGCCATCGAACGCCTGCGGCGGATGAGGGGTAAGGATGCCGAGGCTTTTTCGGTGGTCTTCGGGGATATCGCCCAGGTGGCGGAGTATTGCCGTGTGGACAACACGGCGTTCCGGATCCTGAAACGGAACCTGCCGGGGCCCTTCACGTTCGTGCTCACGGCATCCTCGCGCGTGCCCGACAAGGCGCTCGAGAGGCGCCGTACGATCGGCATCCGCATTCCGGACAACGCCGTTTCCCGCGCCATCGTCGCCGCCCTGGGCTGCCCGCTCGTCACCACGTCGGTGAAGGACGACGACCAGGTCGTGGAGTATACCACCGATCCTGAACTGATCCATGAGCGCTATGGCCGCGACGTGGCGCTTGTGATCGACGGCGGCATGGGGGACAACATCCCCACGACGGTCGTAGACCTTACGGGCGACGAGCCCGAAGTGCTGCGCGAGGGCAAAGGGGAACTGCAATGAGATTAATATAAACAGTATATGGAAAAAACGAATTTCTGGAAAGATGTCGCCAAGTACGGCGCGATCATAGGCGCCCTGTTGGCCGTCTCGTTCATGTTGGAAACCCGATTGCAGATTTCGGCCAGTTTCGGCCTGTACGCAATCGAATGGATTGCCGTCGTCGTACTGCATTACTATCTGCTGCACCGTTTCACGCGCCGGTATTCGATGATGTATACCGCCGAGGAGGGTTTCTCCTTCGGTCAGGGATACGCTTACATCCTCTCCGTCTCGACCGTTGCGGGGCTCATCGTCGGTATCGTGCAATACCTTTACATGCACTTTTTCATCGGTTACGCCAACTATACGGAGCGTACCACAGCCGCATTATCCGATTATATAGGGCGGAACGGCGGGGTGCCGGCCAACATGGAATCCATGCTGTCGCAGATGTTCGACCAGATGCAGAATACCCCCGAACCTTCCTTTTTAAGAACCCTGTGGGCTGTAACTTTCCTGAGCATCCTGTTCGGTGCCGTTTTCGGCCTTATCATTGCAGGCGTGTTGTCGCGTGCGCCCAAACCGTTTGACACCCCGCTGAGCGAATAGAGGCATACCGTGAATAATAAACTGGACATATCCGTCGTAGTACCGCTCTACAATGAGGCCGAGTCCCTGCCCGAACTGGTGGCATGGATCGACCGCGTTGCCGTGTCGCATGGCTATGCTTACGAGGTGATACTCGTGGACGACGGTTCGTCTGACGGCTCCTGGGAGGTTGTCGAGTCGCTCAGGGAGAAGTACCCGGCGATCCGCGGCATCGGCTTCGCCCGCAATTACGGCAAGTCGGCAGCCTTGTACTGCGGTTTCGCCGCCGCCGAAGGCGAGGGCGTCATCACGATGGATGCCGACCTGCAGGATTCGCCCGACGAAATCCCCGAACTGC
>OJNU01000795.1_pt1 | contig 19663 bp, 16 predicted proteins | sample 1597941 | NCBI WGS metagenome assembly OJNU01 (sample SAMN01915228, study PRJEB22387) | human gut metagenome | isolation source: stool | host: Homo sapiens | place: USA | reverse complement strand
GGTGGGGCAGATGGTCTCCAGCTCGTAGGCCTTGTTGTACAAAATTTGCAGATGCGGGTCGGACACCCGGCAGATGACCTTGTCCCGGCGGAAGATGTTCTTTGCCAGCTGCGCCGCCATCAGGTTCACCGAGTCCTCCTCGGTCACCGCCGCCACGGCGTCGCAGTTCTCCACGCCGCCCCGGCGCAGGGTGTCCGGATCGGTAGGGTCGCCCACAAGGGCAGTGCCGTGAAAGGTATAATCGTCAAAGGCATCCAGACGCTTGAGCTGCTCGGGATCCTTTTCCACCACCGAGATATCATGGCCGATGCGTTCCAGATCGCGGATCAGCGCCGCACCCACCTGATCGCAGCCGATCACCAGTATGTTCATGAAGGTTCACCTCGTTGTTCTCAGAGCTTTCTGCGCCGGGCGCAGAAAGCGGACAGACTTCTTATTTTTATAGTATAGCACATTTCCCGGGGCAGATAAATACAGCGCCCGGGGGAAAATTTCTATAATCTGTATGCACAGCGGCTCATAGTATGGTATACTGGAACTGCTTTTGTAGCAATTCAACTTTTTAATGCAACAGCAACAGCGTTGAATTGCATATCGCAAATATGCTGTTTCGATAGGCACTATTTTTGAAAAATGCGATAAACAAAAAGACCACCGTTCTGCCCGCAGGAAATAAGGGCAGGACGGTGGTCTTTTGAACGGACTGTGACTTACAGCTCAGCCAGAGCGCGCTTGAGGTTCTGTGCGATCTGGTCAGGGCAGCTGGTGGGGCGGGGGCCGCAGGTGGTGCCTTCCATGCGGGCGATGGCGTCCTCAGCCTTCATGCCCTTGAGCAGGCGGCTGATGCCCTTCAGGTTGCCGTTGCAGCCGCCGATGACTTCGATGGACTCGATGGTGTGGTCATCGTTCAGCACGATGTGGGTCTCCTTGGAGCAGGTACCCTTGTTGGGGTAGCTGAAAGACTTGCTCATATTCAAACTTCCTCTCTTTATATCCGACTGACAGGCGAGCGGACTCGCATAGCATTTTTATTATATACTTGTCAGACGAGGAAGTCAATGTGACCCGGTCACAGAGCGCCGCCCCGGCGCTTGCGGGCCAGTGCCTCGATGCGCGCGATCTGGTCGTCCTCGGTGACGCAGGCACCCACCGGGTGGGGCTTGCCGTGGTTCGCGCCGTGGAAGTCGCTGCCGCCGGTGACGATGAGGTCGTGCTTCTTGCAGAGCTCAGTACACTCGGCCATATCCTCGGGGCTGTTGCGGGGGTGATGCACCTCGATGCCGTCGATGGCCCCTTCAGCCACCAGCTCCCGCAGCAGAGGCATACTCTTGTACACCGTCGGGTGGGCGAACACCACCACGGCCCCAGCGGCCTTTGCCGTGGCCAGCACCTCCCGCACCGGAGGGTAAGTGGGGGAGTGGAGGCACTTGCCCCGCGGCTCCCAGCCGAACAACTCGTGATAAAGCCCGGTGTAGATGCCGTCGCACAGGCCCAGCTGCTGCAGCGCCTGCATGATGCCGCTCTTGAAGAGGACGCCGCTGTCCTGCGCATATTCCAGCGCCTGCTCGGTGCGGAACTGGGGGTACAGCGCCTCGATCTCCCGGCAGCTCTGCAGAGCACACTCGTTGCGGCGCTGGCGCATGATGTCGCAGTGCCGGCGCAGGGCAGGGCAGTCGAGGTCGGGCCAGAAGGTCAGCAGGTGGACGCGGTGGCTGCGCTCGAAGTCGTAGCCGGTGAGCTCGGCGGCGGGGATGAGCCGCACGCCGTCCTGCACCGGGTGGTCGTAGGCGTACTGGGCGCTGAGGGTGGTGTCGTGGTCAGAAAGGGCCAGAGCGCTCAGCCCCAGCCGCGCTGCCATCAGGGGCAGGCGGTGGATGGGAACAGAGCCGTCAGAACAGGTGGAATGAGTATGAAGGTCGCCAGCCATAAGTTACTTTCCCTCGATTTTTACAGATTTCTGTGCCTAGTGTACCACAAAAATCATCGGGGAACAAGGGAGCCTTACACGGCCTTGCCGCCCACCGTGAGCGTGGAAGAACGGATGTGGTGGGTGAGAACGACTTCGGTATCCTCGCCGCCCATGGCCAGCAGTTCGTCCACCGAGAGGGTGGTGGAGCAGAGGATGGTCTGGAAGGTGATGGTGTCGATGCCCTCAGCCCGCAGCTGACGCAGGGTGGCCAGCGAGGCCCGGAGGGAGGCCGTGAACCGCCCGACGCGGATAGAGAGGACGTTGTTGCCCCGGATGCTCGTGTAGGAGATGCGCTGGCCGTCCTTGTCGGTGACGACGAGGCCCGGGAAGACCGACTCCTGCACAGAGGCGTCCGCAGAGCTGCCGCCGGAAGAGGAGGGAACCGCAGGGACAGGGTCGGTGGGGAGGGTGATGTCGTTGCCCTCAGGGTCGTAGCGGGTGATGGAGCTGCCCTCAGCAAGGCCGGAGAACTCCTGCTCGATGCCGTTAGCGCCGATGGCCACGTTGTCTTTTCCGGCGGTGGCCGTAATGGTCACTTTGCCCTCGAGGGTGATGTCGGCATCTGCATTGCTTTCGCAGCCAGCACCGATGCCGGCGCCGCCAATAACGATTTTTTCCCCTTCATCTGTACCGCCGCCGACCGCATTGATGGTGGGACTGCCGTTCTCATTGCTCTTGATGGTGATTTGATTGCCATTGTTATCGCTGTTGTTTTCAGCGCCAGCACCGCCGCCTATGGCCGCGCCGCCTGCGCCTCCGGTAGCGTTGACCTTGGTGTTGCCCTCGATGGTCACATTGCTGAGACCATAAATACCACCGCCGATGCCTGCGCCATAAGCGCCGCCCTGCACATTGTCGATTTTGGCATTATCCTTGATGACCACGTTGCCGTTGCCGATTTTATCGGGGGAACTAAATGCGCCGCCGCCGATGCCTGCCGCACCGTAGCCGCCGGTCGCATTCTCGATTTTTGCATTGCCGGAGATGGTCACATTGCCATCGCTGCCATTGCCGCCGCCAATGCCTGCACCGTACTTCGTGCTAGATGCATTTTTAATAACAGCGTCGCCGGTTATCGTAACGGTCGCACCGTTATAATAACCACCGCCGATGCCCGCAGCGCCATCACTGCCTGCGGCAGTGATGGTGCCGCCGCTGATGGTCACATTGCCGCTGCCGTTACAGCCGCCGCCGATGCCAGCGCCTAAATAACCGCCGGTTGCATTGATCTCGCCGCCGGTGATCTCTACCGTGCCGGTGCCGTAGGAACCACTGCCAATGCCTGCGCCCCAATCGTCACTGGTGGCCGTGATATTGCCGCCAGTGATTTTCACCTGAGCGTCATTGCTGCCAGCGCTGCCGATGCCAGCGCCTTTGAATCCACCGGCAGCCTCCAGACTGCCGTTATTATCTTTGTCCTGAATGGTCAGTTCGCCGCTGGTGTCAGTCTTGTTGTGCTCCAACCCGGCATGGCCAGCGCCGCTCTTCAGCTCGTTGTCGCCATCCAGCTCAATGGTGGTGTCACCTTTGCCGGTAACACTCACAGCGGCTTCGCTCCGGCTGCTGGCGTCAATACTCACATCTTTGAGCGTGACCTCAACCTTATCGTCCTTATCTTTGGCGTCGATGGTCACGGTGTGGGAAGAAGCGCCCTCCTCACGATTTGTGATGATGGTGTCCGGGTCATTTTCGGTGGTATTCTCGTTCTGGGTGACGTTGTTGCCGTTCTCGCCCGCCGAAATGGTAATGTCACCATCTTCGATGTACCATGTCCCTGCAAAGGCCGGGGCGGTAAGGGTGGTGAGCATTGCGGCGGTCAGGACAAGCGCCGCTGCCCGCTGAGAGGCCGGACGGAGTGAATTGATACCCCCCCCGTATTAAGAGGCCGACCCAGAACACGCATGGCAAGTTTACGATAAGAGAGCATACAAAAACCTCCTTTGGATGTTGAAAAAATATGGACGTTCGATTGATACAATTATAGCACTTCTGGGGAAGTAAGCAAGCAAACCTGCGTGAAATGCTGTTTTTTGTACGTGAATGACAAAAAAACTATGAAAAACGCCGGGTTTTGCTTTTCTGCACAAGGCATGGTATACTGAAAAAGAAAAATCCGCCAACCCGGCGGGAAAAAGGAGAAACGGAAACATGAAAACGAAATTTGGCATCGTGGGCTGTGGTTTCCTCGGCAATATCGTGGCCGATGCGTGGAAGAAGGGCCTGCTGGAAGACTACGAGCTGGTGGGTGTCACCAGCCGCACCTTCGCTTCGGCAGAGAAGACGGCGGCAAGCGTGGGTTGTGCGGCCTGCGCGGACGTGGACGCTCTGCTGGCGCTGGAGCCGGAGTACATCGTGGAAGCCGCTTCGGTGGAAGCGGTGCGCGCAATGGCCGTTCCGGTGCTGCGCCGGGGCGTGAACCTCGTGGTGTTGTCCATCGGTGCATTCGCCGACCTCGCGTTTTATGAAGAGGTCAAGCAGGCGGCCCGGGAGGGCGGCGCAAAGGTGCATCTGGCCAGCGGCGCTATCGGCGGCTTCGATGTGCTGCAGACCGTCACTCTCATGGCCGAGGCCCTGAAGCTGGACGAGAAGGCCGGCATCGAGACTCACACCGGTGCGAAGGGCTTCCGCAACACCCCCGTCTGGGCCGACCATCTGCTGACCGACACCGAGAAGACTACCGTCTTCACCGGCAGCGCCAAGGAAGCCATCGCAACCTTCCCGCGCCGGGTCAACGTCGCTGTGGCCACCTCGCTGGCCACCACCGGCCCCGACATCACCGGCGTGACCATGCACTCCGTACCCGGCTGGGTGGGCGACGACCACTGCATCACTGCCGAGATCGAGGGCGTGAAGGCCGTGGTGGACATCTGCTCGTCCACCAGCGCCATCGCCGGTTGGAGCGCCGTGGCGCTTCTGCGCAACCTCGCCTCGCCGGTCTGCTTCTATTAAAAAGGAGGGAGTCTCATGTTCAAGAAACTGGTGGCTATCGAGCCGGTCAGCCTCATCCCCACAGCAGAGGAAGCGCTGCATCAGTATGCCGAGCAGGTCGAGCTTTACCGCGATATTCCCGCCGACGACGAAGAGATCGTTCGCCGCATCGGAGACGCCGACGCGGCGCTGTTGAGCTATACCTCCCGCATGGGCAAAAACGTCATCGAGCGCTGCCCGAACCTGCGCTACATCGGGATGTGCTGCAGCCTCTACTCGGAGGAAAGCGCCAATGTGGACATCGCCTTTGCCCGGGAAAAGGGCATCAAGGTGCTGGGCATCCGGGACTACGGCGACCGCGGCGTGGTGGAGTACGTCCTCCACGAGCTGACCGGCCTGCTCCACGGTTTCGGGATGCCGATGCTCCACGACGAGCCCGTGGAAATTTACGGCCTCAAGGTGGGTATCGTGGGTCTGGGCGTTTCGGGCCGGATGATCGCCGATGCACTGACCTTCCTCGGCGCGGACATCTCCTACTACAGCCGCAGCCATAAGCCCGACGCCGAGGCCGCAGGCATGAAGTATAAGCCGTTGGACGCTCTGCTCCGGGAGAGCGAAGTGGTCTTTACCTGTTTGAACAAGAATGTTCTGCTCTTGGGCGAGCCGGAGTTTGAGGCGCTGGGGGAGGGGAAAGTTCTTTTCAATACCTCCATCGGCCCCGGCTTTGACTCCGACGCGCTGGAAAAGTGGCTGGATAAGCCCGGCACCCACTTCTTCTGTGATACCTACGCCGCCGCAGGCCCCGTCAGCGAGGGCTTCTTCCGGCGGCCCAATGTCCACAGCCCGGGTGTCTCGGCAGGCCGCACCAGGCAGGCTTTCGTTCTGCTGAGCCAGAAGGTGCTGGCGAACATCGAGACGGCGCTGGGAGAATAAGCTATAACTTTTGAAAAGCCGCTGCATGGGAGACTGTGCGGCGGCAGACGACAACCCCATGAAGCTCATGAGCATTGCCATGAAGCCCCTGTGCTCTCCGCCGTTCCCGCTGGACTACATCGAGGAAATGACTGCCTTGATGGGCGGCGATGGACGGATGCGGTAAGCCGCAGCCAAAAACGAAAAGGTCGCTGTGTCGGAGAAGTGCTCTGCGGCACAGATGGAAAACTGGAAGAAACTGTGCCGGAGAAGGTATGAAAAAGTACAAAGATAGGGGAGAGTGCTTCGATGGACTATATCAGAGTTACCAAAGAAAACATCGACAGGGAACACATCTGTTGTGCCATGTCCGGAAAACAGAGCCTTGCCAAAAAAGAATGGCTCAAGCAGCGCTTTGAGGAGGGACTTGTTTTTTACCGCAGTGCAGAGCGCGGCAAATGCTTTATCGAGTACATCCCGGCAGAAAACGCATGGGTACCCATTGATGCAGCAGGTTGGCTTTATATCAACTGTCTGTGGGTCTCCGGTTCCTTGAAAGGTCACGGCTATTCCAGCGATCTGCTGGAAGAATGTCTTCGGGATGCCAAGGCGCAGGGCAAAAACGGCGTTTGCATTCTGTGTGCAGAGGGACGCAAACGGGAATTTCTCGCTGACCCCAAGTTTTTGACCCATAAGGGATTCAAGGTCTCAGACATCTCCGATTGCGGCATCAACCTCATGTGCCTGCCCCTTGCAGAGAATGCCCCGCCGCCAAAATTCAAGGACTGTGCCAAGCATCCCAAGGTGGAGGAAAACGGCTTTGTCCTCTACTATACCGACCAGTGCCCCTACACCTATTATTGGGTGCCAAAGGTGCAGGAGACTGCAAAGGAACATGGAATCCCGTTCAAAGCCGTTCACATCACCGAAAAAGAGACGGCCCAGAATGTGCCTGCACCTGTCACAACCTATGCTTTGTTCCAGAATGGTCGGTTCCTGACCCAGAGCATCCAGTCGGACAAGAAATTTTTGAAATTGGCGGCAGAATAATTGAATCAGGCTAGACGCCAGACGCTCAGACGCAGTGCAGCCCATAGAATTGGGGTGCGCTGCGTTTTTTGGAGGACTTTATATGGAAGAAATTGTTGTATATGTTCACGGAAAGGGCGGTTCGGCACAAGAGGCCGAGCATTATAAAGCCCTATTCCCTAATTGTGAGGTAATTGGTTTCGACTACCACGCACAATCTCCATGGGAAGCCACGGAGGAATTTTCCGGATTTTTTACGGCAGTGCGGAAACGCTGCAAGAAGCTCACACTGGTGGCAAATAGCATTGGTGCTTTCTTTTCGCTCGCATCATTGAATGAAAAATTGGTGGATACCGCTTATTTTATTTCTCCAGTAGTCGATATGGAGCAACTGATTTGCAATATGATGCAATGGGCTGACGTCTCCGAAGCAGAACTTGCAGAGAAACTGGAAATTCCCACAACATTTGGAGAAACGCTGTCGTGGAAATATCTCTGCTATGTCCGAGAGCATCCGATTTCATGGAAAATCCCTACCCGCATTTTGTATGGGGAAAAGGATGCTCTAACCTCCATGGAAACCATAAAAGCCTTTGCGGAAAAGAACAACGCAGAGCTGACCGTTATGCCGGGCGGAGAGCACTGGTTTCATACAAAAGAGCAGATGCAATTTTTAGATAACTGGATAAAGAATAGGAGACCCTGCAATGAAACAGAAAATAAGGACGGCTTTGCCTGCTTATAGTTCTGGGAACCGGGCTGGTAGCTTGCCCTGCCTGCGGCAGGGCAGTGCTGTTCGAATCCCTCTGGGTCACAAAGCCAGCGTGTGACTTATATGTACGCAAAAGAAAAGCAGCAGCGTTAAAATTACGCTGCTGCTAAAAGTGGACCTAGAGGGATTCGAACCCTTGACTTCTCGGATGCGAAAGATGACCTTCGCATTTTCTTTTGGATGTGATATACTTGGCTCACCAGGTTGGAAAGTGTGCCTTTGATAATAAACACAAGAAGATGCAGAATGCTGAGGGTACAGCAAAATGCAACGAGTGTGAACGATACTTTTGTGACGGTACAATGCCACGGGTATGAAAAACAAAGAAAGGCGGAGCTAAGAGTTATGACGATTCAGGAATGTTATAAGAAAATGGGTGCTGCGTGCGGGCACACTGGAAGGCTCAAAGGAATGGTTTGACCGTGTGACAGAACAGTACAACATCACGATAGAAGCCATCCGCGCGGTTCAGTAACGCAGGCTGCCCCCACAGTTTTCCGCCCACCATGTGCGTTGATACAAAAAGCCGCATCGACTGACGCAAAGGAATCGAACATGCGTTGCTTTTGTGAATCAATATATGAAATTTTATTGAAAATCCCTCATGGCGGTGGTAATATAATCCTATATCTCTGTCGTGCTGTACCTATGCCTTTTTGCGGTATTCGGGAGTGCAGAACGATAGCTGCCCAAGAGTTGTGAGGAGAACGATTTGATGAACAAAAGAACATTGCACCGCCTGTTTTCCGTGCTTATGGCACTGGTGATGGCGGTCTCCCTGCTGACCGGCTGCGGAACAAAAACCGCCGAAAATGTGGAAAAGCAGGAGGATGCCCAGACCATTCAGGTGTATCTGTGGAGTACCAGCCTGTACGAAACCTATGCGCCCTATATCCAGTCCCAGCTGCCGGATGTAAATATTGAATTCATCGTGGGTAACAACGATTTGGATTTTTACAAGTTTTTGCAGGAGAACGGCGGTCTGCCGGATATCATCACCAGCTGCCGCTTCTCGCTGCACGATGCGGCTCCCTTAAAGGACAGCCTGATGAACCTTGCCTTGACCAACGAGGCGGGCGCTGTGTACAACACCTACCTCAACAGCTTCAAAAACGAGGACGGCAGCGTGAACTGGCTACCGGTCTACGCCGATGCCCACGGCTTTGTGGTCAACCGCAGCCTTTTTGAGCAGTACGATATTCCTCTGCCTACCGATTACGAGAGCTTCGTTTCGGCCTGTCAGGCGTTTGAAAAAGTGGGCATCCGCGGCTTTACCGCCGATTATACCTACGACTACACCTGCATGGAAACGCTGCAGGGGCTTTCCGCTGCTGAGCTTACCACGACTGATGGGCGCAAGTGGCGCACTGCTTACAGCGACCCTGCCAGCACCGCACGGGTGGGTCTGGACGACACCGTGTGGCCGGGGGCGTTTGAGCGGATGGCGCAGTTCATTCAGGATACCCACCTCACGGCAGACGATCTTGCGTTGAATTACGACGATGTGACCGGGATGTTCCGGAACGGAGAAGTTGCCATGTACTTTGGCAGCTCTGCCGGTGTCAAGATGTTTCAGGATGAGGGCATCGACACGATCTTCCTGCCCTTCTTCAGCCAGAACGGCGAAAAGTGGATCATGACCACCCCGTATTTCCAGATCGCTCTGAACCGTGACCTCGAGCAGGACACCGCGCGCCGCGAAAAAGCCATGAAGGTGCTGAACGTCATGCTCTCCGAGGAGGCGCAGAGCCGCATCGTTGCCGACGGGCAGGATGTGCTGAGCTACAGTCAGAATGTCCCTCTGCGCCTGACCGAGTACATGAAGGACGTGCGCGATGTGGTGGAAGAAAACCACATGTATATCCGCATCGCCTCCAACGATTTCTTTGCCGTCTCCAAGGACGTTGTCTCCAAAATGATCGCAGGCGAGTACACGGCACAGCAGGCTTATCGTGCGTTCAATGCCCGGCTTCTTGCCGAAGAAACGCCTGCCGATGACGAGATCGTGCTGACCTCCGGGAAGAGCTATTCCAATGTCTTCCACGCAAACGGCGGCAGCGCCTCCCTCTCTGTTATGGCGAACACGCTGCGGGGCGTTTATGGCACCGATGTGCTGCTTGCCACCGCAAACAGCTTTACCGGCAGTGTGCTGCAGGCAGATTATAACAAGAAAATGGCCGCTTCCATGATCATGCCCAACGGTCTGATGTCCCGCCAGCGCACCATGACCGGCGCAGAGCTGAAGAAAGTTGTCCGCGCCTTTGTGGAGGGCTGCAAGGGTGGGTTTGTACCCTTCAACCGCGGCTCTCTGCCGGTGGTTAGCGGCATTGCCGTGGAGGTCAAAGAGGCAAGCGGCAGCTATACCCTGACCGGCATCACCCGGAACGGACAGCCGCTCCGGGACGACGACACCGTTACAGTGACCTGTCTGGCAGCGGAAAAACAGATGGAAGCGCTGCTTGCGAGCGAGAGCGGCACGTCTTTGGACGGAGATACATGGGTAAAAAACACATGGCGCGATTATGTCTCCGGCGGCGGCGCAGCGCTTGCAGAGCCTGAAAACTACATTACGTTGAGGTGAGCGGGATGGTAGACGAAAAGCACGAATCCAAACGAAACTGCCGTCCCCGGCAAAAATGGCTCCCTGTTGCTGCCATCCTTCTTCTGGTCTTTCTGGCAGTCGGGTTCAGTGTCCAGTACATCTCGTTTGTGTCCCAGACCATCTATCAGGAAAGCACCTCGCATCTGGAAGAGGTTCTGCATAAATCCAATAATATGCTGAAAGAGATGGTACGCAAGAACCTGACCTATCTGCATCTGTACAACGGCTTTCTGGAAAGTACCTCGGATGAAGCAGAGATTCAGGCATATATCGAGGCAGCGCAGCAGAGCACCGGATTTGCCGAATTCTACTTTCTTACCTATGACGGCAACTACATGACCGTGACCGGGGAGACCGGCTATCTTGGCCTGCAGACCAATCTGGACGAAAGGCTCGCTCACGATGAGGATGTCGTCGTGAACACGGCGCTGCCCGGCAAGCCCCAGATGCTTGCGTTCATCTGTCCCGAAACGCAGGGCAGCTACCGGGGCTTTGCCTACGATGCCGTTGCCATCACCTATTACAATGATGAGGTGCTGAGATTACTGGACAACTCTGCCTTTCAGGGCAACGCCAGCAACTATGTCATCTACCCGGATGGGCGGGTGGTCATCGACAATTCCGTAAACCGCACGGAAACGATTTACAACTTCATTGCGATGCTGCGCGACCATTCCGACCTTTCCGAGGCGCAGATCCTTGATCTGTCCAATGCCTTTGCACAGGGCGGCAGCGGAAACATGAAGGTAAAGCTGGGCGACATCAGTTATTATCTGGTTTACGAGGGTACTGCTGTCCAGAGCTGGACGATGGTGGGGCTTGTGCCGACCAAGATCGTCAATGCCAATCTGGATAAGCTGTGGTTCCATACGGTGCAGATCGTGGCGGGCATTGTCCTTGGCTTTGCCGCGCTGGCCATTCTGCTCGTTGTGCGCAGAGGCCATACTGCACTGCGCCAGAAGAACACCAAGCTCCTGTACCGGGATGAATTGTTCCAGAAGCTCTCGCTGAACGTGGACGACGTTTTCCTGATGTTGGACGCAGAGACCTCCAAGGTGGATTATGTCAGCCCGAACGTTGAGCGTCTGCTGGGCATCCCGTGGAAAGAAGTCCGGCAAAATGCCTTTGCTCTGGACAAGCTGGGCGCCCCGGAGCAGAGCAAAAACTTTCTGGATGGGCTTCTCAGCGGACAGCAGCGGGAATGGGATTTCGAGTTTGAGCATCTGGAAACCAAAGAGCGCCGCTGGTTCCATAACATCGCCATAGGCAGCGAGGTGGAGGGCAGGACCAAATACATCCTTGTCATGTCCGACCGCACCGCCGACAAACAGGTGAATCAGGCGCTTTCGGATGCCGTTGCCGCCGCCGAGACTGCCAACCGCGCCAAGAGCACCTTCCTTTCCAATATGTCCCACGACATCCGCACCCCCATGAACGCCATCATCGGCTTTACCACACTGGCGATCAGCAATATCGACGACAAGGAGCGGGTGAAGGATTATCTGGCCAAGACCCTTGCTTCCAGCAACCATCTGCTCTCGCTCATCAACGATGTGCTGGATATGAGCCGCATCGAAAGCGGAAAGATCCATCTGGAAGAGGTGGAAGTCAACCTTTCGGAGGTGCTGCACGATCTGAAAACCATCGTCAGCGGGCAGGTCTATGCAAAACAGCTGGAGCTTTATATGGACGCAATGGATGTGACCGACGAGGATGTCTACTGCGATAAGACCCGGCTGAACCAGATCCTGCTGAACCTGCTGTCCAACGCCATCAAGTTCACCCCGGCGGGCGGCACCATCCGCTTCAGCGTGGAAAAGCTTGGCCCCGAAGCCGAGATCTCCATCTGGAACTCCGGGCAGGGCATCAGCCCGGAGGCACTGCCCTATGTGTTCCAGCGCTTTTACAAGGAGGACCGCTCCCGCGGCCTGCACGCCCGCGGCGCGGGCCTGGGCCTGAACATCTGCAAGGTGCTGGTCAACCTGTCCGGCGGACAGATCCGGGTGGAGAGCCAGCAGGGCGAGTGGTGCCGGTTCGTATTCACCCTGCCCTCGCAGGCCCCGAACCCCGGCGGCATGAAGCGTCTGCCCGACGAGGCCGGCGGTGCCCCCGCCGTGGAGGACCCGGCCAGCATGAAACCGGTGGAATAACCGCACAGTCAGACTGCCCGGACGTCAGGGCGGTCTGGCTGTTTTGTGTTTCAGGAACGGAAAATGTTCTCTTTTGATGGCAAAAGAGAACCGGAAAACCACCAGCGATTTCGACGCGCAGGCGAAGCCATTTCAAATCGTCAATACGCCGCCCGCAGGGCCAAAAGAAAGAGGGCAGATGGACAAATCTTTCAAATTACGACTTTTCGGTGAAAAACAGGCCGGCAGGTTTGATTTTTTGTGCGTTTTCATGTAAACTAAAGATATCCATGCCCCGGTATTCCGGAAACCGCAAAACCGGAAAAATACCGGGCCTATGAGGATAAAAACTTTTGAATATAACGGAGCGTAACGATATACTATGGCGATTGTAAGTCCTTCGATCCTTTCGGCTGATTTTGGCAAGCTGGGCGCGGACTGCCGCACGGTGCTGGACGCCGGTGCACAGATGCTGCACTACGACGTGATGGACGGGCATTTTGTGCCCAACATCAGCTTTGGCGTGCCGGTGCTCAAAAGCCTGCACAAGGCGCTGCCGGATGCCTTTTACGACGTGCATCTGATGATCAGCCACCCGCTGCAATACGCCGAGCCTTTCATCAAGGCCGGTGCGACCCTGTATAATTTCCATCTGGAGTGCGAGGATGATATTCAGGCCACCATTGATGCCGTGCGTGCGCTGGGCTGCAAGGTGGGTCTGACCATCAAGCCCGGCACCCCGGCCCAGGCGCTGACACCGTGGCTGGATCAGCTGGATCTGGTGCTGGTGATGAGCGTGGAGCCCGGCTTCGGCGGGCAGAAGTTCATGCCCTCGGCGCTGGAAAAGCTGCGCTGGCTCAAGGAAGAGCGGGCAAAGCGGAGCGCCCGCTACCTGCTGGAAGTGGATGGCGGTGTGGACGACACCACCGCCCCCCTGTGTGTGGAGGCGGGTGCCGATATTCTGGTGGCGGGCAGTGCCGTGTTCGGCGCAGCCGACCCGGCTGCGGCGGTGCGCCGTCTGGCCGCCCTGTGAGAGGTGCCTTACCATGGATGAACGTTTGATCCAGCAGCAGGAGCAGGAGCTTGCAAAGACGGGGCGGTACTATCTGCACGTCTGCTTTATGACCATCCCGCTGCTCTGCATGGCCTGCTTCCTGTACGGTCTGCGGCCCCTGCTGCTCTGCGGCGCGGCGCTGCTCACCGGCAATCTGTGTGACCGCCTGGTCTCCCTGCTGCGCCGCCGCGTGTATCGGGCCGGGGATTTCTCCAACGAGAGCTTTGCCCTCATCATCGCCCTGCTCATGCCCGCCACGGTGGACTGGTATGTGGTCATTATGGCGGTGCTGGCCGGTGTCCTCATCGGCAAGGAGGTGTTCGGCGGCTACGGCAGCTATCCCTTCAACCCCGCTGCTGTGGGTTACGCCGTGGCGGCGGTGTCCTGGCCGGAGCAGGTGTTCCGCTACCCCCAGCCCTATACCAACATCCCCCTGTGGGATGCCACAGACGTGCCGGTGTCCAGCACCATCTCGGATACCCTGCGCAGCGGCGGCAGCCTGAACATCAGCGCAATTTCGCTGGTGCTGGGCGAGTACGCCGCCCCCATGGGCACGGGTGCCGCCCTCATCCTTCTGGCCTGCGGGCTTTTCCTCTGGCTGCAAAAGGATGTCCGTCTGGGCGCTTCTGTCAGCTTTGTGGTCACCTGTGCCCTCATCGCCTTCCTCTTCCCCCGTCAGGTGGGGGTGAACGGCGTGGACATCGCCCTGCGCCTGCAGTGCGTGCGGGACGAGCTGCTGACCGGTGCCATGCTGTTCAGCGCGGCGTTCCTGCTCAACGAGCCCTACACCTGCGCCCACCACCGTCTGGGCCGCATCCTGTACGGTGTGCTGGTGGGTGCGATCACCATGGGCTTCCGGTATTACGGCGTGTACGAGACGGGTGTCTGCTTTGCCCTGCTCACGGTCAACAGCATTTCCGGCTGGATGGACCGCACCGAGAGCCGCCTGTATCAGCTGATGCACCGCCCTGCGGCCGGAAAGGAGGGCGCTGAATGAAACGTTCCATTGCAGAACTGATCACCCGTGATCCTGAAAAGTTCGCCCACCATGACCGGGTGTTCAAAAACAATCCCGTTGTCATGCAGGGCATGGGTCTGGCTCCGCTGGTGGTGCTTGCCACCACAGGCAAAAATGCTTTGATGCTGGCCGTGGCTGTGGCCCTGCTGCTCACGCCTTCCCGGATGCTGGCCTGCCTGGTCAGCCGCCTGTTCCCCCTGCGGGACGAGCAGCCCGCCCCGGAAGAGCTGGAGAAAAAGCTGCTGCCCCGGGCGCTGGTGTACAGCGGCAGTGCGGCGGTGGTCTACCTTGCCGCTTATCCCATCCTGAACGCTGTGTTCGGCACCGACCTGCTGATGCTGGGCATCTACCTGCCCATGCTGGTGGTGGAGCCCTTGCTGACCTACCGCTTTGGCCGTGTGCAGGAAACCATGCGCAAGGCTGTCTCCAAGGGTCTGCGCATCACGGTGGGCTACGCGCTCATCCTGTTCATCGTGGGCTGCCTGCGGGAGTGGCTGGCGCTGGGCAGTGTGTTTGGGGTCCAGCTCAGCCGCTCTGTCCTGCCCATGGCATCCATGCCGGCAGGCGGTTTCATCGTGCTGGGCGTGGTGTGTGCCGTCTGGCGCGCGCTGGCCCGCAAACACAAGGAATACCTGAAAACTGAGGCGCGCGGCACGCTGGCTGCGCACCCCCGGAAGGAGGTGCAGGATCAGTGAGTGCTGTGATGAATACCATCGGTGTGGCCTTTGCCTACGCCGTGCTGGCCCTGTTTGCCCAGAACGCCATCTTTACCCGTGGTCTGGGCGTGTCGCGCCTGATCCAGCTGGTGGGTGACGAGCGCACCAGCAGTTGGTGGTTTGCCCTGCTGCTCTGTGTTACCCAGACGCTGGTGGCCCCGCTGGCGTATTTTGCGGGCAGCCAGATCGTGGATCTGCCCTACCGTGCCCAGCTCCGCCCGCTGCTCTACCTGGCCTGTGTGGCGGTGGTCTGCATCTTTGAGCACGCCATCCTGCGGGCGGTCAAGGGCCCCCGCAGCGGCCTGCTCATCCGCATCCTGCCCATTGCCGCCGTGAACAGCGGCGTGCTGGGCACCGTGCTGGTGGAGCGCACCCAGAGCTTTACGCTGGCGCAGTCCATCGGCTTTGGCCTGGGCAGCGGCCTGGGCTACCTGCTGGCTGTGATGCTGGTGACCGAGGCGGGCAACCGCCTGCGCAGCAAGGCCATCCCCGAAGCATTCCGCGGCCTGCCCATCACCCTGATCTATATCGGTGTGCTGGCGCTGGCCATCTACGGCTTTACCGGCCATTCCGTGATCCTGTAAGTTGACCCCAAGGAGGGTGGTTGATTATGGCAAGATATCCCAAACGCCAGAAGGTCAAGCGCTACCGGCGCAGCTTTTACACCCGCGAGATGCGGCTGAAAAAGGGCATCGGCATTGCGGTGCTGGTGGTGGCCGTGCTGGCAGCGGCCTGGGTGGCCGCGCCCCATGTGCTGGACTGGGCCACCCACACCTGGTATACCGTGGTGCGGGATCGTGACCTTTCCGCATCCAGTGCTGTCAGCGAGAGTGCATCCTCCGGGGCACAGAGCACCGCTGACAGCGAACCGGCAGCTTCCTCGGTGCCGGAAAAGGAGCCGGAGCCCGAGGTCAAGGGCACTGATATTGTGACGGGCCTGTGGGCAGAGGTGGATGTGACCACCCTGACCGACGAGGCCGCCATCCGCTCCGCCGCCCGGCAGCTCAAGGTACAGGGCATGACCTATGCCATCCTGACCCTGAAGGACACCGCCGGGCAGGTGTATTACGCCTCCCAGACGGCGGTGGGTGCCGCCAATGCAGCCCCCACGCAGGTCGAGCTGACGAGTGTGGCATCCATCTTCAAGGAGGAGGGGCTGGTGCCGGTGGCTGCGCTGACTGCCTTCCGTGACCCTGCCGGTGCCCGGGCCGACCACGCTCTGGCCATCCGGTATCAGGGGCAGGAGTACCTCTGGCTGGACAACAAGGCTTCCGCCGGAGGCAACCCCTGGCTGAACCCCTACGCTGCTGAGACCGTGCAGTATATCGGCGATCTGATCGTCGAGGTGCACGCCGCCGGGTTTGATCAGGTGCTGCTGGAAAATGTCCAGTTCCCCTCGTCCACCAGCGCCAAGCAGGACTATGGCACCACCAACGGTGTGGATCGTGCCGGGCAGCTGACTGCGGATATCGCCGCCTGGCAGGCCCGCTTCGGAGATACGGTGACACTCTGGTACGGTTATTCGCTGGCCGAGGTGACCGGCTCCTCCAGCCAGCTGGGAGCCCCTGCGGCCCAGCTGGGCGTGAAGAACCTGCTGGTGAAGGTCCCGTCCTCCTCTACGCTGGATGCAGCGGCCCGGGAGGAGATGACCCTCTCCCTGACCGAGGCAGGTGTGGAGCATGTGGTCATCCGGGACGATGCCGCCAGCTATTTTGAGTGATCCCTGCGTTTTTGTGAGAGGGAGGGAAGTATTATGAACAAAACACCCTGTTTTTCCCCGGCGCACATCCTGCTGCCGTCGGAACAGATCCCGGTGGGGCAGTGGGGCTGTGTGGCCTGCGATCAGTTCACCAGTGACCGCTCCTATTGGGAAAAGGCTGCGCAGGCCGCCGCAGGCGGCCCCAGCACACTGGACCTGATCCTGCCGGAGGTCTATCTGGAAGAGGATGACGTGGATGCAAGGATCAGTGCCATCCATGCGGCCATGGACGATTATACCCGGAACGTGCTGACCCGCGCGGTGGACGGCTTCATTTATGTGGAGCGCACTGAGCAGAGCGGCCGGGTGCGGCAGGGCCTTGTGGGCAGGATCGACCTGGAGGCATACAGCTATGCCGAGGGCGCGGTGCCTGCCATCCGCCCCAGTGAGCACACCGTGGAAAGCCGCATCCCGCCCCGCATGGCGGTGCGCCGGGGGGCAAGGCTGGAAACGCCCCATATTATGATGCTGGCCGATGACCCCGGCTGCACCCTCATCGAGCCCATCGGCGAGAAGAAGGAGCAGCTGCGCAAGGTCTACGAGGGCGACCTGATGCTGAACGGCGGCCACATTGCCGGCTGGGCAGTGGAGGACCCCGCCCTGCTGGCACAGATCGACAGCGCCCTGAACGCTCTGGGCAGCCAGGAGGCCTTTGATGCCCGGTATCCCCAGGCAAAGGGCGGTGCGCCCCTGACGCTGGCCGTGGGCGACGGCAACCATTCGCTGGCTTCCGCCAAGGCCTGCTGGGAGGAGCTGAAAAAGACCCTGACCCCGGAGCAGCAGCTGACCCACCCGGCCCGCTGGTGCCTGGCTGAGGTCTGCAATGTCCACTCTCCGGCCATTGAGATCGAGCCCATCCACCGTGTCCTCTTCAATGTGGACTGCGGTGCCGTGCTGCTGGCCCTCATCGCGTGGAGCGATTCCCACGCGGCAGGCATCTGCTTCGGCGATGCAAAACAGCAGTCCTTTACGCTGGCAGGCCCCCATGTGGCCAATGTGCTCAGCTTTGAACATCCCGTTGCCCCGCTGACCGTGGGCACCATTGACGCATTCATTGAGTATTTCATGGCCCGCCACATCGAGGCCCGGGTGGATTATGTCCACGATGAGCCCGCTGTCCGCGCTCTGTGCAGGCAGGGGGGTGTGGCTTTCCTGATGCCGCCCTTTGAGAAGAGCGATCTGTTCAAGGGCATCGTTATGGGCGGTGTGCTGCCCCGCAAGACCTTCAGCATGGGGCACGCAGAGGAAAAGCGCTATTATATGGAATGCAGAAACATTTTAGGTGAAGAATGACATTTAACGAACTGAATCTTTCCGCGCCTGTGCTGCGTGCTGTGGCACAGGCGGGCTATGAATCCCCCTCGCCCATTCAGGCGGCGGCCATTCCGCCGGTGCTGGCCGGGAGGGACTTGATGGGCTGCGCCCAGACGGGTACCGGCAAGACGGCTGCCTTTGCGCTGCCCATGCTCGACCGCCTGACTGCCAGCGCGCCCCGCAAAAAGGGTGCCATCCGCGCCCTGATCCTGACTCCTACCCGGGAGCTGGCTTTGCAGATCGGCGAGAGCTTTGAGGCCTACGGCAAGTATCTGACCCTGCGCAGCACCGTCATCTTTGGCGGTGTGGGTCAGGCTCCGCAGGTCGCAGCCCTGAAAAAGGGCGTGGACATCCTCATTGCCTGCCCGGGCCGCTTGAACGACCTGGTGGGGCAGGGGCTGCTGGACCTCTCCAACATTGAGATCTTTGTTCTGGACGAAGCTGACCGGATGCTGGATATGGGCTTTGTCCACGACGTGAAAAAGGTGATCGCCAAGCTGCCCAGGCAGCGCCAGAACCTGATGTTCAGCGCCACCATGCCCAAGGAGATCGAGCAGCTGGCCGCAGGCATCCTGCACGACCCGGCCTTTGTCAAGGTAGACCCGGTGTCCAGCACGGTGGACCGCATCCAGCAGAGCCTGTATTTTGTGGAGAAGGGCAACAAGAAGTTCCTGCTGCCCTGGCTCATCAAAAACCTGAGGCCTGAGGTGGTGAACGCGCTGGTGTTCAGCCGCACCAAGCACGGGGCCGATAAAATTGCAAAAGATCTGAACAAGCAGGGCATCCCCGCTGCCGCCATCCACGGCAACAAGAGCCAGACCGCCCGCGTGACGGCGCTGGAGGATTTCAAGGCGGGCAAGACCCGGGTGCTGGTGGCGACCGATATCGCCGCCCGCGGCATTGACATCAGCGAGCTGTCCCATGTGTTCAACTACGACCTGCCCGAGGTGCCCGAGACCTACGTCCACCGCATTGGCCGCACGGCCCGTGCCGGTGCCGACGGCACTGCCGTCAGCTTCTGCGCCCCGGAGGAAAAGGAATATCTGGCCGGGATCGAAAAGCTGAACCGCCGCCAGATTCCGGTCGTCTCCGGCCATCCCTGGGACGGTGTGCCTGCCCCTGTCAAGGCTGCACCCCCGGTGCGGGGCAAAAAGCCCAAGGCGGAAGCAGAGCAGCCGGAAAAGCCTGTGAAGGCAGAGAAGCCTGCCAAAGCAGAAAAGGCAGCCAAGGCCGAAAAGCCCGCTGCCCCCAAGAAGGAAAAAGCGGCTGCAAAACAGCCCAGCCCTAAGAATACCGAACCGAAAGAAGGAACATCCATGGAGGAAAACCAGAAGCGCACTTCCGGCGGCCGCAGTGAGAACCGCCGCTCCAATAACAGCCGCACCCGCCGCGAGGGCAATGCCCCTGCACAGGGCGCAGGCCGCGGCAGCAACGCCCAGCCGAAGTTCGACCCCCACTTTG
>OJNU01000765.1_pt1 | contig 20298 bp, 20 predicted proteins | sample 1597941 | NCBI WGS metagenome assembly OJNU01 (sample SAMN01915228, study PRJEB22387) | human gut metagenome | isolation source: stool | host: Homo sapiens | place: USA | reverse complement strand
ATGATTTGATCGCAGCTTTCCTCGATATGATGGAAAATCACAAAATGATCGTGGAAAATTCCGGCCTTTTGACCGTAGCAGCCTTAAAGCAGATGGATATTAAGGGCAAAAAGGTTGTTTCTATTTTGAGCGGCGGCAATATGGATGTCATTACCATTGCTTCGGTTGTTCAAAATGGTCTGATTCAGCGCGATCGTATTTTTACCGTTTCCGTACTTTTGCCGGACAAGCCGGGTGAACTCCATACGGTTGCCGGTATTCTTGCCGAACTCCAGGGCAACGTTATCAAATTGGAACATAACCAGTTTGTCAGCGTCAACCGGAGCAACGTAGTTGAACTTCGAATCACTTTGGAAGCCTTTGGTACGGAGCATAAAGAACGGATTTTAAGAGAATTGGAGAAACGGGGATACCGGCCGCTTTTGAAAGTTCCAAAACAGATTTACTAAAATTTTTAAAAATCAGTTGACAGAGCGTCAAAGATAAGGTACAATACCACCTGTAAAGTAAAAACACTTTACAGGGGGTGCTTTTATGGATAAGATGTTAAGGCAGGCATTGCTTTATGATTTTTATGGAGAATTGCTGACGGAACACCAGAAGTCAATTTATGAGGACTTCGTTTTGAACGATTATTCTTTGAGCGAGATTGGTGAGGATCGGAAGATCAGCCGTCAGGGGGTTTATGATATTATTAAACGCTGCGACAAGCTTCTGAACGGTTATGAAGAAAAACTTCATCTGATTCAGAAGTTTTTAATGGCAAAAGAGCAGGTCGCAAAGATTCATGAACTTGCCAGCGAGATTCTTAAGGCAGAAGGTGCCCCGGACAAAGCAACCGAATATCTACGGCAGATTGAAAATATTTCCAATGGCATATTGGAAGAAATGTAGCCGGAAGGGAGGTTTTCCATGGCATTTGAAAGTTTATCTGAAAAATTACAAAACGTCTTTAAGAACCTGCGGAATAAAGGGCGTTTGACAGAGGCCGATGTGAAAGCCGCTTTAAAAGAGGTCAAGATGGCACTGCTGGAAGCAGATGTCAACTTTAAAGTTGTAAAACAGTTTATAAAGTCCGTTCAGGAGCGGGCGATCGGACAGGATGTCCTGAACAGCCTGACCCCGGGACAGATGGTTATAAAGATTGTTAATGAAGAGATGGTTTCCCTGATGGGCAGCGAGACAACAGAGATTCCGCTGAAACCGTCGAATGAGATTACCATTATTCTTATGGCTGGTCTTCAGGGAGCCGGGAAGACGACAACCTGTGCGGAGATTGCCGGTAAGATGAAGCAGAAAGGGCGCAGCCCATTGCTGGTAGCCTGTGATGTTTACCGCCCGGCGGCGATTAAGCAGCTTCAGGTCAATGGTGAGAAACAGGGTGTTCCGGTTTTTGCCATGGGTGAAAATCAGAATCCTGTGAATATTGCCAAAGCGGCTGTGGAACATGCGGCCAGGAATAATATGAATGTGGTCATTCTGGATACGGCTGGCCGTCTTCATGTCGATGAAGAGATGATGGATGAGCTTGTGGAGATCAAAGAAGCGGTGGATGTATTCCAGACCATTCTCGTTGTTGATGCAATGACCGGTCAGGATGCGGTAAATGTTGCTTCGACATTTAATGACAAGATAGGAATCGATGGTGTTGTTCTGACAAAGCTCGATGGAGATACCCGGGGCGGTGCAGCTCTTTCCATCCGCGCAGTGACAGGAAAACCGATTCTGTACGCAGGTATGGGTGAGAAACTTTCGGATCTGGAACAGTTTTATCCGGATCGTATGGCATCCCGAATCCTTGGTATGGGTGATGTGCTTACCATGATTGAGAAAGCACAGGAGAATCTAGACGAGGAAAAAGCCAAAGAACTTGAGCAGAAGATGCGCAAGAATGAATTTGACTTTGAAATGTATTTAGAGTCCATGAGTCAAATGAAAAAGATGGGCGGTTTGTCCAGTCTGATGGGCATGATGCCGGGACTTGGACTCCGCGGTGGAAAGATGCCGGAGATTGATACGGACGAAGCGGAGAAAAACATGCGGAGAATAGAGGCAATTATTCATTCCATGACACCGCAGGAACGTAAAAATCCGAATCTGCTCAATCCAAGCAGAAAGAACCGCATTGCAAGAGGTGCGGGTGTACAGGTGGCAGAAGTCAACCGTCTGGTCAAGCAGTTTGAGCAGACAAAGAAAATGATGAAACAGATGCCCGGCATGATGGGCGGCAAACGTGGTAAAAGAGGAATGTTCAAAGGACTTCCCTTTTAAATAAAAAACAAAACCTATGAGGAGGTGAAATCATGGCAGTAAAGATCAGATTAAGAAGAATGGGACAGAAGAAGGCTCCTTTCTATAGAATCGTAGTTGCAGATTCCCGCTCACCAAGAGACGGAAGATGCATCGAAGAGATCGGAACATATGATCCAACAAAGGATCCTAGCGAGTATCACGTAGATGCTGAGCTGGCTAAGAAGTGGTTATCTACAGGCGCACAGCCAACAGAGACCGTTAACAGAATCTTCAAGGCAGCTGGTATCGAGAAATAATTCCGAAGGGTGGATGTAATTAATGAAAGAATTAGTTGAAGTAATTGCAAAGTCACTCGTTGATTTCCCGGATGAAGTTGTTGTGACGGAGTCTGAGAATGAAAAAGGAACTCTGCTGGAACTTAGGGTTGCACAGTCCGATATGGGCAAAGTAATCGGAAAGCAGGGACGCATTGCGAAAGCAATCCGTGCGGTTGTGAAAGCAGCGGCATCCAAAGAAGACAAAAAAGTTATTGTGGAAATCATGCAATAACATAACGGTAGGATATACCGCATTAAGCACCCCGCAGTTGCGAGGTGCTTGTTTTTCTATGAAACAAATTCATGAGAGAATCTGCACAATAGGAGATTTTATGGAAGATTTATTTCAGGTGGGAGTGATTACGGCTCCTCACGGGGTACGTGGAGAGGTGAAAGTGTTTCCTACCACGGATGATAATGCCCGGTTTAAAAATTTGAAAACAGTCCTCCTTGATCAGGGTCGGGGAACCAGAGAACTTGAAATCGAAGGTGTTAAGTTCTTTAAAAATATGGTGATCCTGAAATTCAAGGGGATAGATGATAGAAATGACGTGGAGAGAATGCGGCAGGCAAAGCTGCTTGTTACCAGGGAAAATGCAGTGGAATTAGGAAAAGACGAGTATTTTATTGCAGATCTGATCGGAATACAGGTGGTTTCGGATGAAGGAGAAGAACTTGGAACAATCTCCGATGTATTGCAGACCGGTGCCAATGATGTCTATGTTGTGAGTAAAGACGGCGCAAAAGATCTGCTCATTCCGGCAATCCATGCGTGTATCCAGAATGTGGATGTGGCTGCGGGACAGATGGAAGTACATCTGCTGCCGGGACTGCGTTAAACGGAGGGTGGACAATGAAGTTTCATGTTTTGACACTTTTTCCGGATATGGTGATGCAGGGGCTTATGACAAGCATCACAGGGAGAGCCGTACAACAGAAAAAAATAGATATTGATGCGGTGAATATTCGTGATTATACGCAGGATAAGCATGGCAGGGTGGATGATTATCCTTACGGCGGCGGTGCAGGGATGCTCATGCAGGCACAGCCGGTATATGATGCATGTCAGAGTGTTATGGAAAAGATACCGCAGAATAAGAAAAAGCGGGTGATTTATGTAACCCCGCAGGGAATTCCTTTTACACAGGCAAAAGCACGGGAACTGGCGGCACAGGATGAGCTGCTTTTGTTATGCGGGCATTACGAGGGCATTGATGAGCGCGTGCTTGAGGAAGTGGTCACAGATTACATTTCCATCGGTGATTATGTACTGACGGGCGGTGAGCTGGCAGCCATGGTGATTGTCGATGCAGTGGCACGCCTGGTTCCGGGAGTGCTTGGAAATGAACAGTCGGCCCTGACCGAATCTTTCCACGGAGAGCTTTTGGAACATCCGCAATATTCCAGACCGGATGTGTGGCACGGGAAAAAGGTGCCGGAGGTGCTGCTTTCCGGAAACCAGAAACACATAGATGCATGGAAAAAGGAACAGTCCATCCTGCGTACAAAGGAACGCAGGCCGGATCTGTATGCCCGCTATGTGCGGCTGCAGGAATGCAGACAACTGCTTATGAAACAGAAACTGTTGCACATCGATATGATTGAACTGATCAATCGTGGACGCGCACAACTGTTGTATTTCGGGCAGGGACAGATATTGCTCAAAGATATGGAATACGAGATCTATTTTCATGCATGTGTTGATCCGTCAAGACTTCCGGATATCCGTACATGGACGCTTCCGGTTGAAAAAATACCGCTGGCGGTTTTGCATCAGGAGGAAATGATTCCTTATTTTCAAAAGAGATACGGACTTAATCAGGAGTGCGAATGTTATCAGGCTGTGTACACCAGACATGAAAAGCTTCCGGTGCGCGGGTTATACCGGCCGGATCTGACGCGTGAGGATGGATTGTCGATGCGCAGATTACAACGAGAAGATTTTCCACAGGTGGTTTCCTTTTATCACGGCTGCTGTGATGAGGACTACCTGCGGTCGAGGATACAGGATGGTATGCTTGTGGGGGCTTTTTATGACGAAAAGCTTGCCGGATTTATCGGGCAGCATTGTGAGGGAAGTATCGGAATGCTTATGGTAGCACCAAAATTCCAGCGCAGATACATTGCCATGACGCTCGAAACGTATGCAGCAAACTGTATGCTCGAACAGGGAAAAATTCCGTTTGCACAGATTATCACGGACAACGAAAAATCCATGAGATTGCAGGAAAAAGAGGGATTTTGCCTGTCGCATGACAAAATTTTCTGGATGTGCGAAAAATGATGAAAAAGGACTTGATTTTTCGGAATGAGTATGCTAAAGTTTATAATTGTTGCGGTGTAATTATCCGGTAATATTACGGAACGGATAGTTACAAATGTGAATAGAAGTGACGGTCCTCTGGCACCGATAGATGGAGTTTAAGAACGTCAAAATAATCAGGAGGTCACAAAATGAACGCGAGTGAAATTATCAAGAACATTGAGGCAGAGCAGTTAAAGGCTGAAGCACCACAGTTTTCCGTAGGTGATACTGTAAAGGTATACGGAAAGATCAAAGAGGGAAACCGTGAGCGTATTCAGGTATTCGAAGGAACTGTTATTAAGAAGCAGGGTGGAAGCAACCGTACCACTTTCACTGTAAGAAAGATTTCAAACGGTGTAGGTGTTGAGAAGACATGGCCTTTACATTCTCCAAACGTTGAGAAGGGAGAGATCGTTCGTAAAGGTAAAGTACGTCGTGCAAAACTTTACTACTTAAGAGACCGTGTCGGCAAAGCTGCAAAGGTAAAAGAGTTAGTAAAATAATTTGCTTCATGGAAGGGATGCCACAGAATGCGGCATCCCTTTTTTCTAACTTGAATTAAAGAGGTGGAAAAGTGAAAAGAAGAAGCGGACTGAATTTCAGCAGAAGAAGAAAAAAGTTTAATGTGCCCCTGTTTAAAGAAATTATGACCTGGGTATTAGAATGTGCCATTGTAATTGCCATTGCATATGCACTGGTCAGTTCTTTTGGTTTTCGGACGACAGTTGTGGGAAATGCCATGCAGGATACCTTACAGAGCGAGGAACAGATTTTTGTCAATCGCTTTGTCTATATGGTACGCGCGCCAAAGCAGGGCGATGTCGTCGTTTTTTTGCCGAATGGAAATGAAAAATCCCATTATTATGTCCGGAGGGTAATTGCTTGTCCGGGGGATACGGTACAGATCAAAAATGGGAAAGTATATATTAATGGAGAACTTTACAAGGAAGATATTGTTTCTGCTTCCATCGAAGATCCCGGTGTGGCAGCAGATGAAGTGAAACTTGGGGATGACGAATATTTTGTTCTCGGGGATAATCGAAACAGCAGTGAGGACAGCCGTATGGCAAATATCGGAAATGTGAAAAAAGATTATATAATTGGAAAAGCGTGGTTCCATTTTAAGGGATTTGGAAAGATGGGACTGATCGATTAAGCGGGCTGATTTAGGAAATGAGGAAAAAGAGATGAATTTTCAATGGTATCCCGGTCATATGACCAAAGCAAAACGACAGATGCAGGAAGACATCAAACTGATAGATCTGGTGATCGAACTGGTAGATGCCCGGATTCCGCTCAGCAGCAGAAATCCGGATATTGACGAACTTGGGAAAAACAAATATCGTCTGATTTTAATGAATAAAGCGGACCTGGCGGACCGCAAGGCAACCGAGCAGTGGTCTGCTTTTTTCAAAAAAAAAGGATATTATGTGGTAAGCCTTGACGCGCGAAGCAAAAACGGAATGAAATCCATTACCGATATTATTATGGAAGCCTGTAAGGAAAAAATGGAGAGGGACCGTAAGCGCGGAATCAAAAACCGGCCGGTCCGTGCCATGGTTGTTGGAATTCCAAATGTCGGAAAATCCACATTTATCAATTCGTATGCGGGAAAAGCGTGTGCAAAGACCGGAAACAAGCCGGGTGTAACGAAGGGAAAACAGTGGATACGTCTGAGCAAAAGTGTAGAGCTTTTGGATACTCCGGGAATTCTCTGGCCGAAATTTGAGGATCAGAAAGTTGGACTTCGTCTGGCGCTGATCGGTTCCATCCGGGATGAGATCTTAAATACGGATGAACTTGCGGTAGAGCTGATCCGTTTCCTGAAAACACAGTATCCGGGAATCCTGACAGAACGTTATGAAGTCGAAGAAACACAAAAGGAGACCGAACTTTTATGCGGGATTGCAGAAAACAGGAAATGTATCACGAAAGGCGGGGAACTCGATTACAGCAAAGCGGCAGCACTTCTGATTGATGAATTCCGGAGCGGAAAACTCGGAAAAGTTACGCTGGAGTGGCCAAAGGAGCAGGAAAATGGCTGAAAAAATTGATGCGATTAAAGAGGAACTGACAGCAACACCGACGGAAGCACTGGAGGCGTTTGTGGAAAAATATGCGTCGGATTCCCGCACCGGTGTGCAGAAACTGGTGGATACCGCAAAAAAACGCATGGATAAGCTACAGAAGGAAATGATCCGCACGGAAAATTTAAAGAAATATGAAAAAGAGTACGATACATATACATATATCTGTGGGATCGATGAGGTAGGACGGGGACCGCTTGCGGGACCGGTCGTGGCAGGAGCTGTGATTCTGCCGAAGGATTGTGATATATTATATATTAATGATTCCAAAAAACTTTCAGCGGCAAAAAGAGAAGAACTGTATGATATCATCATGGAGCAGGCAGTGGCAACCGGACTTGGCACGATCGGTCCGGACAGGATTGATGAGATCAATATTCTGCAGGCAACGTATGAGGCAATGCGGCAGGCGATTGCACAGTTATCTCCGCAGCCGGATCTGCTGCTTAATGATGCAGTGACGATTCCGAAAGTGACAATTCCGCAGGTACCGATTATCAAGGGAGATGCAAAGAGCATTTCCATCGGTGCGGCATCGATCATTGCCAAGGTGACCAGGGACCGGATGATGGTATACTATGATTCGATTTATCCGGAGTATGGTTTTGCTTCCAATAAAGGATATGGAAGCGCGGAACATATTGCAGCACTCAAAAAGTATGGACCGACACCGATTCACAGAAGAACCTTTATTAAGAATTTTGTATCATAAGATAATTATTCAAAATCACAAAGGGGGCTGTTCGGATGCAGATTTCAGATTTGGTAAAACAGTATCATCAGGCGATCTCATCAGGTGCGGAGACGCTGACCGGGACGAAAGGTGTGGAAAATCTTGTGGCCTCTCTGCGGTCTCTGACAAAAGGAAATATTTTTGAGGGGACGGTCACTTCCGTTAAAAATGGCCGCGTGACGCTTTCTCTTTCTGGAGGGCAGCAGGTGATGGCACGGCTGGACGGAAAGATTTCCCTTATGGAAGGGGAATCCATGTTTTTCCAGGTAAAGTCCAACGATGGCACGCAGATTGCCATCCGGCCGTTTGCAATTGACGGGGCAGGCGCAAATTATACGCTGATGCAGGCGCTTTCCGCAGCGGGACTTTCCGCACAGCCGGAGTATTTGTCCATGGTTGACCGGATGATGGAAGAACAGATGCCGATTGACCGGGAGAGTCTGCAGCAGATGGCACGGCTGGTCAATGCAAATCCGCGGATTGATGTACAGACGCTGGTACAGATGCAAAAGCTTGGAATACCGATTACTGTAGAAAATGCCTCCCAGTTTGAAAATTATATGAATGACAGTCAGGCGATTACACGGGAACTGGATGCACTGATTGAGCAGTTTCCACAGAGTCTGACCGGAACAGAAGGCGCACCAGTAAAGACAGAGACCATGCGTCAGCTTGGAAATGAGTTGTTGCAGATTCTGACAGACGGGCTGGAAGAAATACCGCAGCAGATACAAAGTCCGGAACCGGATGTGGCATACAACCTGGATGGTCTGAAGTATGAAAGCGTGCAGACAGATACCGCAGAAACGCAGATGCAGACGGAAGCTGCACCGGAGACTGCCACGGAAACTGTGCAGGAACATCCGGAAATTTTGTCGCAGCAGGAAGGTCAGGCTGCAGCGGAGGAGAAAGGCGTGGCCGGACAGCAGGAAGCCGAAACGATGGAAACTGTTTCCGGAAAAACAACTTATACCGGGCAGATGTCGCAGACTCCACATACACTGGGAGCTGTACTTTCACAGGAACAGCTGCAGCATTTAAACCGGATGATCGGAGATATTCTCGGAAAGCCGCAGAGTGCATATAACGCAAATAGCGGTACGGTAGAAGTGTTAAAGGATCTGCAGCAGCTGTGCAAAGATCCGTTGCCGTTGGAGAGGGAACATCTCGGAAAGCTGTTTTCTTCCAGGGAATTCCAGAAACTTGTCCGGGATACGGCAGAACAGCAGTGGATGGTCAAACCGGGGGATCTCAAAGAGGGCGATTATGTGGGCAGACTGTATGAACGTCTGAACAGTCAGATGGAAAAAATTGAGTCTGCACTCAAAAATGCGGGACAGGAGCATACTGCTTTTTCACAGATGGCAGGAGAGATCCACAGCAATGTGGAATTTATGAATCAGGTGAACCAGATGTACACATACGCACAGATTCCACTCAAAATGTCGGGGCAGCATGCAAGCGGCGAACTGTTTGTGTATACCAACAAAAAGGCACTGGCGCAGGGAGAAAAGGATCTGACTGCTTTTTTGCATCTGGATCTGGATCATCTGGGAAGTACGGATGTTTCGGTCCGGATGAGAGGACGTGAAGTAAGTACGCGTTTTTATCTGGACAATGACACTGCATATGCATTGCTGGAAAAAAATTATCCGGTGCTGGAAGCGAGGCTGGAAAAAAAAGGATATCACTGTAAGATTGACGTGGTAAATGAAGAAAAACATGTAAATTTTGTGGACGATTTTCTGAAGATGGATCAGCCGGCGGCGACACAGCTGCACCGGTATTCCTTTGATATGAGGGCATAAAATGGAAAATAATAATTTTAAACCCTTTCCTTTTGAGCAGTTAAAACAAAAGAAAGAACCGGAGAAAACGGCAGTGGCGATTGCCTATGAGCCGGGCGAAAAAGCACCAAAGATACTGGCAACCGGAAAGGGGCAGGTAGCCGAAAAAATTATTGAAAAAGCAAAAGAGAGTCAGGTTCCGACTTACAAAGACAATAAACTTGCGTCTACCCTTTCCAAATTGCAGATCGGGGACATGATTCCGCCGGAGCTGTATGAGGTGGTTGCGGAGATTCTTGTTTTTGTGGATGATATGGATCGTATGAAGGCAAAGATTGATCAGGCAGGGGTTAAATAAAATTTGAATAAACGTACAATTGGAACAGAATATGAGACCATGGCAGCCCGGTATTTGTGCACACATGATTACACAATTCTTGCACGCAATTACCGGACACCATTTGGAGAGGTGGATCTTATTGCACAAAAGGACGGGGTACTTGTATACGTTGAAGTAAAATACCGGAGCAGCAATGATTACGGAGATCCGTTAGAGGCGGTAGACCGGAGAAAGCAGCGCCAGATCTGTAAGGTTGCAAATTATCATTATGCAGGATATGCAGCAGGGCAGGAGATGGACTGCCGTTTTGATGTGATTGGAATTTATGGGGACGGAAGTATCCGGCACATCCCAAATGCATTTTATTTTCAGAGGTGACAGACATGGACAGAGAGGATTTTCAGTGGAAAAATAAAGAGCATATATTGGAACTGGAACAGTTTCAGGGCAAAAAGGGACAGGGGCTTCCGCTTTTGTATTTTCCCCTTCTTTTGGCACATACGGGCGTAAAGAACTGTTTTACCACCAGAGAGGGTGGATGCAGCACCGGAATGTTCCGGAGCCTGAATCTGAGTTTTACACGTGGAGATGATCCGCAGGCAGTGACGGAAAACTACCGCAGAGTGGCAGAGGCAATGGGAGGAACGCTTTCAGATATTGTCTGTTCGGATCAGACCCATACGACGAATGTCCGGCGGGTGGATAGAAGCTGCGGGGGCTATGGTGTGAAAAAGGAAAGGCCTTATACGGATGTGGACGGGCTGGTGACGGATGAACCGGGACTGATTCTGGCAACTTTTTACGCTGACTGTGTACCGCTTTATTTTGTAGATCCCATACACCATGCGATCGGACTTTCTCATTCCGGGTGGAGAGGAACGGTCGGACGCATGGGGCAGCATACCATCGAGGTGATGCGCAGGGAATTTCATAGTGACCCCGGAGAAATTCTTGCCGCCGTTGGACCGTCCATCTGTCAGGACTGTTATGAAGTAAGTGAAGATGTGGCATCTGCCTTTGCAAAAGAGTTTTCCGGTCATGAGTGTGAGATCCTGATCGAAAAGGGCGGTGGAAAATATCAGCTGGATCTGTGGAAGAGTAATGAGATTGTGCTGCGGGATGCAGGAATCCTTCCGGAACATCTGGCGGTAACGAATCTTTGTACCTGCTGTAATCCGAATCTGCTGTTTTCCCATAGGGCAAGCCATGGAAAACGTGGAAATCTGGGAGCATTTTTAAAACTTGTGTAACAAATTAAGAAATCCTTAAGAATGTATTTCAAAGATGTTAAATTACTCGGGGAAGATTTATGGTACACTGACTGTATTGAGGAAAGATAGGAGGATGCTCTTTGATGCAGCCAGATTGCAGAGATATCAAACCGGTCTATGAGCAGATCACGGACGGGATTCGAAAAATGATCATAACGCATGCGATACCGGAGGGAGAAAAACTTCCGTCAGTGAGGGAACTGGCTTCAAAATTTGCCATAAATCCCAATGCTGTAAGGAAAGCTTATCAGGAGCTGGAAGAGGAAGGGTATGTCTGTGACAGGGAAGGCGAACGGATGGCGGCATCGGAAAAGCAGATTGCGGAACTGATCCGCAAAGAGCTGCTGCAGGAGTTCGACACGGTGGTAATCAGACTGCAGAATATGTCGGTAGGGACAGAGGAATTGACAGGACGTATGTGGGAACTGGCAGGAGGAAGCAAAGACTTTGATTGAAGTAAATAATCTGATAAAGAAATTTGGGGATTTCCGTGCGCTCGACGGGGTAAATATGCATGTGGCGTCTGGAAACATATATGGGCTTGTGGGACCAAACGGTGCCGGGAAATCAACCCTGATCCGTCATCTGACAGGTGTATACCGGCAGGATGCCGGAGAAATTTTTATTGACGGGGCTCCGGTATATGAAAATAAACAGGTAAAGGCTCAAATGGCTTATATACCGGATGAGCCGTTTTATTTTTTACAGGCGGATACACTGGAAATGATGCGTTATTTCCGGGGAATGTACGAGTCCTTTGACGAAAAGATGTTTTATCGCCTGCAGGAGTTTTTCCCGGGAATTGATATGAAACGCAATATCCGCAGACTGTCCAAGGGAATGCAAAAACAGGTTGCATTCTGGCTGGCACTCTGCTGCAGACCGAAACTTCTGATTCTGGATGAACCGCTGGATGGCCTTGATCCGGTTATGCGGAAACAGATCTGGACGATCCTGATGTCCGAGGTTGCAGAGCGCAGGACGACCGTACTGGTTTCTTCCCATAATCTGCGCGAACTGGAGGATGTCTGTGATCATGTGGGCATTATGAATCACGGAAAGATTATAATTGAGCGTTCCCTGTTTGATTTACATGGAAACATCAGTAAAATCCAGGTGGCATGCCAGACCGGTATGCCGAAACTCCCAAAAGAATTTGAGGTATTGCATATGTCAAATTCCGGGCGTGTATATACAATGATTGTCAAGGGAAATCCCAGGGAGGTTGCGGCAGCCATCCAGACAGAGGGAGACCATCTGGCTATTGTGGACATTCTGCCGCTTACACTGGAAGAAATTTTTATTTATGAAATGGGAGGTTTGGGCTATGAAGTCAAAGACATCCTTTTTTAACCGTACGGTTTTTAAAAAAAATATGACCCTGTACTGGCCGATCTGGGTATGCTATCTGTTATATGGGATGGTAAAAGTGCCGGGGCAGCTGTGGTCGCGTCTGCAGCAACAGACGGACATGACTGCTTATGCCAGGGATTATGCATTGTACAACAGTCTGCGTCTGGAAGTGGATGTGGCCGCAATTGCAATTATGGCAGTCGTCTGTGGGATGGCGTTGTTTGGCTATCTGTTTACCCAGAAGAATGCGTATATGATCCATGCACTGCCGGTTACAAGGGGGGAACTGTATGTGACGAATATGATCAGTGGCCTTTGTTTTCTATTGATTCCGCAGGCACTGGTTTTTCTGGTAACGGTGGTTCTTTGTCTTTTGCAAGGCATTGCGAGTGTGCAGTTTCTGGGATTGTGGTTTTTAAGTGTTATGGGAATTGCTTTTTTCCTTTATGCAACGGTGTGTTTTTGTGTCATGTTTACCGGACAGCTGTTTGCACTTCCGGTGTACTTTCTGGCAGTTAATTATGTGGCATTTGCATTTTCCAGCGGTGCACGTTATGTCATCGGATATCTGGGATATGGACTTGGCATGAATACTGTGCCGGAATTTTTAATTTTGCGGATTCTCTCCCCGATGAATTATCTGTACAACAATGTGCGTTTTGTATTCCGGCAGTCCTATAACCAGGAAACAGACCTGATGTCGGGAGTGTTGTCCTACCGGGGACTGCGGGTACTTGCGGCCTATGTGGCTGCAGCAGTTGTTATTTATCTGATTGCTTATTACTGTTATAAAAAACGCAGGATTGAAAGTGCAGGGGATCTGATTTCTTTTAACTGGGTCAAACCATTGTTCCGCTGGGGCGTGGGAACCGGAGTCGGTTATTTTGCAGGCGTCTTTGCGGCAGAATTTTTAGATTCCGTGCATCTGCATGTAAAAAAACCAATGTTGCTTGTTCTTGTGGTGGCATTTGGTTTTGTCAGTTTTTTTATTGCACAGATGTTTGTGGAAAAAGGATTTCGCGTATTTTGCCGCCGGAGATTCTGTGAGAGCGGGTTATTTGTGCTGTTTGTGCTGGGCAGTTTCTGGGGATGCTCAAAAAATGCCACCTATCTGGAACAGTATGTCCCGGATGCAGATCAGGTAAGCCGGGTGGAAGTTTCTCTTGATTATCCGGTAGAATATAAAGGGGACAGCGTTCGTGTGGCACGTCAGGCACAGAAAGAAATTTTAAGTCATGCGGAAATTTACAGGGAAAATAAAACGGATGACAGTACACAGATCATTTTTTATTACTACCTGAAAAATGGAAAAACGCTCTCGCGTACATATGAGATTACAGAGGAAAATGAAAAGCTTTCAGAAGTATTATTTGGAGAAGAAAATAAAGCAGATCATTTTATGGAATATCTCTTTGGAACGGATTATGACAAAATTTCAAAGTTTAATAACGGAACCCTGACATTAGACGAATCATCGGAAAATTATAAGGATTGTGACTTTGATGCGGATACTGCAAAAAAACTGTATCAGGCGATTTGTGAAGACGCCGCAGATCAGAAGCTGCAAAAGTACAATCTGACGAATGCACTGAAAGATCCAGAAGAAACAGGGGAGTACTCTTCTGCGAGTCTCGGCATGGATTTTTATCACGTATCTGCAGACTGGAAAAATGTATATGACCGGCTCGATGATTACTACACGAATATGGGCGAATCTGTGGAAACATCCAGACCATATGGCGGATCAGCATATGTCAGCTTCGGGAAAGACTGTACCAATATCATAAATACCCTGATAGAATGCGGGGTCATTGACGATGTTTCGGAAATTCATTTTTTAAGTTCCGGAGAGAAAACATCACAGGGATGAAACCAGCGGGACTTTACAACTTCCGCGGCTTATTGTAAAATAAAGATGGCGTTTTCGGACGCCATCCATTTTTTTGTTGGAGGTAAAAAATGAGCAGACCAGTCGTAGCCATTGTCGGGCGTCCGAATGTCGGAAAATCTACGCTTTTTAATACATTGGCAGGAGAGAGAATCTCCATTGTAAAAGACACTCCGGGTGTCACAAGAGACCGCATTTATGCGGATGTCACATGGCTGAACTATAATTTTACATTGATTGATACCGGTGGAATCGAACCGGACAGCGGGGATGTGATCCTTTCCCAGATGCGTGAACAGGCAGAGATTGCGATTGCCACGGCAGATGTGATCATGTTTATCACGGATGTGCGTCAGGGACTGCAGGATGCGGATGCAAAAGTAGCGGACATGCTGCGCAGATCCAAAAAGCCGGTGGTTCTGGTGGTAAATAAAGTGGACAGTTTTGAAAAATTTATGCCGGATGTGTATGAATTTTACAATCTCGGAATCGGAGAACCGTATCCGGTTTCCGCTTCTTCCATGCTCGGACTTGGAGATATGCTGGATGAAGTGGTGAAATATTTCCCGGAAGGATCGGAAAATCAGCCGGAGGATGAAAGACCGAAGGTAGCCATTATCGGAAAGCCGAATGTCGGGAAATCATCCCTGATCAACAAGCTGGCACAGGAAGACCGTGTAATCGTATCGGATATCGCGGGAACTACCAGAGATGCCATCGATACAGACATTAAATACAACGGAAAAGAATATGTATTTATTGATACGGCGGGGCTTCGCCGCAAAAACAAGATCAAAGAGGAGATTGAGCGCTACAGTATTATCCGTGCAGTTACCGCTGTGGAACGCGCGGATGTGGTGATCATCGTTATTGATGCCACCGAAGGAGTAACCGAGCAGGATGCCAAGATTGCCGGAATTGCACATGACAGAGGAAAAGGTATCATTATTGCGGTTAACAAATGGGATGCCATCGAAAAGGATAACAACACGGTGAAGAAACATACCGAGAAAATCCGTCAGATCTTAAGTTTTATGCCGTATGCAGAGATTTTGTTTATTTCTGCAAAGTCCGGTCAGCGTCTGAATAAGATTTTTGAAATGATCGATGTTGTCATTGAGAACAACAGTATGCGTGTTGCAACGGGTGTCTTAAACGAAATCGTGACGGAAGCAGTTGCCATGCAGCAGCCACCGACCGATAAAGGAAAAAGACTCAAGATTTATTATGTAACACAGGTTGCGGTCAAACCGCCGACATTTGTCGTATTTGTCAATGACAAAAATCTGATGCATTTTTCGTACACCAGATATCTGGAGAACCGTATCCGCGATACATTTGGATTCCGTGGCACGGCTCTTAAATTCATCACGAGGGAGCGAAAGGAAGACTAGTTATGATGATCGTTGCAAGAATCATTGCATTACTGATCGGATATGGATTCGGTCTGTTTCAGACCGGATATCTGTATGGAAAAAGTAAGGGAATTGATATCCGTCAGCAGGGAAGCGGAAATGCAGGCACGACAAATTCTTTGCGGGTGCTTGGATGGAAAGCCGGCATTATTACATTTGCCGGTGATCTTCTGAAAGCAGTATTTGCCGTACTTCTTGTAAAACTGATTTTTCACGGAACGTATGGGGCTGATACAAAGGTGCTGGAACTGTATGCCGGGTTTGGAACAGTCTTAGGACATAATTTTCCGTGCTATCTGCAGTTCCGCGGCGGAAAGGGAATTGCCTGTACGACAGGCGTCATCCTTGCCGTCTGTCCTCCGGCAGTAATCTGCTGTGCCGTTGGATTCCTGATTATTGTGGGAATTACCCGGTATGTTTCGGTGGGTTCCATATTTCTGGTATCTGCCTATCTGGTACAGGCGATTATTTTCGGACAGCTTGGCTGGTTAAAAATCAGCGGAGCCAGCCGGATCGAGTTTTACATACTGAGTGCATGTTTTACCGGCATGGCGATTTGGAGACACCGTGCGAATATTGTTCGTCTGATGAACGGAACAGAGAACAAATTCGGAACTAAAAAAGGAGATAAATGATATGGCAAAGGTAGGAGTGATCGGAGCTGGCAGCTGGGGCATTGCGCTGGCAAAGCTTCTTCGTACCAATGGAAATGAAGTAACGGTATGGTCGATTGTGGAAGAGGAAGTTGCCATGCTCCGCAGAGAGCATGAGCATATCGATAAACTTCCGGGAGTGAAGCTTCCGGAGGATGTCCTGTTTACAACAGATTTAAAAGAAGCAATCGTTGGAAAGGAGTTCCTGATTCTGGCGGTACCGTCTGTATTTACAAGAAGCACCGCAAAAAGTATGGCAGGATATGTGACAGAAGGACAGATCATTGTCTGCGTGGCAAAGGGAATTGAAGAAGATACCCTGATGACCATTTCCGATGTGACAGAGCAGGAGATTCCATGTGCGGATGTTGCTGTCATGTGCGGACCGTCCCACGCGGAAGAGGTTGGAATCGGACTTCCGACAACCGTTGTGGCAGGAGCAAAAACAGAAAGCCCTGCAAAAAAAATCCAGGATCTGTTTATGAATGAAGTGTTCCGTGTTTATACCAGCCCGGACATGCTTGGCATGGAACTGGGCGGATCATTAAAAAATGTGATTGCACTTGCTGCCGGAATGGCGGACGGACTCGGATACGGGGATAACACCAAAGCGGCCCTGATTACCCGCGGTATTGCAGAGATTGCGGGACTTGCTGTAAAGATGGGGGCAAAAGTGGAGACACTCTGCGGACTGACCGGTATCGGAGACCTGATTGTCACCTGTGAGAGCCGTCACAGCAGAAACCGCAAGGCGGGTATGCTGATCGGACAGGGGTATACCATGAAGCAGGCTACCGACGAAGTGAAAATGGTCGTAGAGGGAATTTATTCGGCCAAGGCAGCACTTGCTCTGGCAAAAAAGTATGATGTGGAGCTTCCAATTATAGAAGAAGTGAATAAAGTACTGTTCGATGACAAACCGGCAAAGGAAGGTGTAAAGGATCTGATGGTCCGCGAAAAACGTGTGGAGCATCTGAATCTGAAGTGGGAAAACTGATATGCAGAAAATCAAGATTAAATATTTTACAGACAAAATTGAACCGCTGGATTACATTGAAGGAAAATCCGATTGGATTGATATGCGGGCTTCGGAAGAAGTAACTTTAAAAGCGGGAGAGTTTGCACTGATCCCGCTTGGCGTGGCAATGGAACTTCCAAAGGGATATGAGGCACATCTTGTGCCGCGCAGTTCCACATTTAAAAACTGGGGAATTATCCAGACAAACAGTGTTGGAATTGTAGATGGTTCCTATTGCGGGGATAACGATATGTGGCGGATGCCGGTTTATGCAACCAGAGATACCGTGATCCACGTAAATGACCGCATTGCACAGTTTCGAATCGTGGAAAATCAGCCGGAGATTGTATTCGAAAAGGTGGAACATCTGACGGGGAAAGATCGCGGTGGCTTTGGCAGTACCGGATTATCATAACAATAACAGCAACAGGAGAAGGAGGATTATACTATGGAAGATCGTATGATGAAATTTTATTCAAAAGAAAGCAACATGCTGGCGCTGCATGCCATGCACGGACATTTTGCAACGAGTCATTCCCACATTAATTATTATGTGGATGTGACAAGTATCAAGACACGTGTGGCGGAAGCAAAACAGGCGGCACATGTACTGTATTCGAGAATTCCAAAGACAAAATACGTGGATACCATTGTGTGTATGGATGGAACGGAAGTGGTCGGTACCTTTCTGACGGAGGAGATCCAGAGGGATGGAATTATGGGCACCACAAACCAGCATGAGACGGTGTATGTGATTTCACCGGAGATCAACAGCAATAACCAGATGCTGTTTAGGGATAATAATAAAGCTGCCATCAACGGAAAACATGTTGTGCTTCTTTTAGCGACCACGACAACCGGTGAGACCATCCGCAGGGCACTCGAGTGTATCCAGTATTACGGAGGGGAGATCGAGTGGGTGGCTTCTTTATTCGGAACGATCAATTCGGTAGACGGCGTAGAAGTCGAGACACTTTTTGATGAAAATGATGTCACCGGATATGCGGCATATCCGGTTGCAGACTGTCCGCTCTGCCGGCAGGGACAAAAGATTGAGGCGATGGTTAACGGTTTTGGATATTCAAAGCTGTAATTTTTGGGGGCATTGTTTACAACAATGTCCCCTTTCGTTATTTCGCCAAGAAACCATGTAAATATTTGGACGGATTGACGGTGGCAATTTCGGGCAGATTCCGTTATCATACATTTATCAGGAAGTTTAAAGAAACTTCACTAAAGAAAAATAACGAAAAGCAAAAATCAGGAGGTTTTTCAAATGGCAAGTTTATCATTAAAAAATGTTTGCAAAGTATATCCAAACGGATTTGAGGCAGTAAAAGATTTTAATCTGGATGTTGCAGATAAAGAGTTTATCATCTTCGTAGGACCATCTGGATGTGGTAAGTCTACAACACTTCGTATGATCGCAGGTCTTGAGGAAATTTCTTCCGGTGATCTGATCATCGATGGAAAGGTAATGAACGATGTAGAGCCAAAGGATCGTGATATCGCAATGGTATTCCAGAACTACGCTCTGTATCCACATATGACAGTATTTGATAACATGGCATTCGGTCTTAAGTTAAGAAAAGTTCCGAAGGATGAGATCAAAGCAAAGGTTGAGGAAGCAGCAAGAATCCTTGATCTGGAGAAGTTACTGGATCGTAAGCCGAAGGCTCTTTCCGGTGGACAGAGACAGCGCGTCATGATCGCGGCTGCGATGATCTGTGAGCCGAAGCTTCTGATTGCGGATGAACCGACGACCGCGCTGGATGTAACGGTTCAGGCGCAGATTGTGAAGCTGTTAAAGCGGATCAACCAGAAAAAGGGAACTGCCATTTTGTTTATTTCCCATGATTTGAGCCTGGTGCGCAGACTCTGCAGCCGCGTGATCGTCATGAAAGACGGCAGAATTGTGGAACAGGGAGCGATGGAGGATATTTTTGAGAACCCGCAGCAGGAATATACGCAGAAGCTGATTGCAGCAATTCCTCGCTGTGTCAAAAAGAATTCCGGACGTAGCGCAAAAACGGAGGAAGCACATGGCTGACGTGATTTTAAAGGCAGAGCATCTGAAAATCGGCTTTTTTTCGGAACGGCACAGCCTGTTTGAAAAGAGAAAACGCAACGAAGTGTTAAAGGATCTGTCCTTTACGATGGAGAAAGGCGAGGTGCTGGGGCTTGTGGGTGAATCCGGCTGTGGAAAAAGCACGCTCGCGAAGGTAATTCTGGGGCTGTTAAAGCCGGACTCCGGGACGGTGATCGTGTCCGGCAATCGTCCGCAGATGGTGTTTCAGGATCCGTATGGCTCCCTGAATCCGGCGAAGAAAATTGGCTGGATTATGGAAGAACCGCTTCGAATTCAGAGAAAGCTTCCTGGAAAAGAACGGAGGCAGAAGGTACTCGAAATGTTAAAAAAAGTCGGTCTGGATGAAAAAATTGCAGACCGTTACCCGAACCAGCTTTCCGGTGGGCAGAGACAGAGAGTCTGCATCGGGGAAGCGTTGATGACAAATCCCGGACTTTTGGTGGCGGATGAGGCGGTTTCTGCACTGGACGTGACGATTCAGGCACAGGTCATGGAGATGATTCAGGACTTGATTGAAAAGCAGGGAACCTCGCTTATTTTGATTACCCATGATTTGGGCCTTGTAGCAACCTCCTGCGATGATGTAGCCGTCGTCTACGCGGGCGAGATCATCGAGTACGGCAGCAAGGAAGAAATTTACGACCACCCCAGTCACCCGTATACCATCGGTCTTTTCGGTGCGATACCGAATTTGGAATCCGATGTGCGCCGTCTTGCCAACATTGAGGGACTTCCACCGGACCCGTCCAATCTGCCAACCGGATGTTCGTTCGCGCCGCGCTGCCCCTA
>OJNU01000734.1_pt1 | contig 21096 bp, 20 predicted proteins | sample 1597941 | NCBI WGS metagenome assembly OJNU01 (sample SAMN01915228, study PRJEB22387) | human gut metagenome | isolation source: stool | host: Homo sapiens | place: USA | reverse complement strand
GACTTGAACGAATACTTACAGAAACAGGTTGAAAGAAAAAGGCAAGTCCAATCCGCCAAAGGGGTGCGCAGCCAATCACCGGAGAAGAAGAACGGCTTCCGGTTATAGCCCACTATAACTACACGCTCCGCTTCCGTAGTTGTGGGCTCTCCCGAGGGGATTAGGGCTTTGCCCTAATAACCCACTCAGGGCGTTCACCCCTGAGAACCCCGAGCAAAGAGTGACCCTCTCTTTGCAATCACCGCTTATGGGTTGCACCCCTAAGAACCCCACTGCGGAAGCGAACAAAGTAATCTAATATAAACAAAAAACTATGGCAACAAAATCAAGCATACATATCAAGCCTTGCAACATCGTATCGAGCGAGGCACACAACCGAAGGACTGCCGAGTACATGCGCAACATCGGAGAGTCCAGAATCTATGTCGTTTCCAAACTTTCCACCGATAACGAGCAGTGGGTAAATCCTGACTTCGGCACTACCGAATTGCGGACACATTACGACAACATCAAACGGATGGTCAAGGAAAAGACCGGACGTGTCATGCAGGAGAAAGAACGTGAACGCAAAGGCAAGAACGGAAAAATCATCAAGGTGGCAGGGTGTTCACCTATCCGTGAGGGGGTGTTGCTCATCAGAGCGGACACCACATTGGCAGATGTGCATAAATTTGGCGAGGAGTGCAAACAACGCTGGGGTATTACTCCGCTGCAAATCTTCCTGCACAAAGATGAAGGACATTGGCTGAGCGGACAACCCGAAGCCGAAGATAGGGAGAGTTTCCAAATTGATGGAAAGTGGTTCAAGCCGAATTATCACGCTCATATCGTTTTCGATTGGATGAACCACGATACAGGAAAGAGCTGTAAACTCAATGACGAAGATATGACCGAAATGCAGAGTTTGGCTTCTGACATTCTCCTGATGGAACGAGGACAATCTAAAACCGAAACAGGCAAGGAACATCTGGAACGTAACGATTTCATCATAAAGAAACAGAAAGCCGAACTGCAACGTATAGAGGAAACCCAAAGGCACAAGAAGCAGCAAGTAACTCTTGCTGAGCAAGAACTCAAACAGGTAAAATCGGAAATACGCACCGACAAACTCAAAAGCGCAGCTACCGATGCAGCCACAGCCATAGCAAGCGGTGTCGGTTCTCTTTTCGGAAGCGGAAAATTGAAAGATTTGGAACAAACCAATGAGAATTTACGTCATGAAATTGCCAAGCGTGACAAGGGTATTGATGAATTAAAAGCCAAGATGCAACAAATGCAGGAACAGCACGGCAAGCAGATTCGTAACCTACAAGGAATACATAATCAAGAGCTTGAAACCAAAGACAAGGAAATATCACGATTGAATACCATTCTTGAAAAAGCGTTCAACTGGTTTCCATTACTCAAAGAAATGTTGAGGATGGAAAGACTATGTTATGCCATCGGATTTACCAAAGATATGATAAACAGTCTTTTGACAAAAAAGGAAGCTATTAGGTGCAATGGTAGGATTTATTCTGAAGAGCATAGGCGAAGATTTGAAATCAAGAATGATATTTTCAAGGTGGAAAAGAATCCAACCGATGATAGCAAACTGATACTTACCATAAACAGACAGCCGATAGGCGAATGGTTCAGGGAACAATGGGAGAAGCTACAGGAAGGATTGCGAAAAACAGAAGAGCCAAGAAAAAATAGAGGATTTAGGTTATAAATTCTGTTCTCTATATCGCAAAACATCAATAAAATAACTAATTTTGTATTCGGATTGGGCTAACCCTCTCCATGACATAAGAAAAAGAAGAAGCGTTATGTTTATCTTGTAGGTGAAAACGTAGGAAACTTTCAAACTGATACAAGAGATAGCATAGTGGTTCTCACGCATATAGCGTGGGCTGCTATTGTTACATCTGTATCAGAGGTTTCCTACGACCTTCACTTAGACGTGGCATAGTTGGCTCACGTTTTTTCAATATAAAATTAATAGCCTAATAGAGCCAATAAGGAATTATACGAATATGAATAAGTTTATTATTCCATTCTTTTTAATCACTGCCTTCCTTGCAGTGGGTTGCAGCGATGATGAGCCAAAAGATGTTGTCAATGAAATCAAGATGTCCGTTTCTGCCGAAACAGGTACGTACATACCATGGGGCAGTGATACTCCTGTAGAGTGTATGCTTGTTATGTCTGAAGACAATCCCGGAGTATGGGAGCCACTTGGCTTTAATAGTATTAAATGGTTTACATACGAAAGAGGACATGAATATTACCTTTCGGTGGAGAGAACCATTCTCGCCAATACTCCCATGGATGCTCCAGACCGTACCTATTCGCTGTTGAGAATCCTTCAAGACCGTATTGTCACAAAGCCGGAGATACCTGTAGATAAAGAAATCAATTCAGAGGAAGACATTGAGTACTATGATATGTGCCCCTTTAACAAATATGCCATAGAAAAGGAAATCATTGTCAATGAGAATGGAGAAATTTCCTATGCCGACGGTCACAGCCTTCCGTCTTATGATAATGCCCGCATTTGGTTAAAGTGTATTCTTGATAAGGCAGATCCGAATTGGCTAAAATTCAATAAAATACCCTATATGGCAATCTATTCATTTGTATTGTCACCGCTTACGGATGAAATACGGCTGGTGCGCAACGAATCATCCGGTCCGATGTTCAAGGAGGTCATTCCTGAAAGTGAGTTTGCCCATATCACCCAATCCATGAAGCCGGGCGAAGAACTCCGTTACGCCCTCATCCTTGCCAATGTCTATAAGAAAGGACTTCAGAAGCTGGAATTTACGATAAAGAAACAATAACACATAACCATGATGAATAAACTTATCAACCCGATTCTTTTTATCATGTGTCTGCTTGCTATGGCTTGCAGCGATGATAATAATGAAAATGAAACATTTGCTCCGTTCAGTCTTGAGAAAAGATACTATGAAGTACGATTGGAGCGCAATGCTACTTCTATTCCTATAATAAACGGTAGTGGCGATATTAGTTTGGCAATAGAGGATGAAAATATATTGAATGCCATTTACTCAAAATACAACGATAAGGAGGATGACAGAAAAGGACACATCAATTTGTATGGTATGCAGAAGAGAAGTACAACACTGACCATTACCGACAATATTACCAAGGATGTGGAAACCGTTGAAGTGAAAGTGACAGATTGCTATTTGTCATACATGATAGCCGAAAGTAATCATCCTCTATTAAAAGCCAACACAACTCTATTTTTCATAAACAATCCTGCAAAAGAGTCCTATATCTTCGCTAGAGACAATCTCCATGGGACATTATATGACCGACCAACAATGAAAGGCAGTTACGAGTTCTTCATCACCCCCGATTCGAAAGAACAACTGCACGACATACCCGGATTGCGTTTAACATTCCAAACCGATGGAGAAGAAAACGTTACTGACAACAATGACACGGCAACATCTTACGACTTTCAAATAATGGGTAATAATCAGATATTCAGTGTTATTCAAGCATTTTTGGGTGTGAAATGGGAGGAACTTTTTGATAACGCCCATACAAAAAGCCCTGCACCAGTAGACTTTACTATGAAGCTGACTGCTCCCAATACAAATTATCAAATTACAGGAGTATTAAGTACTACATCCATTCCGGAACACATATTGGATTGATACATTGCTGCAGTTAGGCAATTAAACTGATATAAAAGCCAACTAAAAGAGCATAACTTGATTGTTCTTTTAGTTGGCTTTGTTTTATTCAGACACTTTTTTCTGAGTAAAGATGCATTTCATCTTAAATAATACAAAAACACCCAATTTTACATTCTTGGGTGTAAAATTGGGTGTTTGTTTTACAACTTACTGATTTTCAGTGTTTATTGCGGAGAGACGGGGATTCGAACCCCGGATACCCTTTTGGGGTATACACGCTTTCCAGGCGTGCCTCTTCAACCACTCGAGCACCTCTCCTTTTTTCGGAGTGCAAAAATAGAACAAATTTTCAAAACCAGCAAATATTTGAGTCCACAATCTATCTATTCATTCCAAGAGATACATCTATAAATCGTGATTACGCATCCGATACTCCGCCAATTCCTCATACTTAGTACCCGGACGGCCGTAATTACAATACGGATAAATGGAAATACCACCGCGCGGAGTAAAAATGCCCGTCACCTCAATATATTTAGGATCCATCAGCTTAATCAAATCTTTCATGATGATATTCACGCAATCTTCATGAAAATCGCCATGATTACGGAAACTAAACAAATACAGCTTCAAGCTCTTGCTCTCCACCATTTTCACATCAGGCAGGTAGGAGATACGGATTTCCGCAAAATCGGGCTGTCCTGTAATAGGACACAAACTGGTAAATTCGGGACAGTTAAAACGTACCCAATAGTCGTTTCCGGGATGTTTGTTCACAAAGGACTCCAACACTTCGGGAGCATAATCTTGCCTGTACTCGGTCTTCGACCCGAGAAGGGTCAATTCATCTTTTCTTTCCATTAAAATCTGTTTTTTTCATATTCATGTTTTCTCTTTCATACCTTGGAATAGAAATTCTCTCCCTGTCAAGTACATCGTTTCACTGAAGTGATGAAACTGTACCACTTGAGTGATGAAACTTCTTCACTTCAGTGATAAAATTTGCTCACTAAAGTGAAACGATATACCCGGCAAGAAAGGAACACCTTTCATACAAAGAGAAAACACCTTCGTTTATCCTAGCATTTCTCTCTTTCCGCCTTTATCTCCAGATACTTTTCCAATCCTTCACGACGGAGCTTACAGGCCGGGCAATGACCGCAGCCATCCCCCTGTACGCCATTATAGCAAGTCAGCGTTTCATGCCGGATCAAATCGAGCACGCCCAATTCGTCCGCCAACGCCCATGTTTCCGCTTTATCAATCCACATCAACGGAGTGTGAAGCACGAACTGCTCGTCCATGGCAAGGTTCAATGTCACATTCAGCGACTTGATAAAAGCATCCCGGCAATCGGGATAACCGCTGAAGTCTGTCTGTGACACACCGGTCACGATATGATTGATTCCCAATTCGCGTGCATAGACAGCCGCAATGCTCAGAAAGAACAAATTCCGCCCCGGCACAAACGTATTAGGGAAACTATCGGCAGGCTTCACCTCATCCATCGTTATCGTAGTATCTGTCAGCGAATTTTTACCCAGGTTGCCTATAAAGGAAACATCCATCGCTTTAAACTCCACCCCTGCCTTTCCGGCAATAGCACGGGCCAGCTCCACTTCCTTCACATGCTTTTGTCCATAGATAAAGCTTAAAGCATACACTTTGCGGAAATGTTTTTTTGCCCAAAACAGGCAAGTGGTTGAGTCCTGCCCTCCGCTGAACACAACCAATGCGTCACTTTTATTCATTGTTGACAATTTTTCAATTTACTAATACGCCAATGTGCCAATTGCCGCGCTATGTGGATATGCTGCGCCATATACCGCATGGTAATTGGCTAACCGGCACACTGACACATCAGCATCTTATTAAAGTTCTTTGATTTTCAATACATTGTATGAGATATGCTCATCAAAGACATCACTGCCATCCACCTTCTTGATGTAATTTACCACACGGATGGTAACGGGCAGGATAATAATTTCATAGAGTGTCTTGAGCACTGCCTGAATAACCATCATCTTTATCAGTTCACCGACAGGCATCAAACCTCCAAAGGCAACAGGAAAGAAAATCATGGAATCGGCACTCTCACCCACCAAAGTAGAAGTGATGGCACGAAGTGAAAAGTTCTTTCCTCCCGAAGCCAGCTTCATTTTACTCATGACATAGGCATTGAGAAAAGAGCCGACCAAGAAAGCGGTCAGACTGGCTACAGCGATGCGGGGCGCCATGCCGAAAACGAAGTTGAAGCCCTCCTCTCCTTCCCAAAACGGAGCTGCGGGCATCAGAATGGCAAGCTGCGCCAAAGCTACCACCATGAAATTCATGGCAAAGCCCATCCAAATGATAAGACGTGCCTTGCGGAAGCCCCATACTTCGGCTATACAATCATTGATAATGTAAGAGATAGGAAATACAACCAGTCCGGCAGTTGCCGTAATTTTCCAGATCTGGACAACTTTGGTTTCCAATAAATTTGCTGCGACAAGACATACACAAAACAGTATGCCAAGCAACATGAACGATACAGATACAGTATTATTATTCTTCATTTCTCCTGTTTTTTACGTGGTGTTCTAGAATACACGACCGCTATTCACGGCATCATACGTCTATTTTTTAATTCGGGGTGCAAAGATAGAAATTATTTCCGAGTTAACCGGATATAACTGCATTAAATATTCTTATCAAGAAGAAACAGCCTCATCAAATAATTACCTTTTCTATAGCCAAACAGTATGGAACAATGAAAGATGAAGCGTCACAAACAGGTGGGTATCAGTGAAAACGATTTTAGGGGCAGATTGAATCCACCCCTAAAAGACAGGATAAAAAATCCTTTATTCAAACAAAGCAATCGTCTTCTTTATAATTTCGATACACTCCTTTAATTGTTCCTCTGTAATCACCAATGGCGGAGCAAAACGAATAATATTCGTATGTGTCGGTTTGGCCAGCAAACCGTTTTCGGCCAATTTCAAGCAAATCTCCCACGCCAAATCCTTCGTTTCATCATTATTGATTATCAACGCATTCAGCAATCCCTTGCCCCGGACAAAAGAAGCCACACGAGATGTTTCGCACAGTTTTCTCATCTCTTCCCGGAATATCAGTCCCAGCCTGTATGCCCTGTCCGCCAACTGTTCGTCCCGTACTACCTCCAGCGCCGTAACAGCCACTGCCGCAGCAATAGGATTTCCGCCAAAAGTGGAGCCATGTTGCCCCGGACGGATAACATCCATCACTTCATTGCATGATAATACCGCAGAAACAGGACAGGCCCCACCCGATAAAGCCTTTCCCAAAATCAGGATATCCGGATGAACATTCTCATAGTCACAAGCCAGCAATTTGCCTGTACGGGCAATGCCGGTCTGCACTTCATCGGCTATAAAAAGTACATTGTGGGCACGGCACAAGTCGTAACATTTTTTCAAATATCCCTCATCGGGTACATAAGCACCTGCCTCTCCCTGAATGGGCTCAACCAGGAATCCGGCCACATGAGGATGTTCGTCCAGCACTTTCGCCAATGCTTCGGCATCATTGTAGGGAATCACGACAAAGCCGGGGGTAAAAGGTCCGTAGTTATTGTAAGCGTCCGGATCAATGGAGAAAGAAACGATAGTGGTAGTACGCCCATGAAAATTATTCCGGCATACAACGATTTCCGCCGTATCCTTGGGAAGCTTTTTTACTTCATACGCCCATTTGCGGCAAAGCTTCAATGCGGTTTCTACTGCCTCGGCTCCCGTATTCATCGGTAAAACCTTGTCATATCCGAAATAACGGGTGACAAATTCTTCATACCGTCCCAACTGGCTGTTATAAAAAGCGCGTGAAGTCAAAGTCAGCTTTCGCGCCTGTTTTACCAACGTATCGATAATACGCGGATGACAATGTCCTTGGTTCACTGCCGAATAAGCGGAAAGGAAATCATAATATTTCTTTCCTTCCACATCCCATACAAACACACCTTCTCCCTTATCCAATACCACAGGAACAGGATGATAATTGTGTGCTCCATGTTTGTTCTCAAGCTCCATCAATTGAGCTGCCGATAATTTTGCATCCATAAGCTTTTTATCATTTAATGTTTTTCTTTCTTCAAGAATATTTCCGCCATCATGCAACGGGCACTTCCTCCTCCCAGCGTTTCAATGGTAGGGATGGGCATGGGAAGCAACGCGTTATACTTAGACAGCCGTTGTAACTGGCCTTCATCCAACGAATCGTAAGCACTTTGAGACATCACTAGAAACAATGCGCCTTTCCCGTTCTCCACCTGAAGCATATTTCCGGCAAAATGATGCATCTGTTCCTCGGAGATGGCAATGATTTCTTTCCCTGTCTGCCGCAAGACGTGACAAACCTGCTCACGCTCTTCCACGTCGTCGATGCTGTCCAGACAAACGACCGCATAATCTGTCGCCACACACATCATGACATTGGTATGATAAATGGGCAGACGTTGTCCGTTTACAGTCTGATAAGCATGAAAGGACACCGGACTAAAATTCTGCTCCTTGCAGAACCGACCAAATAAAGCTTCGTCCACCCGTTGCGACAAAGCCGCGTATGCATAACGGTTCACCCGGTCCAGAATGATTCCCCCGGTCCCCTCCAGGAACCGGTTTTCTTCTTCAAAACCTGTATAATCTACCTTCCGACGGATGCTGAACCCCTCCGACTCTATCCGCTGCAAGATATCCGCCCGTCTTTCCGCCCTGCGGTTTTCCGCAAACATAGGATACAGCACCACCGTTCCGTCGTCGTGAAAGGACACCCAGTTGTTCGGAAATATGGAATCCGGAGTATGAGGTATCGGGGTATCCTGCACCGCTATTACCTCTATGCCGTTTGCACGCAACTTATCCACCATGCCCCGAAATTCCTTCAAGGCACAAGCTTGTACTGTTTCACCTGCCGCAACTGTCCGCTGCTGGAAATAATTGTTGGCCGCTGTTTCTTCATTGAACCCGAAGGCCACGGGTTCCACCATCAAAATGTGGTTTGTTGTTTGTTTAGTCATTTTCTCGGATTAATGGTAAGGTGGAGCAGCGCAACAGTCCGCCCATCTTAGATATTTCATAATAAGGTACACGCTCTACCGTCATTCCCCATACCTCTTCCATAAAGGTATTCAGGCGGATAAAGTTCTTTTCAGAAACCACTACCTCAGGAGAGATGGAAAAGACATTCGTATTCATATAGTACATCTCTTCCCGCGTTATTTCAAATACATTCTCCCTGCCGAACAAATCGAGCAGAGTATGATAATCCTGAGGATACATAAATCCGTCCTTATAAATAATCGCATGCCCTTTCCCTACCGGCATAAAGGTACAATCCAGATGCAGAATCCCCGCACGTGGATCTGTATTATGTTTTTTCAGCTCCAAGGGGATGAATATCTTCCCCGGACAGATTTCTTTCAGAAAGGAAAAAGCATACCGGTTGGTACGTGCCGTCTTCATCTGCGGGTAATCGGGCTGGGTATAAAGGCCTACAAACACTATATTATTGTAAAGCACCACATCACCTCCCTCTACGTGCGCCTTTTCGGGAAGGTTGAAAATCTTGTTATAAGCTATCTGATTATAGACCACTTCGTAGGCTTCCTTCTCATCCTCCCGGTTGGGGATGATGTTGGAAACAATAATCTTGTCGTCAATCACAAATCCCACATCACGGGCAAACACCTGATTACAATTCTCCAGTGTCCACGGGCGATAGACCTGTACCCCATATTTCAACAATACGCTTTCAAAGCATCTCATCTCTTTGAAAATATCTTCTTCATGGGGGTATATGTTATGCAATACGGACTCGTATGACTTGGCGTCATAAGTTTCTTCCAGCGTGGGGACCTTCCCTATGGAACCGGGTTGTCCAAGCACCACAGCTTTCAATGTAGAAGTTTCATTCTTTACGTTAAGCTGCATAAATCTAATATATTTATGCAAATATAAGAAGTTTACTCAACTAAACAAATGAATTGCCCGAATAATTCTACCCTATTGATTTATCAATTATATTTGTAACCGAAAAAAGAAGGTAAGATGAAAAAACAAGAACTTTATAACAAGGTGATCGCTTATTTTCAAGAAGCGATGCCTGTTGCCGAAACCGAACTTCATTACAATAACCCATTCGAGTTATTGATAGCTGTTATCCTGAGTGCACAATGCACGGACAAACGGGTAAATATGATCACCCCTCCTCTTTACCGGGATTTCCCGACTCCTGAGGCATTGGCCGCTTCGACGCCGGAAGTGATTTATGAATACATACGGAGTGTAAGTTATCCCAACAACAAGGCAAAACACCTGGTGGGCATGGCGCAAATGCTGGTGAAAGATTTTCATAGCGAAGTACCGGGAACATTGGAAGAACTGGTCAAACTGCCGGGAGTGGGACGCAAGACAGCCAACGTCATCCAAAGTGTAGTATTCAATAAAGCGGCCATGGCGGTAGATACACATGTGTTCCGCGTGAGCCACCGCATCGGGCTGGTTCCTCAAACCTGCACCACACCGCTGGCTACCGAGAAATATCTGATGAAGTATATTCCGAAGGAGATTGTGCCCACCGCACATCATTGGCTTATTTTACACGGAAGATATGTTTGTGTGGCACGGACACCGAAATGTTCGGAATGCGGGTTGAACGGATTGTGCCGGTATTCGTTGAAGCCGGCTTTATAAACAAATTTTCATTCCATCGTATGCAAAATGCACATGCGGCGGCAATAACCGTTCAGCATCAGCATGTAATCCTATATGATGACTCATGTGAATAAAATAGGTTTCCCCGGCTCCTATTCTTTGTGCATTGTCCAAAGCCTCCTTCAAATTCTGGTGGGTATGGTGAGGCTGAGGACGCAATGCATTCATTACCAACACATCCAGTCCTTGCAGCAAATCATATTCAGCCCCAGGCATCGTCAACATATCGGTAATCCATGCCATCCGGCCGATACGGTATCCCAAAATGGGCAGTTTGCCGTGCATTACCCGAAGAGGTGTCACCTCTACTTTGTTTCCTTCGGGATTGCCGATAATAAAAGGAGAATCGGGAACAATTTCCTCTAATGTAATACGGGGAACTCCCGGATAAAGATGTTCGGCAAAACAATAAGGAATACGCTGGCGTAAACGCTCTGCCGTATATTGTTCGGCATAAACCGGCACATCGCGAAAACGACAGAAAGGACGCAAATCATCCAAGCCTCCTACATGGTCATAGTGTTCGTGAGTAATCAAAACGCCGTCCAACGGCTTGAAATCGTTCAACCGTATCATCTGTTCACGGAAATCGGGACCGCAATCTATTAGAATCCGGAGCCCTTCCGTTTCTACCAGTCCCGAACAACGCAAACGGTTGTCCCGGGGATCGCTGCTGGTGCATACCGGACATTTGCACCCTATTTCGGGTACTCCCGTAGACGTTCCGCTGCCTAGTATTGTAATCTTCATATCATACCTTATATAAAATTCACTTCGGGAGAGATAGCCACCCCGAACTTTTGAAGCACAGACTCCTGTATCCGTCTGGCAAGAGCAATCACTTCATCTCCCGTAGCGCCCCCACAGTTCACCAAGACCAATGCCTGTTTAGAATGAACACCCGCGCGTCCTATTTGTTTGCCTTTCCAGCCGCAACGGTCTATCATCCATGCAGCAGGAATCTTCACCCTATTGCCATCCACCTCATAATGTGGCATATCAGGATACTGTTGCTGTACTATTTCAAACTGCCTGCGTGGAACAATCGGATTCATAAAGAAACTTCCGGCATTTCCCTGCACCCGGGGATCGGGCAACTTGGCTTCACGCACGGCAATAATCACCTTCCTTACATTCTCCAATGCCACCTCACCTCCTCGCTTTTCCAATTCGCCACGCACATTTCCATACTCCAGATTAAAAACCGGCTGTTTACTTAAACGATAGGTGACGTAAGTCACTATATATTTACCTTTCAAATCTTTCTTGAAAATGCTTTCACGATAAGCATAACGGCATTCCTCTTTGGTAAAAATCCGTTTCCTGCCGGTTTCCACCTCGACGGTTTCCACACTTACAATCAAATCTTTTGCCTCAACACCATACGCACCGATATTCTGAACGGCAGAAGCACCCACTTCACCGGGAATCAATGACAGATTTTCAGCACCATACCAACTGTTTTTCACGGTATATGCCACAAAATCATCCCACACCTCACCGGCTCCTGCCCTTACCTCTATTTCCTGTTCGTTTTCAGCAACCACCTCATACCCCCGGATAGCCGAATGCAGGACAGTTCCCGCATAATCACCTTTAAAAAGCAGATTGCTTCCTCCGCCAATATGCAACCAGTTACCGGCCATCAGTTTTTTATCCGACAAGATGGATTGCAGCTCTGTCACCGATTCATATTCCACAAACAAAGATGCCTTCACATCCATACCAAATGTATTATGAGGCAACAGAGAGTAGTCTTTTATTTCCTTCATTTACAATCAAATCAATCGCTCAGATCCTCAAACTGCATCAGTTTCCACAGACCGTGGCGCCGTTCAAAATAGAGCGTATTATTAAATCCATTGCCAAAACCTTTCATTTCAATCACCTTCGTATTGGAATGCACATTCTCGTTCTGGCCATAGTTTACATTAGTCAGATTCTCACGAGGCAATACAGGCTGGAATGCGAACCATTGCCCGGCCTCCAAAGTCGTTTCCAGTATCTGAAACTCGTCTTCGGGATCAGCGGTCACAAACTTCAACGGTTCGTGCAAACGAGACAACTGGAAAACAGAATCATTGGCAAAACGTTCATAAAACTCAAAGAAGTCCTCCTTACCGGTATCCTCTCTCGGCATATCCGCAAAATCTATGGCTTCCAGTTTCCACAGCCCCTTCAGCCGCTCAAAATAGTACCGCTTGATTTTTCCCTTCTTCAAGTAAATCCATTCTATCTTGACACTGGTTAGACCCGTATCTTTCTCCATTTCCATGTCTTCCGCCTTATCGAACAGAACTGTATAGGCATCCTGCCGGCTGAATAAAGGATCGTGTTTCCATTGCTCCTTTTCAATGTGCTCTTTCTTTTCCATTGTATAATACGGCAAAGGGAACACGATGCGTGACAATTGTAATTTTTCATCACTGGCAAAATTGTAGAAAAAGTCGGCAAAACTTTCGTCGGCCGTAGCGGGAACCATTGGTTCTTCCTCTACCACAGCCATCGCTTCTGTTGTGTCCGGGGTTGCAGTCAGCGAATCAATCTCCTCAGTAAGCGTCTCGAAGGGGTCCATTTTCTTTTTCCCACCTCCACAGGAGCTTATCAGCATAAGCAGACAAACTCCGATTATAAGTTTTCTCATTTTCTATATTTAGAAAAAATCGATGCAAAAATATCGTTTTTTTTAGTTTTCAGCAAAATATATGGGTTTAATTCGCTAACTTTGCGGTCATTAAAAAATAAAGAAGAAACTATGTTAGCTAAAATAGAACAATTACTTCAGGAAATTGAAGGCTTGCAAGCAGCCAATGCGGAAGAATTGGAAGCCTTGCGCATTAAATATCTTAGCAAAAAAGGAGCGATTAATGAGTTGATGGCAGACTTCCGCAACGTACCTGCCGAGCAGAAAAAAGAGGTGGGTATGAAACTGAACGAGCTGAAGAACAAGGCTCAGGAGCGTATCGCCTCATTGAAAGAAGCTTTCGAAACCCAAGATAACAGCGCAGCCGAAATGGATCTTACCCGTACGGCTTATCCCATCGAACTGGGAACACGTCACCCGCTGAGCATTGTAAAGAATGAAATCATTGATATATTCCATCGGCTGGGCTTCAGTATTGCCGACGGTCCCGAAATAGAAGACGACTTGCACGTATTCACTGCCATGAATTTTGCCGAAGACCATCCTGCACGTGATATGCAAGATACTTTCTTCATCGAAGCCAATCAGGAAGATGTGAAAAAGAACATCGTACTTCGCACTCACACCTCTTCCGTACAGGCAAGAGCTATGGAACATTCGCAACCTCCTATCCGCATCATCTGTCCGGGACGTGTATACCGCAATGAAGCGATCAGTTATCGTGCCCATGCATTCTTCCATCAAGTGGAAGCACTCTACATTGACAAGAATGTATCATTCACTGATTTGAAGCAGGTATTGCTGTTGTTTGCCAAAGAAATGTTCGGCGAAGATACTCAAATCCGTCTGCGTCCGTCCTATTTCCCGTTCACCGAACCAAGTGCCGAAATGGATATCAGTTGTAATATTTGCGGCGGAAAAGGTTGTCCGTTCTGTAAAGGCACAGGCTGGGTGGAAATTCTGGGATGTGGTATGGTGGATCCGAATGTATTGGAAGCCAACGGCATTGACAGCAAAGTTTACTCAGGCTATGCGCTAGGTATGGGTATTGAACGCATTACCAACTTGAAATATCGTGTAAACGACTTACGATTATTCTCTGAAAACGATACCCGCTTCCTGAAAGAATTCGAAGCAGCCAATTAATAATGTGTCAATGTGACCATGTGCTGATATGCCAATTGCCATGCGGAATAGAACGCGGTCAATTGGCATATTAACATATTGCCACATTAGCATATTGATACATTGACATATTAGCACATTATTGCTTATGAAGGACAAGCTGATTACCAAAAATTATATAGAAATACTGGCAGCCAATTTTCTATTATTCTTTGGATTCTGGTTACTGATGCCTGTATTGCCTTTCTATCTGGCAGAAGTTTTTGACGCCAACAAAACAACCATAGGGGCCGTACTTTCCTGTTACACCATTGCCGCCCTGTGCATACGCCCCTTTTCCGGCTATCTGTTAGATACATTTGCCCGCAAACCACTTTATCTGTTGGCTTATTTCACTTTTACCGCCATCTTCGGAGGATATCTCATTGCAGGAACACTAACCTTATTTATTTTATTCCGCATTATACACGGAGTATCATTCGGCATGGTGACAGTCAGCGGAAATACCATTGTCATTGATATCATGCCTTCTTCACGTCGTGGGGAAGGATTAGGATATTATGGGCTGGCAAACAATATAGCCATGTCCATCGGACCGATGACCGGACTCTTCCTACATGATGCAGGAGCAGACTATACGCTTATCTTCTGTTGCTCATTAGGTTCCTGCCTGATAGGATTTCTATGCGCCTCATTGGTAAAGACCACCTACAAACCTCCTGTAAAACGAGAACCGATATCATTGGACCGCTTTATTTTGCTTAAAGGAATACCGGCAGGTTTCAGTCTGTTATTACTATCCATCCCTTATGGCATGACCACCAATTACGTTGCAATGTATGCCAAGCAAATAGGTATCCAGTCATCCACCGGTTTCTTCTTCACCTTCATGGCGTTGGGAATGGCAGTTTCCCGTCTTTTCTCCGGACGCCTGGTAGACCGGGGAATGGTTACTCAAGTTATTGAAGCCGGCCTGTATCTGGTCTGCTTCTGTTTCTTCGGTTTGAGTTCATGCGGATGGCTGACAACATGGAGTCTGCAATGGACCACTTATTTTCTGTTCACCATAGCTCTTTTACTAGGTATTGGGTTTGGAACCATGTTCCCTGCCTATAACACGCTGTTTGTGAACTTGGCCCCCAACAACCAGCGTGGTACGGCAACCAGTACCTACTTGACTTCGTGGGATGTAGGTACAGGCGCCGGCATGTTATTGGGCGGATATATAGCAGAAATAGCCACCTTCAAGATGGCCTATCTATTCGGAGCCGCACTCACTGTTATTTCGTTATTTTATTTTAGAAGCAAAGTGGCTCCCCACTTCCACCGACATAAGTTGCGCTAATCCTTATATGTCAGTACCATGATATGGGAAAGCCGGTCGTTCACAACCGACAATTGGGTTGAAAGAATAAACGAATGGAATAAAGGAGCATTCTCCAACAGAAATGCCGGCAAATAAGGCTCGAAACGTTCCGGGTTGCGGGAAATCTTGTTCATGTCCGCCACAAGCATAAAGGCTGCATCACGTGAAAGATTGGCTACACATTCATTGAACAATGTCCTGCTATTTCTTTCGTAGGCCTCTTCCATATAATTTGCCATGGAATCTTTATCAGCAGAAATAATCAAACTATCTTCCCTTATATCCGGAATATTCTTCAATTTTTCGGCCATCTGGTTCACACAGCCGCATGAATCAGGCATAAAAGTATCTCCGGTGAGGTACACCACATCACTGTTCATGTGAAAGTCAAACTCACTCCAACAGCCACTGTTATCCTGCAAGAAAGGCATAGACGGTGTACGTCCGTATAAAGTCAGGAAGTTATGCGTTTTCTTTTTCTGCATCGCTTTGGCAAACACGGGATCATTACTCAATGCTTTCTCTTCATCCTCACGCGCATCAATCACTTTCTCTATCAAACTCTTCTGATAACTCACCACATAGAATCCCGCCTCGCTATAGACAGCTAGAAAATCATTATTGCCCAATGGATAGACTGCTATAGTTTTTCCTCTGTATTTCTCTTTTTTAGGTGAAAAACTTCCCGGAGTTCTCTCTAACAACATATCTCCCAATGTTTCCTTATCATCAGCCCCCATACGGAAATATACCACCTGGTCACGCGGAGTACCCGGAGAATGGAAACTGACCACCACCCGGCTCATCTTACTGCTCAGACCATGAGCAGTGTTAGTGGTATATTCGTTCAAACCTCCCAACACATAATTAAACAAACCGGGAAACTGGAAATTACCCAGTTCTTCAGAATAGTTCAATTGAGGAAATTCATTCAGAAAATAATTAATATTATCACTCTCCAACACACCGATGCAATCAGCCGGTACAAGTGAGAAGAGATTGATCTCACGACTCTTATCCGTCAGGCTTAATTTAGCAAAGCCGTAAAAGCCCACAGCCGTACAAAACAATACCACTGATAGCACCATACCCAACTTGGCAACTGTCCGCAATCTCATACCCTACCTATATTTATATTTTTTTTGCAAATATAGCAAATTATTTAAGGAAACAAACAAAAATCTTCAAAATTCCACCTTCTTTCTTATTATCCGTAAATGGTTCCGGTAGAAAATTCCAACGCTCCCCATTTAATCATAGCGTTAAATAACCTAACAAAAGAATAAGAGGATAGTTCTTCCGGCCGGATATCTTTTTCTTTTATAATTCCGTTGTCAATCAATGCTGTACGGCAAGTCCCTCTCAACAAAGGTAATTTAGGTGTGAACCAATCCTTACCATCAAACAAGGCAATATTAGCTATGGAAGTATCGGTCAGCAGTCCGCGTCTGACAATTAAAATATCATCCCGTTCTCCACGGCAGGCAAAAAGCCGGTTTAAAGCTTCCCTGTCTGTACTTTTATAAGTATAATCTATATCATCCGAATAAACCAACTGCAAAGAATGTACCGGACGCATCTGATAGGCTTCATAACTAATTTCTTTTATTCCACTTCCATCATAAATCACCCTACATTTCATTCCGTTCATCTCCGGTGTCAATTTCAGGTATTCACCTAATTCTATGCCGGCACAGTCCGGCCAGAAATGATGAAGGGTATTGTTCAGTCTTTCATTATGATAAGACAAATTACACGCTTTTCCTTGTTCTATCCGTATAGTTTCAATAAATGGGTACATAAATCTTCTGTATCATTTCATTATATTCACTTTGTAAATCACTCTTTGAAGTAATTCCTCCCCCCGCCTTATAATAAAGATTCTCTCCTTCCTGTTCTAAAAAACGGATCATCACCGCACTGTCTAAAGTCCTGCCGTCACAATAACCCATTATGCCCGTATAAAATCCACGCTCATAATTTTCCGCTTCTTCAATAATATCCATCGTCTTGGATTTGGGCGCTCCGGTTATGGAACCGGCTGGTAACAAACGAAATATAATATCTCCTATATGCGATGGGTAATCATCGGGCAAGACACCACATATTTCGGAGCTTGTCTGAAAGATAGGTCCCTTATTGGTTTCAAGCCGGTCACAATAACGATAGCGGACAACCCTGACCTGTTCCGCCACCATACTCAAATCATTACGAATCAGATCTACAATGGTAGCATGTTCGGCAGTTTCCTTAGAATCATCCATCAACAGTTTTTCCGCATTAGGTAAGGTAGCGTCAATCGTTCCTTTCATGGGGAAAGATTTTATCTCGCCATCTTCTATACGAACAAAAATTTCGGGTGAGAAACAGACCAGTTTATCTTTCAACCAAAGTCTATAAAGCGCTTTGGAGTACCGGAACACATCCTCCAAAGTAAGATTAGTACTGACAGGAACCTTGCAAGTCAAATTAGCGAGATAGCTGTTACCTGCCAGAATATTCCGTTTTACGATTTCAAAAGCCTGCCGGTAGTCTGTCAAAGACATTGGAACAAAGTTCCAGTCTATCTGCCCACTGTAACTTTCTGTTACAGTATCCACATTTTTCACTCCATTAAAGTTATAACGGCAACGGGTAGAATCAATCCGACTTATTTCCTCTATCAAGGAACACTGCTGTTTATAATCTATAATAAAAAGGAAAGGCTTCCGGCTACCCGCCAGCTCATTCATACGTTTTATAGCTTCCGGTCTTTTATATTGTTGCATTTTTAGCTGTTAAATTATCTTGTAACAATCATTTTTCAAGGGGAACAAAGTTAAGAATTTAAAGTAAACGCAGAAAGAAAAAGCAAGGTTGATGATAATACAGCAAAAATGCAGTCTATTAAGTGGTTAGGTGTTTAACTCATAATACTGCATAAGCTGAAAAAGGAGGTCCGATAAAAGCTGCGAAAGACTTCAGTTCCCATATCGTTACTGATATAACAGGAACAAGAAACGGCACAACAGATTCTATTTCAGTAATTTGCACAGTTTTTCATACCTGAGGACAACTCGCTTGATATTAACTTTGTAACGATCAAAAAAGTATGAAAACGAGTATGAGCAGATCGACCTTCAAAATCCTCTTCTACGTGAAGAAGGGCAGCGAGAGAGCCAACGGCTATCTCCCCCTGATGTGCCGTCTTACGGTAGACGGCGAAATCAAGCAGTTCAGCTGCAAGCTGGACGTGCCCCCGAAACTTTGGGACGTGAAAACGGCACGTGCCACGGGCAAGAGCGCCGAGGCGCAGAAAATCAATGCGGCGGTTGACCGGATACGCGTGGACGTGAACCGCCGTTACCAGGAACTGATGCAGTCCGACGGCTATGTCACCGCCGCCAGGCTGAGGGACGCCTGCCTCGGGCTGGGCGTGAAACGCGAGACGCTGCTGAAGCTCTTCGAGCAGCACAACGAGGAGTTCATCAAGAAAGTGGGACACAGCCGCGTGCAGGGAACATACAACCGCTACCGTACCATATACAGGCACCTTTGCGAGTTCGTCCCGAAAGTATACCGCCGTGACGACATCCCCCTGAAGGAACTCAACCTGACCTTCATCAACAACTTCGAGTATTTCCTGCGTACGGAGAAGAAATGCCGCACCAATACCGTATGGGGTTACATGATCGGGCTCAAGCACGTCATCTCCATCGCCCGCAACAGCGGTGCGCTTCCCTTCAACCCCTTCGCCGGGTACATCAATTCCCCCGAGAGCGTTGACCGAGGCTACCTGACGGAGTGTGAGATACAGACGTTGATGGAGACCCCGGTGAAAAGCGGGACCTGCGAACTGGTACGCGACCTCTTCATCTTCTCTGTGTTCACCGGACTGGCATACGCGGACGTGAAGGCACTGACGACCGACCGGCTCCAGACCTTCTTCGACGGCAACCTCTGGATCATCACCCGCCGTCGCAAGACAAACACCGAGTCCAACATCCGCCTGCTGGACGTGCCCAAGCGCATCATAGAGAAGTATAAGGGACTGTCCAAGGACGGTCATGTATTTCCGGTACCGAGCAACGGCAGATGCAACACCATATTGAAGGAACTTGGCAGGCAGTGCGGTTTCAAGATACGGCTGACCTATCATGTGGCCCGGCATACGAACGCCACCACCGTGCTGCTCTCGCACGGTGTACCCATCGAGACCGTAAGCCGTCTTTTGGGGCATACGGATTTGAAAACCACCCAGATATATGCCCGGATAACCAACCAGAAGATCAGCAGCGACATGGAAATCCTGTCCCATAAGCTGGAAAAGATGGAGAAGGAAATATGCGATGCCATCTGAGGAAATGGTATTTATGAAACGGATGATTTTCCCCTTCCTCATCAAAGTTCGTCCGTCCCTGCGGGACTCCGCGTTTTCCCTTCGGTTTCCGGCAGAAAATTTCCGTACGGCGAAATTTTCTGCCGGAAAAACGCTCCGAAAGCGCAGGGACGGACGTAAGAGGGATTCAGAAGGCGAAAACTGCGACCGACGTAGTGCATGTGCGACAAGGAAAAGAACTGTCCGGGAGCCCCTTTTCATGCCGTACCCCGGCATGAAACCACTTTTCTCTCCGGCTGTGGTGAAGGCTCTCCTGCTCCCTCTGCATTGCATATGCGGGTTGTTTTGCCCATATCCACGTCCGCCGGTATTGCCTGCCCTTTCCTTGAGAAAAACGGCTTACCGCAACGGGTGGCGTGACACAGACTTTTCCGGATATGGAGGAACATTCCGGAAAAAAGAGTGGAAGACGGGCTATTATTTGGCTGTATAACAACAAAGTTGTATTTTTGCAAAAAATAATATTATGGCTATAACTATCAAGAACATTCCGGTTTTGGAGGGCGTTACGGCGGAAGATTTCGTACGCAGTGCAGACAAGAACGCCGCAAAGGTAACACCCCGGTTATCAGTGGAGGCAAAGAAACGGTTGCGAAAAGTATTGGAGAAATCCCGTTCATTCCGGTTCAATTAACAGCAATGGACGGTATTTCTTTATATGATGATTGTGTCATGCTTGCCTATAACAAGGAAGTACGGAGGAATTGCCTTCCTTTCACTTGTGGCGAGAATGACCTTGATGATTTTTTTCTCAATGATGCCGATCTGTATGCGGATGAACTCCTTGGGAAAACATATTGTTGGGTGACGACTGAAATCCCGCATCGTATTGTGGCCTTGTTTACCTTGTCCAATGACAGTATCAAGACCAGATTAATATCCCCCAATGATAAAAACAGGCTGCAACGCAATATTGTAAATCCTAAACGTGGACGCAGCTATCCGGCCGTGCTGATAGGAAGACTGGGGGTCAACCTGGAATATCAGGGTACATCAAGCCACGTAGGACGGCAACTGATGGCTTTCATAAAAGACTGGTTCCGTCATGAGGACAACAAGACAGGATGCCGTTTTATCGTGGTGGATGCATACAATGAGGAAAAGATTCTCAGGTATTATGAAAGAAACGGTTTCGTTCGTAAGTATTCGATAAACTCCCTCGTATATTGGGTAACGTATGTTCATAATGTCGT
>OJNU01000724.1_pt1 | contig 21428 bp, 14 predicted proteins | sample 1597941 | NCBI WGS metagenome assembly OJNU01 (sample SAMN01915228, study PRJEB22387) | human gut metagenome | isolation source: stool | host: Homo sapiens | place: USA | reverse complement strand
CAATTTATCAACATTTATAATCCCCCACGAGCCTTTGTGACTATCCCCTGCCCTGTCACATGTATTATACAAGGCTAGCTTAACCGCCTCCGGTCTCATATTTGGATTTTTTTCCAATAGAAGTGCTATGGCACCTGACACAATCGGTGTAGCCATTGAAGTACCTGTTTTTCTTACATATGTGCCATCCCTCGTTCCAAGGCTTATGATATCATGCCCGGGAGCCAGAATCTCAGGCTTTACAATACAGCAATCGGTCGGACCTTTGCCACTTCTTATATCATCAAAGCTTCCGACTGTTATTATTTTTCTTGAAATTCCCGGCACAGTTACAGAAAACGGTGCCGGTCCGTAGTTGCCCGCTGCTGCAACAACTACCACTCCCATATCCCACAATTCATCTATCAGCTTCAATATCTTAATACGCTCTGCTGTATCAGAACATGGCAGATATCCTACAGAGAAGTTGAGTATTTTTATATTAAGTCTGACGCAGTTTTCTTTTATATACTTAAGTGCACGAATTGAATCCGATGTCTGCCCCATGCCAAGATAATCAAGCACCTTAAACACATATAGTCCTGCCCCCGGAGCCATGCCTATATCTGCAGCCGATAATATACCGCACACATGTGTACCATGCCCGTTATCGTCATAACATGTCTCCTTTCCACCCACAAAATCCATAAAGTGCTTTATACACCCATCAAGCTGTTTGTGTTTAAACACACCCGTATCAAGCACTGCTATATTGACATTTTTAACACTATATCCATTTTTATATACCAGATTTGCATTTATACTATATTTCGCATTTTTCATTATTATTTTATTTTTTAATTTAGTATATGATTCGTTTTCACAATATGACACAGACGCACCTGTTTTGCCTTACATCATATCACCTTACTATAATTTCATATATTAAAAGGACTGCACCTGCGTGCAGCCCTTTACTTGGATATTATTGTTATACTTTAACGTATATTAATTAATCCTCTTTTACATCCTTCATAGAGAAGCTGATTCTTCCCATCTTGTCCTTGCCAAGGCAAACAACCTTTACCTTGTCTCCAAGTGTGAGTACATCCTCTACTCTGTTGATTCTCTCTTTTGCAATCTTTGAAATGTGAACCATTCCCTCTTTGCCAGGAGCAAATTCGATGAAAGCACCGAACTCCTTGATGCTTACAACTGTTCCCTCAAGGATCTGTCCCTGCTCAAAATCAGTTGTGATAATCTTAATCATGTCGATTGCCTTTGCAATCATCTCTTTATCTGTTCCGCAAACTGAAACAGCGCCATCATCTGTGATATCAATCTTTACACCGGTTCTGTCGATAATCTCGTTGATTGTCTTACCCTTCTGTCCGACAACATCACCAATCTTTGATGGATCGATTGTAATCTGCTCAATCTTTGGAGCCCACTCATTTACTTCTTTTCTAGGCTCAGCGATTGCCTTGCTCATGACCTCATCCATGATGTAGAGACGTGCCTCACGTGTTCTCGCGATTGCCTCCTCAACGATAGGTCTTGTAAGTCCGTGAATCTTGATATCCATCTGGATAGCTGTGATACCCTTATGTGTACCTGTTACCTTGAAATCCATATCTCCGAAGAAATCCTCAAGACCCTGGATATCTGTAAGTACAAGGAAATCATCATCTGTATCGCCTGTTACAAGTCCGCATGAGATTCCGGCAACCATAGCCTTAATCGGAACACCTGCAGCCATAAGTGACATACATGATGCACATGTTGAAGCCATTGATGTAGAGCCGTTTGACTCAAATGTCTCAGATACGGCACGGATAGTATATGGGAACTCCTCAATGCTTGGAAGTACAGGAACAAGTGCCTTCTCAGCAAGTGCTCCGTGTCCAATCTCACGACGTCCCGGTCCACGTGATACCTTTGTCTCTCCTACAGAGTATGCAGGGAAGTTATAGTGATGCATATATCTCTTTGTTGTGATATTGGCATCAAGTCCGTCGATTTTCTGAATCTCTGATAAAGGAGCAAGTGTTACAACATCACAAATCTGTGTCTGTCCACGGGTAAACATTGCAGAGCCGTGAACTCTAGGAATCAAATCAACCTCTGCTGCGAGTGGTCTGATCTGGTTGATTGCACGGCCGTCCGGACGCTTATGATCCTTTAAAATCATCTTTCTGACTGTCTTCTTCTGATACTGGTAAATAGCCTCACCAAGTACTGCAAGGTACTCCTCATTGTCAGCGAAGGCTTCCTCTAACTGCTCTGTGATTGCTCTTATATTTTCCTCACGCTTCTGCTTCTCATCTGTGAATACTGCCTCCTCCATCTGCTCAGGAGTAACAATTTTCTTGATATCCTCGAACATCTGCTCAGGAATAGCACAGCTCTCATACTCATGCTTTGGCTTGCCAATCTCATCACGGATCTGATCCATAAATGCGATAACTGTCTGGTTGATATCGTGGCACTTGTAGATTGCCTCAATCATCTGATCCTCAGGAATCTCATTGGCTCCTGCTTCAATCATGATGACCTTTTCCTTTGTAGAAGCAACTGTGAGCTGTAAATCGCCCTCATCCCACTGCTTCTGTGAAGGGTTTACGATAAACTCTCCATCAACAAGTCCCATCTGTGTCATGGCACATGGTCCGTCAAACGGAATATCTGATATATGAACAGCAAGAGCTGTACCGATCATTGCAACTATCTCAGGACGGCACTCAGGATCCACTGACATGACAAGGTTGTTTAATGTAACATCATTTCTGTAATCCTTTGGGAAAAGAGGTCTCATAGGACGGTCAATTACACGATCTGTAAGGATGGCGTTCTCAGATGCCTTTCCCTCACGCTTGTTAAAACCACCCGGAATTTTTCCTACAGAGTACATCTTCTCCTCGAACTCAACGCTGAGTGGGAAGAAATCCACACCGTCACGTGGCTTGTCAGATGCTGTAGCTGTTGAAAGGACTGTTGTATCACCATACTTGATAAAAACAGCTCCGTTTGCCTGAGCTGCTACTCTTCCGATATCTACAGTAAGAGTCCTGCCGGCAAGTTCCATTGAATAACTTTTGTACATATTAATTCTCCTTAAAATTCTTTTGCAGAAGTGTATTCCTCTTCCGAAACTACTAAACAATACATGTACGCTCATGCACTCTTTAGTGGTCTCGGCTTACTTCTGCTTTTCAAAAAACAATAATAAAAACAATAATAGAGCGGAATAATAATTACTCCGCTCTAAAGAAAATACTATTTTCTGAGTCCTAAACGCTCGATAAGTGAACGATATCTCTCGATATCAATCTCCTTAAGGTATGCAAGTAATCCACGTCTCTGACCGATCATCTTTAACATTCCTCTTCTTGAGTGATGATCCTTTGGGTTCTGTTTGAAATGCTCAGTTAACTCTGCGATTCTTGCTGAAAGAATTGCGATCTGAACCTCTGGTGAACCTGTGTCATTTGGTGTTCTACCGTACTCTGCGATAATAGCCTGTTTCTTTTCCTTTGCGATCATTGTTGATCCTCCTTATATTTAATGCGCCCTGATAACTGTATGATGCTCAGCAATAGGTCGGAGTGTCCAACTACCGAACATGGGCAAAACCACACTTATGCAGTATAGCATAGTAAGCATTTGTTGTAAACTGTTTTTTTATTAATCCGGCAAATATCTTGCGACACAAATCGGATTTCTGTAATATGCATTTGAAACCTTGATTCCATCACGCTTGTTACTGGCATGTACAATCTGTCCGTTTCCGATATAAATTGCAACATGTGAGATACTCCTTCCACTTCCGTAGAAGAATAAATCTCCCGGCTTTGCATCAGATGCGCTGATTTTTGTGCCACATGAAGGCTGTGCTTTTGATGAATGCGGTAACGAAACTCCATACTTTCCAAGTATTCTCATTGTAAAACCTGAGCAGTCAATTCCATTCTCAAGGCTTGTACCACCCCACACATATCTGTTTCCGACAAACTGTAACGCATACGATACAACAGATGCCCTTACATCTGATACGCCGTCACCATACTTCACCTGCTCTATAGTCTTTGCTGTAGGAAGTGCCTGTGCCAGTGTCACATAATCCTGTGATATATATCCTACCGAATCATCCACACTTATCTCAACCCAGCCGTCAGCGACAGAATTGACTGTAAATGCCTCTGAATTTCCAACCTGTGAAAGCACCGCAGCCTCTGTTGACTTCTCTGCACGCACATTCAGTGTTTCAGTATTTACAGTGGCAACAGTTTTAATCTCCTGTTCTGCAATAGACTCTGCCTCATCTCCTGTCACAAGATACTGCTTGCTTACATATCCTGTCACTTTGCCTGATGTAACCTTGTACCAGTCTCCGGCATCCTCAAGAAGCTCACAGGCATTGTGATTGGTAAGGATACCTACCACTTCACTGTCTGTCGAAGCCTCCTGTCTGATATTTAAGTTTCCGCTGCTGATAACTGACATACCAAGATTTGTGTAACCACAGGTCTGTGCGGCTGTCGGTGTCTGGGATGCCTCATTTGCCTGTTCTGTCTCCTGTGCAGTATCGCCAGCCTGTGCACCCTGAGCAGATGCAGTAACAACATTGCTGTCGTTTTGCGCTACCGATACGTCAGCTCCATAATAAGTAAGAGCCGATGTAACCCCTGCTGTGAGAAGCTCTGTGGCATCTGCCGCCTCTGTCAGACCAAGGGCCACCCCCGCATTGACTGTTCTGTTTTCCTTTAATGATGTTCTGGCATCTACTGTGCTGCTTGAACTCATAGATACAGCACCTATAATAATAGCAAACGCTACAACGCCTGCTACCTGTCCTAATTTTAATTTATTTTTCATATAGCCTCCAGTTCATGCTATCCATAATCCCATGTTTACGAGTATATCACAAATTGTTAAAATGTCAATATTTTTCCGTAATATTTCCGTAATATTTGTCATTTTTTCGTTATTTTGGGTAATTTCGCAAAAAAACAGCCACACTAGAATGTGTGACTGCCTGCATAATTGATTGTATAATTGATATCTGCACTCATCTGGCTCTTTAACGCTTCTATTGAATCAAACTTCATCTCAGGTCTTACGAACTTATGAAGCTCTACCATGATATCCTGTCCGTAAACATCCTGCCCAAAATCTATGATATATGTCTCTGCACCGATTGGATTTTTGCCCTCTATAGTAGGCTTGCATCCTATATTGGTTACACCAAGGTACCAGTTGTCCCTGACAAGAACTCTTGACATATACACTCCCTTTGGTGGAAGCAGCTTATCGTGCGGCACTGAAAGGTTGACTGTCGGAATGCCAATAGTCCTGCCCAGTGCTCTGCCATGCACTACTCTTCCTTTTATGAAAAAGGGATATCCCAGCAGTTCATTCGCCTTTTTAATATGTCCAGCCGCAATCTCCTCACGGATATACGTACTGCTTATATCCCTGTCTCCATCCTTTATCTTGTCCACCACAATAAGCTCGTATCCAAGCTCTCCTGCCATCGCAGAAAGCAGCCGATGGTCTCCTGCCCTGTTGTGCCCGAAACGGAAATCATCTCCTACAATGATACACTTGACATTAAGACTTTTAACTATCCATCTGACAAACGCATCCGCCTCCATCGTCATCACCTGTGGCACAAACGGACACTCTATCAGATAGTCAATACCTGATTTTTCAAACACATACTCTTTTTCATCGTTTGTGATTATAACCTTTGACTCAACGCCAAGTACCTCCGATTTGGGAGGAATGTCAAACGTAAATATGATGCGCTTGTAGCCATGCAGATTGCTCTGTTCAATTTGCTTTTCCATCAGAAATTCATGTCCTCTGTGAAGCCCGTCAAACTTTCCAAACGAGATGACGGACGGCTCCTTTACATGAAAATCCAGAGTTTTGCTTATATATTCCATAATATCTGTATACTATTCTATTCCATAAAAATCTTTACCGGCTTAAATTCACCGGTCTCATCAAGATACGAATACACACCGACAAATATGCCCTCATGATTGTATACTCTGTATCTTATATCAGAGTCAGCACTGTGTTTTAAATAATCCGTAAGCACTGCCGGAATTTTATTTCCATTTCTGACAAGCTTATCAGCATCTGAAGCAGTATGCACTGCCGGCAGATTTTCGAATACTCCGTCAACAGGCATCACCATATCAAAGCAGCCTTCATCCACCTTTGACTGAATCTGCGAAAGTGTAAGTGCATGCTCTAAGTCAAAGCCTGCTACCCTTACTCTAAGCAGTGACTTCATGCAGCCATGGCAGCCCAGCCTCTCTCCGATGTCATTGCACAACGTCCTGATATATGTGCCCTTTGAACAGTGCACCGTCATCGTAACCTCAGGCAAATCAATGCTTTCAACCTTGATATCAAACACCTCGATATCCCTGGCTTTTCTCTCTATAACCTTGCCCTCCCTGGCAAGCTCATAGAGCTTTTTCCCATTGACCTTTAGAGCCGAATACATTGGCGGCACCTGCTTTTGTCTGCCAATAAACTGTGATATTGCATCATACACCGCCTGCTCAGTCACATTGACCTTAGCCTGATTTAAGACCTGCCCTGAAATATCCTGTGTATCTGTCTCCTGTCCTAAAAGCAGCACAGCTTTATAGACCTTGTCCTTATCTGTCAAAAGGTCACACACTCTGGTTGCCTTTCCAAGGCAGACAGGAAGGACTCCTTGCGCATCAGGATCAAGTGTACCTGTATGACCAATCTTCTTCTGGTGGAATATGCCTCGAAGCTTTGCCACAACGTCAAAGCTTGTATAGCCCTTTTCCTTGTATACATTGATTATTCCATTAACCATCTACCCAAGAATCTCTCCCTAAATATTATCCTTAATTGCCGTAAGGATGCGGTCTGTTGCCACCTCAAGCGGTCCGTCAATCGTAAATCCGGCGGCCTTTACATGTCCACCGCCGCCAAATACCGACGCAACCTTTGCCACATCATAATCACCGTTTACACGCAGGCTGCCCTTGTAGGTACCATCCTCATTTTCGTAGAGAAATACAGCAACCTTTATATCCTTTGTCACACGCAGCTGATTTACAATGCCGTCGAGATGCTTTGGAAGCACATCGTACTTCTCCATCTCAGCGCGCGATACTGCAGACAATATAACATCACCATTCAGATACAAAGCAGCATTCAAAAGTGCCTGCCCCATAATCTTGTTCTGAGCAAATGTCTTTGTATAAAATGTATCATCGATTATCCTTGAATAATCAATGCCCATCTCCATCAGGGTTCCTGCAATATCCATAGTCTTTTTTGAAGTGCAGGAATACTGGAACACGCCTGTATCATGCACCATGCCTGTGTAAATACACTCTGCTATCTGTATTGTGATGCGCTCCTTCGGCAGAAGTTCAAACACAAGCTCACAGGTTGAGCTCGCATCCGGAAAGATGTAATTTGCGTCTGCAAAGGCCCCGTTTGTAACATGATGATCTATGCAAAGTGTCCTTTTTGCAGACTCAAAATACTTAGCTGCACTTCCCAGTCTGCCTGTGTCACTGCAGTCACATGCTATGAACAGATCGTATACTGTATCATCCGCATAGCTGCTGTCAATCTCATCTGCTCTTTGCATAAACTTAAAGATGTTTGGGCTTGGCTCTAAATAAAGCCTTGCCTTTATATCAGGACAATAATCCTTTATGTAGTTGTATACAGCAAGTGTTGAGCCGACACAGTCGCCATCCGGTCTCACATGACCGGAAACAGCAACTGATTGTGCATCCTTTAAAATAGAATCAATCTCTGTCATAATCAATCCTCTTTGTTAATCCTCTTTGAGATTTTTTGTTACTTCATCAATCTTTTTAGACATCTCAACACCATACTCTATAGACTGGTCTATGATAAATGTAATGGCAGGTGTATTTCTTAAATTGATGTTCTTTGCGAGAGTTCTGCGTATATATCCCTCCGCTGACTTAAGTCCTGCAAGTGTATCAGCCTGTGATTTCTTGTCACCAAGCACACTGATATAAGCCTTTGCTGTCTTTAAATCAGGTGCCACCTCGACAGCAACAACACTTGTCATGGGATTGATACGCGGATCCTTTATCTCACCGCGTATGATATTTGACAGTTCACGCATTACCTCTTCGTTGATACGAATATTTTTTATGCTGTTCTTTCTCATATAATCCCGCTTTCTTTTTATATTAAACCGTAACTATCCGAATAGCTGCATTAATTCAAGATAACCAATATATGATTATCTCGGAACCTCTACCATCTTGTAAGCTTCAACTATATCGAATTCCTGAATATCATTAAATCCGTCAAATACAAGACCACACTCATAGCCTGTCTTGACCTCCTTGACGTCATCCTTGAATCTCTTGAGTGAAGCAAGGTCTCCCTCGAATATCTGCTCACCCTCTCTGCTAATTCTGACACGGCAGCCTCTCTCCATAAATCCGTCAAGCACATATGAACCTGCAATGTTTCCAACGCCTGAAGCCTTGAAAATCTGTCTGATTTCCGCATGTCCGATAACCTTCTCCTCAAATACAGGATCAAGCATACCCTTCATGGCAGCAGATACATCCTCGATTGCATTGTAGATGACCTTGTAAAGTCTGATATCTACGCCCTCACGGTCTGCTGTAGCCTTGGCAACAGGATCCGGTCTGACGTTAAAGCCAATGATGATTGCATTTGATGCTGATGCAAGGATAACATCTGACTCGTTGATCGCACCAACGCCGCCATGGATGACCTTGACCACAACCTCCTCATTTGAAAGCTTGACAAGACTCTGCTTAACAGCTTCAACTGAACCCTGTACATCTGCCTTTACGATGATATCAAGCTCCTTCATGTTGCCTGACTGAATCTGTGAGAACAGATCATCAAGTGACATCTTTGCCTTTGTATCCTCGATGAGCTTATTCTTCTCCTCTGAAATATATGTGTCAGAGAATGCCTTTGCCTCCTTCTCTGAATCGCATGCCACAAATGTCTCTCCTGCTGAAGGCACACTGTTGAGTCCAAGTATCTCTACAGGTGTAGAAGGCTTAGCCTCCTTTACTCTGCGGCCCTTGTCATCAATCATGGCTCTTACCTTACCATAGCTGCTTCCACATGCGATTGGATCTCCGACATGGAGTGTTCCTTTTTGTACAAGCACTGTGGCAACCGCACCACGGCCTTTATCAAGCTGTGCTTCAATTACGAGACCTCTTGCGTTTCTATCAGGATTAGCCTTGAGCTCGAGCACCTCTGCTGTGAGAAGAATCATCTCAAGGAGATTGTCGATACCCTCCTTAGTATGTGCAGATACAGGACAGAATATTGTGCTTCCGCCCCAATCCTCCGGGATAAGCTCATACTCTGAGAGCTCCTGCTTAACCTTGTCGATATTGGCACTTGGCTTATCTATCTTGTTGACTGCAACGATAATCTCAACACCTGCTGCCTTTGCATGGTTTATTGCCTCAACAGTCTGTGGCATTACACCATCATCTGCGGCAACAACAAGGATTGCGATATCAGTAGAGTTTGCACCACGCATACGCATTGCTGTAAATGCCTCATGTCCCGGTGTATCAAGGAATGTGATGTTCTGGCCATTGATTGATACAACAGATGCACCGATGTGCTGTGTGATACCACCTGCCTCACGGTCTGTAACACGTGTCTGTCTGATGGCATCAAGCAGTGATGTCTTACCATGATCTACGTGACCCATTACGCAGACTACAGGTGGACGAGGAACCATCTTGCTCTCATCCTCTTCATCCTCCTTGAGAAGCTCTGCAATCACATCGACCTTCTCCTCTTCCTCACATATGAAATTGAACTCTAAAGCAATCTCCTCAGCGGCTGCAAAATCAACCTCAGAGTTAACTGTTACCATCTCGCCCTTCATGAAAAGCTTCTTTACGATGGCTGAAGGCTGAACCTTCATCTTGTCAGCTAAGTCCCTTATTGTAATCTTCTCCGGAAGAGAAATTGTCTTAATCTCGTTCTCATCCTCTTTTGGCTGTGCCTTCGGCTGCTGTGGCTTTTTCTTACCGCCGTGCTTCTCGAGATTGATGTAATTCTCCTGCTTCTTTCCGAGCTTATCCTGCTTCTGGCTCTGATTGTGATTATGCTTATTCTTTCTATCGTTGCCTCTGTCGCGGCTCTCCTTTCCTCTTACATCATCAGGAGCTGCAACTGCAACTGTTTCTTTTCTGAAACGATTTCTGTCATCACCTCTGCTGCCTGTTCTATCGTTATTTCTGTCATTGCTCCTGCTTCTGTCATTGCTTCTGCTTCTATCATTATTTCTGTCAAAGCTTCTGCCACCCTCTGCAGGACGTCTGGCGTCATTTCTGAAGCCTCGGTTATTGTCTCTATTATTGTCTCTGCTGTTATCTCGGTTATTGTTGTCGCGATTGTTTGTTCTTCTATCGCTGTTTCTGTCCGTATTTCTGCTTCTGTCGGCATTTCTGTCAGTGTTTCTGTTGTTGATTTTGTCGCCATTGTCCTGACGTCTGTCGCTTCTTCTATCAGCGTCAGCCTGACGTGCCGGACGCGAATTGGTTACCTTCATATCTGCATACGGATCCGCTGTACGCTCACTTATAGGGCGCATAGCTCTCTCTCCGACAGGTCTTGGCTTAATAATGCTGTGCTGCTCAGGACGTGATGACTGATTATCGCGTCTTCCATTGCCATTCCTGCGCTGCGAACTGTTATTTCCATTATTTCCGCTGCCGTTTCCACCATTTGTTTTCCTACCCTGCTTACTGTACTGGGCATTGAAAACTGCTGTGATGCTTGCCTTTTTCTTTGGTCTGTCGGCTGCCTTAGCCTCATCCTTTTTAGGTTCTTCCTTCTTAGGTACATCTTTTTTTACTTCTGTTTTTGCGTACTTCTTTCGTACAATTTGCTGTGCCTCATCCTCAAGACCGCTCTGCACATTTTTGACAGCAAACTGTGTGCCGTTTAATGTGTCTATGACGTCCTGCGACTTTATATTTAATTCTTTTGCAAGTTCATGAACTCTCATTTTTGCCATATATCTATTTTCCTCCATTATTCAGTTTTATTCGACTGCAGCTTTTTTATCACTGCATTTGCAAGGTTTTCATCCGTTACTGCAAGGGAAGCGCGAAACTCTTTGCCTATTGCATTCCCTAACCCCACCTTGTCACTATAAAAATAAATCGGAACCTCATAGAAAGCAGTCATATCCGAAAAATGCTTCTTTGTGTTGTCTGATGAATCATCTGCAACTATCACTAAAAATGCCTTTCCTGTCTTTACAGCTTTCTCGGTAGAAAACTCTCCGCTAACCACATTGCCTGACTTTGCTGCTAATCCCAGCATAGAAAGTACTCTATCTGTCAATTTGGTTCATCTCCTTTTCAAGCTCCTCATATACCTGTTCTGATACACTAACACCAAGGGAACGCTCAAGTGCCTTTGTCTTTTTAGCCTTTTTAAAGCATTCAAGGCTCTTACATATATAAGCTCCCCTGCCGTTTTTCTTGCCGGTGTCATCGAGAATTATGTCGCCCTCCGCAGTCTTTACCACGCGAATAAGTGACTTCTTTTCCTTCATCTCCTGACAACCTACGCATTTGCGCATTGGAATCTTTTTATTTGCCATTACTGCTCATCACCACTATCTGCCGCATCATTTTCTGTACCTGCTGCTCCGTTCTCGTCAGCCTCTGTATCAAAAGCCTCTGCCTGTACATCTGCCTGTTCTGTATCAGCTAATCTCTCGTTCTCAGCAAGCTCATCATCCGAATAATCATAATCGTCATCATAATCATCCTCTTCATAGTCATTCTCATAATCCATGAAGTCCCCTGACTCTCTGGCCTGTGTCTCGCTCTTGATATCAATCTTGAAGCCTGTAAGTCTTGCTGCCAGTCTTGCATTCTGTCCTTCCTTACCGATTGCAAGTGAAAGCTGATAATCCGGAACAACAACCTTTGCTGATTTCTCATCTGCATCTGCGATAACAGAGATAACCTTTGCAGGGCTAAGTGCGTTCTGGATAAGTATTGCCGGATTCTCATCCCATGTGATGATATCGATTTTCTCACCGCGAAGCTCATTTACGATAGCATTTACTCTGGCACCATTCATACCTACACATGCTCCTACAGGGTCTACGTTTGGATCATTTGACCATACTGCAATCTTTGTTCTGCTTCCGGCCTCACGTGAAATAGCCTTTATCTCAACTATGCCCTCTTTAACCTCTGTAACCTCTGACTCGAAAAGTCTCTTCACAAGCTCAGGATGTGTTCTTGAAACAAGAATCTTTGGTCCCTTTGATGTGGACTTAACCTCAAGGATATATACCTTGATACGCTCTGTAGGCTTGAATACCTCACCCTTTATCTGCTCACTCTCAGTCAGAAGTGCATCTGCCTTACCTAAGTTGATGCTGACATTCTTTCCGATGTATCTTTGAACAACACCTGTCACAACATCCTTTTCCTTGCTGTTGTACTCGTCAAATATTACCTTTCTCTCCTCCTCGCAGATTTTCTGAAGGATAACATTCTTTGCGTTCTGTGTAGCGATACGTCCGAATTCCTTTGACTTAACCTCAACTCTCACGATATCTCCAAGCTGATAGTTACCGTTTACCTTGTGCGCATCTGCTAAGGAAATTTCCTCCACCGGATCCTCAACCGTATCTACAACCGTCTTCTCCTGGTAGCATGAGAAAGCACATGTCTCAGGATCTATTTCTACCTTTACATTGTCTGATTTACCAAAATGGTTCTTGCAGGCAGTCACAAGAGAGTTCTCAATTGCCTCAAGTAAAGTTTCTTTACTGATGTTTTTCTCCTGCTCTAATATATTTAACGCTTCTAATAACTCATTGCTCATTATTTTTTCCTCCTATTTGTGTTATCGTGCGCTTTAATTAAAAATCCAATGCCTGACGTATAAGCGCAATGTCACTCTTATTGAATGTAGTCTCATTGCCGTCTTCATCGGTTATTGTCACTGTATCCTTATCATAGGCTTTAAGCAGACCATAAAATTCCTTTGATTTGTTGATAGCCCTGTATGTGCGAATCTCTATCTCCTTATTCATATTGCGCACATAGTCCTTTTCCTTCTTGAGAGGTCTTCCAAGCCCCGGCGAGCTGACCTCGAAGGTGTACGAATCAGGAATATAGTCCTCTCTGTCGAGAATCTCATTCATCTGCCTTGCAACCACTTCACAGTCATCAACAGTTATGCCACCCTCCTTATCGATATATGCTCTCAGGTAGTTCATGCCGCCTTCCTTAACATACTCGACATCAACAAGCTCAAAATTCATGCTGTCAAGAATTGGTTGTATAAAATTCTCCGTCTTTGCCTCATATACACTTGCCTTTGACATTTTATCACCTCTCTTTTTTATACTTGTAACTATTCATAATTGTTCCAAGTGGTTCTGAATAGCTGCCTGATGTTTATAAACGTGAATTGAGAGAGGACTTTTGCCCTCTCTCAATCTAGTCAACGTTGTTATCATAGGTATAATAGCACTATCAGAAAAAAAAATCAAGTTTTTTTAAAAAAGTACTTGCTTTTTTTGAAACTCCATGATAGTATAATACACGGTTCGTTGGTCAAGCGGTTAAGACGCCGCCCTCTCACGGCGGAAACACGGGTTCGATTCCCGTACGGACTGCTTACTGATATTTATTTAATTAAATACAGCCCAACCCGAAAGCATCGCATTTATGCGATGTTTTTTTATTGTTGTTGACACCGGACGCACCCGTAGCACCAAAATGCACCTTGCATGCGCTAACGCTACGCTGTCAAGATACTGTACGAATTATGCTTTTCAGGCTCACTTTGCTTGACGAAAACGTCGAAACGCGCCGTCCATGGCGCGGTTCTCCTTGACTTGCCTTCCATGGCAAGTCATTTCTGTGTTTCATAGGCATAATTCTACAGTATCTAAACAGCTTCGCTAGTCGCTTACATGAGGGTGTGCCCCCTGCTGCGTTCCCGGTCTCCCGGTTTTCTTACGCTGTGACTAGATGTTCATTTGTGGTTAGCTAATATTTCTTTCATCTTTTTGCACTTCGGCCTAATACAATTCCACCATATCGCTTGGCATTCTCAGATCACCTCTAGGAGATAATGAAACAGTTCCCACCTTTGGTCCGTCAGGTATGCATGAACGCTTAAACTGCTGCTGCCTGAAACGCGTAAAGAATGTTTCCAGAGTCTTTTCTATTTCACCCTTACTTACATTTGCAAAAGCAATCTCTGCAAGTTTTAATATCCGATCCCGGCTTTCTCCATTACGCAGAAAATGATAAAGGAAGAAGTCATGAAGGTCATATTTGCCGATGCTCTCCTCTGTTTTCTGTGCTATGTTACCGTCTTTATCCGGCGGCAGTAGTTCAGGAGAAATAGGCAGGTCTGCTATTTCGCAAAGCACTTTTTTCATTTCATCCGTTGACGCGCACTCGCTGGCATAAGCCTGTACAATGTATTTAACAAGTGTCTTTGGTACACTGCAGTTCACGGCATAATTGCTCATATGGTCACCGTTGTAGGTGCACCAGCCAAGTGCAAGCTCTGACATATCACCTGTACCGATTACAAGTCCGTCTACCATGTTTGCATAATCGAATAATACTTGCGTACGCTCTCTGGCCTGAATGTTTTCATATGTCACGTCAAAAACATCATCCGGATGTCCTATATCCTTCATGTGCTGTCTGCATGCAGCCTCAATATTAACTTCCACGGCTGTCACTCCAAATTCTTCCATAAGCCTGTCAGCAATTGTCTTTGTAGTAGATGTAGTTCCAAATCCTGGCATTGTAATACCATAGATATTTCTCTTCGGAATGCCAAGTGCTTCAAATGCATCACAGCATACCAAAAGTGCAAGTGTGCTGTCCAGACCGCCGGATATTCCAAGAACAACATTTTTTATTCCGGTGGATATGAGTCTCTGTTCCAGACCTTTTGCCTGAAGCGACAAAATCTCCATGCAGCGGTTTTTTCGGTTGTTTTTATCACTTGGTACAAACGGATACGGATTAACTTTCTTTGGCCATATTTGATAATCCTTCATCCGGTTTTCACCATTTAAAATTACTTTTATCACATCCGGCACATCAGCCCATGAATCGCTGTTGTATCTGTGGCGGTCATTCATGCAGCGATCAATATCTATCTCACTTATCACAAAACCAGAGCTCATCACATCATCTTCTGATACCTTTTTATTCATACGTTTTGAATAATCTGACGTCTCACCAGCTATTCTGCCATTATCAGCTATGATGCAGTGGCCGGAAAATACCAGATCCGTGCTGCTCTCTCCTGCACCGCTTGACGCATACACGTATCCGGCACGGCATCTTCCTGACTGCATCGCCACAAGACTGCGCCTGTATTCTCTTTTTCCGATTACGTCATTGCTTGCTGATGGATTTATAATGATATTTGCACCGGCTTTGCAAAGCTCCCCGCTCGGAGGCGCACTTACCCATAAATCTTCACAAATCTCAGTACCGACAATTGCGCCTCTCAGATCCTTGATAATAATATTCGGAGAAAAAGGTACTGTTGGCCTGTTTGCGACATAATTTAAAGTAATCTCATCTGATAATCTCTTGTCTGCGCTTGTAAACCAGCGTTTCTCATAAAACTCACCATAGTTGGGAATATATGTTTTTGGCACAATTCCAACAATTTCTCCGCTGTGTACATATGCAGCACAGTTGAAAAGTCTGCCAGCTTCATCTTCTATCGGCAGTCCCACGCATACAAGGATGCTTAAATCCTGCAATGCTGTTTTAATCCTGTCCAGTTCTTGCTGAGCCTGCGCGAGCAGTTCTTTTCTCAAAAACATGTCTGCACAGCTATATCCCGTAATACACAGCTCCGGAAAAACCACAAGCTGCACATCCTTTTTTGCAAGTGACTCTGCAATGTGTATGATATTGTCAGCATTGTTCACGCAGTCCCCGAGATAAATCTCAGGGGACGATGCGGCAACACGGTAAAATCCTGTATTCATGACATTTTCTCCTAGCGGTCATTTTTCATCCTGTAATCAATGCAGCGGTTTAAGTAATCCACATAATCCGGATTTTTGCACATCCCCTTGCCGGGTGTATCAGAAATCTTCGCTACATCCATACCATTGCATATTGTGGTTTTCATGACAATATTGAGTGCAGGAACATCTGTATCATTGCTTAAGTATGTGCCAATACCGAAAGCTACATTTGTTTCCTTGCAGAAATGTCTGTAGAGCTTGTCAGCACGCTCAAAATCAAGACTGTCGCTGAATAAAAGTGTCTTTGTTTTTGGGTCAATTCCAAGGCTCTTGTAATGAGCAATCATCTTTTCACCCCACTCATACGGGTCTCCGCTGTCATGACGCACTCCTGAGAAAAGTGTCGCATAGGTCAGCTGGAAATCACGCAGGAAACAGTCTGTTGTGATTGTGTCAGTAAGCGCAATACCGTTTAATACTCCATACTCCTTGATCCATGCATCGAGAGCATACCAGTTTGAATATGCCGGATTGTGCCTGTGATTGCCCTGTCCTGTGCACATAATCCACTCATGAGCCATGGTGCCTACAGGTGTAAGTCCGTACTTCTTTGCAAGATACACATTTGATGTGCCGACAAACTTTGATGAACTGTGCAGGGTGTCGTTTAAATGTGCGAACTTCTGCACTGCAAGCTCCTGCGCTTCAGCAGAAAGTCTTCTTCTGAGACCAAACTCTGAGAATGTACCCGCGTACCAGTGTCCGTTCTTTAAATTCTCATACTTTGCATCCAAACGCTTCTTAAAGCTGTCAAGCAGCTTATCATAGTCATATGCCATTCTGAAATACACTTCATTTACAATGGCAAGTGTCGGAATCTCATACATTGAAGTGTTAAGCCATGTTCCTTTTGCCTCGATAGACAAGCCACAAGGTGCATCTGTTCCTATCTCAAAATCCTCAAAACGCGGCTGCCAGAGACGAAGAAAATCAACATAAGAGCCTTTGATCCATTTGATATTGTCAAGATATGCAAGCTCATCCTCTGTAAACCGAAGCTTACAGAAAGCCTTAATCTGTTCTGTTATCTCCTGCACCATTTTCTGTGTAAAATGCACATCTTCATTTCTGCACTTGAATGTCCATGTGGTCTTGTAATCCGTAAACTGATGGAATATTGTCTGACCCATGCTGAATTTATACATATCAGTCTCTAAAAGACTTGTGATTATCTGGTTTAATTTCATAGTATTCTCCTCCCATTTCTTACACTATTAGTATGTCAGAAACATTTTTAATAAATGGCTTTCTATATAATATTGACCTGAATCATTTTCATTGCTTCTATTGCTGTCTTATGACTTTCAGGCGTTACGCAGGCACAGGCATTTTCTATCACTGACACCTCTGCATCTTTACAGAACGTCTTTGCAATCGCTACGTTGCTTATTACGCATATTCCTGTGCAGAATCCGCAGAAATAAATCTCTGTATCGCTGTTGTCATATTCCGCAAGAAGTCTACCAAGCTCTTCGCTGCCAAAAGTCGGCTTGTCAATATAAGTCATACCGTTACAGTCAACTCCACGCTCCTTCATTGCATCTTTAAGACGAGCGTCTACTTCCCATCCGTTTGTCCCTTTAATACAGTGCGTTACCGGAAGTTTCTTTCCTTCCTGAGTATTCAGATAGTTTTCATCATGCGTATCCCTTGTGAATATCACATCATCATATTTTCCTGACCTGATTTCCTCTGCAATAACATTTGTTGCCACGTCACACTCTTTGTTTCCAAGAGCTCCTGTAATAAAATCATTCTGTGCGTCCACTACTACTAAAATTTTCTTTGCCATAATCATTTCCTCCTACATCATATAATCATCATTTGTTGCATCCATAAGGATTTTTCCAAGCTGCTTTAAATCCTTCCACATCCATCGCGGAACCAGATCCCTGACTTTGTCATAATCTTTCTTATACAGCAAATCTCTGATCATTGTACTTGAAATCTCAATATCGCTTCTGCCAAGGTTTCTGATGGTCACATACTTTAAAATATCATCTGTAAACCAGTTTTCCGCAATCTTCGGGTCGTCGTTGTAATAGAATGTAAAGCTTTTCTCTCCAATTTCATTAGCTATGTTGTAATAGAAGAAAGAACCCCATTCCTTTACATATTGAGCTGCATCCTCCATGCTCCAGTCTGATAATGTCATAACCTTTACATCTGCACCGCTTAAATCCTCTTCCTGCAGTACGTTTTCAACAAGTCTTTTTCTGTATTCGATTGGAAACGGATTTCTCTTTGTATAGCTTTTGTTTGCACTGCCTATCACAACAAGCAGATTTTCGCACTCCGATGCGGCCTGTTTTATCATGTTCAGGTGTCCGTTATGGAATGGCTGTGCCCTTGTGAGTATCACACCGTTTTTATATTTCTTATGCACTTTAACCAGTTTACGTTCATCCATGTTAAGGTCAACATATCTGTACACAGCAGCCGGTTTTCTTCCGACAATAGGTCTCTGCGACCTGTCAAGTGAAACAAGCTGTCCTGCAATCTTCTCACGGAACACCTTTGGATGAACTTCCTTTCCTGAAAGAACCTCAAACACCTTAAGCAGGTCCGGAATGGTAAACTCACGCGGCACAAGGTTAAACATAATGCCTGTATACTCAGCCTTATTCCTTATCCTCATAAGTCCTTCCAGTATAATCTGGTCATGGTCAAAAGCAAGCTTTTCGTCTGATACGCTGACCGGAACAAAGTTTTCCACTGTGATTACACCATTTTTAAATTTCTCAGACCTGAGGGAGTATTCAATTTTAATCAAGTCGTTTGCAAACTCAAGTTTTTCATCTGCAAATTTCACATCGAACCATCTGGCATCCTTTGCGTCATCACCCGCAACGGCAGACTGCTCATATCCATATGGAAGCAGTGCAATGTATGCAATATCAATAATTCTCATACGAGGGTCCCTGTCCGGCTGGCTCATGGTATAGAGCTGCTCAAGATAAATGTCTGTAAGACCTGTTTCCTCTTTAAGCTCCCTGCACGCTGCTTCATATGCTGATTCCTTTATGTTAATAAATCCGCCTGGAAGCGCCCATTTGTCTATCTCCGGATGAGCCTTTCTCTTTATCAGAAGCACCTGCATACAGCTTAAGTCTTCCTTCATACGAAGCACCATCATGTCAACTGTAACCGATGGTCTGTCATAATCGCCCGGCTTATATTCTGCTAAAAACTCCCGTTCTGTTAATCCATTTACATCTACTTTATTCATGTGTTTAACTCCTATAATTACTTTCTGCGTTTCTTATATTTACTTTATGTGCTTATTATAGTAACTCTTAGTAACTATGTCAAGTGCTTTATAGAATTAAATATAATTTTTGCAAATTTATTATGCTTCCACAACCTGTCTGCAGGAGATGCTAATATATAAGCTCAAAAAAAGGGGATGTGAAAAAACTCGATTGAGTTTTTTCACATCCTCTTCCATTTTCTGTGTTTCATGTGCATAAATCTACAGTATCTAAACAGCTTCGCTATACATCAGGCAATTTCTTCGGAGTTACGCTTTATCTGGTTCACTATCTCCATTATCTGTTTTGCGGTACTCATATCATCTTTGAAAAGAGTTGTGATACTTCCAACTGATTTAAATGGTTCACCCATCAATACTTTATTATCTTCGATATTTCCATTTGCTACTATATAGTCCACTATCAGATTTACGAATCTCATCTGATTTATGTTCAAGCGCTCTTCTGACATAAAACAACTGAAGGCTTCGTTTACTGCCGCTCTATCTACACCGACTATTTTTCGTACTAATCTGCCTATCGGTGTCTCTCCGTATTCCTTTATATAATCTTCCTTTGAACCAAGCTCAGTCCACAGAATTCGTTCCAATTCCCTTAGATCCGTTTCTGTCAGCTTTTTGTTGTTTTTCAGCTTATACACTGACAATTTGTCACTATGCTCTTTCAGGTAAAATTCGACTTTTTTACGATAATTTTTCAAGTCATTTCCGCCATATAAAGGTTCACCCGGTGTACCATCTGTTATAGAGTCCGTGAAATTTGTATAGTATATTGGCCGTACCTGTCTGTCAAGGTACTGCAACAGACCTCTTAAAGCTTCTCTTACTGTATCAAGCTCTATTATAGTGACTTTATCCCAAAATTCATTTGTCTGGACCTTTTCGATAATCTCCTTTTTCTTTTCCACCTGTGGGATTGAGTATTTGGCAGACAGCTTTTCTGCGGTCTGAACCACTATATTCACCGGACTTTGTATGCTTTTGCTTTGCAGCAGTCCAAGATCTATACTGTATACCAGATAGTCAAATCTTCGTGCCAGCTCATCTTCCTTTTTAGGCCTGATAAGAGGTGCAATATGCTCCCTGATATCCGAAATCTCTATTGTCTCAAGATTATCCCACGATGATGAAGCCCTGAAAAACTCTACATAACGCAGATGTCTTTTCACCATAAAGCTATCGTCATTTAAGCTAATTACATCTTCCTTTAAATCATCCACAAGACTTTTTCTGTAATCTGCGTATATCTCATCACCACTGTATACCGGTGCCTGAAGCTCTCTGACAATCTGGGCTTTTGTGTTATATATTTTCTCATTGAGTGATTCTGTTATGCCATTCTCCGCTCCATTTTTGTTCACGCGGAAATATTCAAAATTGTTACAGAAATCAAATATAAGAAATCTTTCTTTGTCCATACCCTCTCCAAGCAGATTAGGGCAAAGCCTGGTTCCCCTTCCAATCATCTGCCAGAACTTGGCATAGCTTTTTACCTTCTTAAAAAATACAAGATTCAAAATCTCCGGAATATCTATTCCTGTGTCGAGCATATCAACAGATACTGCTATCTGTGGCATTTTATCACTTGTGCTAAACTCATCTATCAATGAATCACTGTACTTTATACTATAATCTATCCGCTTTATGAAGTCTCCTCCATATTCCGGAAAAAGCTTATTGAAACGCTTGACTATTGCCTGCGCATGCAAAGAGTTTTTGGCAAAAATTATTGTCTTGCCAAGCTTGTCTCCACCCTCAATTTTTAAGCCCTTTTGCATAAGCTCTCTTAAAACCTTATCAATTGTATCCGCGTTAAAAAGCCATGTATTTACGGCCTCTCCTGATATATCATCACCTACAGTGTCATCATCAGAAAATGTATCCTCATACTCTTCTTTTTCCTCATCTGACAGCTCATCATAGTGAATACCGCTTTCCATTATTTTTGACTTATATTCCAGTGTAGAATAATTGACCAGATAGCCCTCTTCCACCGCTTTTTCAAGCTCATACGCAAATGTCGGAACTCCTCTTTCAAGGTCAAAGACTCCATAT
>OJNU01000683.1_pt1 | contig 22704 bp, 16 predicted proteins | sample 1597941 | NCBI WGS metagenome assembly OJNU01 (sample SAMN01915228, study PRJEB22387) | human gut metagenome | isolation source: stool | host: Homo sapiens | place: USA | reverse complement strand
AGGAACTGGAAGCCGCCGAGAAACGCATAGCCGAGTTATCCGCTATCTTCAAGCGGCTGTATGAGGACAGCGTGACCGGGCGCATATCAGACGAGCGTTTCACAGAGCTGTCGGCAGACTATGAAGCAGAGCAACGGGAACTGAAAGAAAGAGCCGCTGCTATCCAAGCGGAGCTTTCCAAAGCACAGGAAGCCACCGTGAACGCAGAAAAGTTTATGAATGTTGTCCGGCGGCATACCAGCTTTGAAGAACTTACCCCTACTCTGCTGCGGGAGTTTGTAGAGAAAATCGTTGTGCATGAGTGCAGCTATGACGAGAACAAGACCCGCAGACAGGACATTGAGATTTATTATTCTTTTGTTGGCAAGGTGGACTTGCCCGAATAACCGCCCGACCTATCCGACACAATGCGCAAGTAATTGACTTCTATATTCCCGACGTAAAGCTTGCCATTCAGGTATCGCCTCTATGTAAGAAATTTTCTCCTTCTTTTTATCATCTGCACTTTGTGTGTCTTTTTCTGAAATCGTATCCACGTGGAAATACTCCTTCCAATCTATGCAGCCTATGATACAGCACGTTCTGTTTCATCAGTCGGCCATGATTTTCTAAGGGCTGCATAAGAAATCAAAAAGTTTGCAAGCCAGCCTGCTGGTACAGCAAGCCAGACAAATGCAATACCAAACCGCGGTGCAAAAATCAGTGCGACCGATAAACGAATCGCAAGATTTACCATGTTCGCAATAAGGAATGGACGCATAATTCCAAGGCCACGAAGCACCCCATCTGTTGCCATCTTGATACCCATAAAGATAAAGAAATAACCAAGCCATCTCATATAATCACCAGACACCTGATATGCCAGGGCTGTTCCGTCTTTGCCCAGGAATAATGATGAGATCTGAGTATGCAGTGTTTCAATAACTATGAAAGCGAGAGCTGCAAAGCATGTATCTAATAACAATGCCGCACGATAGCCTTTTTTGATACGTGAGGTTTTATTTGCGCCAAGATTCTGGGAAACATATGGTGAAACTGCATTACCAATAGATACAAACATCAATGAAAAAACATTCTCTACTCTCATTGTTGCTGCGTAACCTGCAAGTGCCTGTGTACCAAAAGGATTTACAACTGCCTGTACAATCATCATGCCTATTGATACTGTAGACTGTTGAAGAACTGATGGAATGGCAATTCGAAGCATTAATTGTAACTCCTGTCTGTCAAACCATCTATACCGGCACTTATACCGACGCATCCGGTAAAGAAAAATCAAAAACGAAAACACTGCGGAAATTCCCTGTGCAATCAGGGTTGCAATAGCCGCACCGAACACACCGAGACCTAGCCCGGCTACCATCCAAAGATCCATAAAAATATTCAGTATGGACGAAAAAATCAGCAGTCCTAGCGGAATTTTGGATTCGCCGATTGAGGTGAACATGGTAGAAAGAATGTTATACATAAACAGAAACGGAAAGCCCACAAAATAGACCCGCAGATACAGTACTGCATCATCCAGTATGTCGGCAGGGGTTTGCAGTCCACGCATCATCGAGTTGGCGAAGAAAAAGCCAAAAACACCAAGGACTATACTTAGAAGCAAAAAGCTAATCAAGGAGGTTGACACGATTGTTTTCATTTTGCCATACTCCCTGGCTCCGAAATAACGGCTCACAAGCACACCGGCTCCGACACCGGCTCCCAGTGCCACACAAATGAACACATTGGTCAATGCTGCACATGCACCGACAGCTGCAAGTGCGGAAGAACCAACAAACTGGCCGACAATAATAGAGTCGGCCATATTGTATATTTGCTGAAAAAAACTTCCAATAATCATTGGCATTGCAAAAACCGTCAACGCTTTGAAGGGCGTATCGGTTATCAAATACTCATCTTTCGACATTATCATATTCCTCCATGGTATCTTGTATCGTGATGTCCCATTCACTTACCTTCTCAAATTCCGATTTGTCAATTTCGTTAAATATGAATTTTATCTTTCTCCAGCGGATACAGATATGTAATCGGATTCTGTGCCGACTGATTCAACTTCAATCAGGCTATCGACTTTCCAATGTAGAACGATTCATTCTCATCCAACGAAAGTCCCTGCTCATATCTTTCATCCACAAAAAATAATCTATTTTCAGTTTTTGGTGTAAGAACAATATCCTGTCTTGGAAATTTTACTACCATATAAAATTACACTACTCTCAAACCTCAAATTTAAGATAATAACACTACTCATCAGTGCATTTTATATTAGGCAGTAATTATATTATAGCATACAAATATAAAAAGTCAACAAAATTCAGATAACGCACATATCCTTTGATAGTGTAGAATGGGTTTACAAGAATGGTGACTCTGGTCAACAGTATCTTTCTATCGTCTATGTGAATGGTATCAGAAAGCAGTGGCTCTTTTATCCTGATTACATCATTAAGACCACTGACGGAAATATTTGGATTATCGAAACTAAGGGTGGTATGCAGGCTGGTCACACCAAAAACATTGACCGTCAGGTCGAAAATAAGTTTAATGCATTTAAGAAATACGCCAAGAAGTACAACCTTCATTGGGGCTTTGTGCGTGACATTGATGAGGAATTGTACATAAATAATACAATCTACACTGAAGATATGTCAGGAGATAATTGGATTTCACTGGATGATGTGCTGAAATAAATTCTCAGCCTTGAATAATTGAATTAAATTAAAAATGAGCTACTGCACATAATGCAATAGCTCATTTTCGTATATTCCAAATTAACCTAATTGTTCTACAAATCTTACAAATGCTTCTTTTCCTTGTTTATCTCTCTTAAATACTCCGGCATCTTCAAGTACCTGTTCAAAAACTCTGCCGACTTCATAACGAATAATATCCATTGCATTATCAGCGTTAAAATCAGAATATTTTTTTAGAATTTCACTTGCCCAAATTGCATGAGATGCAATTTTATCATCTGTAGCAATCTCTTTGCCGGACAGCATAGCATCTTTTAAAAGTGTCAGTTCATCTGCTAAACGCGCCGGAAGAACAGCAAGTCCCATCACTTCAATCAATCCGATGTTTTCTTTTTTTATATGATGTAAGGTAGGATTCGGATGGAACACACCTAACGGTCTTTCTTTCGTTGTAATATTGTTTCTCAATACCAAGTCGCATTCAAATCCAGAAGAAGTTGCTCTTGCAATTGGAGTAATTGTATTATGCAGAATTCCGTCTGTTTCTGCATAAATTCCAACCACTTCATCCGTATATGTTCTCCATTTTGATAAAATATCAGCACATGCAGCTGCCAAAGCCGTCCTGTTTTTTGAAGAAAGACGTATCACAGACATCGGCCATTTTACAATGCCGGCACTAACATTCATATAATTTTTCAAAAGAAATGTTCTTTCGATCGGTGCTTTTGCCATTGCAAAATTATAATTGCCGCCTTGAAAGTGTTCATGCGTTAGAATTGAACCGCCTACAATAGGAAGGTCTGCATTTGAACCGATAAAATAGTGTGGAAATTGCTCAACAAAATCAAACAGTTTATTGAATACCTGTGCATTGATTGTCATAGGAATATGCTGTTTATTAAAGACGATGCAGTGTTCATTATAATATCCATAAGGAGAATACTGCATGAACCAATCTTGGCTGTTGATATTCAACTTTACCGGACGAAGATTTTGTCTTGCAGGGTGTGTCTGGTGACCTGCGAATCCCATATTTTCAACACAAAGCTGACATTGAGGATAGACTGATTTTTTTTTGCAATTTAGCAGCAACAATATCACGAGGATCTTTTTTCTGGCTTAGAACGGTTTATAGTAATGTCAAGTGTTCCATATTCTGATTCATATGTCCACTTTAAATCTTTCGCAATTCTTTCAGCACGAACATAGTTCAGGCTTTTACTAAAAGCATAGTACCATTCTGTAGCTGCTGATGGCGAAGCAGAATATTTTCTTTGAAATGCGGCATTAACTTCTCTTGGCATAGGTGTGAAAACACCCATAACTCTTGTATCTAATAGATCACGTTGTGCAGACGTGTCTTCAATGATTCCTGCTTTTACTGCATAGTTGATCAGTGGTTCAAGAAGTTCTTCAATATTTCCCGTGAGTGGTTCTTTATCATTCCAGTCAGTCAGTTTTAGTATATCCATGAGCTGATTTCTAACAACGAAAATATCGTCATTTGTAATCAAATCAGCTTCTATTGCATGACGGATCAATCCGTTTATTGCCCTGTATATCATGATAACACCTCTTTTCAAAAACCATCTGGATGATTCTTATGCCAATTCCATGCGTCAGATATAATTTCTTCAAGGCTATCGTGCACAGGATTCCAGCCAAGAATTTTTCTTGCCTTTTCACTGGAAGCCACCAGTCGTGCAGGATCTCCGGCACGTTTTGGCGTTTCAATTGCCGGAATCGGGTGCCCTGTCACTTTTCTTGCTTTATCAATTACTTTTTTTACGGAATAGCCTACACCATTTCCAAGATTGAAAATATTGCTTTCGTTTCCGTTTTTTAAGTACTTTACAGCGAGAATATGTGCCTGAGCCAAATCGGTAACATGGATGTAGTCTCTGATACAAGTTCCATCAGGAGTATCATAATCTGTTCCATAGATGGAGATACTTTCTCTCTTTCCATTTGGGACTTGAAGAATCAAAGGGATCAAATGACTTTCCGGATCATGAGCCTCGCCGATTTTACCTGATTTGTCTGCTCCGCAAGCATTGAAATAGCGGAGAGAAACGTATCTTAGGCCATGAGCTTTTGAAGTCCAATAGAACATCTTCTCCATAGCAAGTTTGGTTTCACCATATGGATTGGTTGGCTGTGTTCTGTCTGTTTCAAGAATCGGAATATTTTCCGGTCCACCATAGGTGGCAGCGGTTGAGGAAAATACAATTTTATCAATATGGTGTTCAACCATGGAATCCAAAAGAATTTTTGTTCCGCAGAGATTATTGTCGTAATACTTGAGTGGATCGACAACGCTTTCTCCAACAAGAGAATATACTGCAAAATGAATCACTGCATCTATCTGTTCGTTTTCAAAAATATTATCAAGAAACGCCTTGTCATGCAAATCACCCAGATAAAATTTCGCATCTTTCGGAACAGCTTCGATGTGTCCGGTTGCAAGATTGTCTGCAATAATAACGCTTTCTCCGGTGCGAATCAACTCTAAAGCTGTGTGAGAACCGATATATCCTGCACCGCCTAAAACAAGTATACTCATTATTTTTCCCTCCTATTATTTGATTTCAATACCGCCAAACGGTCTGATTGTCATAATGTAGCACGAATTTTGTCCAAATATTCTGTCCATTTCCGATCTATATGCATTGACAAGATCATTTGGTACAAATGCCTGAACAGTCCCTGCGAAACCGCCTCCGTGAACTCTTACAGCACCATTGCCTTTTAATATTCTTTTCCCCACCATAATTGCAAGTGGAATACCTTGTTCCGTTGGCTTTCTGCATGAGTATAAATTTTGCAGATAGTTCATGGAGGAATCTCCCGATTCGTTTACAAGCGTTAGAAAATCCTCAAATCTGTTGTTTTTGAGAGCTTCCGTTTCTGCCTTTGCACGATAATTGTCGCCAAAAAAGTGAATTGCACGCAAGACAGCTCTGTCAGAAATCTTCTTTTTAATATTAGGGAGATTATCCCAAAATTGATTTTCATCAACTTCACGAAGAACCTTTTTGCCGAAATATTCTGCAACTTCGTCCATTTCTGTACGAACGGCTACATAATCATCTGTCAAATCAGAATGATCTCCTTTGGTGTCTGTGATGATCAATGCATAGCCGGTTTTTGAAAGGTCAAAATCAATTTTTTGGATACTTGGATTTTGAATGTTTTGAAAATCAAGAAAAACAAATCCACCAACGGAGCAAACCATCTGATCCATCAATCCGCTTTTCTTGCCAAAATAAAAGTTTTCTGCATATTGTCCGATTTTTGCGATTTCTACTGCACCGATCTGATTGTTATTGTAATAGCTGTCAATTGCCGTTGCAATCAATGTTTCAAATGCAGCAGAAGAAGAAATACCGCTTCCACCAAGTACATTTGAAGTTGTATACATATCAAATCCGGGAATTTCTACACCTAAATCCTTAAAGCGAGCTGCAATCCCTCTGACAATTTCAGAAGAACCTTTTTCACCGATATGAACATCCAAATCGTCCAGTGAAACTGCAAATTCATCGTATCCCTCTGATTTAATTCTGATGATGTTTTCGTCATGAAATGCTGCAACACCGATAACATCTAAGTCAACTGCTCCTGCAATGACACAGCCATGTTGATGATCGGTATGATTACCGCCGATTTCTGTTCTACCCGGAGCAGAATAAACCCGTATATCATTTCTATTCGGATACAGTGCTGTGAATTTCTCCACAGCACTCATATATCGTGATTTCTGACTTTCTATATCCTGTGGCTTATAAATATTTGCGAAGATATTATCAAATCCACCACAAGTAACATTGTCTTGAAAATCCTGTATTTTCATTGCTTTCCTTTCTTCTTACGATCTTAAGGGCATAATTACAAATTCCAATTTCATCGGCTGATCTGCATGGATCCTGTACTCCTCATGCACCGGTGCACCCCAGGAATCATCGCCGCCGACACCCATTTGCTTTGCAGCGATTCTGACCCATGTGTAGCGAACACTTGGAAGTTCATCCAGATGCATTGCGTTTTCGAGTTCATAGGCACTGTATGGCAGTACGCTCATTTCAAACGGAGCAGATGCCTTTTGGAACGTCAGACCATGCTGCATATCATCATGGACAGAGAGCGTTCTTACACCGGTACGATTGCCGCATTCCTGCGGATTGAGATAGCCGGAAAGATTTTCTTTTGCCGTAGATTTCCACGATCCCAGTCTTGCTCCTTTGCATCGGTCGCTGTAATTTTCATCAGGGCCGAGTCCGTAATACTGAAAATTGCAAAGCTGTTTTTTCATCTTGAAGTCCAATGCAAGAACCGGCATATCGGACATTCCGCTTACTCCTGCATAATTTACACTTACGCCCAGCTTTCCGTCAAAGTGTGCAGTATAGGTTACAGTAAACTCAAAAGTCGGAACACAGGCAGCCTGATATGTGAATGTGATTTTCAGAGCATCTTCCTGTTCCAGCCATGAAACGGTTTTATACTTTGCAAATTTGCCTGCGACATACCACTGTGCAAGATTGTACGGCTCGGAAGCACCGGTGTCATTGTCTGTCATCGCTCTCCAGAAGCTGACCTTTGGTGTGCGTGTGATATATTCAAAATCATTGTATTTCAGAGAACTGATACCGCCCTCTTTTTTGTCGAACATCATGGAGAAGTTTTCTCCGTGAACGCCAATGATAACATCGCCGTATATGATCGTTGGCTTTTGCAATGTGGTTTCCGGAATCTGATTATCTTTCACTTCAAACACTTCCTGTGCAAAGGCAATTTCGTGTCCTGCATCTGCCCATAGTGTCTGATTTGCGGTAACGGCGGAAACATGATAAACATATTCTCCTGCACTGTCTATTTTGTGAAGCGTCAGTTTCATTGTCTTGCTTTCTCCGGCAGGAACATTCAGAGAAAATGTATCGGATTTCAGAACAACGCCGTTCTTTTCCAATCGTACAACAAATGACAAGTTGTTTGTATCTGCAAAGAGATTTCGGTTTTCTACGGTAAGCATTCCGTTTTGAATGGACATTCTGATGTTGGAGTAAAGAGCCTTCATTTCCTGAACCTTTGGAGAGTAGGTTCTGTCAGCATAGATCACACCGTTGGTGCAGAATCCGTAATCGCTTGGTCTGTCCTCAAAATCTCCGCCATAAGCCAGAACCGTTTTCCCATCGTCATTTTTGGTTTCGATTGCCTGATCGATGTAGTCCCAGATGAAACCACCCTGATAAGCCTCATATTTGTCCTCAAGGTCAGTGTAAAGGCTCAAACCGCCAAGAGAATTGCCCATAGCGTGCATATACTCACAGCTGATATACGGTCTGCCGCTGTTCTGCTTCAGGTATTCTTCCACTTCCTGCGGTTTTGCGTACATACGGCTTTCCATATCCGTGATAGAATCATACTGATGATTCGGAACTCTTGTAACGCCCTCATAGTGCACCAGTCTTGTCGGGTCTACACTTCTGAAATATTCCGACATTGCAGCAATATCTTCTCCGCAGTAGGATTCGTTTCCGCAAGACCAGATGAGAACGCTTGCGTGATTCTTGTCCCGTTCGTACATTGATTTCGCTCTGTCCAGCACAGCTTCTTTCCATTCCGGAAGTGAACCCGGTACATTCCAAGACGGATCTGTTACACCAAGCTTCTGCCATGTACCGTGTGTTTCCAGATTGGTTTCATCAATCAGATAAATGCCATATGCATCACAAAGCTGATACCAAAGAGAATTGTTCGGATAATGACAGGTACGAACTGCATTGATATTGTTTTTTTTCATGAACTGAATGTCAAACAGCATATCTTCCTTTGTGATTGCTCTGCCTGTTTTCGCATCAAATTCGTGTCGATTGATGCCCTTGAAAATGATACGTTTTCCGTTTAAACACATGATTCCGTTTTTCAGTTCAAATCGGCGGAATCCGACTTTGGTTCTGCTGACCTCGATTTCATTTCCGCTTTCGTCTGTCAGAATCACTGTAAACGTATAGAGATTCGGTATTTCGGCACTCCAAGGCTTGCTATTTTCAATTGTCCAGTTTACAGATCCCTTTTCATTGGATTCTGCGATGACCGTTCCATTTTCATCTGTCAAGATCGATCTCACAGAACACTTGCCCGCAATATCCAGCGTTGCAGAGAAGATACCGTTTGTACCGTCATAATCTGCAATCACTCTCATATCACGAACATGGGCAGACGGTGCCGCATAAAGGAATACGTCACGGAAAATGCCGGAGAATCTCCAGAAATCCTGATCTTCCAGCCAGCTTGCAGAACTTCTTTTGAACACTGCAACAGCAAGTTTGTTGCCCTTTTCACGAATATATGGTGTCAGTTCAAATTCAGACGGTGTAAAAGAATTCTCGCTGTAGCCGATAAATTCGCCGTTCAGCCAGACATACATAGCAGTTTCCACACCCTGAAAAGAAATGAATACACGCTTATTTTTCAGAGCATCGTTCAAGTCAAAATATCTGACGTAGCTGCCGACAGGGTTGTCCTTTTCAGAGATAAACGGCGGACGGAGATGCTCCTGTCCCTCCCAAGGATAAATGGTATTGACGTACTGCGGTTTGCCGTATCCCTGCAATTCCATGTGTCCCGGAACCTGAATGTTGTCAAAATTGTCAGTGTTGTCGCTTTCTTCATAGAACTTTTGCTGCCATTCAGATGGATTCTTTGCCCACGCAAATTTCCAGGTGCCGTTCAGATTCTGAATCAGAGAGGAATTGTCTGCATCGGCTTCCAAATGGTTTGCATAGATTCTGTGGTCGGAATGTGCGGCAATTCTGTTGACTGCAAACACTTCCGGATCGGTCAGCCAGTCGAGTGTATATTTCATATTGTTCCCTCCATTTTAGTTCTGTGATTCCATCACAACTTCATTTTCGGATATCCCAAGTTTTTCTTTGATTTCCGTATTTGCCTTTTCAACATTCATCTTAGAAAGAATAAATGTGATGATCAGATCCAGTGCAAACGGAACGATCAGATACATAATGTGAAGCATATTGATAGCAGAATCAGGCTGTACTGTCAAAGTGCCCTTGAATCCGCTAAAGTCGAGCAAAAGACCGACAATTGCTGTTCCAAGTCCACCACCAATTTTTACACCAAGTGATGTGCAGGAGTACATGATTCCATCAACGTGCTTGTGTTTGGTAAGCCAGCTATATTCAGAGCATGATGCGATGACTGCATTCATATCACCTTGCCATGGACCTTGACCGAGTGCTGCAAGTGCTGTAAATGCAAGCATCAGCGGAATGTTTCCCATGTATCCGGCAACTGCTACCAGAAGTCTGCCAACTGTTGCTACCATGTAGCTGTATTTGTTCAGCTTATACATGCCGTTCCATTTTTGTACGATGGTAGGAGTGAAGATCAAGGCGATAATCAAAGGAATATTGATAAACCACGCAAACGTGCCGAACATATTCTCATCTGCGAGAACATATTTTGCATAGTATGTTCCAACACCGATCATCGCACCATAGAACTGCTGCAAAATATAGGTTACTGTGATCATCACATAATATTTGTTGTGTACGAGAATTTTGAATGCTTCTCCAAAACTGTATTTGGTTTCTTCTGTTTTTGTTTCACTGTCTGCAAGTTCCTCATCAGAAAGTTCTTTTACAGAAAGAGCGGAAATTGTATTTACAATAAGACCGATAACCGCATAAATAATTGCGACTGTTCTCCAGCCATTTGCACCACCGCCCATTGCTTCAACAAATTGGAATGTAACAGCCTGAATCAGGAGGCTTGTTCCAAATGCGAAGATAAAGCGATAAGAACCCATCTGAACTCTTTCCTTGCTGTTCTTTGTAACAAGAGCGGTCAGAGCAGAATATGCGATGTTGTTTGCCGTATAAAATACACTGTTAAGAAGTGTGTAGCAGATAAAGAACCATGCGTACTGAGCAATATTATCCATGTTCATCGGGATTGCAAATACACCAATCAAGGTAATTGCACAGCCGATAAAACCATAAAGCATCCACGGTTTTGCCTTGCCCATTTTCGTATGTGTCTTATCAATCAACGTACCAAAAATGATGTCTGTTATTCCATCAAAAATCTTCGATACAGCAATGAGAACGCCAATAACACCTGCGTTTAATCCAATCGTGTCGGTAAGATAGATCATTACGAATGATGTCAGCAATGCATAGACAACGTTCCCTGCAACATCGCCGGAACCATAACCGACTTTGTTATACCACTTTAAGTATGTTTTTTCTTTGCTCATAATAGAGCTCCTTTCATTGTTTGTATGACCACATGGACAGAATTTTCCCATAATGAATGATACGAACTGCTTTTCATCTTGCAAAAACGAAATAATGCCATCGTCAGAATAGATGATTATTTTTTTGAGCATAAAGAATTTTTACTGAATTCAACATGGAATTACAATGAAAGACGTCTTTTTTTTTAATTCTTTCCTCTCATTTCTTAATTCTATTATACCATACAAAACGGTTCAAAAAATACACAAAGTTATAAAATATATGCACAAAGTTTAGGATTTTTCTTGTAATCAGTGCTCAGGTATGATATACTATAGTCATAGAAGCAAGGAGGTGTTTTTTTATGTTTATGAATGTTGCCTATTTGAACAACTCTACATCTACTGTAGTGGATAATACTAAACCTTTGATTGTAACAAGCTGTGGAAATTATCGTGTGAAAAATCGTTCTGAAGTAGTAACACATCGTCCGAAGGGAAGAAAAGATTATCAGCTTTTATATATTGCCTCCGGAAAAGGACATTTTTTCATTCACGGAGAAGAAAAAACTGTTTCAGCAGGAAATATTATTATATATTTGCCGGATCAACCACAGGAATATGTTTATTATCGTGCAGATCAAACCGATGTTTATTGGGTGCATTTTACCGGAAATGAAGTAGAAGAAATTTTAAAGTATTACAATATCAACCTGAAAAATAATATTCTCTATATTGGAACATCTCCCGATTATCAGTGGTTATTTGGTCAGATGATTCAGGAATTGCAGCTTTGCAGACCACGGTATGATGAATTGATTTCTTTGCAGCTGCGAAATATTTTTGTTTTGATAAGCCGTGCAATCATGAGTGCAAAGAAATTCAGCAGCACCAGTGAAAAAGAAGTTGCTTTTGCGATGCACTATTTTCGTAAGAATTACAACACAGAAATCAGCATTGAGGAGTACTCCGAATCCAGAGGGCTTAGTAACTGTTGGTTTATTCAGTGCTTTAAAGAAATCACAGGTTCCAGTCCGCTGCAATATATCTTAAAGCTGCGAATCTCCAACGCACAAAATTTGTTAGAAAATACGGACTACACCATTACTGAAATTGCAAATATGGTTGGATACACCAATTCGCTTTATTTCAGCAGACTGTTTCATAAATACATTGGTATGTCACCAAAAGAATATCGAAAAGTAAAACTCAAAGAAAATCTCAGGGAGTAAAAAACAAAACTCGTTTGGCTAAAACTAAACCAAACGAGTTTTGTTGATTTTTGATAAGAAATAAGGAATGGCTACATTACCAAACACGTCTGAATTGCAATCTTCTCAGCCTGCAGCTAGAAGAGATTTTCAAGCTGCCAAACCTTAACAGTATCAGCATTTTTCATCGCAAGTGCATATTCAGGATCAGTAGCACGCATTTTGTTCCAGATCTTCCGTAATCAGCAGAGAAGATTTTGAAAAGGTACAGGAAAATCAGAATTAACTTCTTTGTTTTCCTAATAATGTTTAATATATTTAGTGATAGTATCGATTAATTCCTCCATGTTAATCGGCTTGGAAATATGGTCATTCATGCCTGAATCCAGGGATTCCTGAATATCATCTATAAAAGCATTTGCAGACAAAGCTATAATTGGAATCGTAACTGCATCGGACCGCTCTATACCCAAGGCTCGAATGGCTTTTGCTGCTTGGTGTCCATCCATGTTTGGCATCATAATATCCATCAAAATAAGATCATATGTGCCTCGTGGATGATTTTTAAACAAATCCACAACTTCTTTTCCGTCTGATGCGCGTGTTACGGTTATACCAGCATCTTCCAGTAACATCGTAGCAAGTTCAGCATTTAGATCATTATCCTCAGCCATAAGAACATGAATACCCGTCAAATCTCTATGTAAATGTTGTTTTTGTTCTGATTGAATAACCTGTTCTGACAACTCCAGTGGGATCTCCACTGTGAATGTAGAACCTACACCTTTTTTGCTCTCAACAGCAATCGAACCGCCCATCATATCCACATATTTTTTTGTGATGGCCATACCAAGACCGGTTCCCTTATATTGAGTTCTGGCATTAGCATCATCTTCTTGTGAAAACGGATCGAATAATTTTTTCTGGAACTCTTCGCTCATGCCAATACCGTTATCTCGAACAACATAACGAGTTATGATATGTTTCTCATCCACTCCTGGGTAACTGCTGATATCCAAAGTGATCTTTCCGCCGTCCTTTGTGAATTTCACAGCATTGCCAAGAAGATTCACCAAAACCTCCCGGATACGCGCAACATCCGCAAGAACATATGGGTTCTTTGGAATTTCTCGATGTACTTCAAACTTAAGATCTCGATTATAAAGGAGTCCATTCATAATCGCCTGGACGTTATCTGTCAATTGAGTAATGTCCACTGGCTCGGGCGAAATAGTAACTTTTCCACTTTCAATGCGAGTAAAATCCAGAACGTCATTCAACAAAGAGAGAAGATGATTCGAACTTTTTTGAACTTTCTCCAAGCTATCATGAATATCTGAAACCGTGTTCTGGTGAAGCGCAATGTTTGTAAATCCAATAATGGCATTCATCGGCGTTCTGATGTCATGGCTAATACTAAGCAAAAACGCAGATTTTGCTTTGTTGGCAGCATCTGCTTCCTCAGCGGCGGTCATTAATAATTGTTTTTGTTTTTGCTCTTCTGCCTTGCTTTTCTGGTAAACATAATAGGTATATAGACAAATTAAAAGCAATACAGCTCCTGCGACTAAACCGCAGATGATGGAAATATGATTCGTCTCTTCAACCATTCCATAAGCTGATTGCATATCCATTTCAATACAAAATGCGCCAATGATTTCTCCAGTCCCATCATGATTTGCTCTTACAGGATAGCAAGCCGTAAAAATCGGGCCCCATGTTGTATCAATGATATCCTGAGAGTACACAATCTCCCCAGAAATAGCCTTATCAATATACGGAACCATTTCTTCCTCAATATAATCTCCAGGGTGTCTTACATCATCCGCATCCGAATCCAAACCGTCTACCACATAAACGAGTTTTCCTTCTTCATTTTTTGTAGCGGTGTAAATATATCGAGTAGAATTCAGTGTTCTGATTTCATTGAAATATGAAGAAATATCCTTATATAATTGCTTCTTTTCATCAGATTGATCTTTGATTTGATCAAAATCTTCTTTGCCGATTTTTCCATCCACGAGTTTGTGTACTGCATCTGCACTCGCTGTGTCACGTATGATTTCTGTTTCAAGGGCGGTCTTAGTGTAAGAACTTTGCAGAATAAATGTGTACAACGCTATTACAAAAATCGTCAAAAGCCCCGCAATCACAAAGATACTGCCTGTATTCTTCAGCCTAAGGAATTTTTTTAAATTAATTCCTTCTTTTATTTTCTTCATGCTGCTCATTCACATCCTCTAAATCCCAATTTATCGCTCATCCCTAACACCTCTATAATTTCACATACAAAAACAATATGTGGTTGCCAGCCTCCATTGAAATCGGGATATACTTTTGGCATGGAAGCATAATACTCCTGAACTTCAGTTGTAATATCCTCTTTGGAAAATTGATGCTGATACAACTTTTGGCAAAGAAATGTTAATTTTGCCTCTTTATAGGTTACTCCCTGACCGATTTCAATAGGAGTCAGTCCTGCAGGATTGGTTGTCACCCTTTTTCATTTTCCAAAAATCATCCCAAAATGCCTGACATCTAATCCACTGTCTCAAATTGTGACATCTAATCCAAGGTTACAAGCTGACACATATTTTACAGTGGATATGTTTCCATATAAGAAAACCGAGCTTTTTCAGAAGTCTGGCTTCAAATCCAAACCTCCGAAAAAGCCTGGAAACACGTCGTTTTCTGGTTCTTATTTATCTTTTCTTGACAGCAATACTACGCTCTCAATATGGCTCGATACGTCCTGATTGATGTCAGTTTTCGGAAACCGATCCAGACTAATTACGCTTGCTCATCCTTAGCTACAGGAATGTATACCATCTTCAAAGGAATCATCTTTTTATACTTATCGTTTAAATCGTGATAGTACTTCAAAATCAAATCTACAAGTTCTGTTCCGTTAATTCCTCTGATGATAGGTGTACTGTCAAGATACTTCTGAGCGTTCTTCGTATAATTGGACAGCGTCACGAATAGTCCATAGTCGCCCTCTCGCATTGCACCTTTCAGAGACTGGATGGTTGCTTCCTTAATATCACTATCCTGACTCTTTACCTGTACCAGAATACGAGGTGGCAGCTCATCCTTATAAGCTGTAATATCGATACCGCTGTCTCCGCCATGTGAAGAAACTGTGGTACGATAACCCATAGCTCTTAACAAATCAGCTACGAACTCCTCCAAGTCATATCCTTTGAGATTCTTGCTCAGTTCCTTCAGGATGAAGTCTCTCGTTGCCTCTACAATCTCATCAGCTGTAGCACCAACGCTCTCGTCCTCGTCTAGTCCGGAAGTCATAGCATTTTTCTTAAATTCCTTATCCAGTGCCGCAAGATACTCATCTGCATAATTCTTTACTGCGAAGAATGACATTGCTGAACCAACTTCATACAGTGCACCCTGTGAAAATGAGGTTCTTGGCAGATGTTTTAACCATTTTACTTTATGTTGCTGTACATATTCTGCTGCTTCAGGATGATACTCATATCCGCCTTCAATCACACCAATATTTATCTGACGGTCAATCTTTGATGGAAATACAACGTAATCGCCAATCTCGACCTCATGTGTAAATCGATATAACATACCAGCACCGTTTGCGATGCTGCCTTTCTTGGCATCTGGATATACTTCTGTATATTTTTCCTTGAAGGCATCACGGTCAGCCTGAATCAAACTCAGATCACCCATGTCCTTCCAGCCAATAGCTATTACATCCTGATGCAGAAATAAATTGTCGTCTTTTGTATGGATACCCCATATTCTTTTTTCTTCGCTATGCATATTTCTGCACCTCTTTACTCTACACCCAGTGCTTTAAAAACTGCGTCCTCCGCACTGCTATAGAAAATCAAATTAAAACTTCCAATCAGATCTGCTGGTACATTTCCAAGCTCTGCTGCCGATGTAATTGGCAGAAGTACTCTCTTTGCACCACTGTCCAAACATACCTGCAATGAATTTGCCAGCTCATCTACTTTCATCATGGTTCCGCTGATACTAATTTCACCAAGTACAGCAAGGCTGCTAAGTGTTGGTTTACCAAGTGCAATGGAACACATCGCAATCAATGTAGGAAAGGCTAGCTTTCCTGTCATGCCAATGCCCTGCAAATCCTGATAATTAATAATATAGTCTTTCGTTGTAGTACTTATAGAACCACTGATACGGTTTCCATTTGCTTTCAAGAAGTTGAAAGCTGTATTTGTGGATTCTTTTGCATCACGGTCACTACCAATACCTGTTCTCTCAAACTTCCCATTACCCGGAAGCATCTGACTCTCTAAGCGAAATACACCAAGCATGCCACTCTTGCCCTGAGAAACAGTATAAATCTGTCCCGGATTGCACATTCCTTCTGGGATGAGCTTACCACCACCTTGCTCAGGAACAGAAACATAATGTTCTTCAAAGGTCTCATTATCTATGTAGGAGAAGTTTACATCGTAGAACTCCATGCCGCCCAGCTTCTTCAGCTGCTCCTTAACACGGCGACGCATCTCCAATGAAATCTGGAGAACTTCTTCTACTTCTTCTTTTGTAAAGTTTCCATCCGGATAGAGAAGCTTCAGATATCCATCTGTCATTCTACGCACAGCAATAGTATCTCTCTGGTTGAGATTCTTGCCGAGACGGAAATAATGGTTGATAGCATCACCGTACTGCTCTTTACGCAGCTCACGAATGAACTCTGCAAGATAGTCGCTAATGAATCCATAATCATTTGTAAAATGCTCTGGACGAAACTTCGGAATATCCCATCCCTGCAGATAGCAATGCATACGGTCAAGAAATGCAGTATCTGTTCCCATCTCTGGAGGAAACGTGTCAAATAGACTCGAAGTCTTCAGAAGTACATCTACGCTCTGATTGATATTACCAACAAATACCATAGAAGTGGATGCTGCCTTTTCTTCCTTGCCTCGTGCAAAGGAACCAGATGCCATGTAATCTTTCATAATCTGCACGCCATCTTTATCCTTGAAACGAATACCTGCAACTTCATCAAAAGCTACGCAATCCCATAATCCAACCAAGCCCACAGTCTTACGGCCCATGTTATAAAACAGGTTTGCTACTGTAGTTTGGCCACCGGAGTCATAGGAAGTGAAAAACGCATCTGAATATAGATACACATTTTAATAAGTATATCACAGAGTTTTTCGTTTGTCAAATTTGTGTTTGTCATCGCAAATTTCTGTTCAGCGATACAGCAACATAATTTCACTCATTCATTTCCTATATTAATCACTTCAGCAGTTTGCGCTGACAGCTTTCCAGTGCTGAAGTGACAACACAACAGAATATATCGCTCCCGGCAACTGGAAAGGCTGGTGGCACTCATGAGATAGAGATTTCTCCTGACCGTGGTACCACTGACCTGTAGGATTATATCGCACAGCAGACTACCCACCTCACCGAATTTGACGAATCCCTGGTGCGACACTGGATCAAGCAGATCACTATCTGGGATGACCACTTCACCGTGGAGCTAAAATCCGGACTGAAAATTGATATTGAAGGATAATCCCCTAGACGCACGAAACCCTCTCGACCATGATGGCCGGGAGGGTATTTTTTATTCTCCAAACTGGAAGTTGTTGGGTTCTTTACATAGATTAAATATCAATTTATAAATCAAACTCGTCTTCTATCTTTTCCTGTTCGTCTATAATATTCATCCTTATCTGCATACATCAACTTATCAGCCATTGCCTTAATTTCTTCAAAATTAAGTTCTATATGTTCTGAACAAACAACTACTCCCTTAGACACACTAAGTTCAGAAATAAGATTTCCCTGGAAGTTTTCAGTTAAATAATCAAATGTCTTAACTGCATCCTGTGCTTCTTCTCTCGTTCCTCTCAGTAATGCAACAAACTCATCGCCACCTACACGATACGTCCTTCCAAGACCTGAGAATGCATTATCCATACACTTCGAAGCGCCAATAATTAACTCATCCCCTGCTTCATGACCAATATTATCATTAGCTGCTTTTAAACCGTTCAAATCCATCATAATAAGAACGTATTCTATTAAGTTATTATTTCTCTTGATTATTTCACAGTCAACTTCAAACCCTCGTCTATTATATAAGCCTGTAAGCTCGTCCTTTATAGATGCTTCATATCTTCTGTTGTATGCAACCTTTGCCTTCTTCTCTCTCATACTAATAATAACAAATGAAGTTGCCATTATTAATACGCTTGCAATAAAGATTAAAACAATTGGAAGTATAATTTTATTTACATCCAATTTAACAGGATTATTATCTCTTATTACTATATACCCATCAAATTCTTCGAGATACTTGGTCATATAACAGCCATTCTCCGATAACTGATAATAAAAATCATCATCTGATACATTACCAAAATATGAATTATCCAAGTAGCCTTTTTCTATAGAACTTACATCCGTATCAACCTGTATAAGTCCATCATGATTAACTAAACATACTTTGATATTGTATTCTTCCTCGAACCTGGCAAGTATGTCTACAAGGTCATTCATATCAACTCCGACACCACATGCTCCCAAAATGTCTCCATTCGTGTCAAAAATACCGTAATTAATAAACACCGAAAGACTCCAGTTATTATCTTCATCAGTATCAACATTAACTGTATATCTTTTCCCTGAATCCAAGTAATCCTTATACCATATATCATGGCTGTCATTTTCAACATCAAGATACCTACTTATTCCACTATATGTATAATATGCTCTTGTTTTATCCGAAACAAGAAATACCATTTTATAATCAAATTCATTGCCAATGGATACCAGACGATCAGTTATATCGTCTTTGACACTCTCCGCCTCTTCTCTGGTTTTCCCCTCTATGTAGGTTCTTATATCAATATCACTGCTAATCGTCTGAGAAACAGTAATTGGCTTAATAAATTCATTCTCAATCTTTGTTGAAACCATCTGCGCAATTGTTCTGCTCTGTATTTCAGAGTTTTCCTTAGTTACCTGCTGAATCCCATTCACACATGCTATGATGGAAACACTCATGCTAAGTAGCATTATGATAAGCATAATAACAGCATCAAATCTGCTGTTATTAATCATATTCGTATGTTCATCCCCATTATGAGACCAATCATACATATATGCAGCAAACATTACGAATGAACCTATTCCCAGTCCTAAATTGGTTATAGAAAATCCATAAATAAAGGACTGTACAACTGTTGCAATTATTGGAATAAACGAAAACAGCATCATTGAAATGAAGCTTCGTTTTTTCAAATACTTTCTATACTTAATCGCCATACCTGCTCCTATAAATATGACGACAAGTGATATTAGTGTATATACATACCAGGAATTATTCCTGTGATAATAATTTGCCTCATCGAAATAATACATCCATGGATAAAACAAATTAACCACAACAATGAAAATATTAATGCACGAAAAGATATTGGCAATTTTAACACTATTGCCACTTACTTCAGCACCTTTTTCAACAAAACAGAACTAACATACCTAACATAGGTATTTGCCATTGCTATGTTCATAGCAAATACCATAAGATTAGCAATTCTAGTTACTAAAATATTAAAAAGACCAAGGTTACCTCTAAAAATATATGCCAAAGTCTCTCCAAAAAACAGAACTGTAGCAATAAGAAATAATTGAGCGAACATCCTCATACTCTTCTGTTTTGGATTATTTGCTTTAATTGAAACAAATATTATGAGACAGAACAAACAAAAGAACATATCCATTGTTGCCTGTGCAATTTCAAGACTTGTAATATTCATCTATTTTTCTCCTCGTCGGTTGATACTCTTTTTTTACCTTATATTTGAATTGATGGATAATGCTTGTTTTTTATTCTTATACAAGATTACTGTATTTTCTTCGAAAGGTAAATTTATCAATTCTGCAACTTCCGATTTGTATAACCTCTCTTAACATCTAATCCACTGCCTGCAAACACCCAAAATGGTCGAGTTGCCAGATTGGTTGTCACCCTTTTTCAGAAGTCTGGCTTTAAATCCAAACCTCCGAAAAAGCCCGGAATACGCCATTTTTCAGCCTTTATTTATCTTTTCTTGACAGCAAACAGACCGTCTCCACGTGCCTCGGAGCAATAGGATTGATGTCATCGGTTCACCCAAAAAAGTCGTGGGCAAAATATGTTGAACCGAAAATATCGTGACTGCATTTCTGCTTTCATTAGCACAAAACTTGAATTTGGAACGTGCTTTATAAATTTTTTCCGATCCCCTCAAGTTCGTTCATGGAATCCTTGTTTTTTTCAAGTTCATCTCTGGCTGTTGCATAATATGATTTATTGAAAAGCATGTCCCATGAAAGATATTTTGCCAGCACAAGGATCATATAAATAAATGCAGGTACAATGAAACAGTATGCTTCTTTCGTCTTTTGCTGCGCCATAGTCCTAGACTTTGCTGCCATTAAAGCCACATCCTTCCCTGTTTGTTAGTTTTAGTTGCTTTCAGGAAGAGGAGTTTCTTCTACGATTGGATTAATTTTAGCTGCTGCTGTTTCAAGAGCGTCTTTTGCAGATGTTCCGTCTACGATTACAGACTGTGTTGCTGTATAAACCGCTTCAGAAATAGATGGCCATTCAGCGTGCGGTCCACGAGCCTGCGCATAATTCATTTCATCTGTAAATACCTTAAATCCATCCTGCTCAAATGTGTATTCAGCTGTCGCATCCTGTCTTGTAGGAATCTTTCCGCCTACAGCTGCCCATTTTGCTTCGTTTTCCTGTGAGCAGAGCCACTCAAGGAATTTAGCACATGCTTCTTTGTTTTCTGATCCTTTGCAGACACCAAAGTTCTCACCACCGATTGTAGATGTAGAGGTTCCTTCGTCGCCTGTTGGAAGAAGTGTAAAGTCATATTCAAATGCTCCGTTGATTGCATCTGTCTGTGCCAGATGCCATGTTCCACATTCTGCAAATGCAGCTTTTCCTGCGCAGAACTGATTCCATGCATCTGCCTGTGTCCAGTTTACACACTCTTTACTCATGTATCCGTTTGCTACAAAATCTCCAAGTGTCTGTAATCCATTTACAGCAGAATCAGCAGTAATATTATCAACATTAACGCCAGTTCCATTCTGTACAGATCTCAGCCATGGAAGGATCTGGAATGTTCCTTCTTCTGTAGATACTGCACACATTGCGAATCCGTATACATCATTGGATGCATCTGTTGTTGCTGCAACCATTTCCTTGAACTCATCAAGACTCTGCGGCATATGATCATATCCGGCTGCTTTCAGAAGATCCATATTGCAAGCAAGTGCAAGACAGTTACTATTCTGTGGAAGTCCGTAAACTTTTCCATCAGGGTCTTTACAGGAGCTTAATGGTCCATCATAGAACTGATCCAGTTCTCCCCATGATTCCAGCTCATCAGTGATATCTTCGAATACTCCGAGAGATATGTAGGATTCCATATCCGGTGAATCTACCTGTCCGATATCAGGAAGTTCTCCTGAAAGTGCTCCAACTGTGTACTGGTTCATTAACTCTGTTCTGGATACGAATGTTGCATTGATGTGAATGTCATCCTGTAAAGAATTATATTCTTCAACCATGTCTGCGAGCATTTCCTGCTCTGGCTTCTGATCAAAATAATGCCACATTGTAACTTCCTGCGGAGCTGCCTGTACAGTTGATGCCGCCATCAGCGAAGCCGCCAATAATGTTGCTGTAAATAATGTTTTTTTCATGTTTTTTCCTCCCTTTTTCCTTCTTAGTTGAATTTTGTTTTGGTTAGTTGCACAATTTTAAGTCGTCTCTCTGTTGTTTTGTTGTATATATTTTACCATTCAAATTTCCACCGCATAACCCAAGATTTTATGGAAAAAGGAATTTTGTACGGATAATATTTTAAGATTAAGGAAATATTTTAAGATTTTCAGGATATTTTCCATATATTTCTTATATTTTTACTCTTTTATTTCTGACAGATATTCAGATGGACTCTTTCCTGTCACCTCGCGAAAGACTTTTTTGAAGTATTTAGAATCGGAAAATCCTACCTGATAAGGAACATCCCTCTGATCACATATTTCTTCCCTCAACATATACTGTGCCTGTTCAATTCTATACTCCCTTAGAAAAGTGCTGAAATTTTCTCCGATATTTTTTCCAAAAAGATAACTGAAATATTCCTGGCTCAGCCCAAGATCTTCTGCCAATTTCTTCTGGCTTATTTTTCCGGCATATCCACTCTGTATGATATCCAGAGCTTGCAGAATCATAGGGTGGGCATCCGGATATTTATCTCTCAAATTTCTGGATTTTCTGCGGGAATAGCTATTTTTTCCACTGATCTTATTCTCAATTTTCTTCAGTACTGCTTCTGCCTCATCTCTTGTAAGAGGTTTCAGAAGATACTCTATTACACCAAGAGAAATTGACTGCTTGGCAAAATCAAAATCTGCATATGCACTTACAATCACAAATTCTGCCTTAATTCCCTGAGCTCTGGCAGCTTCTATTACTGAAAGCCCGTCCATAAAC
>OJNU01000673.1_pt1 | contig 23000 bp, 22 predicted proteins | sample 1597941 | NCBI WGS metagenome assembly OJNU01 (sample SAMN01915228, study PRJEB22387) | human gut metagenome | isolation source: stool | host: Homo sapiens | place: USA | reverse complement strand
GTAATAAGGCTTTTAGCCGCAGAGCAAACTACCCGTTATACGGGTAGTTTTGATTCGGGCGTTCAGTCTTCTTCGGACAGGCGGCGTTCCAGGGCGGCCTGTTCCGTGGCGTAATCCGGATCGTACTTCGGATTCAGCACGTTCTGGTACAGCCAGGCGAGCATAGCGCCGGAAATGTTGTGCCAGGCGCTGAATACGGCGCCGGGAGCGGCTGCCAGCGGCATGGAGGCGAAATGGGCCTTGGCCAGGCCGACGGCCAGGCCGGAGTTCTGCATGCCGACTTCGATGGAGAGGGCCACGGCCTTCTTCCAGGTCAGGCCGGCGACGCGGGCAATCCCGAAGCCCAGGGCGTAGCCCAGGCAGTTGTGCAGGATGACGACCAGGATGATGATGGACGAAGCAGCCAGGATGGCGTTGCGGGAAACGGCGATGACGCCGGCGATGATCAGCGAAATGGCAAGGGAGGAAACGGCCGGCAGATAATCTTCCGCGGTTTCCGCCAGCTTCGGCAGGAACTTCTTGACGGCCAGGCCCAGGGCGATCGGGACGATGACGATCTGGATGATGGAGAAGAACATGCCGATGGGGCTGAAGTTGATCTGCTGGCCGATCAGCCAGTAGGTGATGAGCGGCGTCAGGATCGGGGACAGGACGGTGGAGACCATCGTCATGGTGACCGACAGGGCCACATCGCCTTTGCTCATGTAGGTGATGACGTTGGACGACGTGCCGCCGGGGCAGGTGCCGACCAATACGACGCCGGCCGTCAGGGCCGGGCCCAGGCCGAAGACCGTAGCCAGCACGTAGGCCAGGAACGGCATGACGAAATACTGGGCGATGGCGCCCAGGAAGACATCGAAGGGGCGTTTCAGGATCAGGCCGAAATCCTTCAGGTCCAGCGTGGTGCCCATGCCGAACATGACGATGCCCAGCAGGGTGGACAGGACGGAAATGCCGGCCACTTTGCCGACGACCCACTTCCACGAATCCGGGGTCACGAGACCGAGGATCAGGAAGATGATGGCGATGACGCCAAAATACTTACCGATGAGAGCACATACCTTTTTCATTTTTCTTACCTCTTTCCTCACTTATAATTCCCTTATGGTCCACGGTTCCGACCGGCATCCTGTCATGCGGCCCTGTGCGTTGCGGCGTGCATCCGGATGCATCTCTGTTTCCCGCGGGGTATGGAACCCATTATACTGAATCAGTGGACGGAATTCAAGAAAATTTCACAGATGCGAAGCAGTTGCGGCAGATTCCGGCCGAAAAAGATGTAAACTGTAACATTTTTTGCAAAATCCATGGAGCGGCGGGGCGTCCGCCGTGACGGGCGGATTGTGTTATAATGGAACGGACAGGGAAATGGAGAGACAATCATGATACTGACCATTGCGAAGGATATCCGGACGGAGCAGGTGATCCAGAAAAGCCGCTTCCTCTGCTCGCTGAAGAAGGTCGCGACGGAAGAGGAGGCCCAGGCCTTCCTGAAGGATGTGAAGAAGGAGTTCTGGGACGCAACGCACAACTGCAGCGCCTACATCATCGACGGGACGGCCCAGCGCTCCAGCGACGACGGCGAACCGGCGGGCACGGCGGGCATGCCCATGCTGGGGGTGCTGCGCAAACAGGGCCTGACCGGCGTGGCGGCGGTCGTGACGCGCTATTTCGGCGGCATCAAGCTGGGGGCCGGCGGGCTGGCGCGGGCCTACAGCGGCAGCGTGGCCCGGGCCGTCGAAGCCGCGGGCCTGGTGGAAAAGGTGGCCATGGGCCGCTACCTGTTTTCGTGCGACCCGGCTGCGTCAGGGCGGGTGCTGAACCGCCTTTACCAGCAGGACCTGTTCACCGTGGCCGGGGTGGCCTACGGGGACCGGACGACCTTCGCCCTCTTTATGCCGGAGGAGCGGAAGGGGGCGGCCGAGGCGTGGCTGACGGATACGCTCCGCCAGGCGGTGGCCCTGGAAGAGGCCGGCCGCGAGTTCCGCGAAGTGCCGTACCGGAACGGATGACGGGGCGGCCCGCCGCGGGACGGGGACCGGCCGGGGGAACATATGAAGGGTTGACACATATGTTATAATGAAAGTGTAATTGGAACGGGGCGTTGTCCGCCCCCCATACGGATACAATCAGACTGGGTGCCTGTACGGTTCGGTACAGGCACCCAGTTTGCGTGTTCAGGAGATTTGCACATTGAAACAAGTGCTCATATGAAAGGAGAGAGAGCATGCCTTTTTTGAATCGGAAACCCTGCGCCTTCCGGCGCTGCTTCGTGCTGTTTGCAACCCTTGCCGCGGTACTTCTGGCCCTGGCGGGATGCGGCGGTGCGGCCGGGGGGAAACGGGATGCCCAGGGGCGGCTGAACGTGGTGGCCAGCTTCTATCCCATGGCGGAATTTGCCCGCTGCGCCGGCGGCAGCCACGTGGCGGTGACGACCCTCGTGCCCGATGGCACGGAGCCCCATGACTGGGAGCCGACGGCCCGGGACCTGGGCCGCCTGTCGGCGGCGGCGCTGTTCCTGTATAACGGCGGCGTCGAAAGCTGGGCGCCGAAGGCCATCGAGGCCATCGGCCCGGGCAAGGTGAATGCCCTGGAGGCCGGGCGCGGCATCCTCGAAGGCGACGACCCCCATGTGTGGGTGAGCCCCCGCCGGGCCGCCCGGGAAGTGACGGCCATCCGGGATGAACTGATCCGCCTGGACCCGGAACACAAGTCCGATTACGAGCGGAACACGGCGGCGTACCTGACGGAACTGGCCCGGCTGGACCGGGAACTGGCCCGGACCGCGGCCACGGCGAAACGGAAAGCCTTCGTCACGACCCACGCGGCCTTCGGATACCTGGCCAAAGACTACGGGCTCACGCAGATCCCCGTCCTCGGCATGAACCCCGAAGCGGAACCGTCGCCGGCGGAACTGGCGCGGCTCGTGCGCCTGATCCAGGAACAGGGGATCCATTACGTGTTCTTTGAGACCCTCGTGAGCCCCAAGCTGGCGGAAACGCTGGCCCGCAGCACCGGCGTCCGTACCCTCGTCCTGAACCCCCTCGAAGGGCTGACGCAGGAAGAGCGGCAGGCCGGCCGGGACTATGTGTCCGTCATGGAAGAGAATATCCGCAACCTGCGGACGGCCCTGCAGGAGTGAGGCAGGAAGGAAACGGTTTGACAAGATGGATATCATTACATTGAAGGAGTTAGGCTTTACCTATGGCGACGGCTGGCTTTTCCGGCACCTGTCCCTGGCCATCGGGCAGGGGGACTTCGTCGCCGTCATCGGCGCCAACGGCGTGGGCAAGAGCACCCTGCTGCGCATCATCGCCCACATCATGGCGCCGTCGGAAGGGACGGCGTACCTGTACGGGACGCCGGTGGACCGCTTCCGCGACTGGGGGCGCGTGGGCTATGTGCCCCAGAACCCGGCGCGGCGGCAGCGCACGTTCCCCATCACGGTGCGCGAAGTGGTGCAGCTGGGGCGCCTTGACGGCCGCGGCCTGTGCCATCGTTTCAACGACGGGGACCGGGCGGCCGTGGAAGCCATGCTGCAGCGGTTCCGCCTGACGGACCTGCAGCAGCGCAAAATCGGCGCGCTGTCCGGCGGCCAGCAGCAGCGCGTCTTTCTGGCCCGGGCCATGGTCAACGACCCGGAACTGCTGCTCCTCGACGAGCCCGCGACGGGCATCGACAGTGACGCCAAAGAGGACCTGTACGGCCTGCTCGGCGAATTAAACAGGCAGGGCAAGACCATCGTCATGGTCTCCCATGACCTGGAAATGGCGGCGAAGTACGCCAAAACCTCCCTGTGCCTCGACGACGGCGGGCTCTGCTTCTTCGGCGACATCCGCGCGGGTCTGCACCATCGCCACAAACACGGCTATTTCTTCGGCGGCGGCCCCGCCGATCCCCTTATCTGACAAAGGAGGCCCTCATGGAAATCTTCACGTTGGACTTTATGCAGCGGGCCTGGCTCGCCGGCCTCGTCATGGCCGTCCTCTGTCCGGTCATCGGCTGCTTCATCGTATTGCGGCGCCAGTCCATGATCGGCGACGGCCTCGGCCATATCGCCTTCGCCGGTGTGGCCGGCGGCGTGTTCATGGGCTTCCAGCCCGTCCTCGCGGCCGCCGTGGCGACCGTCGCCGGATCCGTCATCATCGAAAAAGTGCGCACCCGCATGCACGATTTCGCCGATATGGTCCTGGCCATCTTCTTTTACGCCGGCATGGCCCTGGCCGTCATCTTCACGAGCCTGAACCACAGCGGCGGCGTAAGCCTGTCGGGCATCCTCTTCGGCAGCCTCATGACCATTTCCCCTGTCGACCTGTACATCGTCGGCATCCTGGGACTGTTCGTCATCGCCTTCGTCGTGCTGCTCTACCGGCCCCTGCAGTACCTGACCTTTGACGAAGTCTCGGCCCGCGTGGCCGGCTTGCCGGTGGAATCCCTGAACCTGTGGCTGAGCGTGCTGACGGCCCTCACCGTGGCCCTGTCCATGCGCGTCGTGGGCATCCTCCTCGTCGGCGCCATGATGGTCGTGCCCGTCGGCTGCGCCCTCCTCGTGTCGCGCAGCTTTTCCGGCACCATCCTGGGCGGCATCGCCTTCGGCCTCCTTTCCGTCGTGGCCGGCATGCTCCTGTCCTACTACGCCAGCCTGGCCCCCGGCGGCACCATCGTCCTGACCGGCGTGGCCTGCTTCGTCCTGTGCCTCCTCTTCCGCAACCGCTGACGGCGCGGTGCAGTTCCTTTCACAACGGCAAATGGCCACCCCGCGGGAACCCGTTCCCCGCGGGGTGGTTTGCTTTATCCGCCGTCATGCCCCCGCCGCATGGCGGGCCATGAAAAATAAGCATGGAAAAAACGCCGTTCCGCCACATTTTTTCCCTCCCGGCCGCCGATTTTTTACAGCTTTTATAGTATAATGAAAATGATAAGGACCGCCTGTTTCACGTGAAACAGGAAGCGGTCCACAGGAGGTTCACCATTGCGAGCAGATCTGCATATCCATACGACAGCCTCCGACGGGACCTGGGACCCGGCGGAGCTCGTCCGGCACGTCGCGGCTGAAGGCATCGGCGTCTTCGCTGTCACGGACCACGACTGCACGGACAACGTGGCGGAAGCGGAACGGCTGGCCCGCGCCGACCGGCTGCATTTCCTGCCCGGCGTGGAACTCAACGCCACGAAGGACGGCCACAACTTCCATATCCTGGGCTACGGCATCGACATCCGCAACGGCGCCCTGCAGGACCTGTGCAGCCATAACCGGTGCCTGCTCGAAAAAAAGGATGAGGACAGCATCCGCCGTCTCGAGGAACGCGGCTGGGATGTCTCGCTCCGCGAGTTCGCCAACTACGATTACGACCGGCACCGCGGCGGCTGGCGCGCCTTGGCGTACCTGCAGGACAAAGGCCTGTGCGGCGACGTCAACGATTTCTTTCAACGGATCTTTACGGCGGAAAACCGGCTCGGGTTCCCCGACTTTCCCGGCATCGGCGAAGTGGTGCGCGTCATCCACGCGGCGGGCGGGGCCGCCGTCTGCGCCCATCTGGCCAGCACCTTTCACGGCGCCGGTATGCAGGAATACCTGCCCCGCCTGAAAGAGGAAGCCTTGGACGGCTTCGAGTGCTACCACTCGGGCCATACCCCCGGAAACAGCCGCCTGCTGGCCGTCTTCTGCCGGCGGCACGGCCTGTACATCTCCGGCGGCAGCGACTGCCACGGAGCCTTCGTCCCCACCCGTCATCTGGGACAGCCCTTCGTCGACACGGAGCAGCTGTACCTGCCGGATTTACTGTAATCCGGGATAGGCCGGCACCGGAAGCGTGCCGGCGTCATGAGGCCGGCAGAAGCCGGCGTATCGTAAAAACAAGGAGTGAACATCATGACAAAAGCAAACGTGTACTTTACGGACTTCCACATGCCCTACGGCGGAGACCCGCTGCCTGTCAAGCTGCACAAGCTGATGAAGAAGGCCGGCTTCGAGGACATCGACATGAAGGGCAAATTCGTGGCCATCAAGATGCATTTCGGCGAAAAGGGCAACCTCGCCTTCCTGCGCCCGAACTATGCGAAAGTCGTGGCCGACTATGTCAAGGAACGGGGCGGCAAGCCTTTCCTGACCGACTGCAACACCTTGTACGTCGGCAGCCGCAAGAACGCCCTGGAACACCTGGACACGGCCTATGAAAACGGCTTCAACCCGCTCTGCACCGGCTGCCAGACCATCATCGCCGACGGCCTCAAGGGCACGGACGAAGAACTGCTGCCTGTGCCGAACGGGGAAATCATCAAAGAAGCCAAAATCGGCAAAGCCCTGGCGGACGCCGACATCATCATCTCCCTGACCCACTTCAAAGGCCATGAAATGGCCGGCTTCGGCGGCGCCATCAAGAACGTCGGCATGGGGGGCGGCAGCCGCGCCGGGAAGATGGAACAGCACAGCGACGGCAAAGTGCAGGTCGACCAGTCCAAGTGTGTCGGCTGCGGCCGCTGCGTCGGCATCTGCGCCCACGGCGCGCCGTCCATCACGGACCACAAGAGCACCATCGACAAGGATAAATGCGTCGGCTGCGGCCGCTGCCTCGCCCTGTGCCCGACGGACGCCATTGCCCCCATGAGCTGGCAGGCCGCCAACGTCTTCAACAAGAAGATGGCCGAATACGCCGCCGCCATCGTCAACGGCAAACCGCAGTTCCACATCAGCCTCATCGTCGACGTTTCCCCGAATTGTGACTGCCACGCCGAAAACGACGTACCCATCGTGCCGGACATCGGCATGCTGTGCTCCACCGACATGGTCGCCATCGACCAGGCCTGCGCCGACCTCGTCAACGCCGCGGACCCCGTGAAGGGATCCCAGCTGGCCAGGAACATCGCCAAAGACCCCGAAGCCGCCGGACACGACGACTACTTCCACATCACCACGCCCGATTCGGACTGGAAAACCTGCCTCGCCCATGCAGAGAAGATCGGTATGGGGACGAGGGAATATGAGCTGATCAAGTGACCGGCAACCAAACGCCGTCAGAGTAAAAACCGCCGCGTGACACTTCTCCGGGTACTCCTGCGCTTCGCTGCGCCCGGTGCCCTTGGGAAGTGTCACGCGGCATTTTCCTTTCGGCGGTCTCCCCGTGTTTCAGGGAAGGATTGTATTTTCTGCAACATGGATGATTTGATACGTGTCATCCTTATACGTGTTTTTTCGACACGTATTAAAAACGGGGCTTTTCCTGAAATCATTTCCCTTTTCCGTGGCGTTTGACGTTCCCTTTCTGCTGCATATCCCTCGGCGCCTGTTCCGCGGCGTCCCCGGTTTTGTCGAGGGCGACGGACGGGTCCGTGTTCTTCCAGCCTTTGCTGAAAAAGAAGAGCAGCACGGCGTAGTAGGCGATGGCGCCGGCAACGGTGTGGCCGGCCAGCCAGCCCGGGAAGAGCAAAAAGGCGAAGAGCAGGAAGAGCAGGCTGAAGGGGATGCTCACGAGCATGCGGAAGCCGGCCCCGTGCGCCCGGTACAGGGTGCGCACGCGGCGCACGCAGAAGATGCTCTGGCGCGAGCTGAAGACGCCGAACAGGACGCCGGCAATGAGGTAGAGCATCAGATTCAGGATCTGCCCCAGCGTCAAACCAAAAAAACCGAAATTCATAGAATCCTCCTGAGTGCGGGCTCCCTGGCCGAAGGCCGCTTCCGTTTTTTGCGCACCGTTTTTTCACACCGTGGCCTTTCCGGGCCTTCCGGCCCCGGTACTTCTTCCCTTATTGTAGAATGTCCCGGCGGTTCTGGCAAGTCCGCCGTCCTCCGGGCGGATTCTACAACAAAAACACAAATCCCGGGCAAAAATCAGGTATAATGGAAACGGAACTATTTTGACTGCGGGGCAGCGTCCGCTCCGGACGGAAAGGATATGGTACGGTATGGAACAGGCATTACAGGGCATCAAGGTGGTGGATTTCTCGAAGTGGCTTCCCGGGCAGTACTGCGGCATGGTGCTGGCGGATTACGGCGCCGACGTCATCAAGCTGGAAAGCCCCCAGGGCGACCCGAACCGGGCGTTCGACCCGCATCTGGCGCCGGGGCAGAGCAGTTGGAACCTGGCGCTCAACCGCAACAAGCGCGGCGTGTCGGTGAACCTGAAGACGGCGGAGGGCCGGGAGGTCGTGCGGCGGCTCCTGCGGGAGGCCGACGTGTTCCTCGAGGGATTCCGCCCGGGGTACCTGGCGGCGAAGGGCCTGGGCTGGGACGAGATGCACGCCCTCAACCCGCGGCTCATCTACTGTTCCATCACGGGCTTCGGCCAGACGGGAAAGTACAGCCACAAGCCGGCCCATGACCTGAACATTGTCGGCCTGGCAGGCATGGACTTCCTCGCCGACAAGGGGAAACCGGCGGTGAGCGAGGTGCAGGTATCCGCCCTGGGCGGCAGCCTGAACGCCGTGGCCGCCATTTCCATGGCCCTCGTGGCGCGGGAACGGACGGGCGGGGGGCAGTACATCGACATCAGCCTGTACAACACGGCCCTGGGTCTGCAGATCGTGTCGGCGGCGGCCATCCTGGGCTGTCGGGCGGCGGGAGGCAGGCCCTTCGGGCGCCGCGCCCCTTATTACGATGTCTACCGCACGAAGGACGGCAACTATATCAGCCTCGGCACCATCGAGCCGAAGTTCTGGAGCCTGTTCTGCGAGGCGGCGGGGCTGCCGGAGCTGAAGGACCGGCAGTACGATTTCGCCCACGAGGCGGAAATCACGGAGAAGCTGACCCGGGCCATTGCGGCGAAGACCCGCGCCGAATGGGTGGCCCTGACCGGCGGGGGCGAGGATTGCGTGACACCGGTCTACAGCTTGGACGAGGCGCTGGACACGGAGTTGACGAAGGAGTCGGGCATGCTCGAGACGCGGACGGAGGACCTGCACGGAACGGCCTGTGACATCACCTACCTGAAGCCGGCCATGCGCCTGTCGGCGACGCCGGGGCGGATCCGCCGGCGCGCCCCCTATGTGGGCGAGGACAACCGGGAGGTGCTCCGCGCCCTGGGGTACCGGGACGAAGAGATTGACGCGCTGCGGGAAAAAGGCGCGATTTGAGGAAGGCATCATGAAACAGTTTTGGAAAGTCCTGTGCCTGGCCGTGACGGTCCTGTGCTTCACCCTGACGGCGGTGCCGGCCCAGCCGGTACAGGCCGCCATGATCGGCGAGGAGCGGGAAATCGAGATGGGGCGGGCTGCGGGGCAGCAGCTGGAACGGGAGTACGGCGTGTACCAGGACCCGGGGCAGCAGGCCCGCCTGGAGCGCATCGGCCGGAGCCTGGCGGCACAGTGCGAGCGCAGGAACCTGCCCTTCCAGTTCAAGATCCTGAACACGCCGGAGGTGAACGCCCTGGCCTGCCCGGGCGGGTTCATCTATGTGTTCAAGGGGCTCCTGGACTACATGCCGGACGACGCGGAGCTGGCCGGCGTGCTGGGCCATGAAATCGGCCATGTGGCCAAGCGGCACACGGTCAAGCAGATTGAAAAGAACATGTGGACCCAGATGGCGTCCATCCTGGCGGGCATTGCCACGGGCAGCGCCGATGTGATGATGGCCGGCATGGTCGTGACGGACGCCCTGGCGGCCGGGTACAGCCGGGCCGACGAAAGCGCGGCGGACCGCTGCGGGTTCGAATATGCCCTGAAGGCCGGGTACAGCCCTTACGGCATCCTCATCACCATGTACAAGCTCCAGCAGCTGTCCGGGGAATACGGCAATCCGGGCTGGGGCCTCTTTGACAGCCATCCGGAACCGGAAGAGCGTGTCCGCAGGATGAAGGGCCTGCTGGAAACGCTGCAGGTGACGCCGCAGCCCGTCGCGAACGCCGACGGCACGGCCGATGTCGTGGAAACCCATGACGGCAGGACCTGGCGCTTTACCTTTACCGGCCCGGCCAACGGCAATAAGGCCGAATACCGCGCCGACATCCTGGCCGGGGCCCTGTATCAGGTGAAACGCCGCGGGCCCGTGCAGCCGGAACGGTTCATCGTCTATGACCGGGGCGGCGAGGCGACGGTCTTTTACGATGACCTGCAGCTGCTGACCGTGACGAAACAGGATGCAGGCAGCCGCAGTCCGGCCGACTACGCGAAACAGGCCGCGGCCGGCTTCCGCGAGTGGGCCGTCCTGGCCAATGCCGAACGGGCCGGGAATCCGCAGGCCTTCACCATCGACCCGTTCAGTAAAAAGGACCGGAACAAGGAGAAAGGCAAGGAGAAAGGCAACGGCAAGGAGAAAGATACGGACAGGAAAACCGGGGTGACGAAAAATGTCCAGGCGAAGTGAGGAACAACGGGAAGTGCTGGACGAAGTGGATCTGGAAGGCCGGCCGACGGGCCGGACGGCGGACCGGGGACGGGTCCACCGCGAAGGCATCCGCCACCGCACGGCCCATGTGTGGATCTTCCGCACCGTGGACGGCAGGGACGAGATTCTGCTGCAGAAGCGCAGCGCGGCGAAGGATTCCTTCCCGGACTGCTACGACATCTCCAGCGCCGGACACATTCCCGCCGGCCTGGGTTTCCGGGAGTCGGCCCGGAAGGAGTTGCGGGAGGAGCTGGGCGTGACGTCCCGGCCGGGGGACCTGCATTTTTGCGGACGGCGCCATTTCCTCTACAACGGGGAGTTTTACGGCGAGCCCTTTCACGACGACCAGGTCACGGCCATCTACTTCCTGGTGGACGACCGTCCGGCGGAGGCCTTCCGCATCCAGCGGTCCGAGCTGAGCGGGGTGCGCTGGTTCGGGCTGGACGACTGCCTGCGCCTGGTCCGCACGAACCCGACGCAGCAGGCCGGCGGCGTCCGTAAAGCGGCGGCAGGAACCGCCTTCCGGCACTGCATCATCCCGGAGGAACTGGAACTGGCGGCGCAGTGTTACGTTCGTTACAGAAACGGGACGGAAGAGGGCGGCGCCACAGAACATGCTGAAGCCGGACCGGAATCCGTAGTATAATAGGGAAAACCATGACCGGGAGTGCGATACAGTCCGCAGGCCCGGATGGAAGACGAAAAGGAGAAAGATTATGCACTATGCACTCTGGACCGTCCTGGAACAATTGCGGTCCGACCAGTATGAATGGGTGGAACTGTCCCACTCCCTGAACAATGACAGTCCCTTCTGGAGCGGCATCCCCGCCGGCTCCGTGGAGCTGGCGGAGACCTGCTTCGACTGGGGCAACCCCATGCTCGAATGCCTCATCCAGACCTTCAAGTTTCCCGGCCAGTTCGGTACGCACATCGACTTTCCGGGGCATTTCGTGAAGGACGCGCCCCTGTCGGAAGCCTACGGCACGGAGAGCATGCTGTTCCCCCTGTGCGTCATCGATATTTCCGAAAAGGTCAAGGACGACGCGGACTACGCCGTCACCGCCAGCGACATCCAGGAATGGGAAAGCCGCTACGGCGCCATTCCGGAGGGCGCCTTCGTGGCCCTGCGCACGGACTGGTACAAGCGCTGGCCTTCCATGGAGAAGATGTCCAACGTCGGTGCGGACGGCAACGAGCACTGCCCCGGCTGGTCCCTGGAGGCCCTGCGGTATATCTACGAAACGCGCCGTGCCGCGGCGAACGGCCATGAAACGCTGGATACGGACGCTTCGCAGGTAGCGGCCGCAGCCGGGGACCTGGTCTGCGAGCGCTATGTGCTGGCCCGTCATAAATTGCAGATTGAAGTGCTGGCCAATCTGGACAAGACGGCCCCGGCCGGCGCCCTGCTGCTGGCTGCCTGGCCCCGCATCGAAGGGGCGACGGGATTGCCGGCCCGCGTATATGCCATCACGCCGAAATCCCGGTGAAGCGACGGGACGCGGCGGAATGTCTCAAAAGGGGGAATTACCAGTGAAGAAGAGCAGGTCGTGGAAGAGCGCCTGGAAAGCCATGGCGCTGGCCGCCGTGTGCGGTACCGCCATCTCCTTTGCCGCCGTGCCGGTGCCGCAGGCAGACGCCAACATCCTGGGGGCGGTCATCGGCGCCGTGCAGGGAGGCGCGGCGTACGCGCAGATCGACAAGCAGCTGAACTACTATAACAACACGGAAGAGGGACGGCAGAAACTGTACACGCAGTACAAGGAAAAGTACGGCGTCAACTACGATTCCTTCCTCAATGCGCAGCTCGATGCCATGATGAACGAAATGAGCGCGGGAATCCGGGCCGTCGACCCGACCATCGACAAGAAACCCTATATCTACTTCATCAACAACGATACATCGTTCAACGCCTTCTGCAGCCTGGGGCACGTAATGTCCGTGAATACGGGCATGTACTCCATGACGACGGTTCCGGACGAAATCGCCGTCGTCCTGCTCCATGAAATGGGCCACGGCCAGAAAGACCATGTGGTCCACGGGACGCGCAAGAAGGTCGGCGTACTGGTAGGGGCGTCCGTACTGAGCGGCGCGGCCGGCAGCGGCATTGCGGACGCGGTCCTCGAGGTGGCCGTCAACCAGATCAACAACGTGGCCATCGGGAAGAAGGACGAGTGGGAAGCCGACAACCTGGCCCTGACCTACATGCTCCACACCAATTACAATCCCGGTGCGACGGCCGCCATGTGGCAGCGCGTCATTGAAAAGATGTCCTCCGGCAGGCACAGTTTCGCCGGGGAAATCTTCTCGCCGTCGGACCATCCGACGAATGAGCAGCGCCGGGACAACTACGCCAGCCGGCTGACGGACCTGAGCGGCGGCAACGTGACCTGTGAAAAGGGCGTGGTCAAGGTCGGCGGCAAGACCTTCGTGACCCCGGCTGCGACAGGGGAAATGAGCGGGGCGGAACGGGCCTACTTCGTCATGGGCAACCTGGTGGCCGCCTTCCGGACCGGCCAGAACGCCAGGGAAGCCTATGCGAACGGCAACACGGTCCTGCTGGGCAGCCAGCCCATCATCACCTGTACGGCCGGCGATGCCAGCGCCGCCTCGCTGGCATCGCTCCTGAACGAGATCAAGAGCAGCCAGCCGGCCGTCGTGCCCGACCGCGAAAAGAAACTGCAGGCGAAGGCCGCCCCGGCGGTGAAGCAGGCCAAATCCACACAGGGGGACGCAGACTGACACCCGGTACAGCAACGGCAGGGAAGGGATTCCCTGCCGTTTTCCTGTCTTTGCCGGCCGTAGTGGCATTTGCGGACCGGGTCACACTTTCCATCTTGCGGGTAATCGGGAAACAAGGTAAAATAAAGGTATAGAGCAATTAGTGTAGCTGTCTGCAAAAGTGACATATTTCAATCCGGGACGGAAAAAGCCGCAAGGCAGGAAGAAAGAGGCGAACATACATGGCACAAGCTAAAAAATGGGTCTATGGGTTCTTCGAAGGCAACGCGCAGATGCGCGAGCTGTTGGGCGGCAAGGGGGCGAACCTCGCCGAAATGACGAATCTGGGGCTGCCGATCCCCCAGGGCTTCACGATCACGACGGAGGCCTGCACGGACTACTATCGCGCGGGGCAGCGGATTTCCAATGAGATCCAGCGGCAGATCTTCCAGGCCATGCGCTGGCTGGAAAAGCAGAACGGGCGCATGTTCGGCGACACGGACGACCCGCTCCTGGTTTCCGTCCGCAGCGGGGCCCGCGTCTCCATGCCGGGCATGATGGACACCATCCTGAACCTGGGCCTGAACGATGTATCCGTCGAAGGGCTGGCAAAGAAGACGAAGAATCCGCGCTTTGCCTACGACTCTTACCGGCGCTTCATCCAGATGTTCTCCGATGTGGTCATGGAGATCCCGAAATCCGGGTTTGAGAAGATCATCGACGAAATCAAGGAGCAGAAGGGCGTCCAGTACGACATCGACCTGGATGTGGACGATATGAAGGAGCTCGTGAAGCGCTTCAAGGACGTCTATAGAAAGGCGAAGGACGAGGATTTCCCGCAGGAGCCGGCCACGCAGCTGCTGGAAGCGGTCAAGGCCGTCTTCCGTTCCTGGGACAACCCGCGCGCCAATGTGTACCGCCGGATGAACGACATCCCCGGGGACTGGGGTACGGCCGTCAACGTGCAGACCATGGTCTTTGGCAACATGGGCAGCACGTCGGGCACGGGCGTCGCGTTCACGCGCAATCCCGCCACGGGCGCCAGGGGCATCTACGGCGAATACCTGATCGACGCCCAGGGCGAAGACGTGGTCGCCGGCGTACGCACGCCGCAGCCGATCACGAAACTGGCGGAAGACCTGCCGAACTGCTACCGCGAATTCATCCGCCTGGCCAATAAGCTGGAAGCCCATTACCGCGATATGCAGGATATGGAATTCACCATCCAGGAAGGCAAGCTCTATTTCCTGCAGACCCGCAACGGCAAACGCACGGCCGAAGCGGCCATCAACATCGCCTGCGACCTCGTCGACGAAGGCATGATCACGCCGGAAGAGGCCCTGCTGCGGATCGAGGCGAAATCCCTGGACCAGCTGCTCCATCCGACCTTCGACAAGGACGCCCTGGCGGCGGGCAAGGTCATCGGCCACGGCCTGCCGGCATCGCCCGGTTCGGCGGCCGGCAAAGTGTACTTTACGGCCGAAGCGGCCAAAGCTGCCGCCGCCGGCGGCGAACGGGTCATCCTGGTGCGCCTCGAGACCTCGCCGGAGGATATTGAAGGCATGCATGCGTCCCGGGGCATCCTGACGGCCCGCGGCGGCATGACTTCCCATGCGGCCGTCGTGGCCCGCGGCATGGGCACGTGCTGCGTGTCCGGCTGCAACGACCTGAAGGTCGACGAAGACGGGAAGGAATTCACCCTCGGCGGAAAAACCTACCACGAAGGCGACTATATTTCCCTGGACGGTTCCACGGGCAACATCTACGAAGGGGACATCAAGACCGTCGAAGCGACCATCAGCGGCAACTTCGGCTGCATCATGCGCTGGGCCGACCAGTTCCGCAAGATGCAGGTGCGTACCAACGCCGATACGCCGGCGGACGCCGAAAACGCCGTCCGGCTGGGCGCCGAAGGCATCGGCCTGTGCCGTACGGAACACATGTTCTTCGAAGCCGGCCGCATCCCGAAATTCCGCCGCATGATCCTTTCCGACACGGTGGAACAGCGCGAAGCGGCCCTGCAGGAACTGATCCCCTACCAGCGCGAAGACTTCATCGCCATGTACAAGGCCCTGCGCGGCCGTCCCATGACGGTGCGTTTCCTGGATCCGCCCCTGCACGAATTCCTGCCGAAGACGGAACCGGAAATCCAGGCCCTCGCCAAAGACATGGGCCTCACGGTGGAACACGTCAAGGCCCGCATTGCCGAACTGCACGAATTCAACCCCATGATGGGCCTGCGCGGCTGCCGTCTGGGCGTCATCTATCCGGAAATCACGCGTATGCAGACCCGCGCCATCATTGAAGCGGCCATCGCGGTCAAGCTGGAATGCAACTATGACATCGTGCCGGAAATCATGGTGCCCCTCGTCGGCGACCGCAAAGAACTGCTCTTCGTGAAACACATCATCGTCGAGACCGCGGAAAAGGTGATGCGCGAAAAAGGCTATTTCCTCAACTACAAGGTCGGCACCATGATCGAAATCCCGCGGGCCGCCCTGACAGCCGATGAAATCGCCAAGGAAGCGGACTTCTTCTCCTTCGGCACCAACGACCTGACGCAGATGACCTTCGGCTTCTCCCGCGATGATGCCGGCAAGTTCCTCGACAAATACTACGATGATAAGATTTACGAATTCGATCCCTTCAGCAGACTGGACCAGGACGGCGTCGGCCAGCTCATGAAGATGGCCGTGGAACGGGGCCGCAAAGAGAACCCCATGCTGCACTGCGGCATCTGCGGCGAACACGGCGGCGATCCGTCCTCCGTGGCCTTCTGCCAGGAACTGGGCCTCGACTACGTTTCCTGCTCGCCGTTCCGGGTACCGATCGCCCGCCTGGCGGCGGCACAGGCCGCCATCAACCTGAAACGGCAGGGACGATGAGGGAAGACAGGCGGAAAGGACCAGTAAAATACAGATAGGTTGACATCCTTATGTTTCCCGCAGGGGAAAAGAGCGATAAAGGGACTGCATCCGGACAATGCGGTCCCTTTGCTGTTTTCCCGCGAGGAATACGTGAAAGTGTTGCAGGCGCTGCTGCCCGTACGGGGCACGCGTTCCCTGCGGAACAGGCGGCAAGCCTTCTTTTTCACAAAAAAATGGTTGACAAAATCAACCAAATGATTTACAGTACATATAGTTGATTTAGTCAACCATTAACTCCCGTTATTTCCCGGGAAAACAGGAAAGGAAGCTGGCGTATGGAGAGACAGGACATCGTGGAAAAAGTGCGGGCCTTCAACCGGTTTTACCTGCCGGCCCTGAACCTGCTGGGCAACCATTACCTTGGTTCGGAATTCGGCGTCACGTACGCGCGGATCTTCTACGAAATCTATTGCCGGGAAGGATGTAACGCGGCATACCTCGCCAAGAGCATGAACATCGACAAGGGATATGTGAGCCGCATCCTGGCGTCCCACGAGCAGCACGGCTTTTTGGCCCGCGTGGCGCCGGAAACGGACCGGCGGTCCCAGAAGCTGTATTTGACGGACGAAGGGAAGCGGCGCGCCGAAGACTTCATCCTTAAATCGAACCGGGACATCGGCGGGCACCTGGAGGGGTTGTCCGACCGGGACCTGCAGCAGCTGGGCGAGGCCATGGATACCATCATCCGTTTGTTGAAAAAAGGAGAGAGTGCAACATGAAGATTATTCCGTATGATCCCAAATACAAAAAGGAATATGTGGATCTGAACAAGGCCTGGGTCATGGATATGTTCGAAATGGAAGAGACCGACCTGGAGGAACTGGGCAACATTGACGCGTACTTGGAAAAAGGCGGCCAGATCTTCCTGGCGGTCGATGACGACGGCACCCTCATGGCGGGCTGCATGATCGCTCCCCGCGAAGACGGCGACTGGGAACTGATGAAGCTGGCGGCCCGCGGCATGTACACGGGAACCGGTGCCGGCGGGGCGTGCCTGCGGGCGTGCATCGACTATGCCAAAAAGAAGGGCCTGCCGAAAGTCCTCCTCTGCTCGAACCGCAAATGCACCCATGCCATCGGCCTGTACCGGAAATCCGGGTTCACGGAAATCCCCGTGGACAAGGAAAAGTTCCCCTTCGACCGGGCCGACATCGCCTTTGAGATGTATCTGTGAATTCCCTTGCGGGGGTGGTTCAGAAGGTGTGGTTCCAGCCGATGGACCAAGCCACCGTGTTGTAGCCCGGGTTGTCCGTCGTGAAGCCGTTGGAGCTGTGGCTCAGGAACAGGCCGGCACTGACGGAGTCGTTCTTGCTGTAGTGGTAGACGGCGCGGGGCCCGGCGTGCCACTTGAAGCCGAATCCGCGGCCCTGGGCCGGAAAGGCCTTGTCGTAGACGAGCAGGGCGCCCCGTCCCTCGAGGGCCCAATGGAGCTTGCCCGACCAGGGGCGTTCCCAGCGGGCCATCACGGCGGGGCCGATGCCGTTGGCATTGCTTTCCCGGTAGATGCCGTCGCGCTCCGTATGGCCGCGGGACGCGCTGATCACGAGGCCGCGGTGCCAGGAGAAGCTGCCGTGTTCGTGGGCTTTCTGGAACAGGCTGATGTTGTAGTCGTCAATATGGCGTTCCGAGAAGCAGCGGTGTGCGCCGTACTCCATCTGTACTTCGACGTTGCCGGCCATGGCGTATGCCGGTGCGGGCTGCAGGACGGCGTCCGCAAAAAGCAGTACGGCCAGCGCCCCGGCTGCCGCCAGGGAACGGGCCGCGAAAAGATTGCGCAGTTGCAAGGTGAAACCCTCCTTATGTAGAACATTCTTCCTTAATTATACGATTAATTAACAGATTCGTCAAAACAAAATCCCGCCCCGTGCTGCCGGCACTGTTCCGGCAGGGCCGGGCGGGATTACCGCCTCTTCCGCCGGGGCGGCCCCTTACTTCAACACATTGTACGGATCTGCGGTGCCCCTGGCGCGGGCATCGGTGGAAACGAAGTTGTCGCTGATCATGCCGGCCACGGTGCTTTCCACGTAGAAAGCCATATGGGGGCTGACGATGACGTTCGGGAAGCTGCGGAGCATGTACAGTTCGTCGTTGTCCAGGGCTTCGCCGGCATGGAACTCGTAATAGAGGCCGTATTCCTTCTCAATCAGGTCGAGACCGGCGGCGCTCACCTTTTTGCGCTTCAGGGCGTCGATCAGGGCGCCGGAGTCGATGAGGTTGCCGCGGGCCGTATTGATGAGGATGACGCCGTCCTTCATTTTGGCGAGGGATTCCGCATTGACCATATGGAAGGTCTCCGGGTTCGACGGCAGGTGGAGGGAGATGATGTCCGACTCCTTCCACAGGGTGTCCAGGTCCACGTAGGAGGCATACTGCTTCACGCCCTCGTTCCGGTACTTGTCGTAGGCAAGGATGCGGCAGCCGAAGCCCTGCAGGTGCCGGATGAGCACCTGGCCGATATGGCCCGTGCCCGCGACGCCGATGGTCATGTCTTCCAGGTTGCGGCCCATCTTGTTGCGCAGCGTAAAATCCTGGGCCTCGGCGCGGATCATGATCTGCTTCATCTGGCGCAGGCACAGGAGCATGAGCATGATGGCGTAGTCAGCCACGCAGTCCGTCGGATAGGGCGTGTTGGACACGGTCATGCCCAGGGCGCGCGCCTTGGCCAGCGGCACGTGGTCGAAGCCGATGGAGCGCGTCAGGATGGAGCGGACGCCGTAGCCGTACCACGTGTCCAGCATCCCTTCCGTCATGCGGCAGGGCGTGCAGCTGACAGCGTCGCAGCCCCGGGCCAGGTCCAGGTTGTTTTCGTCCGGATAGGCGGCCGTCCATACGAAGTCAATGCCGTATTGTTTGGAAAATTTCTCGACGAAAGGCAGTTCGTCGAAGTCCCGTAATGCATAAAATGCGATCTTCATCTCAATACCCCTTGAATCCTTTCTTGTCCAGACGGTCGATGCCGTTATCAATCAGTTTGCCCTTGACCCAGAAGTAATGGTCGTTGATTTCCTCATAGAACTGCCTGCGCCAGTCCGGGTCCGCGAAAATGGTGCCGCTGCTGTACGCGGCATGCTTGTCGCCGTCGTCGAAATCGCCGAATTCGAAATAGTTGTGCCGGATGCGGTCGACCCAGGCAGCGTAGCGGTCTCCGATGTCCCTGGACTGGATCGTCTTGAAGCAGGTCATGAGCTTGATGCGCTGTTCCCTGGACAGGCCCGTGACCTCGACGCCGCTCACCTTCTGCAGCACTTCGCAGAGTTCCGAAGCCGCCTCCAGGAACTCGTCCCAGTTCTTGCGCCCGTTGAAGAAGCGCCGGCTGGTGCGCCACCACAGGTAGGGGATGTCGGGGCAGTGCACGGCGGCCGCATGCCCCAGGGGCATGACCAGGTCCATGACCTTGGCGGCCAGCGACGAATCGAAGACTTCGCCGATCATCTTCTTCAGCATGGAGCCCTGGCGGCTGAAGAGCAGTTCCTGCACCTGGTTGATGGCGTCGTTGATGCCGGCGAATTCCTGGTGGGCCCAGGTGTCGGCCAGCACGTGGCCCGCGATGCCCAGGCGGAACACGTAGTTCGGGTTGTCCAGGGTGATGCCGTTCATGCGGCGTTTGAGTTCTTCCGCCAGGACGCTGTGCTTTTTGCAGACCAGCCGCTCCGCTTCCGATTCCCCTTCCAGGCCCGGCAGGAAATGGAAGGGGATCCAGATTTCCTCGTTGCCGTAGCCCGACACATTGGCCCAGATATTCTGGCACGAATAGCGCACGTTGACGCCGCGGGCGATGTCTTCCTCCTCCGCCTTGTCGGAGAAGGCGTTCGTATCGTAGTTGTCGTCCACCAGCTGGGACGACGTGGCAATGAGCTGCGCGCTCTGGCTGCCGAATCCGGCCCAGCGGGACAGGACATACATGGTACCATAGTGAAAATCGAGATCCATGACCAACCTTCCTTTCTCATGTCCCCCATTATATCATAAAACGAAAAAGACGGGACTTGACAGTTCCCTGTGATATAATAAAATTTACGGGGATAAGATAAATCACAATGGGGTGAAATGTAAAGTGGATACGGTCCAGCAGGAATCCATGGGAAGCGCCCGCCGGAGCGCGCGCAAAGCCATGACGCCGGCGCAGCTGCGGATGGAGCGGCGCAAGCTGCAGACGAAGCTCTGGCGGCGCCGGATACAGAAAGATGTCGATAAACGGGAAGTCCGGATACCCGTCCACTGCCCCCTGGTCGTGTTCGACCTGGAAATGGCAGGCTATGTGGTGGACGATATCACGGAAATCTGCGCCGTCCGGGTCGACGCGGCAGGGCGCACGCTGGCGGAATACCAGCAGCTGATCAAGCCGCGGAGCCGCCTGAACAAGCGGGTCATCCGCATGACGGGCATCACGCAGGAGATGCTTGCCGATAAACCGGCGCTGGAAGACGTGCTCGACGACTTTTTCCGGTTTGTCGGACGCGACATCGTACTGGGGCACGATATCGGGTACAATGACATCATGAACATCAATCTGGCCTGCCGCCGTCTGGGACGGACCCTTTTCAAGCCCCGCTTCCTGGATACATCGCGCCTGGCCAAGCGCCTCCTGACGCAGGAGGAAACGGGCGGCAGATACGGGCTGGACGCCCTGCTCAACCATTACGGCGAACATCCCGACGCGGAACACCGCGCCATGGCGGACTGCTATTCCGCCCTGAAGCTGTACCGCCATCTGCTGGCGGACTACGACGGGCGTTACGGTAAAATGGTGCTGCCGTCGGCCGGACGGCCCCTCCCGTAAGTGTCGGGGAAGGAGTGTTCCCGGCCGTCCAGCTTGTAGCCGAGGACCGTTTCCAGGTTGATGTTGCCCATGGCGTGGAAAATGTTTGCGCCGACCTGGGGGTTCCCGGCTTCGAGGCGCCGGATGAGCTCCTTCATTTCGAGCCGCTTGGAGCCGCTGGCCCCGTCGGCCCGGGGCAGGGCGTTCTCTTCGGTGAAGCGGCAGGCGCACTGCAGGAAGCGGAGGCCGTTTTCATCGCGCCACTGCCTGATGTCGGCTTCCCGGACGTAGTAGAGGGGCCGGAGGAGTTCCATGCCGGGGCAGCTTGTGCTGTGCAGCTTGGGCATCATGGCGCGGACTTCGCCGGCGTAGAGGATGCTCATCAGGAAGGTTTCGACGGCATCGTCGAAATGATGGCCCAGGGCGATCTTGTTGCAGCCCAGGGCGCGGGCGCGGCGGTACAGGTAGCCGCGGCGCATGCGGGCGCACAGGTAGCACGGCGACTGTTCCACGTGAAACACGGAATCAAAAATGGCTGTTTCGAAGAGGGTGAGGGGCACGTGCAGCAGGGCGGCGTTGTCTTCGAGGGCCCGGCGGTTCGCGGCGGTGTAGCCGGGGTCCATGCACAGGAAGACGAGCCCGAAGGGGATCTTGTTGCGCCGCTTCAGCTCCTGGAACAGCTTGGCCAGGAGCATGGAGTCCTTGCCGCCGGAAATGCACACGGCAATCTTGTCGCCCGGGTGGATCATGTCATAGTCGCAGATGGCCTGGACGAACTTGTTGAAAATCTTATGCTTGTATTTCGTGCGCAGGGACGCCTCGATGTGTTTGAGCCGCCGGGCGTCCGGTACGGGTGCGGAAGCCGCCGCGCCGTTCGCGGCGGAGGCGGCCGCTGCTTTTTTTTTGTCTGTCATGATGTCCTCGTTCTGTTTCAAAGTTAACTAACCTGCCGGAAAAGGATGCTTACATTATATACGTTTTTGTGATTCTTGAAAATTCCTTTTCTTTTCCGGGAATTGTGGATTATAATGTCAGCATATGGGATACAGAGTGCCTTCGGGCACAGGGAAGGAGTCACACATGGAAAGTCAGATGCAGTTCATCCGCAAGCTGCCGGAACCGCTGGATCTGCAGCAGGAAATCCCGCTGCGGCCGGACCTGGTGGCGCTGAAAAACAGACGGGACGAGGAAATCAAACGGATCCTGACGGGGCAGGACGACCGCTTCCTGCTCCTCATCGGGCCCTGCTCGGCCGACAACGAACCGGCCGTGCTGGACTATATGACACGCCTGGCGAAGGTGCAGGAAAAGGTGAAGGACACGATCCTGTTCGTCCCCCGCGTGTACACGAACAAGCCGCGCACCATCGGCGTGGGCTACAAGGGTATGCTGCACCAGCCCGACCCGGAAGGCAAGGAGAACATGCTGGCCGGCATCAAGGCCATCCGCCGCATGCACGTCCATGTCATCGAGCAGACGGGCTTCACGTGCGCCGAGGAAATCCTCTATCCGGAAAACCACCGCTACCTGCAGGACCTGCTGAGCTACGGCGCCATCGGCGCCCGTTCCGTGGAAGACCAGCTGCACCGCATGATCGCGTCCGGCGCGGGCATCCCCGTGGGCATGAAGAACCCCACGAGCGGCGACCTGTCGGTCATGATGAACTCCATCGAGGCGGCCCAGAACAAGCAGAGCTTCCTGTTCCACGGCTGGGAAGTGCAGACCACGGGCAACCCCCTGGCCCATGCCATCCTGCGCGGGTTCGTCAACAAATTCGGCACGAGCATGCCGAACTATCATTACGAGGACCTGCAGACCGTGTTGAACTATTACCGCAAACGGGACCTGCAGAACCCGGCGGTCATCGTGGACACGAACCATTCCAATTCGGGCAAGAAGTACCTGGAACAGATCCGCATCGCCAAAGACATCATGCACAGCCGGCACGAGTCGAAGGACATCCATAACCTCGTCAAGGGCCTCATGATTGAAAGCTACCTGGAAGACGGCGCCCAGAAGGTGGACGGCGGCGTCTACGGCAAGTCCATCACGGATCCCTGCCTGGGCTGGAACAAGACGGAGAAACTGATCCTCGACCTGGCGGACCTGGTCCACGCATAAGGGCCGCGCGTAAGCCGCGGCCCGGCCAACCCCGTACATAAAAAGCCCCCTGCGGCCCGGCGTGCATGGTCACGCCGGGATCCGCCGGGGGGCTTTGCTGTCGTGCGCCCGGCGGCGCACGTTTCTAACCGGTGAAAGTCCGGAATCTGCCCGGCAG
>OJNU01000670.1_pt1 | contig 23069 bp, 15 predicted proteins | sample 1597941 | NCBI WGS metagenome assembly OJNU01 (sample SAMN01915228, study PRJEB22387) | human gut metagenome | isolation source: stool | host: Homo sapiens | place: USA | reverse complement strand
GCTCGGCCAGCGGGTGCAGCTGCGCGGGGTCGGTCACGGCGCGGTACTCAAACCCCATGCCGGGGGTAACAGCGGGGGCAAGGGCGGCATCCCCGCGCCCGGCCATGTTGCTTTGCCCCATAAAGAAGATAAGATCGACCAACTGTGTGCATTCCATGCGAAATCGCTCCTCTCATCATTGTATAAAAGAGTATAGCAACCGCATTTTTAGATGCCAAGAGACAAATCCGACTTTTTGCTTGAACGTTTCCGACTTCCCGGCAGGAATCCGTAAAAATCCGAATAAAGTCGGATTTGTTCAAGGTTTAAGTCGGATTTGTCCATTTTCAAACCAACAAAAAGCGTGTATCATAAAGACAACGCAAGGGGCACAAGACAAAGCCCCACAATGAAGGAGGAAAATCCAAATGAAAAACAAGCGCATTATGAGCGCGGCGATGGCCGTCCTGATGGCCGGTTCTCTCGCAGCCTGCGGCGGTTCCGCTTCCACCGAGACTGTTTCCAGCGAGGCTGCTTCTTCCGAGGCCGTTTCCACCGAGGAGGCCGCTTCTGCCGACGCTGCCGCGGTGACCACCGTCAACGCCGGCAAGCTGACGATGTCCACCAATGCCGCCTTCCCCCCGTATGAGATGACCACCGACACCGGTGATTTCGAGGGCATCGACATTGAGGTTGCGGGTGCCATCGCCAAGAAGCTCGGCCTGGAGCTGCAGGTCGACGACATGGACTTTGACGCCGCCCTGCTGGCCGCCCAGAACGGCAAGAGCGACATGGTCATGGCCGGTGTCACCGTCACCGACGAGCGCCTGAAGGTCATGGACTTCTCCGACACCTACGCCGAGGGCATCCAGTCCATCATCGTGCCTGAGGGCTCCGACATTGCCACCGCTGACGACCTGTCCGGCAAGGCCATCGGCACCCAGCGCGGCACCACCGGCTACCTCTACTGCACCGATGACTTCGGTGAGGAAAATGTCATCGCCTATGATGACGGTCTGACCGCTGTGCAGGCCCTGAACAACGGCCAGGTGGACGCTGTGGTCATCGACAACGCCCCTGCCAAGGAATATGTGGCCGCCAACCCCGGCCTGAAGGTGCTGGACACCAGCTACGCCGAGGAGGATTACGCCATCGGCATGGCAAAGGGTTCTTCTCTGGAAGCTGCCGTCAACGCCGCTCTGGAAGAGCTGAAGGCTGACGGCACCCTGCAGGCCATCGTGGACAAGTACATCACCGCTGAATAAGCCGGGCCGTACATCGTACCACGGGGAGGCACCCCCACTGGGGCACCTCCCCTTTTTTGGAAAAATAAGGTTACAAAATTCTAACAAAAAAACGGAAAGCGAGGATGCGAATGGCTGCTCAATACGAACTGCTCAAAGAGCTGCTCAACAGCGGCACAAAGCTGAACTTCGGGCAGGAGTTTTTCTTCAAATTTTATCAGGCCTTTCTGCTGAAAGACCGCTGGATGCAGTACATCAACGGTGTGGGCACCACCCTGCTGGTCACCGCACTGGCGCTGGCGCTGGGCGTGGAGTCGCTCGATGCGCTGACGCGGCGCATCGACGCGCTGCTGCACGAAGTGACGACACCCAAAGCGACCCTGTGGGAGAAGCTGCGGATGCTGCCGCTGCTGGGCGAAATGGCACGCTGGATGCCGCGCAGCCGACGCGGACGCGGCACCTGCCAGGAGGTGGTGCTGCGGGGCGAGGCGGCACGACTGTCGCTGCTGCCGGTGCTCAAATGCTGGCCGGAGGACGGCGGGCGCTTCGTTACGCTGCCGATGGTGCATACGCTCGACCCCGATACGGGGGTGCGCAACGTGGGGATGTACCGGATGCAGGTTTTCGACGACCGCACGACCGGTATGCACTGGCACGTGCACAAGACCGGCGCACGCCACTACGACGGCTACCGGCGGCAGGGGCGGCGGATGCCCGTGGCCGTCGCGCTGGGCGGCGATCCCGTCTATGCGTATGCCGCGACGGCGCCGATGCCCGACAACATGGACGAATACCTGCTGGCCGGGTTCCTGCGCCGCCGTCCCGTGAAACTCGTGAAGTGCGTCACCAACGATATTTATGTCCCGGCCGACTGCGATTTCGTGATCGAGGGTTATGTCGACCCTGCCGAGGAAAAGGCTGTCGAAGGCCCCTTCGGCGACCATACGGGGTTCTATTCGCTCGAAGACCGTTATCCGCTTTTCCACGTCACGGCCCTCACGCGGCGGCGGGATGCGGTATACCCGGCCACGGTCGTGGGGATTCCCCCGCAGGAGGACGCCTGTATCGCGCAGGCTACGGAGCGGATATTCCTGGCGCCGATACGCATGGCCCTGCAACCCGAAGTCCGCGACATGACGATGCCCGAGGCCGGAACGGCGCATAACATCGCCGTCGTTTCGATCGACAGCCGCTATGCCGGACAGGCCGTGAAGGTCGCCCAGGCGCTGTGGGGCGCCGGGCAGATGATGTTCAACAAATACATGTTCGTCGTCCCGGCCGCGACCGACGTGCGCGATACGGATGCATTGGCGCGGCTCGTGCGCAACCTCGACCCGCTGCGCGACATAGTCCGCAGCGAGGGGATTCTCGATGTCCTCGACCACGCGACAGCAACGCCGGGCTTCGGCGGAAAAATTGCATTGGATGCTACGGCCTGCGGTACCGGGGGCGGGTGCGCGAATCCGCAGGAGCCTGCAACGCGTGTGCCTGCCGATCCCCCACGGGGTGTCGAGGGCGTGCGTCCCGCAGCGGATGGCGCAATATCCGGGGCTTGTGCCGGGCAGGGTGACGGCGGGCAGCCCCTCCTTCCGGCCGGCTACCGCTCCGACCTGCTCGAAAAATGGGGCGTGGCGGTCGCCTTCGCTGCGCCGGACGCCGAAGTGCCGGTTCCGCCGGGGGTGAAATACCTCGCTGTGTTCGACCCGGCGGCGGAGGAACTCACGGCTGCCGAACTTTTGTGGCTCGCTGCGGCCAATACCGATCCGCGGCGTGATGTGCGGACGGAAGGTGCAGCGTTGGTGATCGATGCCCGGAGCAAACGCCCCGGGGCGGGGGAGAACCCCGGCCGTTTCCCGAACGTCGTGACCGCGTCGGAAGCGACTGTCGCTTTGGTCGACCGCCGCTGGCCGGAATATGGCTTGGGGGCGTTTGTCGGTTCGCCGTCGCGGCGTTACCGCCGCCTGCTGCTCTCCGACGGGGCGCAGTGGCGTTGAGGGGGGGCTGACGGGTACCGTAGCCCATTTCGTGCCGCCGGGGTTGTTTTCAGGGCATCCTGCCGGGGGATGACCGGTGATAAATAGTTTCTGCATATGGCAAAATTTTTTTCAGACCGTGAAATCCGCGCCGTGGCGGTATTCCTGCCGCTGGCGGGATTGCTTATAGGCGGCATCGTGCTCCTGCGCCCGAAGGCCGATCCCGAAGCGGCTTTTGTGGCCGGGATGGAGATGGAAGGACGGGCCGATTCGGTCGACCTGCGGCCGTTCGACCCCAATACCGTGGACTACGACGGACTTCGGCGGCTGGGCTTGTCGAAGCACGAAGCCGTGAGCCTGCTGAAATACCGTGCCGCGGGGAAGATCTTCCGCATCCCGGAGGATGTGACGCTTTGCTACGGCATCAGCGATTCGCTCTACCGCCGCCTGGCTCCCTATATCCGTATCGGGCGCAAATACGCCATCGCGCCCCGGCAGTATCGCACGGGGCGTGTCGTGCCCGAACCCATGCCGCCCACGCGCTTTCGCATCGACACCGTGGGGGCGCGTTACCTGCGGGCCATCGGGGCGTTGTCCAAGCGGCAGGCCGAGGCCTTCATCCGCTGGCGCGACCTGAGCGGGATCTACGACATGGAGGAGTTGCGCGCCTGCTATGTCGTGAGCGATTCGGTGGCTGCGGCGCTCGAACCCTATATTATCTTTCCCGAGCGCGGAGCTGCGCCGGTCGACGAACCCGTGGAGATCAATACGGCCGATTCCGCGACGCTGCGTGGCGTGGTGGGGATCGGAGCGCGGACGGTGGTGTCGATCATGAACTACCGCGCGAGGCTCGGCGGATTTGTCCGTCTGGAGCAACTCGCAGAGGTTCCGGGAGTCACGGAACGCAATTATGAGAAAATTTTGAAACAAATTTACTGCGATAGTTGCAAAATTCGGAAAATTGATATTAACTTTGCAAGCCCGAAAGTGCTGGGGAAACACCCCTACATAGCACCGCAGGCATTACGAAAATTGCTGAAAGCAAGACAGTTGAAAGGAGGTTGGAGTACCGCTGGAGAATTGGTGGAACAGAACATATTGACCCGCGAGGAGGCAGCACGGCTGGCTCCTTATCTGCAATTCGGGTCGGACAGCGGACCTGCCGACGAATAAAACGACCGTTTTTGGGGAAGATGCATCGAGGATGCGCACCCCGCAGTTTTCAGAACGAACAAACAGATTCAAAACAACAAAAAACAAAGAATATTATGATTATCATGCCGGTAAAAGAGGGCGAAAACATCGAACGCGCCCTGAAGAAGTTCAAACGTAAATACGAGCGCACGGGCGTCCTGAAGGAACTCCGCCGCCGCCAATATTTCACCAAGCCTTCGATCGCCAAGCGCGAGGCGATGCAGCACGCTGTTTACGTAGAGCACATGTACCGCGACGAGGATTAATCCCCGTTGGTACCCGTATCCATATGCCCCGGCTGAAATAGCCGGGGCTTTTTGTTTTCCTCTTCATTTCCCGACCTTTCTTTTCCACCCCTCTGACCTTGCCGAGCACTTCCACGCTTGCCGGTCTGTATAATCATCTTTTCCAATCTCTCCCTGCCTTTTCCCGGCTCCTCTCTCTTCTTCCCCTGCTTTTTTCCGCTCCTTTCCCTGCCTGTATTTCTGCTGCATTTTGAGTGAAACTAAAAAATATAGTTGAAAAACTATTTAAAATAGTTGTGGGTGAAGTTTTTTTAGTTACCTTTGTTCCCGTAAGCCCTGTCGGCCGATCGGAGCAGGGCGGATAACAGAAACCAAAACCGGTATGATGGAAAAACTGACACGCAGGGAAGAGGAACTGATGCGCTGCTTCTGGGAGCACGGCCCGCTTTTCGTACGCGAGCTCGTGGCGCTCGCCACCGAACCCAAGCCCCATTTCAATACGCTTTCGACCATGGTGCGCGCCCTCGAAGCCAAGGGGTATGTCGCCCACAATACCTTCGGGAGTACCTACCAGTATTATCCGGTGGTGACCGAGGAGGAATTTTCGCGCCGCACGCTGGGCGGGGTCATCCGCAAATATTTCGAGAACTCCTACCTCGGGGCCGTTTCCGCCTTGGTCGAGGAGGAAAAAATCTCGGTCGACGAACTGCGCGAGCTGATCGACCGTATCGAAACCCAAAACCGTCGTTAGCCATGTACACACTGATGCTGTACAGCCTGAAGGTCGGCGCCTGCCTGGCGGTGTTCTACCTTTTCTTCAAATTGCTGCTGAGCCGTGAGACCTTCCACCGCCTGAACCGGATCGTGGTGCTGGCGGCGATGGTGTTGTCGTTCGTGTTGCCGCTGTGTGTCATTACGGTCTATCGCGAACTCCCGGCCATGCCGGAACTCCCGGTGACGGAGGATGCGGGCTACGCCCCGTCCGCGGAGCCGGAATCCCAACCTTTCCCGTGGGATAAGGCGGCGACGGCCGCTTTCCTTGCGGGAGCCGCCGCTGCGTTGTTATGGACGCTCGGGTCGGTATGCGGCGTATTGCACATGATCCGCCGGGGGCACAGGGAGCGATTGCGCGACGGTTCCGTGCTCGTACGCACCGACCAGCCGGTCGTACCGTTCAGCTGGTACCGGTATATCGTGATGTCGGAAAAGGATCTGGCCGAGAACGGCGAGGCGATCGTGCTGCATGAGAAGGCTCACCTGAGGCTGCGCCACTCGTTCGACTTGTTGGTGACCGACCTTGCGGGGTGCCTGCAATGGTTCAATCCTGCGATGTGGCTCCTGCGCCGTGAGTTGCGCGCCATCCATGAATACGAAGCCGACGAGGCGGTGCTGGACAGCGGCGTCGACGCCCGGCAATACCAGTTGTTATTAATAAGGAAAGCTGCCGGCGGGAGGTGGTACTCAGTCGCCAACAGCTTTAATCACAGTAAACTTAAAAACCGTATTACCATGATGTTACGTAAAAGATCGTCGCGGTGGGCAGGGGCCAGGGTGCTTTTCCTGCTGCCGTTGACGGGGCTTGCCCTCGGGGCGTTCGCCCGCACCGCCTATGTTTTTCCCGATGACAAAGGTAAAAAAGAAAATGTTTCGATCCGCATCGAAGGGGCGAATTTTTACTCTTCAGACGGAAAATCCGGCAAGCCGCTTTTCGTGGTCGACGGCCTCGAGGTGGCGTCGATAGATACACTGTCGCCTGACCGGATCGCTTCGGTGACGGTACTCAAGGATGCTTCGGCAGAAGCCCTGTACGGTGAGAAAGGCAGGAACGGCGTAGTGGTCGTTTCGACGAAGGATGCCGCCGCCGGTGCGCGGGATTATTCGGTCGACGCCGAGGACGGCTCTGTCAAGGTCGTGGTGCGCGGTTCCGGGAAGATGTCGGATGTCAGGGTGGTCGGCAGTTCTACGGTGCCCGCAGGTAAGGCCGGGATCGACGCCGGTACGAAAACCCGCGGACGTGTCGTGTCCGTTACCGGCAGCGACGGGAAGAAGACTGTCGTCAGCCAGAGCCGGGTGACCGTCACTGACGACGGGGGCGTGACCGTCATGAAGACGCAACCGGACGCGGTGCAGGTTGACGGACTGTCGCCGGGGCAGGCGACCCAGGCCGCGGAAGCCGGGTTCAAAGCCGCAGAGGAAGGGATGAAGGCTGCCCGTGCCGGACTGGAGGCTGCCCGCGAATATATGTCGGGCGAGGAGTGGAAAAAGGCTCAGGCCGAACTCGACAAGGCACAGAAGGAACTCTCTTCGGCACGCAGGCTGTCTGCCGCGCAACTCGCAGCCGTCCGTGAGCAGGAGGAGGCCGTGCGCAAGTATATGGCCAGCGACGAGTGGAAAGAGGCGCAGAAGCAGATACAGGAGGCGCAGGCGCATTTGGCCGACCCCCGGGTACAGGCTGCCCTGGCGAAAGCTGCCGAGGCCGGGTCGACGGCAGCCGGCGTCGAGATCCGTCGCAAGGTCGCCGAACATATGGAGCAGACAGAGGATGCCGGTACGCTGAAGAGCAGCACGATCGTGATCCGCGGATCGGGCAAGGCGCCGTTTGAAAAGGGAAAGGAACCTCTTCTCGTGATCGACGGCAAGGTGTGTAGGGATCTCAAGAAATTGGAGGGGCTGGATCCCGGCCGGATCGAGAACATGTCCATACTCAAAGATGCCTCGGCGGTCGAGAAATACGGCAGAAAAGCCCGCAACGGTGTCATCGAGATTACGACCAAGAAAAAATAATCAGGCCATAAGTATATATAAAAAGTTCGTGCCCGGGACGGTTCTGCCGCCCGGGTTTTTTCGTCGGCCATGCGATACGGGCGTGAAACTTGCAGAATTAGGAGGGAAAAAGTTATCTTTGCATGTAAAATACAAAACAGAAGCTATGAAACGCCTGCTATTTTTTCTTACGGTCGCAATGTTCGTTTCATGCGGCCGGACATTCGAGCAGCGCACGGCCAAATATGCCGAGGTCGGATCCGTGAACGATAACCGTGCTGCGGTGCTCGATATCAACGAAGGGGTCGGCCGTTGGGGGTATGTCGACGGGACGGGACGGCTGGTCATCGAATGCCGTTATGCCGATGCCCGGAGTTTCGACGACGGACTGGCCGCCGTGCAGGAGCCCGAAGGGCTGTGGGGCTATATAGATACCGCAGGCCGGGCGGTCGTGGCTCCGCAATTTACGGTGGCCGGGGCGTTCGACGACGGCATGGCCTGGGTGCAGGCCGGCGAGCTCTGGGGACGTATCGACAAAACGGGGAAAACCATCATCCCCTGCCTTTATTCCGAGATCGGCGAACCCGACGAACGGGGCTGGATGCGTGTCCTGCGCGACGGTAAATGGGGCATCCTGCGCCAAGACGGCGAGGTGATAGTCCCTTGTGCCTATAACCTGATCGGCGAGCCGAACGCCTACGGGCTGATCCCCGTGACGAGCGACGGCAAACATGGCTTCCTCGGTGCTGACGGGCGTGAGGTGCTGCCTTGTTTCTTCTCTTATATTTCCGATTTCAAGGATGGCTATGCCCGGACGAACTACGGCGGCAGCATGGTGCTGCGCGACGAGCCCTACGGCGGCCAGTGGGGACTTATCGACACGCTGGGGCACGAGACGATCCCGTGCCGCTATTACTACCTCGACACCCCGGGCGAGGGGCTCGCAGCGTTCAGGCTGGAGCAGTTCGGCAATTACGGGTATGTCGATGTCAAGGGGAATGTGGCTATTTCGCCCCGTTTCTCCGTGGCGCGGCCCTTCTCGGGCGGGGTGGCCGTGGTGAGCTACAACAATGTCAATTTCGGGCTCGTCGACCGCAACGGCGGTGAGGTCAGCTCGTTCCGCTATAAACGCATCGGCAGGTTCAACGACGGGCTGGCGCCTTTCAATACCGACCTCTACGGCATGAATTTCCAAGGTATGGAGCCTCGTTGCGGCTATATCGACACCGAGGGGCGTGAAGTGATCCCCGCCAAGTGGGACGATGCCGCCGAGTTCAGCGAGATGCGTGCCGCCGTGATGCGTTTCGGCACCAATTCCGAAGATTTCTACGATGCCCGCTGGGGTTATATCGCCACGAACGGCCAGTTGATCGTGCCGCTCAAGTATCACGAGGCCTATCCGTTCAGCTGCGGGTTGGCGCGCGTCTTCGTCAAGGGGCTCGGGTACGGGTATATCGACCGGCAGGGGAACGAAGTCGTCCCCTGCAAGTACCAGGAGGCCGAAGATTTCCACGATTTCAGGGCAAAGGTCAAACAATATGACCGGGTGCTGACGATCGACGAGACGGGACAGATCGTCGAGCAATGACGCTCCCCGGGCGGGGTATGGCGAAAACGGGGGCCGCGGCCTCCGTTTTTTCATGCCTGCGGCTTTCGCTTGCGGGCCTGTTGCGGCGCGTTGCGCTTACTTGAACCCTACGATCTCAGGGCGGGTGGGGCGGTAGCGGTACTGTTCGACGCGTGTGGCGTTGGACAGGCGGAAATATTCGCTCTCGACCAGCCCGCGTTTGCCGAATGCGATTCCCAGGCGGATCTGCACCGTGTTGAATACGAGCCGCTCGTTGCGGAGCCGTACACCCAGCCCGAACGAGGTGAAAAAATCGTTCTTGAAGATATTGGGCGAATAGCCGATCAGCCCGAAGTCCGCGAATCCGAAAACCGCGATGCGGAACCCGAGGGGCTGGTAGGGGGTGAAGACCACCGTTTCCGTGTTGAGGATCATGCGGTTGGTTCCGGTGACGTACTCTTTGAGCGCCTGCAACCCGTTGTCGTGGGTGAAGCGGATCATTTCGTCGCTGCCTTCGCCCCGGTTCCAGCCTTGCGTGTAGTTGAACGCCAGGAACTGGCGGATGCGGCTGCGCCGGAACAGAAACAGGTTCGAGAACCACTTCAGGTCTACGTCGACGGCACTGTGGCGCCACATGCCGCTTTTGAGGTCGATGTAGCTTCCCAGCGTAAAGCCGCCCATGATGTAGCCCATCCCCCGGAAGCCGCCTGTCTGGTAAGACATGCCGAGGTACATCTCGTCGTTGAACTCTCCCCACGAATAGCCGCTCACCAGCTCGGCTTTGTAACCCGTCGCCAGATACTCGCGGGTACCGAACCCGTAAACCATGTTCGCCGTGTAGAATTTTTCCCGGTAGAGGCCGCCGCCGAAGAGCATGGCGTCGTAATCGTGCAGTGCCGGGTTATAGTCGGCCGTGACGGGCGGGCGGCGGCTGAACCGGGCATAGCTGTAACGGCCCGTCAGGAAGACGCTCGATTTGATGGAGCGGATGTAGTGCGACTTGCCGCCCCATACGTCGAGGTTGCGGACTTTCACGAGCAGCGAGGTGTCGAGGTCGACCATGTAGCGTTTCGATTTTATGTCGCTGTACGTGAGGCCGATCTCGTAGTCCGTCGGCCGGATGAACTCCTTGCGCAGCCCGAGGTTCAGTTCCGAGTTGTAGAAGTCGCGGCCGGCCGAGAAGTCGGCCGTGTAGAATGTCCCCAGCACGTTGGGGATTTTGTATTCCACGATGTTGCCGCCGTAGGAGAAATCCCTGCGGCTGAAATTGGTCTTGAATTTCAGGGTGTTGCCCGTGCCGAAAATGTTGGCGTCCGAAAGCCCGACCATGGTGCGCCCCTCGCCGTGTATGCCAGCGTCGACGCTGATCGTCCAGCTGTCGCGCGTGCGGATGACCATGTTCACGCGCGTCGAATCGAGCGAGTCGGGTACGACGATCACCTCGGTATCGGAGATGTAGGGGCGCGAACGCAGCAGCTGCTTGTTGCGCACGACCAGCTGGGGATCGAACTTGTCGCCCGGCTTGAACAGCAGGTCGCGCCGGATAACCCGTTCGCGGGTCAGCATGTGGGTTTTGTTGCCTGCGCGCTCGAACCAGTTGCCGCATGAGTCGAACGGCATCATGCGCTCGATGGTGATGTCGCCTACGGTTTTCCCGGCGTAAGGTTCCAGCAGCCTGCTTTCGTCCAATACGCGCCCGTTCATCGTCGTATCGAGTACGGGTTTGACGAAGAGCATCCTGTAAAGCATGCGCGGAACTGCGCGGCGGTTGGTTTTGGATTGTATGCTGTCGTAAAGGCGCTGGTTGCGCTCCGAGGTCGGCGTGTTCAGGCTGTCGGGGGAGAATCCGCCGGGGGAAACCCTGTCCGGCGCCCGCATGCCGGGATTGACCGTGCGGGCGAAACAGACGCTTTGCGCAGCGAGGAGGGTCAGCACGAGTATGCAAATCCGGCGATACATATCGTCAAAGATAACGTATTTTTTGATGAAAAAGTGCGCCTGAACCTGCTAAAATACAGTTTCTGGCCCGCAGGAGTTACCCTTGGCAAAAAACGGGAGGTGCCGGGTGCCGGTCTGCCCTGCCGTTGAGACTGACAATGCACCTGTTAAGGCAGCTGTCATTGCGGCTGTTGTGAAGACTGTCGATCCAGCAGCCGTTGCGGCTGACATAGCGGCTGCCTGTCGGCGGGCATGTGCCGGGACAGACGGCCGGGCCCGAATAAAAAAGACGACCCCGAAAGTCGTCTTTTTTCTGTCATATCCGGATTGCAGGTTTACCTGCGCCCCTCTTTGGCTTCGATGCACTCGGTAGCATGCGGCACTTTCATCAGCCGCTCCTTGGGGATGAGCTTGCCGGTCGTCTTGCAGATGCCGTAGGTCTTATTTTCGATGCGCACGAGGGCCATCTCCAGGTTCCGTATGAATTTCATCTGGTGTGCCGCCAGACGTCCGCTCTCCTCTTTCGAGAGGGTCGCTGCGCCCTCTTCGAGGACTTTGAACGTCGGGGAGGTATCCTCCGTGTCGTTATCGGCCGTGTGGGTGATAGTGGCGCGCAGCAGCTCATAGTCCGCGCGCGCATTCTCAAGCTTTTTCAGGATGAGCTGCTTGAACTCCTCGAGTTCGGCGTCGCTGTATCTGGTTCTTTCGTCTGCCATAGTCGTCTTCTCCTTGTTGGTTTTATGTAAAATTAAACAATTTTTCCGTAAACACCAAATTTTATATCGTTATATACGATATCGTCCGGACGCACCCTTTATATCGTTCTCAGCAAGACGCATTTGCCGTTCCCGAAGCGGTTTTGCCGCCTTCGTCCGCCCGTCAGATGCGTGTTACGGCGATCCGGATCGGCTCGTCGTCGACATCCGAATCCACGACCACGCCTCCCTCGGGCTGTGCGGCCGCCTTCACCTCGACGGCGAGCGTCTGCGATGCGATATATCCGGCATATTTGGCGATCGCGCCGGCCACGAACTCCTTCTGTTCGATCTCGACGCGGATCTTGTCCGTCACCTCGAATCCCGAGTCCTTACGGATATTTTGGATGCGGTTTATCAACTCGCGTGCCACGCCTTCCGCCCGGAGCTCTTCCGTCAGCGTAATGTCCAGCGCTACGGTAAGTTTGCCTTCCGATGCCACCAGCCATCCCGGCATGTCCTCCGAGGTGATCTCGAAATCGGCCGGGGTTACGGTGATTTTTTCATCCCCCAGGTCGAGTACGGTCTGGGCCGCGGCTTCGATCTGGGCGATACGCTCCTGCGAGAACTCCGCCGTCATGGCGGCGATCTGCTTCATGTATTTGCCGTAGCGCGGGCCCAGCGTCTTGAAGTTGGGCTTGATGCGCTTGGTGATGATGCCCGTGGTGTCCTCGATCAGTTCGACCTGCTTGACGTTCACCTCGTTCATGATGAGGTTCTTCACGGCCGAAATATGCTGAGCCATGGCCGGGTCGAGCACCGGGATGAGGATTCTGGTGAGCGGCTGGCGCACCTTGATCGACACCTTGCGACGCAGGGCGAGCACCATCGACGATACGCGCTGTGCCAGGGACATCATCTCCTCCAGGTCGGCGTCGATCAGCTTTTCGTCGGCCTTCGGGAAGGTCGAGAGGTGTACCGACTCGTCCGCGTGGCGGCCGCTGACGGCATTCAGGTCGCGGAAGATGCGGTCGGAGATGAAGGGTGCGAACGGTGCCGCGAGCATCGAAACGGTCTCCAGGCAGGTGTAGAGCGTCTGGTAGGCCGCCAGTTTGTCCTCGTTCATACCGCCGCCCCAGAAGCGCTTGCGGTTCAGGCGCACATACCAGTTCGAGAGGTTTTCGCCCACGAACTCCTGGATGGCGCGTGCCGCCGGGGTCGGGTCATAATCCTCGAGCGAGCGGGTTACCTCCTTGACGAGCGTATTGAGCAGCGAAATGATCCACCGGTCGATCTCCGGTCGCTTCTCCACGGGGACTTCCGGCTCCTTGCCCGTAAATCCGTCCACATTGGCGTAGAGCGCGAAGAACGAGTAGGTGTTATAGAGCGTCCCGAAGAACTTGCGGCGTACTTCGTCCACGCCGTCCTTGTCGAACTTGAGGTTGTCCCACGGCTGCGAGTTGGAGATCATGTACCAGCGCGTGGCGTCGGCCCCGTAGGTTGCGAGTACCTCGAACGGGTCGACGCCGTTGCCCAGGCGCTTCGACATCTTGTTGCCGTTCTTGTCCAACACCAGCCCGTTCGAAATGATGTTCCTGAAGGCTACCGAGTCGAAGAGCATCGAGGCGATGGCATGCAGCGTGAAGAACCAGCCGCGCGTCTGGTCGACGCCCTCGGCGATGAAATCGGCCGGGTAGACCGACTTGAAATACTCGCCGCCGTTCTCGAACGGATAGTGCAACTGCGCGTACGGCATGGCACCCGAGTCGAACCACACGTCGATCAGATCGCTTTCGCGCTTCATCGGCTCGCCTTTCGACGACACGAGTACGATATTGTCCACATAGGGACGGTGCAGGTCGATATTGCGGGTCGAGTAGTTCTCCTTCGACATGTCGCCGACCTTGAAATTCTTGTAGGGGTTCTCCTTCATGAAGCCCGCGGCGATCGACTTTTCGATCTCGCCCATCAGCTCCCCGATCGAACCGATGCACTTCAGTTCCGAGTAATCCTCCGTAGCCCATACCGGCAGCGGAGTGCCCCAGAAGCGCGAGCGCGAAAGGTTCCAGTCCACCAGCCCTTCGAGCCATTTGCCGAAACGGCCCGTCCCGGTCGATTCGGGTTTCCAGCGGATCGTCTTGTTCAGCTCGATCATCCGCTCGCGCAGCGCCGTGGTGCGGATGAACCACGAATCGAGCGGGTAGTAGAGCACCGGCTTGTCCGTACGCCAGCAGTGGGGGTAGGAGTGGGTATGCTTTTCGATCTTGAATGCCTTGTTCTGGGCTTTCAGCATCACGGCCAGGTCGATGTCGAGCGTCGTCTCGGCATCGCAGGCGATCTCCGGGTCGTAGGCGTTCTTGACGTAGCGGCCCGCATACTCCTTGTATTTTTCGACGTCGATGTTGTTTTTTACGAATTCCGGGTCGAGGTCTTCGAGTACGAAGAACTTGCCCTGCTTGTCGACCATCGGCTGGTTTTTGCCGGCTTTGTCGACCATGAACAGCGGGGCGATGCCTGCGGCCTTGGCCACACGGTCGTCGTCGGCGCCGAACGTCGGTGCGATGTGCACGATGCCCGTACCGTCCGATGTGGTCACGTAGTCGCCCACGATCACGCGGAACGCGTCGCCCGTCGGCTTTACCCAGGGGATCAGCTGCTCGTAACGGATCCCCTCCAGTTCGGGCCCCATCCAGCTTTCGCCCGTGATCTGGTAGCTTCCCTCAATCTTCTTGGTGAAGTACGATGCGACGAGGTCCTTGGCGAGGATGACCGTCTGGGGTTCGTCGGTATAGGGGTTGCGGCATTTGACCTTCACGTATTCGATCGCGGGGCCTACGGCCAGCGCGGTGTTCGAAGGCAAGGTCCACGGCGTGGTCGTCCACGCCAGGAAATAGAGCGGCCCTTCGGCGTCGCCGAAGAGCTTTTCGCTTTTCGCGTCGCGGATGATCCTGAACTGCGCCGTGCACGTCGTGTCCTTCACGTCGCGGTAGCAGCCCGGCTGGTTCAGCTCGTGCGTCGAAAGCCCCGTGCCCGCAGCCGGCGAGTAGGGCTGGATCGTATAGCCCTTATAGAGCAGCCCCTTGTCGAAAAGCTGTTTGAGCAGCCACCACAGGGTCTCGATGTATTTGTTGTCGTAGGTGATGTACGGATCGTCCATGTTGACCCAGTACCCCATCTTGCGGGTCAGGTCTTCCCATGCCCCCGTGAACTCCATGACGGCCTCGCGGCAGGTGCGGTTGTACTCCTCGATCGAAATCTTCCTGCCGATGTCTTCCTTGGTGATGCCGAGCTTCTTTTCGACGCCCAGCTCCACGGGAAGCCCGTGCGTGTCCCAGCCCGCCTTGCGGTGCACGAGATACCCTTGCTGTGTCTTGTAGCGGCAAAAGACGTCCTTGATCGTGCGGGCCATGACATGGTGGATGCCGGGCATCCCGTTGGCCGACGGGGGGCCTTCGTAGAATACGAACGCGGGGTGCCCCTCGCGCGTGGTGATGCTCTTGTGGAATGTGTCGCGGGCGTCCCATTCGCCGAGCACGTCGGCGGCTATCTGGGCCAGGTCGAGGCCTTTATACTCATTGAATTTCATGGTATATGTGTTTTTTATTTCGTTCGGGGTCGTACGCCGGCATGGCCGGAAGTGCCGGAAAGATTCCTCTTTTTCCGACAACTTGCAAAGATATAAAAAAGATTTGAAAAGCGTGCAAAATTGCACCTATTCCGTCCGTGGCGGCATCTGCCCGGAGCGGGCTATTTTCCGGCCGGGATTTCGACCCAGAAGCACGACCCCGCGCCGACGGCGGAATCGACGCCGATACGGCCGCCGAGCTGTTCGGCGATGTTCTTGCAGATCGGCAGCCCGAGCCCGGTGCCCTGCGTGAAGGTGTCGACCTTGTAGAACCGGTCGAAAATCTTGGCGCGTTCCTCCTCGGGGATGCCGATGCCCGTATCGCGGACGTAGAACCGTACCCATCCGGGGCGTTGCGAGAACCCGATCGTTATCGAACCTTTTGTCGTGAATTTCACGGCATTGCGTACGAAATTGCCGAGTATCTGGTGCAGTCCCTGCTTGTAATCCTCGAGCTGGAGCCGGGGCAGGCTGTCTTCCAGCCGCAGGACGACCCCTTCGGCGACTTGCAGGCGGAATGTCTCGGCCACCTCGCGGCATAAATCGCGGGCGTCGAATTTCGTACGGACGATCTCTATGCGTCCCGATTCGATCCGGGCCAGGTCGAGTACGTCGGAGATGATTTGCAACAACAGGGTGTTATTTACCAGGATCAGGTCGGCGAATTCTTTGCGCTGGTCGGGATCGGCCTCCGTAGCCATCAGTTCCGAAAAGCCTACGATCGCGTTGAGCGGCGTGCGAATTTCGTGGCTCATGTTGGCCAGGAAGGCCGATTTGAGCTTGTTGGACTCTTCGGCGCGCTCCTTGGCGGCGATCAGCTCCTGTTCGGTCTGCTTGAGTGCCGTGATGTCGTAATTGATCCCCAGCATGTCGATGACCTGTTCGCCGGGGCGGTAGTCCCGGCAGATGAGGTGGGTTTTGATCCATGTTTTCCGTCCGTCGTCGTGCTGCACGCGGCAGATGGCCGTTGCCGACTGCACTTCACCCGCGGAGAAGCGGGTCAGCAGGTCGAGCAGGGGCTTGCGGTCTTCGGGGTGGATGTGGCGGTATTTGCCGATCACGTCGACGATCTGCGCCGAGTCGGCCTCCCCGTAGTTGCGCAGCCATACGTTTTGCGCATAGCCCTCTTTGTTGTAGAGGTTGTAGTTGGCATATCCTACCTGGGCATATTCGGAGATGATGCGGAACAGGGCTTCGAACTCCGAAACCCGGTTCTGGATCTTCCGCAACTCGGTGTTGTCGATATTGATGAGCAGGTAGTGGGTGAGTTCGCCCCGGTCGTCGTACAGGCAGCGTATGCGCCCCGTCCAGTCGAAATGCCCCGGGCGCGTGCTTTCGTAGTAGCCGCCGAGTTTTCCGAATTCGTAACGGGCGGTGAAATCCGCACTTTCGCCGTGCTAGATGCGGATTTTCGTCTCCTCCGGGAAATTAGGGTTGTCGAACAGGTTGAGCCCGCGTATTTTGCCCGGATCTTTCACCCCGAACATCTCCAGGTCGCAGGTGTTGATGTCGATGAGCCGTCCCCGGTCGTTGTAGATCTCGATGCCGACGGGGGCGTTCTGGATGATGTTGCGCAGCAGTTTTTCCTGCTCGTCCAGTGCCTTGTGTGCCGTTATGGCGTCGGTGATGTCGAGGATCAGGATCACAATCTCGCTTCCGTCGTTGGGCGTATTGTACAGGAAACTGCGGCAATGGCGCCTGGTTTTTTTTGCGAACCATTCGTCGGTCTTGTAATTGCCGAGGCGGATGTGCGCGAGTTTGTCGATATGGGCATCGACGGGGTGCCCGGTCTCGCGTGCCGTCTTGCCTATATATGCGTCCGGTTCTATCCCCACGATTTGCTGCGCCGCGCGGTTGACCGAGAGAAAAAGGTAGTCGATGGCGCGTCCGTCGCTGTCGTAAAGCAGCCGGATGCGGAAATATCCGATCGGCAGGTGGTCGAGCAGCACGTCCATATGCTTGTTTTCCTTTACGACCGTGTGGTAGTTGTTTTCGAGCGTCAGGATTTCGGCTTCGCGCCGGTCGTGCACGGGGACGCGCTGCATGTAGCCGAAAAGGTGCGTACCCGTATCGGGGTCGGTCTGCCGTCCGACGAGCTGGGCATGGAGCCAGACTTCGCCCTCGGGAAGTTCGACCGGGAATGTCCTGTCGAATTTGCTGCCGACCTTGAGCGCCATGAACTCGTTGTGGATCGGCATCCGGTAGTCTTCACGGATCAGGTGCGTCAGTTGGCCGATCCGGATTTTGTCGCCGTCGAGCCCCAGCAGCCTGGCGATATATTCGGAGACATACAGTTCTCCGGTTTGGAAATTCGCCTTCCACCAACCCATGTGGGCGGCGTCCAGCATGAGCATCAGGGATTGGAAATTCGGTGTGTAGGGTGTGAACATGGCGCAAAAGGATGTCAGGGGATATTTAGAGCGTCCGGATGATGCGTGCAGGGTTGCCTGCCGCGACCGAATCCGCCGGGATATCTCGGGTGACGACCGACCCCGCCCCGATGACCGCCCTGTCGCCGATCGTGACGCCCGGGCATACGATCACCCCGCCGCCCAGCCAGCAGTGGTCGCCGATGACGATGGGCTTGCCTGCTTCGAGGGCCGTTCCGCGTGTTGCGGCGTCGAACGGGTGGTGCGCCGTGAGCAGCTGCACTTTGGGGCCTATGAGCGTCCCGCAGCCGATGCGTATCGGTGCCAGGTCGAGGAAGACGCAGTCGAAATTGACGAAGGAACCTTCGCCCAGGTGGATGTTGTAGCCGTAGTCGCAGTGGAAAGGTTCGCGGATGAACCCCCGCACGTTGGGGCATAATTCCCCGAGCGTGGCGCGGTAGTTGTCGTCATGGCCGCAGCATTCGACGTTGAGGCGATGCATCAGGCGTGTGGCACGGTCGCGGTCGGCCGTCAGCTCCGCATCATGCGGGTCGAACCATTCGCCCGCCAGCATTTTTTCCTTTTCGCCTCTCATCGGTACATGCCGGCATTTTTAGTCGAACGACTGCAATTCGATCAGTTTGGCATAGATGCCGCCCTTTGCGAGCAGTTCGGTGTGGGTGCCCTGCTCGGCCACGCGGCCGTGGTCGACGACGATGATCTTGTCGGCGTTGTGGATCGTCGACAGGCGGTGGGCGATAACCACCGACGTGCGGCCGACGAGCAGCTTGTTGAGGGCATCCTGCACGAGTTTTTCGCTCTCCGTATCGAGTGCCGAGGTGGCCTCGTCGAGGATCAGTATCTCGGGGTTCTTCAGTACGGCGCGTGCGATCGAAAGCCGCTGGCGCTGGCCTCCCGAGAGTTTGACGCCCCGGTCGCCGATGTTGGTCTGGTAGCCTTCGGGGGCTTCCTGTATGAAGCAGTCTGCATTGGCGATCCGGGCAGCCTCGACGATCTCTTCGTGTGTGGCCCCGGCCTTGCCCATGGCGATGTTGCCTTCGATGGTGTCATTGAAAAGCACGGTGTCCTGCGCCACGACGCTCATGTGGGCGCGCAGGCTGTCCTGCGTGTAGTCGCGCACCGAAACCCCGTCGATCAGGATGTCTCCCGCCTTCACGTCGTAGAAACGCGGTATGAGTTCGCTGAGGGTCGACTTGCCGCCGCCCGAAGGGCCTACCAGGGCCACGGTTTCGCCGCGCTTGATCTCGAACGAGATGCCTTCGATCACCTCGCGGCTGCCGTCGTACGAGAAGTGGATGTCGCGGAATTCGATCTTGTCTTTCAGCCCGTCGAGTTCGATCGCCCCGGGTTTGTCCTGTATCTCGCTTTGGGCGTCTATGATCGAGAAGATGCGTTCGCCGGCGGCGATACCCTGGTTGATGTTGGAGAACTGGTCGATGAACGTGCGCACCGGACGCGTTATCTGCGAGAACATGGCGATGAAGGCGATGAAGCCTTCGGGGCTGAGCGCGTCCTTGAATACGAGCGAACCGCCGAATACCAGGATGACGCCTACGGCCGAGATGCCCAGGAATTCGCTCATCGGCGAAGCCAGCTGCTGGCGGCGGGCCATCGAAAGGGTCAGCCGCGCCAGGTCTTCGCTCAGGTCGTAGAATTTCTGCTTGACGTATCCCGTGGCATTGTAGCTCTTGATGACCTTGATGCCCGACAGCGATTCGTCGAGCGTCGAGACCAGTTCGCCCATGCGCTGCTGGCTTGTCCGCGCGGGATGGCGCAGGCGCTTGACGATGCTGCCGATGATCAGTGCCACGACGGGCAGGAAAAGCACCGAGAAGAGTGCCAGCTCCCACGAGATGGCGACCATCATGACCGTATAGCCGATGATGAGGAACGGCTCGCGGAAAGCTACCTGCAATGTGTTGGTGATGCAGAACTGCACCACGCCGACGTCCGAAGTGATCTTCGAGATGATGTCGCCCTTGCGCTGGTCGCTGAAATAGCCCACGTTCATGTCCACGACTTTGGAGAACATCTCGTTGCGCATGCGCTGCAGGGTGCGGGTGCGCATGTTCTCGACCGTCCAGGCCCCCATGTAGCGGAACAGGTTGCTCAGCAGGCTCACGAAAATGGTGACGATGGCCAGCAGCAGCAGGACGTTTTCGGGGTTGTATTCGGTGAACAGGTGCGAATAGGTGAAGTTGAACAGTGCCGTCAGGTATTCCTGGTTGAACGCCAGCGGGGGGAGCTTCTCCACGTATACGAACGTGTAATCCGCATCGAACATCGTCTTGAGGATCGGCATGATCAGCAGGAACGTGAGCGAATTGAACAGCGCGTAGAAAAGTGAGTAGAAGAAATAGGGGATGGCGTATTTGCGGATGGGTCGGGCGAAACCCAGGAGCCTCATGTATATTTTAAACATTACGGGCGGATTATTTGCAGTTTATGTGATAATCGTGACAAAGATAGGAATAATAATGTGAAATTCGGAATTCCCGGCTTAAAAGTGCGAAGTTCCGGGGAGTTTAGAACCGAAAAAAACGAAGGGGCAGACATGCTGTCCGCCCCTTTTCAGGGTTCGTAACCCGTATCTTCCAGTAAATGCGCCTTGTCGTTGGCGGCAGCGACCGCCAGTTGGTCGCAGCGATTGTTCTCCACGGTGTCGGCATGCCCCTTGACCCAGACGAAGCGGACGTTGTGATGCCGGTACACGCGCAGGAAGCGCATCCACAGGTCGGGGTTTTTCTTACCGGCGAACCGCTTTTTCACCCAGCTGAAGAGCCAGCCTTTCGTCACGGCGTCCACGACGTATTTCGAATCGGAGTACACGGTGACGTCCGACCCGTCGAACTTGAGCGCCTCGAGTGCCACGCAGACAGCCATGAGCTCCATGCGGTTGTTGGTCGTCAGGCGGAATCCCTGCGACAGCTCCTTGCGGTGCTGTCCCGAAAGGAGTACCGCGCCGTAGCCTCCCGGCCCGGGGTTCCCGAGCGCCGAGCCGTCGGTATATATGGTGATTGTCGGCAAATCGTGTTGTCGTTAAACCCGGCCCTGCGGTGCGGGTATGGTTCGTCTGCGGCATGGCCGCGGTGGAAAGTACCTGTCCCGAACCCCGCAGGAATTCGGGACAAGGCATGTCCGTCCTTTTTACGAAAGGGCTTCCAGTTGCGCCTTGATGGCCGCGATCTTGGCCTCGGCGTCGGCCTGCTTGGCGCGTTCGTTGGCCACCACCTTCTCGGGGGCCGACTGCATGAAACGCTCGTTCGAGAGCTTTTTCATTACGCTCGCGAGGAACCCTTCCTGGTAGGACAGTTCGTCCGTCAGTTTGCGTCGTTCCGCTTCGGCGTCGATTTTGCCCGCCATCGGCACGAAGTACTGCGTCGTCTTGACGATGAACGCTGCGGCCGCCGGGTCTTTCTCCGTCACCGTCTCGATGGCCGTCAGGTTGGCCATTTTCCGCATCACGGGGGCGTACTCGGCCGGGTAGTTTTCGTCGGCGATCACCTTGAGCGTCAGCGCTTCCTTCTGCGGCAGGTTCTTCTGGTTGCGGACGTTACGCACCGAGGAGATCACCTCCCTGGCCAGCTCGAACCGCGCCAGCAACTGTCCGTCGATTTCGTCTGGCTGGGGCATCGGGGCGACGGTGATCGACTCGCCTTCTTTGCGCGGGGCGAGGTCTTGCCAGATCTCTTCCGTCACGAAGGGCATGAAGGGGTGCAGCACGCGCATCAGGGAGTCGAAGAACGTGCGCGTGGCTTCGAACGTCGGCGCGTCGATCGGCTGCCCGTAGGCGGGTTTCACCATCTCGAGGTACAGGCCGCTGAAATCGTCCCAGAAGAGCTTGTAGGTCGTCTTGAACGCCTCCGAAATGCGGTAGCAACCGAAATCGTCGGCGATCTGGCGCAAAGCGACGCCGAGCGTCTGGCGGAACCATGCGACCGCCAGACGGTTGTTCTCGTCCTGTGCGGCATTGCCGTCCGCCGACCAGCCGTTCACCAGGCGGTAGGCGTTCCATATCTTGTTGCCGAAGTTGCGTCCCTGTTCGCAGAGCGCCTCGTCGAACATCACGTCGTTGCCTGCCGACGAGGAGATGAGCATCGCCATGCGCATACCGTCGGCGCCGTATTTGGCGATCAGGTCGAGCGGGTCGGGCGAGTTGCCCAGCTGCTTGGACATCTTGCGGCCGATCTTGTCGCGGACGATGCCCGTGAAATAGACGTTTCCGAAAGGTTTTTCGCCGCGGTATTCGTAACCCGCCATGATCATGCGCGCCACCCAGAAGAAGATGATGTCGGGGCCCGTCACCAGGTCGTTGGTGGGGTAGTAGTAGCTGATCTCCCTGTTGCCGGGGTTGCGGATGCCGTCGAAGACCGAAATCGGCCACAGCCACGACGAGAACCACGTGTCCAGCACGTCGTCGTCCTGTCTGAGGTCGGACGGCTGCAACGAGGCGTCGCCGGTTTTCGCACGCGCCTTTTCGAGCGCCTCCCCGGCCGTCGGGGCCACCACGAAGCCGCCTTGGGGCAGGTACCAGGCCGGAATGCGCTGGCCCCACCACAGCTGGCGCGAGATGCACCAGTCCTTGATGTTCTCCATCCAGTGGCGGTAGGTGTTCTTGTATTTTTCGGGCACGAAGCGGATCGCGTCCTCCATGACGGCCTTCGTCGCCGGTTCGGCCAATTGCCCCATCGAGAGGAACCACTGCATCGAGAGTTTCGGCTCGATGGCCACGCCCGTGCGCTCCGAATAGCCCACGTTGTTGGTATAATCCTCGGTCTTCTCCAGCAGGCCGGCTTCCGCCAGGTCGCCTTCGATCTTTCTGCGGACGTCGAAACGATCCATGCCGACGTACAGCCCCACTTTGTCGTTGATCGTGCCGTCGTCGTTGAAGATGTCGATCACCTCGAGGTTGTATTTCTCGCCCAGCATGTAATCGTTCACGTCGTGCGCCGGGGTCACTTTCAGCGCGCCCGTACCGAACTCGATATCGACGTATTCGTCGCGGATTACGGGGATTGCGCGGTTCACCAGCGGTACGATGACGCGCGCCCCGGCCGGCAGCCAGCCGTAGCGCGGGTCGTTGGGGTTGACGCACAGCGCCGTGTCGCCCAGGATCGTTTCGGGGCGCGTCGTGGCGACGATGACCGCCTTGTCCGAGCCTTCGACCATGTAGCGCAGGTAGTAGAGCTTGCCGTGCGACTCCTTGAATACCACCTCTTCGTCCGACAGCGCCGTCTGCGCCGCGGGATCCCAGTTGACCATGCGTACGCCGCGGTAGATCTTGCCTTTCTCGTAAAGGTCGCAGAATACCTTGATGACGCTCTCGGTGCGGGGTTCGTCCATCGTGAAGCAGGTGCGCTCCCAGTCGCACGAGGCGCCCAGCTTGCGCAGCTGCCTGAGGATCATGCCGCCGTATTTTTCCTTCCACTCCCAGGCGTATTCGAGGAATTCCTCGC
>OJNU01000654.1_pt1 | contig 23352 bp, 16 predicted proteins | sample 1597941 | NCBI WGS metagenome assembly OJNU01 (sample SAMN01915228, study PRJEB22387) | human gut metagenome | isolation source: stool | host: Homo sapiens | place: USA | reverse complement strand
GGCATGCCCGTGGTGTTCCGCACGGTGGTCAAGCCCACTCCCAGCATCTACAAGCAGCAGGACACCGTGGATTACCTCGCCAAAAAGAACGCTGAGCTGTCCATTCAGGGCCGTCACGACCCCTGCATCGTGCCCCGGGCCGCCATCGTGCAGACCTGCTCCGCCGCACTGGCGGTGGCCGACCTGCTCACGGCCCGCTACGGCGAAGCCTGGATGACCCACCCCACCAGCTTCCGCAAGGAGGACGACTGATATGGAATACGGACTTATCGGGGCAAGGCTCGGCCACTCCTACTCCAAGATCATCCACGAGATGCTCTGCGGCTACCGGTACGACCTGTGCCCCCTGCCCACGGAAGAGGAAGTCCGGGCCTTTCTGACCCGGCGGCAGTTCAGGGCCATCAATGTCACCATCCCCTATAAGCTGGTGGTCATGGAGTACTGCTCCTACATCGACCCCCACGCCAAGGCCATCAACGCCGTGAACACCATCGTCAACAGGAACGGCCTGCTCTACGGCTACAACACCGATTACCCCGGCTTCTCCTATCTGTGCGATGCACATGGGGTGGAGTTCAAGGACAGGACTGTGCTCATTCTGGGCACCGGCGGCACCCACAACACCACCTGGGCCGTGGCCCATGACCGGGGCGCGAAACAGATCTATACCGTCAGCCGCCATCCCGACCCCGAAAAGGGAGAGCTGAACTATGAACAGGCCCTGACCACCGGGGCGCAGATCATCATCAACACCACGCCGGTGGGCATGTACCCCAATGTGGGTGTGAGCGCCCTGGATATCACCTCCATGCCCGGGCTGGAAGCCGTGATCGATGTTATCTATAATCCCGATAAGACCGAGCTCATCCTCCGGGCCGAGGAGCTGGGCGTGCCCGTTGCCATCGGCGGTCTGGAAATGCTGGTGGCGCAGGCAGTGTACGCGGCAGAATTTTTCCTCGACCGCAAGTTTGAGGATGCCGGTGCCGAGATCGCCCGTGTGACCAGCGAACTGCGGCGGGAACAGCTGAACATTGCCCTCATCGGGATGCCCTCCTCGGGCAAATCCACCCTGGGCCGCACTCTGGCGGAACGGCTGGGCAAGCGGTTCGTGGATCTGGACGAGGAGATTGTCAAGGCCGACGGCCGGAGCATCCCGGACATCTTTGCCGCTGAGGGGGAGGCAGGCTTCCGGAAGCTGGAGGCCGCGCAGACCGCCCGCTTTGCCAGGGAGAACCGGCAGGTCATCTCCTGCGGCGGCGGCGTGGTCAAAGACCCGGCAAACCTCCGGGCGCTCCACGCCAACGGCATCGTGCTCTTTATCGACCGGCCGCTGGAAGATCTGCTGGTGGGCGGCGGCAGGCCCCTTTCCACCAGCCCTGAGGCCCTGAAAACCATGGAAGCCCAGCGCCGCCCGCTCTATCTGGCGGCAGCGGATGCTGTGATCCCCAACAAGACCACCCCTGCGGATGCCGTGACGGCGGCAATGGAGGCGCTGGATGAAATTTTTAGTCATTAACGGTCCCAACCTCAACCTGACCCAGTTCACGGAGCCGGGCATGGAGGGGCAGATCGATTTCAATACACTGCTGGATTATATTGAGGCGGGCTGTGCCCAGATGGATGTTCAGGTGGACTTTTTTCAGTCCAACCACGAGGGTGACCTCATCGATGAGATCCAGTCGGCGGCAGGCCGGGCCGATGGCATCATCCTCAACCCGGGCGGCTACGCCTATTACAGCGTGGCCATTCTGGAAGCGCTGCAGGTGTGCGGCGTGCCCGCCGTGGAAGTGATGCTGGCCGACCCCAGCGGCAAGGAGCCCTTCCGCAGCGTGGATGTGGTCTCCTTTGGCTGTCAGGGCCGCTTTGCAGGCGAGGGGGTCAGCGGATATCTCCATGCCTGCGCCTACCTTGTGCAGCTGCTCCGGCTGGATGGCGGCGCGCAGACGCACCTGGTGCAGTAAATGAATAACCTCTCCGTCAATGCTGACGCATTGCCACCTCTCCTAGTAGGAGAGGCCTTGGCATTCAGGAGAAGTTCCCGGTTTTTCCAAGGGCTCCCCTATTAGGGGAGCTGTCGAGCGAAGCGAGACTGAGAGGTTCAGAAAAGGGAAAGGAATCAAAAGAGATGATCATTTCGACCAAAAAAGGCACCCCCAAGGAAGAGCTGGAAAAGATCGTAGACAAATTCGAGAAGCAGGGCCTGGATGTGACCCTGATCACCGGCAAGGATTACAATGTGTTCGGTCTGGTGGGCGATACCACCAAGATCGATGAGCGCGACGTGCTGGCCAACCCCTGGATCGACAACGTCACCCGCGTGTCCGCTCCCTATAAGCGGGCCAACCGCCTGTTCCACCCCGCCGATTCCATCATCGACTGCGGCGGTGTGAAGATCGGCAGAGGCGAGAAGATCGCCGTGATGGCAGGCCCCTGCAGCATCGAGGGCGAGGAGCAGGCACTGCGCATTGCCAACGGCGTAAAGGCGGGCGGTGCAAGCCTGTTCCGCGGCGGCGCTTATAAGCCCCGCACTTCTCCCTACTCCTTCCAGGGTCTGGAGACCGAGGGCATCCTCGATATGGTCAAGGCACGGGAGGCCACCGGAATGCCCATCGTGTCCGAGCTGATGAGCGAGGACCGGATCCCGGAGTTTGAGGAATATGTGGACGTGGTACAGATCGGTGCCCGCAACATGCAGAATTTCCAGCTGCTCAAGGCCGTGGGCAAGATGCACAAGCCTGTTCTGCTCAAGCGCGGCCTGTGCAACACCATCGAGGAGTGGATCATGTCCGCAGAGTATATCATGGCCGGCGGCAACGAGCAGGTCATTCTCTGCGAGCGGGGCATCCGCACCTTTGAGAAGTACACCCGCAACACCCTCGACCTCTCCGCTGTGCCCATCATCCACGAAAAGACCCATCTGCCCATCATCGTGGACCCCAGCCACGCCACCGGCAAGGCCAATCTGGTTGAGCCGATGATGATCGCCGCTGTGGCCGCCGGTGCCGACGGTCTGGAGGTGGAAGTCCACTATGATCCCCGCCACGCATGGAGCGATGGCGCACAGTGCCTGACCCCGGATGCCTTTGCACAGGCCATGGCAAAGTGCCGTCAGGTCGCATGGGCCATTGGCCGGGATATGTAAGATGGATGTGGTGGTAAAACGCGCCCGCGCAGTGGCGGGCAGGATCGCCGCGCCGCCCAGCAAAAGCATGGCTCACCGGGCGATGCTCTGCGCGGCGCTGGCAAAGGGAACCTCCCATCTCCATCATCTTGCTTTCAGCAAGGATATCTCCGCCACGCTGGGCGCGGCGGGCCGACTGTGCGCCCGTGTCACCACCGGTGAAAACGACGCGGTGGTGGAAGGGCTGGGCCGCTTTCTGCCGGTTGATGCCCCCGTGGACTGCTGTGAGAGCGGCAGCACCCTGCGCTTCCTCATCCCGCTGGCCAGCCTGACCGGGCAGGAAGTGACTTTTACGGGCCGTGGGCGGCTGATGGAGCGGCCCCAGTCGGTCTACAAAACGCTGTATCAGCAGCAGGGCCTGCGTTTTGAGCAGGGCGCGGACCGCCTGACTGTGGAAGGTGCCCTGACCCCGGGCGAATACGAGCTGGCGGGCAACGTGTCCAGCCAGTTCATCAGCGGGCTGCTGTTTGCCCTGCCCCTGCTGGGCGGCACCAGCACCCTGCACCTCATTCCGCCTGTGGAGAGCCGGAGCTACATCGATATGACCCGCGCAGTGCAGCACGCCTTTGGCGTGGAGAGCCGCTGGCTGGATGAGAACACGCTGGAAATTCCCGGCGGGCAGCACTATCTTCCCGGTGATTACACCGTGGAGGGCGATTACAGCCAGGCGGCTTTTCCTGCCGTGCTGGGTGCTGTGACCGGCGGTGTGGCCATCACCGGCCTGTCTGAGGAGACCTTGCAGGGCGATGCCGCCATTCTGGAGATCCTCCGGCGGTGCGGTGCAAGATTCACCCGCACCGGGCAGGGCGTGGTGTTTGAAAAGGCCCCGCTCCACGGAACGGACATCGACCTTGCCGACTGCCCCGACCTGGGCCCCGTGCTGATGGTGCTGGGCCTGCTGTGTGAGGGCACCACAGTCATCTGCAACGCCGAGCGTCTCCGCATCAAGGAGAGTGACCGCATCGAGGCCATGAAGACCGAACTGCGGGCCTGCGGCGGGCAGCTGGAGAGCGAGGGCGGCACCATTACCATCCATGGCTGTGCCGGCGCGCTCCATGCCCCGGAGCAGCCGCTTTCCGGCCACAACGACCACCGCGTGGTGATGAGCCTTGCGGTGCTGGCGCTGGCCGCCGGGCTGGCCCTGCCCATCAGCGGGGCCGAGGCCGTTGCCAAGAGCTGGCCGGACTTTCTGGAAGCCATCAAGCCTTTGGGCGCGGAGGTGGAACATGTTGGATAAATCAAAGCGTTATCTCATTGTGGGCCTGGGCCTGCTGGGCGGCAAGTACGCCTTGGAGCTGAGCAGGGCCGGGTTCCATGTGGACGGCATCAACCGCAGCGAGGGCCATCTGCAGTATGCCCTCGACCACGGCTACATCGCCAGCGGCAAGACCCACGATTTTGAGGATCTGGTGCGTCAGGCCGATCATATCATCTTTGGCTTGTACCCCACGGCCCTGATCGAGTGGTTCCGGACCTACGGCCACCTGCTGAAGGAGGGCTGCATCTTTACCGATGTGTCGGGCGTAAAGACCGGTCTGGTGGAGCCCATTCAGGCCATGTGCAGGCCGGGCGTGGAGTTCATTGCCAGCCACCCCATGGCGGGCCGTGAGACCTCCAGCGTGGAGCACGCCGCCGAGGTGAATTTTGCCCCGGCCAACTTCATTGTGACCCCCACGGAAAAGAACACCCCGGAGGCCGTTCAGTGGGCCAGGGAGCTGGCCGAAGTGCTGGGCTTCAAGCATATCTGCACCCTGACCGTGCAGGAGCATGACAGGATGATCGGCTATGTCAGCCAGCTCTGCCATGCCATCGCCGTCAGCCTGATGTGCGCCAACGACAATACCTCGCTGTGCGAGTACACCGGCGATTCCTTCCGGGACCTGACCCGCATTGCACGCATCAACGATAAGATGTGGGCGGAGCTGTTCCTCTGGAACAAAGAGAACCTCATCTCCGAGATCGACCAGTTCAGCGGGGCGCTGAACGAGATGCGCAACGCCCTTGTGGCCGATGACCGGGAAAAGCTGGAGGAGATGTTCCGCCTGTCCACCCAGCGCCGCGCGGCGTTTGATAAGAAAGCGCCGTGACCTTTTCAGCACACAGCACGGCTGTTTTTTCTGGTTCCCCTGCTGGGGAGCTGGAAGCGAGACTGAGAGGTTTGGCACAACACGAAAAAATGAGGTGTACCGAATGCCCAAACAGGAAGGCCAGAAATCCAAGCTGCTGGCGCTATTGCGCATTTTTGAGCAGCAGACCGATGAAAACCACCTGCTGAACGTGCCGCAGCTGGTGGAGCTGCTGGAGGCGCAGGGCATCCGCTGTGAGCGCAAGAGCGTGTACAGCGATATTGAGGCACTGGGTGCGCTGGGCTATGACATCAAGCTGCGCCGGGGCCGGGGCGGCGGGTATTTCCTTGCCAGCCGCACCTTTGATCTGGCGGAGCTCAAGCTGCTGGTGGATGCCGTGCAGGCAAGCCGGGTGGTATCCGGCACCACGAGCAGGCGGCTGATCCACAAGCTGGAAAAGCTCTGCTCCAACTACGAGGGCAGCCAGCTGCAGCGTCAGGTCTATGTGGAGGGCCGCCCCAAGACCGACAGCAAGAGCCTGCTGTACAGCATCGATGCCCTGCACGAGGCCATCAACAACGGTAAAATGGTGGAGTTCCTCTACAGAAAAGCCGACAGCCGCGAGAAAGAGAAAAGGATCGTCAGCCCGTGGCAGCTGGCCTGGGAGAACGGGTGCTACTACCTCATTGCCTTTGCCGACGAAAAGGGCATCCGCCATTACCGGGTGGACAAGATGAGCGGGGTCCGGGTGCTGGATGCGCCCCGGCGGGGTCAGGAGCAGTTTGCGGATCTTGACCTGCCTGCCTATCTGCGCAAGCACTTTGGAATGTACGGCGGGCCGGAGCATCGCGTTACCCTGCGGTGCACCGCGGATCTGGAAGGTGCCATGCGGGAGCGCTTTGGCGCAACGCCCATGTTTTTACCCGAGGAGAATGGCTGCTTCCATTTTGATGTCCCCATCTGCGTCAGTGACCAGTTCTATGGCTGGGTCTGCGGCTTTGGCGGCAAGATAGAAGTGGTCGCCCCGCCCGAAGTGCGGCAGGGAATGCGGGAAATGACCGCCCGACTGGCAGAACAGCATCAATAACAAAAAAAGGACTGCGAAAGCAGTCCTTTTTGCGTGTTTACGGTTCCTTCAATTCCAGATCACTGGGCAGGATCAGATCCAGCGCGGCGGCGGGCTCGGCGACAAGGCGGCGGCTCTGGTGGAAGATGGCCTTTTCCAGTGTGTTGCGGGCAAGGCGGCCATTGCCGGCGGTGCGGGCATCGGCTGCCTGCCAGCGGGCATAATAGCCCAGCAGGGGTTCGGTGCAGGCTTCGGCCAGGGTGTAGCCCTTGTTTTTGGCAAGGACCTGGGTGATCTGCAGCAGCTCCACGGCGGTGTAGTCCGGGAACTCGATCCGGTTGGGAAAACGGCTGGCAAGGCCGCTGTTGGCGGTGAGGAAGGTCTCCATCTCCCTGGTGTAACCCGCCAGAATGACCACCAGCTCATCCCGGTGATCCTCCATCCCCTTCACCAGCGTGTCGATGGCTTCCAGCCCGAAGCTGTCCTGCTCGCCGCGGTAAAGGCTGTATGCCTCGTCAATGAAGAGCACACCGCCCAGCGCGCTTTCAATGACGCTGTTGGTCAGGGGGGCGGTGTGGCCGGTGTAGCGGCCCACCAGATCGGCACGGGTCACCTCCACCAACTGGCCGCCCTTGAGGGCACCGATGGCTTTCAGATACCGTGCCACCAGCCGGGCAATGGTGGTCTTGCCGGTGCCGGGGTTGCCCGTGAAGATCATGTGCATGGACAGGCTGGCAGTTTTGAGCCCGGCGGCGGCCCGGCGCTGCTGCACCTGCAGGTTGTCGGCCAGACCGAACACATATTCCTTGACCGGGGCAAGGCCCACCAGCTCGTTGATCTCGGCGCGGATGGCATCCAGCGCGCCGGTGTAGGCCGCAGGCAGCAGGTCGAACAGGGGCTGGTCTGCGCCGTCGTTCAGACGGAACAGCACCCCTTCCGGCCCGGCGGTCAGGGTCACGGTGCCGGTAAGGGTTTCATCGGTTCGCAGGCAATATTCACTCAGGGCGCGGAAGATGCGGTCAGTGCACGCGGAAAGGCCAGCCGCACCCTTCTGTGTGGTGCACTGGGCCGCGACATAGTCCCGCACGTCGGCCCCGGCGGAAAGGGTCAGCCCCAGCCGGGTGCGGATCTTCTGGGCCAGCGCGTTGAGCTGCTGTGCGGCAAGGGCGGCCAGATCCTCCCGGGTGTAGGAGGCCGTCTCGCAGACATCCCCCAGTGCCGACACCAGCGCCGCGCCGAATTTGTCAGCCAGTGCCTCCCGGCCCTTGTGGGAGTAGAAGATGAGGTATTTGCCGCAGGGGTCGATGCGGCTGACGGCTCCCGGGGCCAGCGCCGTGCCTGCATCCACAAGGATGCCCTCTTTGTTCACGAGATACCGGCTGGACAGGGGGGCACTGCCCTTGACGGCCAGATCAGACAGGGTCTTCAGAAAGCCGGGATAACAGCTCTCATAGTGCTCAAAGGCAAGGATCTCCCCGGGTGCATGCAGGGCAGCGTAGAGGTCCTGCAGGAAGAGCTTCTCGGCTCCGGAATTGGGGTAAAGGGCCAGATCCAGCGTGGCGATCCTGTCGCTCTGCAAAAGGCCCCGGGCCGCCATGCGGCGGGCAGTTTCTTCCAGTGCAAAATGCCTGCCTGTGCCTGCCCCGCCTGTGAGCAGGATGACGTTGCGGGCGGCGGGGGCTTCGGTGCCCAGCACAAAGGGGCGGCGCATGGCCCGCACCACGCTGTCCACAAAAGCATCCTGCCCCAGCACCGTCTGCTTGACCTCGGCAGCAAGGCCTTCAAAGCTGCCCAGGTGCTCCGGCTTCACGTCGGTGGTGCCCCTGGCCAGCAGGCCTTCGTCCTCCATGTCCCGCAGCATCTGGCGGCTGCTTTCCAGCGCGGCGGCGGTGGCATCGCTCTGGGTTTTGAGCTGGGCGTTCTGCTGCTTCAATAGCTCATCCAGCCGTTTCTGTTGTTCCAGAAGCGCCGCGTTCAGGTCAGGCAGGGCGGCGCTGCCGCCTGCTTTGGGTGCAGAAGTGCCGGGGGCGGCCTTGAATCTGCCCCCCGGGCCGAACACGCCGTTCATCAGACTTTCCCAATCATCGGTGTATGCCATAAAACTTCCCTCCGTGCAGTGCTTTTTCTTTCAGTATAGTGGAGTCTGGTACGTTTTGCAAGGAAAGGGTTGAAATAAAGGACAAAGTTCGTTACACTATTGTCAAATGAAAGGATGAATTGCCATGGAGCCAAGAACACCTGCTGAATGGAAGACGCTGTTTGAGAGCGAAGCCTTTGCCCGCCAGACGGAATACTACGGCCCGCTGGGGGTGGAGTATACCCCCGCCGGGACACACCTGCGCCTGTGGGCTCCCACGGCAAAACAGGCAGCAGTGAACCTGTACCGCCGGGGCACCGGCGGGGCCTGTGTGGGCACCCTGCCCCTGCAGCAGCAGGACAAGGGTGTGTGGAGCATCTATCTGCCCGGCGACCAGCACGGAAAATACTACGATTTCACCCTTACCACCCCGTTTGGCACCTGCAATGCAGCGGACCCTTACGCCCGCTCGGCAGGGGTGAACGGGGTGCGCAGCATGATCTTTGACCCGGCCCGGGTAGACCCGCAGGGCTGGGAGCGGGATGTGCGGCCGGTGATCCCACCGGCCCGGCGCAGCGTTTGGGAGGTCAGCGTCCGGGATTTCTCGCAGGACCCGGCCAGCGGTGTGCACACAGCCTGGCGGGGCAAATTTCTGGCCTTTACCCAACAGGGCACGACCCTGAGCAGCGACGGCATCCACCCCACCTGCCTGAATTATCTCAAGCGGCTGGGGGTGAGCTATGTCCAGCTCATGCCAATCTTCGATTTTGGCAGCGTGGATGAGAGCCGCCCCCTGACCCGGCAGTATAACTGGGGCTACGACCCCACCAACTTCAATGTGCCCGAGGGCAGCTACTCCACCGACCCCACCCGGGGTGAGGTGCGGGTGCGGGAGTGCAAGCAGATGATCGCGGCCCTCCATGCGGCGGGCATCGGCGTTGTAATGGATGTGGTGTATAACCACATGTATCGTTCCGATAATGTGCTGAACCGGGTGGTGCCCCTCTACTACTTCCGCCAGAACGACGACGGTTCCCTCTCCAACGGCAGCGGCTGCGGCAACGAGTTTGCCTCCGAGCGGCCCATGGCCCGGCGCTATCTCATTGATTCGGTGCTCTACTGGGCACGGGAATATCACATCGACGGCTTCCGGTTTGACCTGATGGGCCTGTATGACGTGGAGACCATGAACCTCCTCCGGGCTGAACTGGACAAGCTGCCCGGCGGGCGGGATATCCTGATGTACGGTGAGCCGTGGCAGGGCGGCTGCAGCGCCCTGCACCGGTACGAGGCCAACAAGAACAACCTGAATATGCTGAACGAGCGCATCGGCATCTTTTGCGACAACACCCGGGATGCCATCAAGGGCGGCTGCTTCGATGCCCGGGAGACGGGCTATGTGGAGGGCAAGCCCGGGAGTTTCTGGGATATCGGTGCTTCAGTGGCGGCGTGGTGCCGCAGTGAAAAGCTGCCGCCTCATGCCCCGGGGCAGATCATCAGCTACGTTTCGGCCCACGACAACTTCACCCTGTGGGATAAGCTCCTGATGGTGCGCTACGCCCGCCCGGAGTTTGCCGCTGTGGACAAGACCGCGCTGGCCCAGAACCGGCTGGCAGCGGGCATCTACCTGACCAGCATGGGTCTGCCTTTCTGGCAGGCGGGCGAGGAGTTTGCCCGCACCAAGAAGGGGCAGGGCAACAGCTACCACTCCAGCCCGGCCCTCAACCGGCTGGACTGGCACCGGGCCGAACAGTTCCACAGCCTTGTGGATTACTACCGCGGGCTCATTGGTCTGCGGGCGGCGTTCCCCCGGCTGGGCGCGCTGGACAAGGCCAGCCCTGCCGCCATCGAGTTCTTCCCGCTGGAACAGCCTCTTGTGGGCTGGCGGCTCCCCGCCCAGTGGGGCGACGGCGCAGCATGGAGCGCCCTGTGCGTCTACTATAACCCCACCGAGACGGCGCAGGTCGTCACCCTGCCCGGCGGCAGCTGGAAGCTGCTGAGCGACGGCATCTCCTCCAGCCTGTGGCGGGGCAGCAGCCGCATCTGCATCGGTCAGACCATCCTCCTGCCCCTGAGCGCCACCGTGTTCGGGCAGGTATAAAAATACGGTCTGCCGTTGCTTGACAACCTGCAATTAAAAATCCCCTGACCAGTTCATGCCGGTCAGGGGATTTTTGATTTATGGATCAGGAAAAAGATTGGGGAGAATCAGGAGTTTTTCTGTGCCTGCTGGGTCTGGGCGTTCTTTTCGCCCAGGGTCAGGCTGACGGTCTGCATCTGGCCTTCCCGGGCCACGGTGATGGAAAGGGTATCACCGGCGGCGTGCTGCTGGATCAGGGTGCCAAGGTCGTCCTTCTGGGCGATCTCGGTGCCGTCGATGCTCACGATGCGGTCACCGGTCTTCAGACCGGCCTTGTCGGCGGGGCCGCCCTGCACAACATCCACAACGTAAACGCCGTAGGCATTGACGTTGAGCTGTGCTGCGGTCTGGGCATCGGTCACAGCCAGATAGGTGATGCCCATGTAGGGGCGGCCGGAGACATAGCCGTTCTCCAGCAGATCCTGTGCCACCTTGATGGCATCGTTGATGGGGATGGCAAAGCCCAGACCCTCCGCATCGCTGGAGGAGGACTTTGCGTTGACCAGACCGATGAGCTCACCGTTCATGTTGAACAGGCCGCCGCCGGAGTTGCCGGGGCTGACAGAGGCATCCATCTGGATCAGGGACATGGTGTTGGTGGAGCTGGTGCCCTGGATGGTCACGCTGCGGTTCAGGGCGCTGACGATGCCGCTGGTCACGGTGCCGCCCAGTTCACCCAGCGGGTTGCCCACGGCCAGCACGCTCTCGCCCACGGCAAGGCTGTCGCTGTTGCCAACGGTGGCGGGGGTCAGGTCAGTGGCATCGATCTTGAGGACAGCCACGTCACTGGTGTCATCCTCGCCCACCACGGTGGCGGGGTAATCGGTATCGCCGATGGTCACGGTGATGTTGGATGCGCCGGACACAACGTGCGCACAGGTCAGGATATAGCCGTCGGAGCTGATCACGACACCGCTGCCAGCACCGCTCTCCACCTGGTTCTGGCCGTACCAGGACCACTGGGAGTAGACCACCTGCTCGGTGGTGATGACCACAACGCTGGGGCTGACCATCTCAGAGACCTGAGCGGTGGTCATGCCGGAAGCGGTGTTCACTGCGGAGGCAGAGCCGGAATCACTGCTGGACGTGGAGGAAGGTGCCACCTGCTGGATGACCACCTTGCCGCCTGTGTTGCCCACCTGGGCCCCCACAAAGCCGCCGACAAAGCCCATGGCTGCGGCCAGCACCAGTGCAACTGCACTGCGGGCGATATTGCCGTTTTTCCGGCGGCGCTTTTTGGGAGGCTGCTTGGGGCTTCCCTGTGCGGCCTGATACCGGGGGCCTTCCGGAGGCGGCACCGCGCCGCCATCGCTGCCGCTGTTCGGCTCGGCCTGGGGGGCAGCCTGTGCGGCCTCGCCGTAGGTATCTGCCGTGTTGGCGGTGTTCATGCCGGAGGAGCCGACGTTAGGGTAGCCGGTCTCGCCGGTCTGGCTATGTTCAGAGGAATAATCGTATTCCCACTTGTTCTCGTTATCCATACTGGTTACTTCCTTTCTCAAAGGGAATGGTTCGGAGGGGGCGCTTCTGCCGCACCTCCTTGGAACTGTTTCTATTGTATCCGGTAATTGTGAAAAGGAATCGCTGACCGGGTGAAGAATATGTGAAATAAGGTCGCAGCGGGAAGCCTTGACAGCGGCGCGGGGGCTTGGTATTTTAAGGGTGCAGCGCAGCAGCCGGCAGCGTTGCGAAACCTCTCCGTCATCTTCGCTTTGCTCGATGCCACCTCTCCTAGTAGGAGAGGCCTTGGCATACCATCGCGTTTTCGTGGGTCGGCGCTTCGCTCCTGTTTGCCCTGCGGCAGGTATTGGTTTTGGAGCGTCAGCGATTATTGCGAAAAAACGAATCTTCTGCCAAGGGCTCCCCTACTAGGGGAGCTGTCGCGGCAGCGCCCGCGACTGAGAGGTTTAGCCCAGCAGGGCAAGCTCGCGAAAGGAGCAAATTATGAAATTGGAAAAGACCCCGGGCGGTTATGCCCTGTATAAAGAGAAAACCATCATTGGCACCTGCCAGGCCCGGCCCACGGAGCAGGGCGCGGACATCACTGCCCTGACCATTGTGCCGGAATGGCGGCGCAAGGGCTACGGTTCCTACCTGTTAAAAGAGGTATTGCGCAGCCTGGGCGGCTATGACAAAGAGAGCGCCACGGTGTTCACGGCTCCTCTGCCTGCCGATGCGGGGGAGCTGGCCTTCTGGGCAAAGTTCGGTTTTGCGGCAGAGGGCAGCGGGCTGTGCCGCCGCCGCACCCCCGACCTGACGGCCGTGAAGCTTGTGCAGGACTTCCTCGCCGCGCGGCTGGCTGACCCCAGGCTCTGCATCGATGCCACCTGTGGCAACGGGGGCGACACGGCCTTTCTCTGCCGCCTTGTGGGCGAAGGGGGCCGGGTGCTGGGCTTTGACATCCAGCCCGAAGCCATTGTCTCCACCCGGCAGAACCTTGCACGGAAGGGCCTTGCGGCAGAGCTTCACTGCGACAGCTACGCCAACCTCTTACAATATGTACAGCCCGGCACCGTCGATGCCGTGATGTTCAACTTCGGCTGGCTGCCCGGTGCCGACCACGGGGTGTTCTCCCACGCCCAAAGCAGCATCCCGGCGCTGGAAGCTGCCCTCGAGGCCCTGCGGCCCGGCGGGGTGCTCAGCGCCATCCTGTACAGCGGCAAGGTCATCGGTTCCGACGAAAAGACCGAGATCCTCCAATGGATGCGCTCCCGGCCCCTGAAACAGTGCACCGCCCTTGTCTGCGGTTTCGCCAATTGGGCCGATACCGCCCCCTTGCCCTGCTTCCTCCTGAAAAAATAACAAAAACTCTTGCATCTAGGTGGAATTGCTGGTAAAATATAAGTTGTGTGTAATTTTGGAGGGCAGGTTCTGCTCTGTACAACCTCTCAGTCTCGCATTCGCTCGACAGCTCCCCTAGTAGGGGAGCCCTTGGCATTGCGTAAAGCTTTCCCGTTTTGCCAAGGCCTCTCCTACTAGGAGAGGTGGCATTGCGTAGCAATGACGGAGAGGTTGTACAAAGACGAAGCCTGCCCAAGAGCAAGAAACTATGGGAGCTTCCGATGTAAGTGCATCTTTGTTTTGACAAATATCCCCCATCAATTTAGGAGAAATCAATATATGACAAATCGTGAAGAGATCGAGCGCCGCCGGACGTTTGCGATCATCAGCCACCCCGATGCCGGCAAAACGACCCTGACCGAAAAGCTGCTGCTGTACGGTGGAGCCATCAATCAGGCCGGCTCCGTCAAGGGCAAGCAGAGCGCCAAGCACGCTGTGTCCGACTGGATGGATATCGAGAAGCAGCGCGGTATTTCTGTCACTTCCTCTGTCCTGCAGTTCAACTATGCAGGCAAGTGCGTGAACATTCTGGATACCCCGGGCCATCAGGACTTCTCGGAGGATACCTACCGTACCCTGATGGCAGCGGACTCCGCTGTCATGGTCATCGATGCTGCAAAGGGCGTTGAGGCCCAGACCATCAAGCTGTTCAAGGTCTGCACCCTGCGTCACATCCCCATCTTCACCTTCATCAACAAGATGGACCGCGAAGCCCGCGACCCCTTTGAGCTGATGGAAAACATCGAGGAGATCCTGGGCATCAAGACCTACCCCATGAACTGGCCCATCGGCTGCGGCAAGGAGTTCAAGGGCGTGTTCGACCGCAACACCCGCAAGGTGCTGGCTTTCTCCAGCGACGGCCGCGCCAACGGCGTGAAGAAGGTCAACGAGACCGAGGCCGAACTGGGCGATGCCGCACTGGACGAGCTGCTGACCCCCTACCTGCACCAGCAGCTGGTGGACGAGATCGAGCTGCTGGACGGCGCTGCCGAGGAATTTGACCTCGACAAGGTGCTGCGCGGTGAGCTGAGCCCTGTGTTCTTTGGCTCTGCTCTGACCAACTTCGGCGTGGAGCCCTTCCTGGAAAACTTCCTGCGGCTCACCCCCACCCCGCTGGCCCGTGTGGACAGCCTGACCGGCGAGCCGGTGGACCCCTGCCGTGACGAGTTCTCGGCCTTCATCTTCAAAATCCAGGCCAACATGAACAAGGCCCACCGTGACCGCATCGCCTTTATGCGCATCTGCTCCGGCAAGTTCGAGCGCGGCATGGAGGCTTACCACGTGCAGGAGGGCAAGAACATCAAGCTTGCCACCGGCACCCAGCTGATGGCGCAGGACCGCGCCATCGTGGATGAGGCCTACGCGGGCGATATCATCGGCCTGTTTGACCCGGGCATCTTCTCCATCGGCGACACCCTGTGCACCGGCAAAAAGAAGGTCGAGTTTGCGGGCATCCCTACCTTCTCACCGGAGCATTTTGCCCGCATCGAGCAGAAGGACACCATGAAGCGCAAGCAGTTCGTGAAGGGTATGGAGCAGATCGCCCAGGAGGGTGCCATCCAGATCTTCCGCGAAGTCGGCGGCGGCATGGAGGAGGTCGTGGTCGGCGTGGTCGGTGTGCTGCAGCTGGAAGTGCTGGAGTACCGCCTGAATACCGAGTACAACGTGGAGATCCGGATGCAGCAGCTGCCCTTTGAGCAGCTGCGCTGGGTGAAGAACGACCCCGACACCTACAACCTGCGGGATCTGGACCTGACCAGCGACACCAAGGCTGTGGAGGACATGAAGGGCAACCGCCTGCTGCTGTTCACCTCCGACTGGGCCGTGCGCTGGGCCGAGACCCACAACGAAACGCTGGAACTGAGCGAGTTCGGCAACATATAACTTGTCGGGGCAATGCCCCTCCATCTCGCCTGCGCGAGACCGTTCGGTCGCTTAAAAGCCCCACTGGGGCTTTCATTGCTCCACTTCGTTACGCAAACGCGAATCTGTTTCAAGAAAGCCGCTGTGTGGGGCAACCCCCTGCGCTGCGGCTTTTTTTGAATAAGCCAAAAAATACATCAAAGGATGCCAGCATTGGAATGAAGGGTTCCCATTGCGGGGAACACTGCTGGCAGGAGGGTAAGTATATGAAGAATTTCCAAATCGGTAAGAGCGGCATCGAGGTGCCGTTCCTCGGCATGGGCACCTGGGCCATCGGCGGCGGTGCCTGGTGGGGCGACAACGACGACAGTCTGTCGGTCAAGGCCATCCAGACCGCCGTGGAACAGGGCATCCGGTGGATCGACACCGCGCCCATCTACGGCCTGTACCACAGCGAGACCGTGGTGGGCGAGGCCCTGAAGCACATCGACCGGGACAAGGTGGTGCTCTCCACCAAATGCGGCCTGGAGTGGCGGCACGAAACACCGGTGCTCCACAAGGTCGTGGACGGCACCGCCGTCTACCGGGACCTCTCGGCGCAGAGCATCATTGAGGACGTGGAGGACAGCCTGCGCCGCCTGGGCACCGACCACCTGGATGTGCTGTACACCCACTGGCAGAGCCCGGACCTCGGCCTCTATCCGCTGGAGGAGACCGTGGAGGCCATGATGAAGCTGAAGGAGCAGGGCAAGATCCGCGCCATTGGTGCGTCCAACGTGACGGCGGATCTCATCCGGGGCTACTGCCGGTACGGGCAGCTGGATGTCATTCAGGAGAAGTACAGCCTGCTGACCCGCCGCATCGAAAAGCAGCTCCTGCCCACCTGCAGGGAGCTGGGCGTTTCGGTGCAGGCATACTCCCCGCTGGAGCAGGGTCTGCTCACCGGAAAGGTCACTATGGAGACCACCTTCCCCGAGGGCAGCACCCGGAACAGCAACCCCAGCTTCCAGCCCGCCCGCCGGAAGCAGGCGCTGGACCTGCTGGCCAAGTGGGACGACCTGACCGGGAAATACGACTGCACCATGGCCCAGCTGGTCATTGCCCTGACGGCCCGGATGATCCCCGGCCTGCATGTGCTGTGCGGTGCCCGCACCCCGGAGCAGGTGCTGGACAATGCCGGTGCACTGAATATCAAACTGGATGGCGCGGATGCCGTCCGCATGAAGTGGGACGTGGATGCCATTTCCTGAGCCGGTGCTTCAGAACAAAAGCAGATAACCAAAAAGGGACGATGCCGCAAAAGCATCGTCCCTTTTTGGTTATTTGTGCTCCTTCAGCTGGCAGAGGAAGTCATCGGCTTCGATGGCCTCCGGGGTGAAGGAATTGTTCTTCCACCAGCTGACCAGCGCGGTGGCAATGGTCAGGCCGGTGGAGACCAGCTGCTCCAGCTCTGCCGATTCAATGGGCAGGACACGGTGGCCGGTGGCGCTGAGCACCTGATTGGTCAGCGCCAGTGCCAGCGCCGCCGTGCGGGCCAGCGTGGCGGGAGAGATCTTGCATTTCTTCATGGGGAACTCCTTTCTTTTATAGGATGGTACGGTCGAGCCCCGCCCGGTGGAGCAGGGCGGGATAATCCTTTTCGGTGCAGCTCAGGTCTACGGGGCCAGAGATGCCGGGCACCCTGCCCCTGCTGGTGTACTGCCACATTCCGTGCCTGCGGGCCGGGCGTTTGCCCCGGTAGTCCGCCAGCCAGAGGTCGAAGGGGGCCAGCGTGTCCATGTGCAGGGCGGTATCTGCAAAATGGGTGTAGGTGTATACCATGGCGTACAGGCCCCAGTGCTCCAGCTGCTGTGCCGCCCCGGCAACAAGGGCGGAGAGCGCGTTCGGTGTCAGAGCACGCAGGCGGGCATCCTCCACGTCGATGGCAGCGGGCAGCTGAAGCCGCTTTCCCCTGAGGGCATCGTGCAGGAGGGCCAGCTCGGCATCCCGCTGTGGGGCGGTAACGGCACAGCTGTAATAGTAGACCCCCACCGGGATGCCCAGCCGGGTGCAGGCAGAGTAGTTTGTTTCAAACATGGGGTCGATGTAGGGCTTGCCGTTCCTGCTGCCCAGTGCGCGCAGCATCACGCCGTGGACCCTGCCGCTGGCTTTTACGGTATCCCAGTCTATGCGGCCCTGCCAGCGGGAGACATCCAGCACCGTGAACATCAGGTGGCCTCCAGCAGGGTCCTGAGGGCGGCGGGAGTGACGGTGTCCACCACCAGACTGCCATCGCTGCGGATGGACAGCACCCGCAGGAGGGCACCTGCCTGCGGGGCCACCGGGGCAGGCAGCGCGCCCACGTCCTGCGCGTCCAGCACCACCGCGCCGCCTTTGCCGTTGACACTGAGCAGGGTGCCGTCCTCGGGCGCAAAGGATTCGGCACGCAGGGCGGCGCTCTCGGCGCGGGAAGCTGAGGTCGCGGCACGGCTGCCATTCAGTGCTGCCCGCTCGGCAGCGTCGGCAGCGGCCTGCGCCTGCCGGGCGGCACTGGCCTCACTGGCGGCGCTGTTCTGGGCCGCCTGCACCGCAGCATCGGCCTGCCCCGATACCTGGGCGATGAACTGTTCGTACACCGAGGGACTGGGCTCCTCCTCGGTGCCGTCGGTGGGCAGAATGCCGTAGACATCGTATCGGCCCGGGCGGGTGTAAGCGGTATAGCCGCTGCCGTCGGTGGCGGCCAGCATCCATTGCCCGGCGGGCCAGCCGGTGAAGCTGCGGCCCACGGGCGCGCTGTGCGCTGCATCCAGCACAAGGGGTGCGGCAAGGGTGCCGTCGCTGTGGCGGATGTGCAGGGTGACGCTGCACCCGGCCCATTCCGCAGGCAGCTGGAACACCAGCCGGTCCACGCCCTCGGCGTTCTGTGCGCCCAGGTGCAGCCGGGCGGGCTGGGCTGTGAATTCGGTGCCGCCCAGCGTGCGGGGAGTGATCTTGATCTGCATAAAAACCTTCCTTTCTTCGTTTTGACCCCATTGTACCGGTTTGCGGCAGGGCGCGGAAGTGTGGTCTTTTTTATGGCGTTTTTTACCTTTCGGCATTTTGCTGGAAGCCGGTTTTTGACAGAAACTGCGGAGAAACTCCCCGGTATTTCCGGCAGGAAAACAGCGGGGAATTTGTGCCGCAAAATGTCGGATTACGCATGATTGATGCGCCGGAATGTGCAAAAGAGCCCGGCGATTTCTCTCCGGGAAACAGACTTGAAATGTTAAAAAATTATGAACGAATACGACCAATTTTTTGGGAAAATTTCAGAAGGAAACGCCCGAAATCATTCTGAATCAGGGAAAACAATGTACAGATTGCACAAAAAACTATGTGAAACAATTATCAAGCAGAAGCGCACAGATTTGACAAATGGGCCGTCGTCTGCTAAAATAGTGCCCGCTCAACGGATCATACGCACGTTGGAGCGTCTAAATTTTATTTCTCAGGAAGTAAAACGCCGTATAAAAAGACGGCCCTTTGCAGGGAAAAATGCCCTGCGCTTTGCGGGCAAAGGAAGAGCCCGCCGCATTCCAAAATGATGAAAAGAGAGGAGTTGTCTCGTATCGCTTCCGTCAAATTTCAAAAAGCATTGTCTGACCGCGCTCGTGCGGTCACACCCCGTGTGCTGGCGTTCTGCGTCATGGCAGTGAGCCTTGTGTTCACTTTGGCCGTGACCGCCGCGAATCTGCGGCTGACCTACGTCACCGACTCCGATGGTGCGCGTCAGCTGGTGGTCAGCAGTGAGACTGACCCTGCCCGCGTCATGAGCCTTTCCGGCATTGAGGCCGAAGAGGGCGACCACGTTTACTACACCGCGTTCAGCGGCAATCTTGCCACCCTGAACATTGAGCGGGCCTTCACCGTGAACATCCAGGCCGACGGCCAGGAGTACCCGGTGAAGATGGCCTTTGGCACCGTTGCCGAAGCGCTGGAGCGCGCCGGCATCACCCTGGAGGCAGATGACTACACCGAGCCTGCGCTGGATCAGCTGGTCACTGTGGGCAGTGAGATCACGGTGCACCGGGTGGACTACCAGGACAAGGTGGAGACCCAGACCATCCCCTACGACACCCAGTATGTCTACACCAGCCTGTACTTCCGCAACACCGGCCGGGCCACCACCCTGCAGCATGGGGCGGAGGGCCAGCAGACCGTGACCACCCGCGAAAAGTATGTGGACGGTGAGCTGGAAAACAGTATGGTGGTGGATGTGACCACCACGGTGGAGCCCACCGACCATGTCATCAAGACCTATGGTGCCGGTGCGCCCGTTTCTCCCCTGACCGGGCCGGACGGCACCACCAACGCCCCCGCCTCGTACAGCCAGGTCCTCACCGGCAAGGCCACGGGCTATTATTCCCGCACGGGCAAGGGCTCGTCGGGCCTGGGCCTGGGCTACGGCACCGTTGCCGTTGACCCCAGCGTCATCCCCTATGGCACGCTGCTGTACATCACTTCCACGGACGGCAGCTTTGTTTACGGTTATGCCGTTGCCAACGACACCGGTATCGCGGTGCAGAAGGGCCAGATCCTGGTGGATCTGTTCTATGAGACCTACGCAGAGTCGGTCATCAATGGAGCCATTCAGGTCAACGTTTACGTTGTAGGCTGAACCGCATAGCACACGGAAAAATTTGAAAAAGCACCCGCTTCAGTTTCCTGGATTTGCAGGAAAAATGAGGCGGGTCTTTCTTTTTGCCCTATATTCTGTAAAGTTTGCCGAGAATTCTTGTGTAAAATTGGATAAGTTGACCACAATGAAAAAATATTGACGAAAAGATTATGGTAGATTTTGACGGAAAGCCCTTGAAAAATCGGACAAAATTCTTTAATATAAGAGAGTACAAAGGTATAGGCTCACTGCGGCCTGTACGGGGAGGAGCTGTTTATGAGACCGACGGAAGAAAAGATTCAGAAAGATCCCTCGGATCTGCCGATTTATCTGTTCAAGCAGGGCAACAACTGCGAAGCATACCGTTACTTTGGTGCACACCTTGAGACCCGCGCCGGAGAGTCCGGTGTGGTGTTCCGTGTTTGGGCACCCCATGCAGCCGCCATCAGTGTGGTGGGCGATTTCAACAGCTGGAAGCCGGGCAGCCACCCGATGCGCAAAGTGGATGGGGATTCTGTCTGGGAGCTGTTCATCCCCGGCGTAAAGGAATACGATGTCTACAAGTACTGTGTGACCACCCGGGGCGGCGACCTGATCTACAAGGCCGACCCCTATGCGTTCCACGCGGAGACCCGGCCCTCCAACGGCAGCAAGGTCTACGATATCACCGGCTTTGCCTGGCACGATGATGCCTGGCAGACTGCTCAGAAAAAGGCGGACGTGATCAACGGCCCGATGAACATCTACGAGATGCACGCGGGCAGCTGGAAGCTCAAGGACGAGAAGGTTCCCTATAACTATTCCGAGCTGGCCGACGAGCTGATCCCCTACATCCGGGAGATGGGCTACACCCATGTGGAGCTTCTGCCCGTGATGGAGTATCCCTTCGATGGCAGCTGGGGCTACCAGGTCACGGGCTATTTTGCTCCCACCAGCCGCTACGGCACCCCCAAGGACTTCATGGCCTTTGTGGACAAGATGCATGAGGCCGGCATCGGTGTCATCATGGACTGGGTGCCCGCCCACTTCCCGAAGGATGGCTTCGGCCTGTACAACTTTGACGGAGAAGCCTGCTACGAGGACCCCAACCCCAAGCGCGGCGAGCATAAAGAATGGGGCACCATGGTGTTCGACTTCGGCCGCAGCGAGGTGCAGAGCTTCCTGATCTCCAGCGCCCTGTACTGGCTGGAGCAGTACCACATCGATGGTCTGCGCGTGGATGCCGTGGCCTCCATGCTGTATCTGGATTACAACCGCAAGCAGGGCGAATGGGAGCCCAATAAGAATGGCGGCAAGGAGAACCTGGAAGCAGTTGCTTTCCTGCGCAAGCTGAACGATACGGTTCTGGGCCGCCACCCCCACAAGTGCATGATCGCGGAGGAGTCCACCGCATGGCCCATGGTCACCAAACCGGCCAGCGACGGCGGCCTGGGCTTCAACTTCAAGTGGAACATGGGCTGGATGAACGACATGCTCAGCTACATGAAGACCGACCCGCTCTTCCGCGCGGGCAACCACAACAAGGTCACCTTCAGCTTCTTCTATGCCTTCAGCGAAAACTTTGTGCTGCCCATCAGCCACGATGAAGTGGTGCACGGCAAGGGCAGCCTGATCAACAAGATGCCGGGCGAGTACGAGGCAAAGTTTGCCAACCTGCGCACCTTCTTCGGCTACATGATGGCCCACCCCGGCAAGAAGCTGCTGTTCATGGGGCAGGAGTTTGGCCAGTTCACGGAGTGGAACGAGGAAAAGCAGCTGGATTGGATGCTGCTGGACTACGACAAGCACACCGAGCTGCAGAACTACGTCAAGACCCTGAACGCCTTCTATAAAGAGCACCCCGCCTTCTGGCAGATCGATTACAGCTGGGAGGGCTTCCAGTGGATCGTGCCCGATGACTCCAAGCAGAGCGTGGTCGCCTTCCTGCGCAAGGACGCAAACGGCAAGCAGATCCTGGTGGTCTGCAACTTCAACCCCGTCCTGCGCGAGGGCTATACCCTGGGCGCACCCGTGGCAGGTACATACAAGGAAGTGCTGAACAGCGATGACGAGGCCTTCGGCGGTTCCGGCGCGGTCCACAACAAGTCCGTGCGCACCCACAAGAAGCCCCTGCATGGCTTTGAGCAGAGCATTACCATCACCCTGCCGCCCATGAGCACCCTGTATTTTGAGGTGCCCACCAAGCGCACCCGCAAGGCAGCAGATCCGGCCAAGACGGCCCAGACCGTGAAAAAGACCGCTGCCAAAAAGACAGCCGCCAAGACCACGAAGACCGCCAAGGCTGAGCCTGCCGTGAAGGGGGAAAAGCCCAAAAAGACCTCCACCCGCAAGGCAAAGGCAGAAGCGGAACCTGCACCCGAAAAGGCCCCGGCTAAGCGCGGCCGGAAGCCCAAGGCAGAAGCCGCTGCCGCACCCGAAGCAGCACCCGCCAAGCGGGGCCGCAAACCCAAAGCCGAGCCCGCTGAAGCTGCCCCCGCGGCAGCCGAAAAGCCTGCCCGCAAGCCCCGCGCCAAAAAGGCCGCCAAGACCGAGGAGTGACCGGGGCGCATCCGCACAACACAGTCAAACCATTTCCAAATCCAATAAATCCGGAAATGTGTAAAAGGGGAGAATAAAGCTATGGCAAAAGAAATTGTGGCAATGATCCTTGCCGGCGGACGTGGCTCGCGCTTGTACGCGCTGACACAGAAAACGGCAAAACCTGCAGTGGGGTTCGGCGGCAAATACCGCATCGTGGACTTCCCGCTGTCCAACTGCGTCAACTCCAACATTGATACTGTGGGCATCGCAACCCAGTATCAGCCCCAGAAGCTGAACGAGTACATCGGCAACGGCCAGCCCTGGGATCTGGACCGCCTGTACGGCGGCGTGCACACCCTGCCCCCCTACGAGCAGGCAAAGGGCACCGACTGGTACAAGGGCACTGCAAACGCCATCTACCAGAACATCAGCTTCATCGACAGCTATGATCCCGAGTACGTCATCATCCTGTCCGGTGACCAGATCTGCAAGCAGGACTATGCCGACTTCCTGCGCTTCCACAAGGAAAAGGGCGCGGAGTTCTCCGTGGCTGTCATGGAGGTCGATTGGAAGGAAGCTTCCCGCTTTGGCCTGATGGTGGCAGACGAGAACGATAAGATCACCGAGTTCCAGGAGAAGCCCCCGGTTCCCAAGTCCAACCTGGCTTCCATGGGCATCTACATCTTCAACTGGGATGTGCTGAAGAAGTACCTGGAAGAGGACGAGGCTGATCCCAACTCCAAGAACGACTTTGGCATGAACATCATCCCCGCTCTGCTGCGGGATGGCCGCAAGATGTATGCTTACCACTTCAACGGCTACTGGCGTGACGTGGGCACCATCGACAGCCTGTGGGAAGCCAACATGGAAGTGCTGGACCCCGAGAACTCCGGCATTGATATCTTCGACAAGAAGTGGAAGATCTACAGCCGCAACCCCGTGCTGCCCGCCCAGAAGATCGGCCC
>OJNU01000624.1_pt1 | contig 24384 bp, 21 predicted proteins | sample 1597941 | NCBI WGS metagenome assembly OJNU01 (sample SAMN01915228, study PRJEB22387) | human gut metagenome | isolation source: stool | host: Homo sapiens | place: USA | reverse complement strand
TGCTGGCCTACCTCCAGAAGAAGGACATCGAGCGTTACCGTGCTCTGATCGCAACTCTGGGTCTGCGTAAGTAATAGAAAACAGAGGGCAGGTACCGCAAATGGTGCCTGCCCTTTGCTCTTTTATGTTGGATTTTCCCTTGTATCCCAGGCACTGGAACAAATAGGCCGCTGCTGCGTGTTGCAGCAGTAAATCGAACGCCTGTGTGAAGCGGCACGGACGCTGGATTTATTGCTATGATGCGCGGCGGGCAGCCTTTTGGAATATCAAACGGACATAAGGAGGCAAACCAAATGGCAATCGAATTTGGTTCCCGCAAAGAAAACTTTGACAACTTCAAAGTTTACGAGACTACGCTGGCAGGCCGCCCCTTCAAGGTGGAGATGGGCAAGATGTGCGGCTTGTCCAACGCAAGCGCCCTCATCCGCTACGGCGAGACCTGCGTGATGTGCAACGTGGTCATGAGCCCCAAGCCCCGCGAGGGCGTCGATTTCTTCCCCCTGAACGTGGAGTACGAGGAAAAGCTCTACGCCGCAGGCCGCATCCCCGGCAGCTTCATGCGCCGTGAGGGCCGCCCCGGCGAGCGCGCTATCCTGACTAGCCGCGTTGTGGACCGTCCCATGCGCCCGCTGTTCCCGAAGGAGATGCGCAACGACGTCTGCATCACCATGACCGTCATGAGCCTTGACCCCGACTGCAGCCCTGAGATCGCCGGCATGATCGGCGCTTCTCTGGTCACCGCTGTGTCCGAGATCCCCTGGAACGGCCCCATCGGCGGCGTGCAGGTGGGTCTGGTGGACGGCGAGATCGTCCTGAACCCCACCCAGGAGCAGCGCAAGAAGAGCGACCTGGCCCTGACCGTCGCCGCTACCATGGACAAGATCGTCATGATCGAGGCCGGTGCCAATGAGGTCGATGAGGACACCATGCTGAACGCCATCAAGGCCGCTCACGTGGAGATTAAGAAGATCATCACCTTCATCAACAGCATCGTGGCCGAGCGCGGCAAGCCGAAGATCGATTTCCAGGTCGTGGGCCTCGATATGGACGTGTTCCACGCCATCAAGGAGAAGTATCTCGACGACTTCAAGGCCGCTATGGATACCGACGACAAGAATGTGCGTGATGCCGCCCTGCTGCCCATCATGGACAAGATCGCTGAGGAGTACCCCGACCTGACCGAGGCCGACCTCGACCTCGTCAGCTACAAGATGCAGAAGTACGTCGTCCGCCGCTGGCTGCTGGACGAGGGCAAGCGCGTGGATGGCCGCGGCATCAACGAGATCCGCCCGCTGGCTGCAGAAGTCGGCATCCTGCCCCGTGTGCATGGCTCCGGTATGTTCACCCGCGGCCAGACCCAGGTGCTCACCACCTGCACCCTCGGCGGCACCAAGGACAACCAGCTCATGGATGACCTGACCGACGAGCAGACCAAGCGCTACATCCATCACTACAATTTCCCGCCGTACTCCGTCGGCGAGGCCCGCGCACCCCGCAGCCCCGGCCGCCGCGAGATCGGCCACGGCGCACTGGCTGAGCGCGCTCTCGTGCCTGTGCTGCCCTCTCTGGAAGAGTTCCCCTACACCATCCGCTGCGTGTCTGAGGTCCTGAGCTCCAACGGCTCCACCTCTCAGGCTTCCATCTGCGGCTCCACGCTGGCTCTGATGGACGCAGGCGTCCCCATCAAGGCTCCTGTCGCCGGTATCTCCTGCGGCCTCATCACTGAGGGCGACCGCTGGATGACCATGCTGGACATTCAGGGCGTCGAGGACTTCCACGGCGATATGGACTTCAAGGTGGGCGGCACCCGCAAGGGCATCACCGCCATCCAGATGGATATTAAGATCGACGGCCTGACCTACGACATCATCGCCGAGGCCTTCGAGAAGTGCCGCAAGGGCCGTCTGTACATCCTCGATGAGATCATCAAGCCCGTCATCGCAGAGCCCCGCCACGAGCTGAGCCGCTGGGCCCCCAAGATGTTCAGCATGATGATCCCCACCGATAAGATCAAGGACGTCATCGGCAAGGGCGGAAAGGTCATTCAGGACATCTGCGCCACCTGCAACTGCAAGATCGACGTGCAGGAGGACGGCCACGTCTTCGTCTCCGCTGTGGACCAGGAGGACGCAAAGCGCGCCATCTTCACCATCAGGACCATCGTGGAAGACCCCGAGATCGGTGCTATCTACAAGGGCAAGGTCACCCGTCTGATGAACTTCGGTGCCTTCGTCGAGATCGCTCCGGGCAAGGAGGGCCTCGTCCACATCTCCAAGCTGGACACCAAGCGTGTCGAGCGCGTGGAAGATGTTGTTGCTGTGGGTGATGCCATCGTCGTCAAGGTGACGGACATCGACCAGCAGGGCCGCATCAACCTGAGCCGCCGCGACGCCATTCTGGCTCTCGAAGCCAAGAAGGCACAGCAGGAGCAGGGCTGATAGATAGCTTCTGAATATGCCCCCGTGCGTACAGCGCGGGGGCATATTTTGTCTCATGTGCAAAGGATCTTCAATTCCCTACTGAAAAAGTTTGTTTTAGGGGGTTGACAAATCCCGTCGAGGCGAGTACAATAAACGCAATATCACTAAAATGGCTGTGAAGAGAAGAGTAAGCTTTCGCATGAGCCTTACCAGAGAGCCCGGCAGGTGGAAAAGGGCAGGAAACAGGGAGCCGAAAATGGTCTCGGAGCTGCGCGGACGAAGAGCAAGAGCACTAGTCCGCGACGGGTGCGCCCGTTAAAGCGTCCGGCTGTAAGCAGAAAAATCCTGCCGCAGTTTTGAGGCAGTGTCCGCGAGGATGCTGTGAACCAAGGTGGTACCACGGAAGTTTCAGGCCTCCGTCCTTGTGCAGCGCATGGCTGGCAGGGACGGAGGCTTTTTTGATGCTTCCGTTCAAGGCGGGCGCGGACTGTGCCGCGCCGCCGCTGTACATTATATCCAATAATAGAGAGGGAAAAACTATGATTACTCGTCGTGATTTTCTGAAAGTTACCGGTGTCGCAGCAGCTGCTGCTGCCCTGACTGCCTGCGGCGGCTCTTCTTCCACCGCAAGCTCTGCTGCTTCCAGCACTGCCGCTTCTTCTGAGGCTGCTTCCGCTGTGGCAAAGCTGGACAAGGTGAAGGTCGCTGTCCCCAACGACACCACCAACGAGGCCCGCGCTCTGACCCTGCTGGAGAAGAACGGCTTCTTCAAACTGAAGGCTGACGCCGGCCTGACCGCCACCAAGAATGACATCGAGGAGAACCCCCTGAATGTCACCGTCGATGAGGTCGAGGCTGCTCAGGTCCCCAACGTCCTGCAGGATGAGGACTACGCTGTCATCAACTCCAACTACGCCATCTCCGCTGGTCTGGACCCCATGACCGACGCTCTGGCAATGGAGGACGGCTCTTCTGCTTACGTCAATGTTCTGGTCTGCAAGGAGGGCAACGAGAACGAGCCCAAGATCAAGGCCCTCGTCGCCGCTCTGCAGAGCCAGCAGGTCAAGGACTTCATGGATGAGAACTACAAGGGCGCTGTCGTCTCCGTCGTCGAGACCCCGACCGATGGCTATGACGCTTCCATCGACTACGATGCACTGAACGGCGAGACCGTCAGCTGCGCTGCTACTCCCGCTCCCCACTGCGAGGTTCTGGAGGTCTGCAAGGACATTCTGGCCGCTAAGGGCATCACTCTGGACATTCAGGAGTACGACGACTATGTGATCCCCAACACCATCGTCGAGGACGGCCAGTGCGACACCAACTACTTCCAGCATCAGCCGTATCTGGACAACTTCAATGAGGAGAAGGGTACCCATCTGGTGACTGTCGCCGGCATCCATGTCGAGCCCATGGGCATCTACGGCGGCAAGCAGGACAGCCTGGCACCCATCGTGGGCTGAGCTTTACCAACTAAGGAGTAAATCGTGATCGAGATCAAACACCTTTCCAAGACCTTCCAGATGAAGGACGGCGCGGTGAATGCGCTGAAGAACATCGACCTGACCATCCCCGATGGCTCCATCTACGGCATCATCGGTATGTCGGGCGCGGGCAAATCCACGCTGGTGCGCTGCATCAATCTGCTGGAGCGCCCCACCGAGGGCAGTGTCGTCATCGACGGCACCGCGATGGAGACCCTGTCCCCCGCAGCCCTGCGTGAGCGCCGCCGCGACATCACCATGATCTTCCAGCAGTTCAATCTGCTGATGCAGCGCAGCTGCCTGAAGAACATCTGCTTCCCGATGGAGCTTGCGGGCGTGAAGAAGGCCGATGCCGAAAAGCGCGCCAGGGAGCTGCTGGAAATGGTGGGCCTGCCCGATAAGGCAAATGCCTACCCGGCCCAGCTCTCCGGCGGCCAGAAACAGCGCATCGCCATTGCCCGTGCGCTGGCCACCAACCCCAAAGTCCTGCTCTGCGATGAGGCCACCAGTGCGCTGGACCCCAACACGACCCACGCCATCCTGACCCTCATCAAGGACATCAACAAGAAGCTGGGCATCACCGTGGTGGTCATCACCCACCAGATGAGCGTCGTGGAAGAGATCTGCGACTCCGTCGCCATTCTGGACGGCGGCGTGGTCGTGGAGCAGGGGGAGGTGCGCGAGATCTTCGCGAATCCCAAGACGGCTGCGGCCAGGCGCCTCGTCGCCCCCAACGGCGGCAGCGCAGCCCGCGACCTCTCGAGCTTTGCGCCCGACGATCATGTGGTCCGTGTTACTTTCAATGGTTCGTCCGCCGCAAAGCCGCTGGTGGCGAGCCTCGCTGCGGAGAAGGGCATCCTCGTGTCTGTGCTCAGCGCCGACACCCGCGATCTGAGCGGCCAGTGCTACGGCTCCATGCTGCTCAAACTTCCCCGCGATACCGAACAGGCAAAGCAGGCTGCGGCCTATATGCGCAGCCAGAATGGTGTGACCGTTGAGGAGGTGACCGGAGAATGAGCTTTGCAGATTATGGCTTCGCCATTTGGGAGACGTTCTACGTGACCGTCCTCTCCACGGCATTTTCTCTGGTTCTGGGCCTGCCGCTGGGCGTTCTGCTGGTGGCTGGCGATAAGGACGGCGTCCTGCCCCTGCCGGGCTGGCTGATGCACATCCTGAACATCGTCATCAACATTCTGCGCAGCGTGCCGTTCCTGATTTTGATGATCTGCGTCTTCCCGCTGACCCGTGCCATTGTGGGCACCACCGTCGGCACCAAGGCCACCATCGTTCCGCTGGTGGTCGCGGCCTTCCCCTTCGTGGCCCGTCTGGTGGAGACCAGTCTGCGTGAGCTGGACGAGGGCGTCGTGGAAGCTGCCCAGAGCATGGGCGCGACTCCCTTCCAGATCATCACCAAGGTCATGATCCCCGAGTGTCTGCCCGGCCTCATTTCCAGCATGACCACTGCCCTGACGACCATCCTCGGTTACTCGGCCATGTCCGGCGTCATCGGCGGCGGCGGTCTGGGCAAGATCGCTCTGTCCTACGGCTACTACCGCTACCAGACCAACATCATGATCGTCTGCGTCGTGCTGCTGGTGCTCATGGTGCAGGTGTTCCAGACCGTCGGCACCTTCTGGGCGACCAGGAGTGATAAGCGGCTGAGAAAGTAAGTTTCTGCTTCCTGCAGGGAATAAAATTTAACGAATCGATTCCCCGCAGGAGGCTCATGCTCCTGCGGGGAATTGTGCTATACAGACAAACCTAGTAAAGGAGTATGTTGCAATGAACCGTGATACCATCTGCGTGCAGGGCGGCTACACCCCCGGCAACGGCGAACCCCGCCAGATCCCCATCATCCAGTCCACTACGTTCAAGTACGCTACCAGCGAGGACATGGGCAAGCTGTTCGACCTCGAGGCCGACGGCTACTTCTACTCCCGCCTGCAGAACCCCACCTGCGATATGGTGGCGAAAAAGATCTGTGAGCTGGAAGGCGGCACCGCCGCCATGCTGACGTCCAGCGGTCAGGCGGCCAACTTCTTTGCACTGTTCAATATCTGCGAGGCAGGCGACCACATCGTGGCGTCCAGCACCATCTACGGCGGCACCTTCAACCTCATCTCCGTCACCATGAAGAAGATGGGCATTACCGCCACCTTTGTGGATCCGCTGTGCAGCGAGGAAGAACTGGATGCCGCCTTCCGGCCCAACACCAAGGTCGTGTTTGGTGAAACCATCGCCAACCCTGCCCTCACCGTGCTGGACATCGAAAAGTTCGCCAAGGCCGCACACGCCCACGGCGTACCGCTCATCGTGGACAACACTTTCCCCACGCCGGTCAACTGCCGCCCCTTCGAGTGGGGCGCCGACATCGTGACCCACTCCACCACCAAGTACATGGACGGCCATGGCGCTGTGCTGGGCGGTGCTATCGTGGACGGCGGCAAGTTCGACTGGATGGCCCACGCCGACAAGTTCCCCGGCCTGTGTACCCCTGATGAGAGCTATCATGGCATCACCTACGCGGAGCGCTTCGGCAAAGAGGGTGCTTTCATCACCAAGGCCACCGCACAGCTCATGCGCGACTTCGGCTCGATGCAGTCCCCCATGAACGCCTATATGCTGAACCTCGGCCTTGAGAGCCTCCACGTCCGGATGCAGCGCCACTGCGCCAACGGCATGGCCGTCGCAAAGTTCCTTGAGGCTCACCCCAAGGTGGCTTACGTCAACTACTGCGGCCTCGAGTCCAGCCCCTACCATGCACTGGCCGAGAAGTATCTGCCGAACGGCAGCTGCGGCGTCGTTTCCTTTGGTCTGGCCGGCGGCCGCGAAGCCGCCAGCACCTTTATGAAGGAGTTGAAGCTTGCCGCCATTGAGACGCACGTTGCCGATGCCCGCACCTGCTGCCTGAATCCGGCTTCCAGCACCCATCGCCAGATGAACGACGAGCAGCTGGCCGCTGCCGGTGTGCCTGCTGAGCTGGTGCGGATGAGCTGCGGCCTCGAGAGCAGCGAAGACCTCATCGCCGATATTGCACAGGCGCTGGATAAGATTTAAGAAACACGGTCAGCGCCATCTGCCGGTTTCGGCCCCTTCCCGTGAAAAAAGCGTCTCCGGATGCAGATAAAAACTTCCCGCTAAAACCGTCAAAAGGAGCAACGATGCTATGCCGCTGATCATCCCCAAGACTCTTCCCGCCTACGATGCCCTCTACGAGGAAAACGTCTTCGTCATGCACCGGGAACGGGCGCTCTCCCAGCACATCCGTCCGCTGGAGATCCTCATCCTGAACCTCATGCCGACCAAGATCGCCACCGAGACCCAGATCGCCCGCCTGCTGGCCAATACGCCCATTCAGGTCCACATGACCCTGCTGCAGACGGCCAGCCATGCGGCGACCCATGTCTCTGCGGCCCACCTCGAGGCGTTTTATAAGACCTTCGACGAGGTGAAGAACAACCGCTACGACGGCATGATCATCACCGGTGCGCCTGTGGAGAAAATAGACTTTGAACAGGTGGACTACTGGCAGGAGCTGTGCGAGATCATGGACTTCAGTGAGACGAACGTCTACTCCACCCTTCATGTCTGCTGGGGCGCACAGGCGGGACTTTATTACCACTATGGCATCCGCAAGCAGCTTCTCGACCAGAAGATGTTCGGCGTCTTCGAGCATAAAGTCACCCGTCCCTCGAACCCGCTGGTGCGCGGCTTTGATGAGGTGTTCTACGCCCCCCACAGCCGCCACACCGGCATCAGCCGGGAGGATGTGCTGAACTGCAAGGCCCTGCGCATCCTCGCCGAGAGCGACGAGGCCGGCCCCTTCCTGATGAGTACCGAGAATGGACGGCAGATCTTCGTCACCGGCCACCCGGAGTACGACAAGTACACACTGGACGCCGAGTACAAGCGGGATGTCGGCAAGGGCCTGCCCATCGCGGTGCCAAAGAACTATTACCCCAACGACGACCCCGAGCAGCCGCCTCTCTTCCGCTGGCGTGCTCACGCACACCTGCTGTATGAGAACTGGTTGAACTACTACGTCTACCAGAATACGCCCTACGACCTGGGTGCTATCAGCAAGGTGGAGCACGAGGAAGAATAAAATCAGCCCTCTCCGTCTGGTGAGGAGGGGGCATTTTTGCAAGGAGAATACTTATGGGAATCGAAGCAAAATGGAAGAGCCGGGGCATCCGGGTGGGCAAACTGCCCTGCGGGCCGCTGGACAAGATAAGCGATGTGCCGGGCGTGACGGTGGGCCACTGCACACTGGCGGACGGCGAGGTCCAGACCGGCGTGACCGCGCTGCTGCCCCATCAGGGCGATATTTTCCACGATAAAGTGATGGCGGCCAGCCATGTCATCAACGGCTTCGGCAAGACCACCGGCCTTGTCCAGATCGACGAGCTGGGAACGCTGGAAACGCCCATCCTCTTCACCAATACCCTCAGCGTAGGTACTGTGGAGACAGCGCTGGTGAAGTATATGCTGGATAAGAACCCCGACATCTGCGAAACTACCGGCAGCGTCAACCCGGTGGTCTGCGAGTGCAACGACAGCGGCCTCAACGACATCCGGGGCCTCCACGTCACAGAAGAAAACGTGAGGGCCGCGCTGGCCGACTGCCGCGCTGATTTCGCCGAGGGCGCTGTGGGCGCGGGCCGGGGAATGCGCTGCCACGGCCTGAAGGGCGGCATCGGCTCGGCCTCCCGTGTGGTGGAGCTGGACGGAAAACAGTACACCATCGGTGCGCTGGTGCTCTCCAACCACGCCGTCTTCGATGACCTCGTAGTGGCAGGCACTCCCATCCAGAGCCTGCTGGACGCCCACATCCCGCCCCACGAGGACAAGGGCTCCATCATCACGGTGCTGGCGACGGACATCCCCCTCAGTGAGCGCCAGCTGCGGCGGCTCTGCCACCGGGCGCTGGTGGGCCTGTCCCGCACCGGCTCTTTCTGCGGCAACGGCTCCGGTGAGATCGTCATTGCCTTCACCACCGCCAACCGGGTGCCGCACTACTCCGAAAAGGCCATCCTGCCGATGGGGATGCTCCACGACGACGCCATCAATCCGCTGTTCCGGGCGGTGGCCGAGTGCGTGGAGGAAAGTGTGCTGAGCAGTCTGCTCCATGCCGAGACGGTCACAGGCTATCATGGCCGGACGGTCAGATGTCTGAGTGATCTGCTCGACGAGAAATAAAAAAATGGGAAGCGCTTTTGTGCTTCCCATTTTTCATAGTATTATCTGCGGGGCTTCCGCGTCGGCTTTTTCTTCCGCACGCTGTAGCCGAAGGTCCCCAGCTTTTTGCCAAGAGCCAGATATTCGCCGTGGCTGTAGACGATGAGTTTAGCCTTGTCGAGGCAGAGCTTACCGTTCTCGTCCAACAGGCTCTCGTCCACGTCGCAGGCCACTACTTCGGCGAGGAAGAGGTCGTGGCTGCCCAGCGGGATGACCTGCGTGACCTTGCACTCGAGGTTGACGGGGCTTTCTTCGAGAATGGGGCAGTCCGTCAGCACCGAGCCGGGGGCAGAATGGAGTTTGCAGGCCGCGAATTTATCGAAGTCCCGGCCGCTCCTGACGCCGCACCAGTCCACCGACTTCACCAGTGCCTCGGTGGGCAGGTTGATGGCAAACTGGCCGCTCTCCCTGATGAGGTGGTGGCTGTATCGCTCGGGGCGGACGCTGATGGATACCATGCTGGGCTGGGTGCAGATGGTGCCGGTCCAGCCGATGGTGATGAGGTTGGGCTTGTCCAGCCCGCCGCAGGAGACCAGCACCGGCGGCTCCGGGTTCAGGAGGGTGCTGCCTTTCCAGCTCTGTTTGCTCATCCGTGATACTTCCTTTCGTAGGGAGCCCATGTGCGCTCGCTGATGATGTAACGGGGGCGGGCCTTGGTCTCCATATAGATTTTGCCGACGTATTCGCCGATGACGCCCAGACACACCAGCTGGACGCCGCCCATGAAGCAGACGATGCAGATGGTGGAGGCCCAGCCTGCCACGGCGCTGCCCAGAACAGCCTGCACGATGGCCCAGATGACGCCGATGAAGCTGATGAGGCTGACCACGATGCCTGCGCCGGTGATGAGGCGGATGGGCTTGTTCGACAGGCTGGTGATGCCGTCGAAGGCGAGGGCCAGCATCTTGCTGAGGGGATAGTGGCTCTCGCCGGCCAGACGCTCGTGGCGCTCGTAGTAGACGGTGTCGCTGGGGTAGCCCACCAGCGGCACCATGCCCCGCAGGAAGATGTTCACCTCGCGGTAGTCGGCGAAGCTTTCCAGCACCCGGGTGCTGATGAGCCGGTAGTCGGCGTGGTTGAATACGATGTCTGCGCCCAGCGCGTTCATCACATGGTAGAAGCCCTCGGCGGTGAACCGCTTGAAGAAGGTGTCGGTGTCCCGGCGGCTGCGCACGCCGTAGACTACCTCGGCGCCGTCCAGATACTTTTTGACCATCTCGTCCATGGCGTTGATGTCGTCCTGACCGTCGCAGTCGATGGAGATGGTGATGTCGCAGCTGCCGCTGTGGAGCGCCTCCATCAGCCCGGCCAGCACGGCGTTCTGGTGGCCGCGGTTCCGGCTCTGGGAGATGCCGATGAAGTGCTCATCCTCAGAGGCGAACTTCTGGATGAGGGACCAGGTGGCGTCGCGGGAGCCGTCGTTGACGAAAAGCACCCGGCTCTTCTCGCTGATAAGGCCCGCTGCGGCGAGGTCGTTTATCTTTTTCAGGAACAGGGGGGCCGTGATGGGCAGCACCTGTTCTTCGTTGTAGCAGGGAATGACGATCCATAAAATCGGTTTGGACATGATGAAGTTCTCCTTCTATATAAGGCTCTCCCAAAGGGAGAGGCTGTTACAGCACCATGTGCCGCAGCGCGTCCGGTTCCAGCAGCTTGAAGCTGCTCTTATAGGTCTCGAGCAGGCCGTCCCGCTGCATCAGGCTCAGCTCCCGGGAGAGGGCGCTGCGGTCGCAGTTGAGGTAGTCGGCCAGCTGGATGCGGGAGTAGGGAATGGTGAAGGTGAGGCTGTGGTGAACCTCGGCCTCGCTGAGCAGGTAGGCGCACACCTTGGCCCGCAGGCTCTTGAGCAGCAGCAGGTCTACCCGGCGGGAGAGCAGGAAGTATTTGTCGCTGATGGTGCGCACAAGGTTCTGCAGCACCCGCTGGCGGGCCGGGTCGGCCCCGGGCAGCAGAAGCTTCTCGTAAGGCACCAGCAGCACCTCGCAGGGGGCCGAGGCCATCACCGTTACCGGGCTGGAAAGGCTCGAGCCGCCCAGCACGTCGCCGAACACACCGCCCGGCCCCATCTGGCTGATGGGCAGACGCGCCCCGCTGGCGGCGGGATGGTAGGCCTCGATGGCGCCGGAGAGCACCACGCCCACCCGGCGGTTCGACTGTCCGGCCAGTACGAGGGTCTCGCCCCGGCTGTAGGTGCGCAATACGGCCCCCACTTCGCCCAGCAGGACCCGGAGCGCTTCGGCTTCCAGCCCGGCGAACAGAGAGGTGGATTGTAACAGCGGAAGATAATTTTCCATACCCATTCCGTGAGGTTTTCCCCGGGCCCTCACCGCCCTTCTGCGATTCCGTTGCATGTGCAACGGTATTTTTTCTCTTATTATAGTAAACTTGAGGGCGTAAAGCAAATGGTTTTGCAAATTTTTTGCGGGAAAATTTCTCCCAATGAAAGTGAGGAACGAAATCCTATGAAAAAACTGACATCTCTGCTGCTGTCGCTGGTGCTGATGGTCAGCGTGCTGGCCTGCGGCGCATCGGCCAAGACGAGCACAAAAGTGCGCATCGCCGGCCTGAAAGGCCCCACCACCATGGGCCTCGTCAACCTGCTGAGCATGGAGAAGGACGGCACGGCTTCCCTCGACTATGACCTGCAGCTCTACGGCGCTGCCGATGAGATCGTGCCGAAGCTCATCAAGGGCGAACTCGACATGGCCGCTATCCCGGCCAACCTCGCCGCGACCCTCTACCAGAAAACGAACGGCGGCATCCAGGTCATGGCCGTCAACACGCTGGGCGTCCTCTACGTCGTGGAGAAGGGCAATACCGTACACAGTTTCGCCGACCTCAAGGGCCGCACCATCCTTTCCACCGGCAAAGGCACGACGCCCGAGTACGTCCTGCGCTATCTGCTCAAGAAGAACGGCCTCGACCCCGACAAGGACGTGAAGATCGAATACTACAGCGAGGCTTCCGAGGTCACGGCCCAGATGGCCGCTGCCAGGAAGGATGCCATCGCCGTCCTGCCTCAGCCCTACGTCACCGCTGCCCAGATGAAGGACAGCGACCTCCGCGTCGTTCTCGACCTGACCAGGGAATGGAACAGGGTCTGTGACACCCAGCTCATCACCGGCGTCACCGTGGTGCGCACCGAGTACGCAAAGCAGAACCCCGATGTCATCGCAGCTTTCCTGACCGACTACCAGAAGAGCGTCAAGGCTGCCAACGAGGACATCGACGGCACCGCCGCCCTCTGTGAGGAAGTCGGCGTGGTGGCCAAGGCTGCTATCGCCAAGAAGGCCCTGCCCAAGTGCAACATCGTTTACCGCAACGGTCAGGAGATGAAGAAAGACATCTCTGCTTACCTGCAGGTGCTCTACGATGCCTCTCCCGCCGCCGTGGGCGGCAAGCTGCCGGACGATAACTTCTACTACACCGAGCCGTCCGTCCTGCGCAAGGTCATGGCGGCGATCCGCAATTCCGCAAAGTAAGCTTTGAAACAAAGAAGGGGCTGCTGCACATCGTTTTAGCCGAAAGTGCAGCAGCCCCTTTCTTAGATCAGAAGGCCCGCGCCGATGCCGATGAGAGCCGGCAGCAGCCAGCCAAAGCCGAGGCTGCTCAGGGGCAGAGCGTTCATCAAGGCGGAGAGGGGGCCGAAGGGCAGGGCAGCAGGGATGCTCTGGATGGCCGTGAAGAGGATGCTCAGCCGCCAGACCGATGTCCGCTGGAACCGTCCGGGCAGGAACTCCACCACGATGAGGACGATGGCGATGGGGTAGATGGCGTTCAGCACCGGAACGGAAAGGCTCAGGATGTCCGCAAGGCCGATGTTCGCCAGCAGCATACTCACCAGCGCGAAGAAGGCTGCAATGGTGGGGTAGGGCAGCTGGGGCAGAAGCTCGTGGAAGTATTCGCCTACGCTGGCGATGAGGCCGACGCAGGTGTTGAAGCAGGCGATGACGAAGATAACGGCCAGAAGTACCTGTCCCACCCGGCCAAACAGGCCGTCGGCCAGTGCCGTCAGGACGGAGGCGCCGGTGTCGCTGCCGGGGAACGCGGCCCCCGAGATGCCGCCGATGTGGGTCAGCATGGCGTAGACCACCAGCAGCATCCCGCCCGCGATGAGCCCGGCCCGGATGGTGCCGCGCCGGACGGCAGCTTCTTCCGTGATGCCCACCGCCTGAATGTTCAGCGCGATGACCGCGCCGAAATTGAGCGCTGCCAGCGCGTCCATGGTCTGATAGCCGTCCAGCACGCCCTGTGCGGCGGGGAGGGCGGCGTAAGCCTCGGCAGGCGTGCCGTAGCCGGGCGAGGCCGGGCGGAGGATGCAGCCCGCAAACAGCACCACGATGAGCACCAGCAGGGCAGGGCAGAGGATGCGGCCCAGCCGCTGGGTCAGCTTTTCGGGCTTGAGGGCCACGAAGTACGCCGCAGCAAAGAACACGAGGGAGTAGATGAACTGTCCCGGTGTGCTCCGCCCCACCAGCGGCGTCAGCATCTCAAACGAGGTGCTGGCCGTGCGGGGGATAGCGAGGCAGGGACCGATGGACAGATAGACCAGCACAGCGAACACCTGTGCGAAGCGGGGATGGACCCGCCCGGCCAGCGCAGGCAGACCGCCCGCCCGGGCCACCGCTGCCACGCCCGCGATGGGCAGGCCGATGGCGCTGACGGCAAAGCCCACAAAAGCGGACCAGAGCGCCGTCCCGGCCTGTGCGCCGAGGAAGGGCGGGAAGATGAGGTTGCCTGCTCCGAAGAACATCGAGAACAGGGTGAACCCCACCAGAAGGAGCTTTTTGCCCCGGAGGGCCTGAGCGGAATCGTGCATGGTCATCTCTCCCATCTGTGCGCGGAGGCACGTAGAATCAGGATTACTTTATTCCAGTGTAGTGTTTTATGACCTTCATGTCAAGAGAAGAAAAGATGAAGGATTGTATTCTCATACATGATGTGATATTCTGAAAGCGAGAAAACGAACAGGAGCAAAGAAATACATGGATAAAACAAAAAAACGCCGCATTCAAATCTTAGCGGCGTCGGTGTTCTGGCTGGGCGTCTGGCAGGCGGCAGCTGCGGCCATCGGGCAGGAAGTCTTTCTTGTCTCGCCGGTGCAGGCCATCGGTACGCTGGTGGAGCTGCTGCCGCAGGCCGAGTTCTGGCAGCGCATCGGTTTCAGCGCCGGGCGCATCCTGTTGGGCTTCGGGCTGGGCGTTCTGTCCAGCGCGGTGCTGGCGGTAGCCGCCGAAAAGTGGGAGTGGGTGGACGCCCTTCTCGCCCCCGTGATGCAGCTGGTCAAGGCTACTCCGGTGGCGAGCTTCATCATTCTGGCGCTGGTGTGGGTCAGCGGCTCGTCGCTGTCCGTCCTTATCAGCTTTTTGATGGTGCTGCCCGTCCTCTACAGCGCAGTGCGCACCGGCATCGGGAGTGCTGACCGCCAGCTTCTCGAAATGGCGCAGGTGTTCCGTCTGCCTCTGGGGCGGCGTCTGCGGGCGGTCTGGCTCCCGGCGGTGCTGCCCGCGTTCCGGCAGGGATGCAGCGTGGCGCTGGGCATCTGCTGGAAGAGCGGCGTAGCAGCAGAGGTCATCGGCCTGCCGGACGGCAGCATCGGCGATGCGCTTTACCGGGCAAAAATTACCCTTTCCACCGGAGAGCTGTTTGCCTGGACCTTCGTCATCATCCTGCTGAGCGCCGTATTCGAAAAGCTGTTCCTCGCTCTGCTGGATAAAGCGGTAGCGGCAGTTCTGGGTGAAGAGGGGGCTGAAAAATGAGTGAAACCAACAACAAACTGGAAATAAAGAAGCTGTCTAAACGATTCGGAGAGAAAATCCTCTTCGAAAACCTCTCTCTTACTGTGGACGGCCCGGCGGTGCTCTGGGCGCCAAGCGGCTGGGGCAAGACGACCCTGCTCCGCATCCTGATGGGGCTGGAAGCGCCCACCTCCGGCAGCGTGGAGGGCGTGGGCCGGGTCGGCGCGGTCTTTCAGGAAGACAGGCTCTGCCCCCAGCTGACCGCCGAAGAGAATGTGGCGCTGGTACTGACCACAGAACAGTACAAGGTCAAAATACAATACAAAGAGAAGATACGAGATGATCTTATACAATTAGGACTGGATGACGAGGCCCTTGCCCTGCCTGCCCGGAAGCTCTCCGGCGGACAGAAACGCCGCACCGCCTTGCTGCGCGCTCTCTGGGCCGAGAGCGACACCCTTCTGTTAGATGAGCCCTTCACCGGCATGGACCCCGCCGCCATGAAAAAAGCCGCAGCCATGCTCAAGGCACGCTGCGGCACAAAGCCCACCCTGCTGGCGACCCATGATCAAGAAGCCATCCGGGAGCTGGGGTGGAAAGTGATCGAACTGGGCTGAAACGAAAGGAGCCTGACCATGGAGAAAAAGACGAGCTGCCTGCTCTGCGTTCTTACCGCGCTGCTTCTCGCTGTGCTCTATCTCTGGGCCGCCCTCCGCCCGGGCGTCTGGCTGCGGGATGCCTTTTTGTACCGGCAGGCCGACGGCAGCTTTTCGGGCAAGGATGCGTATGCCGCCTACACCATGCAGGTTGCTCAGACGGAAAACGGTGCGGAGGTGGATTTCACGATGGACGGAGAGACGCGGCACTATCGGCTCGAATCGAAAGCCGAGGGCATGAGCGACCCGGGCGTAAAAATCGAGCAGGACGGAGTGGTCATTTTTACCGGGACCGCGCTGGGCGACCCCGGCGACGCCATCCTGTGGAGGGAAGACGATGGGGGCCTTGCCGACGAGGTGAACGTCATCGTCAACGGCGAATACCGGAGATCTGACCTCTGGCCCAGCTGTAACTGGCTCTATAATGTAACCGTCGGCGGGCGGCTGGAGACCCGGGGCAGCGTGGCGTTCCTGCTGCCGATAGGGGCGCTGGTGGTGCTCCTTGTGCTGGATGTCCGGTTCCCGCTGCTGTTCTGGAACCTCCGCCACGGGCTGGAAGTGTACGGCGGTGAGCCAACCGAATGGTATTACGCGATGCAGAGGGTGAGCCGCATTACCAGCATCATCGGTGTTTTTGTGCTGGCGGCGATGAGCTTTGCTGTTCACTGAGGCTCACAGCAGCTCGGCAAGGATGCTGTTCTGTACGATGAGCCCGGCGGGCGTGAGGGCGAGGGTGTGGCCGTCAAAGTTGGCATAGCCGCTTTTCACGCAGTTTTGCACAAAGGCCAGCTGTGCGGTGGAAAACTCCCTGCCATAGCGTTTTTTGTATTCGTCGAGGCTCAGACCTTTGCGCAGACGCAGCTGCAAGATGAGATAATCCTCCGCACCGCAGCCGCCGTCCATGACGGGCGCGGCCTCGTCCCGCAGAAAGGCTTCGGTGTCGGCGGGGTAGTAGAACCGCTTGCCGCCCATGCAGGAGTGGGCCGCAGGGCCGATGCCCAGATAGTCGCCGCAGTCCCAGTAGATGAGGTTATGCTTTCCCTCATAGCCCGGGCGGGCGAAGTTGGAGATCTCATATTGCCGGTAGCCATGATGTTCCAGCTGCTCGACGGCGTAGAGGTAAAAATCTGCCGCCTCGTCGGAGGTGGGAAGACCCTCGGGGGGCGTCCGGCCAAAGGCGGAGTCGGGCTCGATCTTCAAGAGGTAGGCGGAAATGTGGGCCGCACCGCCATCCTCGATAAGCTCCAGCGTCTCGTCGAACTCGGCCTGCGTATAATGGGGCAGGGCCAGCATGATGTCGCCGCTGATGTTCTCGAACCCGGCACGGCGTGCGGCGGCAAAAGCAGCCCGTGCCTGCTTTGCCGTGTGGGGGCGGCCCAGCGTCTTGAGCTGGCTGTCCCGGGCCGACTGGACGCCGAAGGAAATGCGGTTGACGCCCGCCTCCCGGAATGCCCGGAGAGAGTCTTCGGTCACGGTCTCAGGGTTGGCTTCCAGCGTGATCTCGGCCCCGGGCAGGGGCTGCGCGGCGGCGATGAGCTGGGCGGCGTCTGCCGGGTCCAGCAGACTGGGCGTTCCACCGCCGAAATAAAGGGTGTCCGGCCGCAGGGGCGCGTCCGGCGCAAACCGGGAGAGTTCCCGCAAAAGGGCGTCCACATAGGCCCGGGGGACGCCGCGCTGGCCGGGGGCGGAGTAAAAATCACAGTACCGGCATTTGGAAAAACAGTAAGGAATATGCAGATAAAGTCCGAGAGACATCAAATATCACAGCCTTTTTCATGAATCGTTCATTTCTATGCAGTATACTATATTTCGTAGACCGGGGCAAGGCCGAGGCCGATGCCCTGATTTTGAATGGAGGATTCCTTATGGATTACAACAACTATGACCGCGGCTATGCGGAGCCTTCGATGAGCGCATCGGACTATATGACCCGCACCTACCGCTGGATGGCCGGCGGCCTGCTCGTCACCTTCGCAATGGCCTATATCACGGCGACTACGCCGCTCATTTATCTGGTCGATTCGCTTTACTTCCTGCTTACCATCGGTGAGCTGGCGCTGGTGTTCATGCTCAGCGCCCGGGTGCAGAAGATGTCCATCGACGGTGCAAGAGCCGCGTTCTTCGGATATGCCATCCTGAACGGCATGGTCCTGAGCTACTACTTCCTGATGTTCTCGGTAGGCACGCTGGTCATGGCTTTCCTCGCCACGGCGGTCTACTTCGGCCTCATGGCTGTGTACGGCACCACCACCCATAAAGACCTCACGGGCTGGGGCCCCCGCCTCATGATGGCTCTGGTGGCCATGATCGTCACCAGCCTCGTGGGCGCGCTCTTCGGCTTTGGCTTCGGCACCTCGGTGCTCTACTGCGGCATCGGCCTGGTGGTGTTCATGCTGCTCACCGCCTACGATACCCAGAAGCTCCGCCAGATCTACGCCTACTATGCAGGCGACGCTGAGCTGGCCGAGAAGGCTTCCATCTATGGCGCACTGACCCTGTATCTGGACTTCATCAACATCTTCCTGTATGTCGTCCGTCTGCTGGGCATGAACAGCCGCAGCCGCAACAATTAAATCAAATTTTCCGGAGCCGCCGTGCAGAGCGTTTGCACGGCGGCTCTTTTTGTCAGAATGCCTGCTTTGAATCATGATAACTGTGCGATTTGCCAAAAATCGAGGAAAAGGTTGACAGAATGCGGGGGGGGGGTAAAATTTGTGTGGTGATGCGGCAGACGATGTTTGCGGCAGCAGCACACAGAGCTTATTTTTATTGAGGAGGGGTTTCGAATGAAACTGTTCAAAAAGGTTCTCGCCGCAGCCCTCGCGGGCGTGCTGGCACTGTCCGTCCTGACGGGCTGTAACAACAGCAATAGTGTGGCTACCGTGAAAATGCTCGATGCGCTGAATGACTGGGCGAAGGTCTATGGTGTGGATACTACCTTCGAAAAGGGCAATAAAGAATTGCAGGAACAGGTAAACGCACTGGTGAAGACCGTGGATGAGGTCGGCAAGGGCATCGATTTTGGAGATGCCAAGGACTTCGATGATGTGTACAACGCCATTATGAAAGATAAAGCTGCAAGGCTGAAGCTGGGGGCTTGGGCAGCGAAGTTTACTCAAGCAAATGTTGGTGATGGTTCGCCGCTGTATGAGTGTGGCTTTGCCGATATTAGCGCAACGCTGTCTGCAAGTAGCAATAAGAACATTTACTATGCAGGTCAGCTGATGACTTCCATAGGCCCCATCAATGCTCCTGACACGGAGTGGGATAATGGTGAGCCTAATTGGACTGTGGGTGACAAATCTTATGTTGCCGTTGCGACCGGCGAGGTTGGCGGTAAGAAGTACATGATCGCGCTCTTCCAGACCACTGCTGTAACGAATCCGAAGTATCAGCCGGGTGACAATGGCATGGGCGAAGGTGCTAGTAAGGATTGAGCCTCAGCCGCAGCAATGCCCGCCCACTGAATCATGAACCCGTTAGGCCCCGGTCATCCGGGGCCTTTTTGTGTCCTTTCTAATAAAGGATGAATAAACCCCGCTCTGCCGCTCCAAACTACCACCAAAGAAACGATTCCGTACACAAAATGGATTGGAGTAACGAACGATGGAGCAATTCAGAAAGTTTTTGCGGGACAAAGCCTTTGCGCTGGTGCTTACCGCCTGCCTGCTGGCGGCGGCAGCGGCCGGTGTGTGGGCTGTGCGCACGGTGCGCAATGAGCTGAAGCAAGATCTGGACGCGGTGCGAAGCCCGTCCAGCACCGCCCCCGGCATCGACGAGGTCATCAACACATCGCCCGGCGTCGCCGGAGAGGAGGAAGCCGAATGGCAGCAGCAGAACGCACCCGCAGCAAACAGCGTGGCCAATGTGCCAAAAGCCGACAGCTCGTCCGGTGGGGCTGCGTCCTCTTCTGGTGCGCAGTCTGGGTCTGGTTCGGTGCGCGAACCCTCCGCGCTGCAAACCGAGTCCTTGCCTGCCAGCAGTTCGGATGCGCCTGCCTCCACGCAGCCTGTCTCGGGGCGCGTCTTAAACAGCTACAGCGGCGATGAGCTGGTCTACAGCAAGACGCTGGGTGACTGGCGTACCCACAACGGTGTGGACTACGCCGCCAGCAGGGGCGCGGAAGTGACCGCCCCGGCGGCAGGCAAGGTGGTGGAGACCGGCACGGACGACAAGTGGGGGCCTGTGGTCGCCATCGAAGATGCTTCCGGCAGGATCTGGCGGGTCTGCGGCACGACGGACGCCAAGGTGAAGAAGGGCGACACCGTCTCGGTCGGGCAGGCCATCGGCAAGGTGGGCAGCGTGAGCTGTGAGTGTGCCGAGGAGAGCCACATCCACTTGGAAGTCATGGAGGGCGAAAAGTATCTCGACCCCATCAAGGCCATGAAATAAGCAAAATTTTCCGGGCAGGTGCAGCAGAACGCTGTACCTGCTTTTTTCACATTGCTTTTGGCGGTCGATTCTGGTATGATAAACTAGAATAAGTGTGAAGACAGAAGAAAAAGCGGAGGAAACGAAACATGAAGGTCTTAGTGGTAGGCGGCGGTGCTGCCGGCCTGATGGCGGCGGGCGCGGCCCTGCGGCAGGGGCATGAGGTGACGGTGCTGGAACATATGGAAAAGCCGGCTCAAAAAATTCTCGTTACCGGAAAGGGCCGCTGTAATGTGACCAACGACTGCACCGCAGAGGAATTTCTGCACCATGTGCGGACGAACCCCCGCTTTCTGTTCTCGTCGCTGGGGGCTTTCCCGCCGGCCAAGACGATGGAACTGTTTGAGTCTCTCGGTGTGGAGCTGAAAGTGGAGCGCGGACGCCGGGTGTTCCCGGTGTCAGATAAGGCCGAAGAGATTCGGCAGGCTCTTCTGCGGTACGCAGACGGAGCGGACATCGTCCACGACGGGGCAAAAAAGCTGCTGCTGGAGCCGCTGGCCCAGCCGGAAGAAGCGCCTGCCGCACCGGAAAATCCGCGCCACCCGAAAAAGAAAAAGCCCGGCCCGGCCTATCGCTGCGTGGGTGTGCGGGGAACTTCGGGCCGGGAGTACAAGGCGGACGCCGTGCTGGTGGCAACGGGTGGCCTGAGCTACCCCACCACCGGCTCCACCGGCGACGGCTACAAGCTGGCCCAGCAGGCCGGCCACACCCTCGTGGAGCCTGTCCCCAGCCTCGTCAGCCTCGTGAGCCATGACGCCGACTGCAAGAAGATGATGGGCCTCGCCCTCAAGAACGTGACCCTCACCCTCCACGAGGACGGCAAACCTATCTTCGAGGAGCAGGGCGAGATGCTGTTCACCCACTTCGGCATCAGCGGGCCGCTGACTCTCAGCGCGTCGAGCCATCTGGGCGACGTGAAAAAGCACAAGTACGAAGCTTTTATTGATTTGAAGCCTGCCCTCAGCGAGGAACAGCTTTATGACCGCATCACCCGGGACTTTGCCCTTCTGGCGAACCACGCGGCGCAGGGCGCACTGGTGAAGCTGTTGCCGTCCAGTATGCAGCCGGTCATGGTGGCCCGCTGGGGCATCGACCCGGCCATCAGGGCAAACCAGATCACCCGGGAGCAGAAGCGGGAACTGGTACAGCTGATGAAGCACTGGCGGGTGACTATCGACGCCCGGGGCGATTTGGCACACGCAGTCATCACGTCAGGCGGCGTGTCGGTGCGGGAGGTTGACCCCAAGACCATGCAGAGCAAAAAGGCCCTCGGCCTCTACTTTGCAGGCGAGGTGCTGGATGTGGACGCCTATACCGGCGGCTACAATCTGCAAATCGCATTCTGCACGGCACAGAGTTTTGCGAATCATCTGGAATGACCTCTCAGTCTGCTTCGCAGACGGCCCCCTCGTTAGGGCAACAACGACTGCCGCCAGCGGTGGAACGGCGTCAGCCGTGACGGAGAGGTTTAAGCGGCTGGAAATTTCAGATTCATAGAGAAGGAGATATAAAAATGATTTCTGTTGCGATCGACGGGCCTGCGGGCGCAGGCAAATCTACGCTGGCGCGGCGTCTGGCTGCGGACTTCGGCTACATTTATGTGGACACCGGTGCGATGTTCCGTACCATCGGCCTTTATGCCCTCCGCGCGGGCAAAGAACCGAAGGACAACGAGGCAGTCGATGCGCTGCTGCCCAATATCACCCTCGAGTTTGCTTTTATCGAGGGCGAACAGCATATCTATCTGAATGGCGAGGACGTCAGCACGGCCATCCGCACCGAAGAGGTGGGAATGGCGGCTTCTGCCGTGGGTGCAAATCCGGCGGTGCGCGCCTTCCTGCTGGAGATGCAGCGGGACATGGCCAAGACACAGAACATCCTGATGGATGGCCGCGACATCGGCACCGTGGTGCTGCCCAATGCGACTGTGAAGATCTTCCTCACCGCCAGCCCGGAGGCCCGCGCCACCCGCCGCTGGAAGGAGTACCAGCAGAAGGGCATCGATACCCCCTACGAAGATGTGCTGGCCGACGTCAAGCAGCGCGACTATCAGGACACCCACCGCGCCGCAGCCCCCCTCAAGCAGGCAGACGATGCCGTGCTGCTGGACACTTCGGAGCTGAATTTTGAGCAGAGCTTTGAGGCCATGAAGAAAATTATCACGGAGAAGGTCGGATGATACTATATTATATTCTGGTCCCGCTGGCATGGCTGGTGTTCCACATCGGCTTCCGCGTCCGGTGTGAGGGCAGGGAGAACCTGAAAAAAATCGGCACGAAGGGCTGCATCATTGCCCCCAACCATATCTCAGCCATCGACCCGGTGTTCGTCGTCATCACCCGGTTCTGGGGCCAGCGGATGACAGTGTTTGCCAAGAAAGAGCTGTTCGAGATAAACGCATTCCTGTCGTGGTTCTTCCGGTGCGCCGGTGCAGTCTGTGTCCGCGGCACGAAAGAAGAGGTCAGCGTCATCGACGACACCGTGAAAAAGTGTCAGGAGGGCGGCACACTGCTGCTCTTTCCGGAGGGTACGCGGGAGCAGGAGGGAAAGTTCCTTCCCCTCAAGAGCGGCCTCTTCGTCATCGCGGCGGCAGCAAAGGTGGACGTCGTGCCTTGCCGTATCTACTACGACACCCCTGATGGTAAGATGAAGCTGTTCTGCAAGGTGCGTGTCATCTTCGGCGAGCCCATGCCCGCTGCACAGTTTGCAATGGAAGGCCGCCGCGACATAAAGAAACTGCGGGAAAATAAGCAGGCCGTTCTGGATGCGTGGAGTGAATTGTGATGAACCTCTCAGTCTCGCTATCGCTCGACAAGGCCGAGTTGCGGCTCCCAGCATCCGCTGCGCATTGCTTGCGTCTCGCTGGCCGCTGCCCCAACAGCGACTCCCTGTTTCCGCCACTGGCGGCGGTCGTCGCTGTTGCCCCTAATAGGGAAGCCCTCTGGCGAAGAGATGAAGCCTTGCGGAATGCCAAAGCCTCCCCTCGGTAGGGAAGATGGCATCGCGCAGTGATGACGGAGAGATTGAATTTAGGAGAGTACAATGGAAATCAGACTTGCAAAGACTGCGGGTTTCTGCTTCGGCGTGGACCGCGCGGTCAAGTTGACCTACGGTCTGCTGGATGAGGGCCGCAAGGTGGCCACCCTCGGCCCCCTCATCCACAACCCCCAGACCGTGGAAGACCTTGAGCGCCGGGGCGCACTGGTAGCAGACACCCCCGCTGATGTCCCTACGGGCTACGAGGTGGTCATCCGCAGCCACGGTGTCCCCCGCAGCATTTACGACGAGCTGGACGCCCGGGGCTGCACCTATCACGATGCCACCTGCCCCTTCGTGAAGAAGATACAGAAGATCGCTTCCGAGGCCGAAGCCGCCGGTGCAGTGCTCGTGGTGGCCGGTGATGCGTCCCATCCGGAGGTGCAGGGCATCGTCGGACATACCCGGGGAGAGGTATTCGTTTTCAGCGATTTGGCCCAGCTGAAGGCGTGGAAAGGGCCTTCGGACCCCCAAAAGCCCATTTTTGCAGTTGCACAGACCACATTTCAGGTAACAAAATGGCAAGAAAGTTCGGAGTTTCTCAAAAAAGCCTATACAAACGCCCGAATTTTTGATACAATATGTAATGCGACGTGGGCGAGGCAACAGGAAGCGGAAGACCTCAGCCAACAATGCGACATCATTGTTGTCATTGGCGGTCATCATTCTTCCAATACCCAAAAGCTGGTACAGGTCGCCGCAAAGCATACGCGAGCCGTAACGGTCGAGACAGCGAGCGAACTTCGGCCGGAATGGTTTGCAGATGTAAAGACGGCGGGCGTCACAGCCGGGGCTTCAACGCCATCGTCTATTATTGAGGAGGTACTTAACAGTATGAGCGCAGAAATCAATGACAGCATGAGCTTTGAGGAGATGCTGAACGCATCCGAGGAAAAGCGTGTTCATGCAGGCAGTATTGTGAAAGGAATCGTGACCAGCATCTCTGCCAACGAGATCCAGGTGGATATCGGAGCTAAGCAGACCGGCTTTGTCAAGCTGAGCGAGCTGACCGATGATTCCTCCGCCAAGGTCGAGGACCTGGTGAAAGTTGGCGATGAGCTGGACCTCATCGTCGAGAAGGTTATGGATCAGGATGGCGTCATCCAGCTCTCCCGCAAGAAGCTCGCATCTCGCAAGGGCATGGAAGAGATCGCCAAGGCAGCTGAGTCCGGCGAGGTCGTCGAGGGCGACGTCACCGAGTTCAACAAGGGCGGCGTTGTCGTCAACGTCAAGGGCGTCAAAGTGTTCGTCCCCCGTTCTCAGGCCACTATGCGCCGCGACGAGGACTACACTGCTCTGGTCGGCCAGCACGTTCAGCTGGTCGTCACCGAGTGCTCCGGCCGCAAGATCGTCGGCAGCATCAACAAGGTCACCGCTGAGC
>OJNU01000620.1_pt1 | contig 24437 bp, 29 predicted proteins | sample 1597941 | NCBI WGS metagenome assembly OJNU01 (sample SAMN01915228, study PRJEB22387) | human gut metagenome | isolation source: stool | host: Homo sapiens | place: USA | reverse complement strand
GGACGAGCTGTTCGGGCGCGTTGCCGCCGACGGCTTTGCCGCTGTGCAGCTGGCCTATAAAAAGTGTGTGCCGTCCGTCAGGAGCTATGCGGACGTGACCGACGCGCTGGTCGCCGAGACCGTCGCTGCCGAAAAGGCACACAGCATTCAGGTGGCCGTGCTGGGAACCTACGTGGAACTGGCCATCAACGATGAGAGCCGTTTGAAGAATGCGGCGGACTTCAAGAGCCAGCTGGCCGTCTGCAAGGCGCTGGGTGCCGGGTGCATCGGCACCGAGACGACCAGCATGGAAAAGCAGCCTGCCGGTACGACCCGCGAGGAAGCACAAGAGCTGCTCTGCCGCAGTCTGGCGGACATTCTGCCCGCCGCCGAGGCCCTGGGCGTGACCGTCGCCGTAGAGCCTGTGACCTACCACAGCATGAACTCCGCCGCCGCGACGCGGCATATTTTGGACACGATGCGCAGCCCGAACCTGAAGGTCATCTTTGACATGAGCAATCTGGTGGATGCCGGGAACGTCGGCGCGCAGGACCGCATCTGGAACGACGTGGGCGAGCTGCTGAGCGACCAGATCGTGGCCGTCCACTTCAAGGGTCAGAACTTCAAGCCCGACGGCACCCTCTACTCCACCAGCCTCGAGGACTCCTGTGTGGACTACAAGGGCGGCTTCGAGATGCTGCGCACCCTGCCCCAGCCCGTCCTTCCCGTCCTGCGGGAAGAGGCTGTCCCGGCCCGCGCCGCCAGCGATATTGCGTTCATGAAGAGCTTTTTCTGAAGCTTCTGAAATAAAAATAAGAGGCTGCTGGACAACCTCTCAGTCTGCTTCGCAGACCGCTCCCCTACCGAGGGGAGGTGGCACGGCGAAAGCCGTGACGGAGAGGTTGAAGCCAGCGGCCTCTTTTTGTTTAATCCGTATCGTATTCCACGCCGCCCTGCGCGGCATCCCCGCCGGCGGGCGTCCCGGTATCCGAAGGCGCTTCCGATTCCGCCGGGGCATCGGCGGGGACATCGCCTGCGATATAGAGCACGATGGTAGTTCCCACCTCCACCATGCTCCCGGCGTCCTCGCTGGCCGACACGACGCAACCCGCCGCCTCAGAGCCGTCGTTGACCACAGTAAAGCAGGTGGCATTCAGACCCTTGGTGGCCAGCTCCTGCACGGCGCTGTCCTGCGTCTGGCCGATGACGTCGGGCATCTCCATCATCTGGGGGCCTCGGCTGACCACGAGGCTGACGGTGTCCCCCTTCTGGATGACCTCGCCCGCCTCCGGCGACTGCCGGATGATGCGGCCCTTCTCCACCGTGTCGCTATATTCCAGCGTGACGTAGAAGAGATACTCGTCGATATAGCTGTGGTTGTTGCGCACCTCGGCGTCATAGTCGCGGCCCACGAAATTCGGCGTCAGGGTGACGTTTTCGTTCACCGGCTCACTCGCCGCCTCGCTGACGGACTCCGGAGCGATCACTTCCGGCGGCTTCTCGCTCTGACGGCTCAGCAGGCCCCAGAGGATCAGCAGGATGAGGACGCTGAGCAGAATGACGATGCCCGCCAGCAGATTTCGGACGCTCAGCAGCTCGGTCTTCGCGGGCGCTTTCGGCTCCTGCGGCACGGGGGCGGGCGGGTCCAGCGCTTCCATGCTGCGGGACAATTCCTCCGCATACTCCCGCTCCGAGAGGGCGCGGAAAAGCTGCTGCACCGTCTGGATGCGCTCCACCGGCTTGAGCCGGAGTCCCAGATACAGCGTTTCGGAGACGTAAGCCGGCACCGACGGCGTCACCGTGCGGGCCTTGGGGTTGGAGTCGGAGACGAGGCGCTGTGCCGCCGGGACGGGGCTCAGCCCGCAGACCATCCGGTAGAACACCGCCGCGAGGCTGTATTCGTCGGTGTAGCGGCCCTCGAACTCGGCGGTGGAATACTGCTCCGGGGCGGAATAGCCCTCGTACAGCTGCTCGTGGAGGCCGCTGCCCGCCGTGCGCAGCCCCACTGTCGCGTAGCCGGTGAGCCGGGCGCGGCCATTGTCCATGATGCGGATGTTGGCCGGGCAGATGCCCCGGTGTACGAGGCCCACCTGATGCATGGCCTCCACCCCGTTGAACACCGGTTCCAGCATGGCACAAGCCTGCTGGGGCGTCACGGTGCCGTGCTCCTCCAGCCACTTCTGGAGCGGACGGCCGCCGGGGTTCTCCATGACGGCGTAGACCGTGTTGTTCTCTTCGAAGACGTCCAGCACGGCCTCCAGGCCGTTGGCCGGGGTGATGCGCTGGATGAAGCGGTAGAGGTCGGCAAAATCCATCCGGGTGGTCTTGAACAGCACTTCGCTGCCCGGCTTCGGGCGGAGGATGCAGTCCCTCCCCCGCTCTGCCGCCAGCGTCAGGGGCATATACTCCTTGATGGTCACCCGGAAGAGGCCGTTGTTCTCCACGCCCCGGTAGAGGATGCCCTCGCCGTCCACGCTCTGGATGTCGCCCACAGTATACCGGCCTGCCAGCACAGTGCCTGCCGGAAGACTGCCCGACGGGTTGCGCCCTGCAAGTTCTCGGCCGCAATGGGGACACTGCTCCTCCCCCGCTTCCAGCTCCTGCATACAGTATGGACAAATGCGTCGTTGCTCCATGTCGGCCCCTCCCCGTAATGTTTTGTACTGTTTATTATAGCATAGCCGACGGGAAAATGGTACCCTACCGCCATGAACTTCAGAAGCACGGGATTATCCAGTATATCCACTCTTTTCGTTCATGCACAAGACGATGTATTTTTCAGTTTTCACATTATTTCAAATATTCTTCTGCACTTTTGCAGATCTCTGCTTCGATTTTTTCAGCAGTCTCCTTATTTTCTGCACTAATTGAAATATATGTCTTGAGCTTCGGCTCGGTGCCGGAGGGACGCACCACGACGGAGCAGTTGTCTTCCAGCAGGAACTTGAGCACATCGGATTTCGGCAGACCATCCAGACCGGGTGCGTAGTCCAACAGCTTGACGACCTTTTTGCCGCCGAACTCCTTGATGCCGCCCCGGAACGCCTGCATGATGCGCTGCATCTTGGCAAAACCGGCACTGCCGTCGAACTCATAGCTGTGCAGGGTGTTCAGGCAGTAGCCATAGGTCTTGTACAGTTCATCCAGTTTGTCCAGCAGGCTGATACCCTTGGTCGCATAGTAGCTGGACATTTCGCAGATCATATAGGCGCCGTCCACGCCGTCCTTGTCGCGGACGTAGGAGCCGGTCAGGTAGCCATAGCTCTCCTCGAAGCCGAACACATAGCTGTCTGCCCTGCTGTTCCAGCTTGCCGATCTGCTCACCGATGAACTTGAAACCGGTCAGCACATTGATGGTGCGCAGGCCATAGTGAGTTGCGATCTGCTCGCCCATATCCATGGTGACAATGGTCTTGACCATGACGGGGTCTGCCGGCATCTTGCCGTGCTTGACGCGCTGGCTGCAGATATAATCCAGCAGCAGCATACCCGTCTGGTTGCCGGTCAGCAACTCGTACTCCCCTGCCTTGTTCTTGACGGCGATACCCACACGGTCGCAGTCGGGGTCGGTCGCCAGCAGCAGGTCGGCGTTGCACTTCTTGGCATACTCCATCCCCAGCGCCATAGCCTCTTTGATTTCCGGGTTGGGATACGGGCAGGTGGGGAAATTGCCGTCCGGCTGCTCCTGCTCCTTGACCACGGTGATATTGGTATAGCCCATCTCTTTCAGGGTGCGGGTCACAGGCTTCAGACCGGTGCCGTTCAGCGGGCTGTACACGATGGCTGCGTTCTTGTTGACCTCTTCGCCAAACAGAACAGACTGGCTCTTGACCTGCTCAACAAATGCGGTGTAGACCTCGTCCGGGATGTACTGGATGTTGCCGTTTGCCACGCCAGCTTCAAAGCCGCTGGTCCTGACATCTGCAAAGATGTCCAGTTTCTCGATTTCGGTCAGGATCTCTGCAGCAGCCTCGGTGGTGATCTGGCAGCCGTCTGCACCGTAGACCTTATAGCCGTTGTACTTGCTGGGGTTGTGAGAAGCCGTGACCATGACACCTGCGGAGGTGTGCAGATAGCGGGTCGCAAACGACACAGTCGGCACCGGCATCAGGACGGGCCAGATATTGACCTTGACGCCATTGGCCGCGAACACTCCGGCGGCCACTTTTGCAAACACATCGCTCTTGATGCGGCTGTCGTAGCCGATGGCCACAGACGGCTCTGCAAAGTTCTTTTTCAGATAATCGGCCAGGCCCTGAGAGGCCTTTGCCACAGTATAGATGTTCATGCGGTTGGTGCCTGCGCCGATGACGCCGCGCAGACCGCCCGTACCAAAAGCAAGGTCACGGTAAAACGCATCCTCGATTTTGGCATCATCCAGCGTTTTCAGTTCAGCGGCCACGTCGGCGTCTGCGGTGGCCTTGGCCAGCCAGCGCTCATATTCCTTTTTAATATCCATTTTCTCAACCTCTTACATCCAAAAATTGTGCCTGTCCGTGAAGGGTCAGCATCTCGGAATCCGCCGGGACAAAGATGCAGTCTCCTTTATAGAAAGTGATGCTGCCGCCGTCGTAGGAAATGGTCCCGCAGCCATTGACACAGAGCAGCACACGGAACGCAATACCATCTGCCCGGTAGTGTACTTTCTGCCGCCGTTCGGTGTTGACGATCATGCGGTAGACCTCAAAATACTTGCAGCGGGTCAGCAGTTCCGAGGCGACTCCCTGCCGGTATTTCAGCACACGCAGCGGCTGGCGGGGTTCGGCGCTGCTTTTCAGGTTTGCCACATCCAGCGCCTTGTCGATGTGCAGCTCCCGCTTTTTGCCGTCCTTGCCCACACGGTCATAATCGTACAGGCGGTAGGTCAGGTTGGAGTTTTCCTGGATCTCTGCCACCAGCGCACCCGCACCGATGGCATGGACTGTTCCGGCCTGAATGAAGAACAGATCATCCTTGTGGATGGGGACCTTTTGCAGATATTTCATCACCGTGCCGTCTGCGATTGCCCTGCGCATCTCGGCCTTTGTGCAGTTTTGCTTGAGTCCGTAGACCAGCTTCGCCTCGCGTCCGGCATCCCGCACATACCACATCTCGGTCTTGCCCAGCTGTCCGTTTTCATTTTCCTGCGCATACTCGTCTGTAGGATGGACCTGAATGGACAAATCTTTCTTGGCGTCGATGAATTTGATGAGGATGGGCAGAGTATTTTCGCCTTTGTGCCGTTCGCCCAGATACTCCGGATGCGCTCTCAGCACCTCTGCCAGCTCCTGCCCCCGAACTCACCGCTCACCACATAGCTTGGACCGTCCGGATGGGTCGAACACTCCCAGGTCTCTGCCAGCGGGTCCATATCGATGTTCTTTTCAAATTCGTCATTCAAACGGCTGCCGCCCCAGAGATAATCCTTGCCGGACGGTCGGAGCAAAAGAGGCTTGTTCTTGTTTTGCATAGACGCCTCCCACAGCACCTCAGTATTCCAGTTCGAACTTCTGCTTGTCGTTGACATCAATTTCCTTACCAAGCTGGACCTCGATCAGTTTCAGCTCCGTTTCGGCAATGACCGTATGGCGGCAGCCTGCCGACATGGTGATGACATCGCCGGCCTTCACATTCTGCTCCATCCCGTCCACGATGGTCTTGCCCTTACCGGCGATGACCGTCCAGACCTCATCCCGGTGCTGGTGGCTGTGATAGTTCATCCGGTGGCCTGCATTCAGGGTCACTTTGATGGTCATGGATTCCTTATCAATGTCAATGACCTTGAAGCTGCCCCAGGATTCTTCCGCGAACATGACCCGGTGGTCGAGCATGTTGACGAAGGGCTTGATGTAGCTGGACTGCTCCTTATCCGAGACCAGAATGCCCCCCGGGCTGGCCGAAACAACGACATCCTTCAGACCCATGCAGAGGATAGGAACGTCCAGTTCATTGACCACATGAACATTCTCGCACTTCTCGTTGAACAGTGCCTCGCCCACCGCGTGGCTGTCCATCGCCTCGGTCAGGGTGTTCCAGGTGCCAAGGTCTTTCCAGGTGCCTGCAAAGCGCATGACCTCGATCTCCGGCTCATGCTCGACCACCGCGTAGTCAAAGCTGATTTTATTGAGGGTGTCATACTTATTGAACAGGTCCTCATAGTCCACGAAATCGATGAGTTCATGCGCGCGATTCAGCACATAGCCCAGCTTGAAGGCGAACACGCCACCGTTCCAAAGCGCACCCTTTGCAATGTAGTCCTTTGCCACTTCCTGCGTGGGCTTTTCCTTGAACATGGACACCTTGCTGACCTGCTCCTTGCCGATGGGGATGATGTAGCCGTATTTCTCGCTGGGGTAGGTCGGCTCAATGCCCATCAGGACCAGATTTGCACTGCTGACAGCGGCACGGTCTCCCAGTGCTTTCAGTGCCTCAAAGTAGTCGTTCTCCACATAGGGGTCTACCGGGCAGACGACAATGGATTCTTCCTCACCGACGCCCTGCACGTCCTTCAGATAGGCGGCAGCCAGCGCAATAGCCGGGGAGATATCCCGGCGGCAAGGCTCCACACTGATGCCCACTTCCTCGCCCAGCTGATTGCGGATGGCCGAGACCTGAGACTTGGAGGTCGCAATGGTGACCGTTGCATCGGTATCGACCGTCTTGATTTGACGATATACGCGCTGGATCATAGATTCCAGCTCACCGTCTTCTCGGTGGAAGATCTTGATGAACTGTTTGGAGCGAATATCGTTGGAAAGCGGCCACAGACGCTGACCGGAACCACCGGACAATAACACCAGATTCATAATTTTTTCTCCTGTCATCTAGCAAAAAAGGCCGTGGTCCTGCACGGACACACGACCCTTTCAAATCGTTTATTTTAACGCTCTGCACGCATCGGGTTGTTCAGGAAGTCCTCGTAGGACAGGCGCAGACCGTCTTCCAGCTCGGTCTTGTAGGTCCAGCCCAGATTGGTGGCCTTGGACACATCCAGCAGCTTGCGGGGCGTACCGTTGGGCTTGGTGGTATCCCACTTGATCTCGCCGGTGTAGCCCACGACCTTGGCGACCAGCTCAGTCAGCTCTTTGATGGTCAGTTCCTTGCCGGTACCAGCGTTGACCGTCTCGTTGCCGGAGTAGTTGTTCATCAGGAAGACGCACAGGTTTGCAAGGTCATCCACATACAGGAACTCACGCAGCGGAGAACCATCGCCCCAGCAGGTAACACTGGGCAGATTCTGCTCCTTGGCCTCATGGAAACGACGGATCAGCGCCGGGACCACATGGCTGTGGGTGGGATGATAGTTGTCGTTAGGACCATAGAGGTTGGTGGGCATGACGGAGATATAGTCCGTGCCATACTGGCGGTTCAGGAACTCGCAGTACTTCAGGCCGCTGATCTTAGCCAGTGCATAGGCTTCGTTGGTCTTTTCCAGTTCGCTGGTCAACAGGCAGTTTTCCTTCATGGGCTGAGGAGCCATGCGGGGGTAGATGCAGGAGGAGCCGAGGAATTCCAGCTTCTTGCAGCCGTTTTTCCATGCAGAATGGATGGCGTTCATCTCCAGCGTCATGTTGTCATACATGAAGTCGGCCAGAGCCTCCTGATTTGCCACGATGCCGCCGACCTTGGCAGCTGCCAGGAACACATACTCCGGCTTCTCCTGCGCGAAGAACTCTTCCACAGCGTCCTGACGGGTCAGGTCCAGCTCCTTGTGAGTGCGGGTGATGATATTGGTGTAGCCCTGACGCTGCAGCTCACGAACGATAGCCGAACCGACCATGCCGCGATGACCTGCAACATAAATCTTAGCATTCTTTTCCATCATAATAAGACTGCCTTCTTTCCAAATTACAGAACTGCCTTGAGTGCCTTTTCGCGCTTTGCACGCTCACGGTCGTGCTTGGCCATGATCTCCACCAGCTGCTCGTAAGTAGTGGACTGCGGGTTCCAGCCCAGAACGGTCTTGGCCTTGGTGGGGTCGCCCCACAGATTGTCCACATCGGTGGGACGGAACCACTGAGGATTCACACAGACCAGCATCTTGCCGGTGGCAACATCGTAGCCCTTCTCATCAATGCCGGTGCCTTCCCAGCGGAGGGTGATGCCGTTGGCGGCAAAAGCTTTCTCGGTGAAGTCACGGACCGTGTGCTGTACGCCGGTAGCAATGACGAAGTCGTCCGGTTTCTCCTGCTGCATGATCAGCCACATGCACTCGACATAATCCTTAGCGTAGCCCCAGTCACGCAGAGAATCCATGTTGCCCAGCTCCAGATGATCCTGCAGGCCCTCGGCAATGCGGCCGGCAGCCAGCGTGATCTTGCGGGTCACGAAGTTCTCACCGCGGCGCTCAGACTCATGGTTGAACAGAATACCGTTGACAGCGAACATGCCATAAGCATCGCGGTACTCCTTGACCATCCAGAAGCCATACTGCTTGGCCACAGCATACGGAGAGTAGGGATGGAACGGAGTGGTCTCACGCTGAGGGACTTCCTCCACCTTGCCGTACAGCTCAGAGGTAGAAGCCTGATACACCTTGCAGGTCTTGGTCAGGCCGCAGACACGGACAGCCTCCAGCACACGCAGAACGCCCAATGCATCCACATCGCCGGAGTATTCAGGTGCGTCGAAGGAGACTTGAACATGGCTCTGTGCGGCCAGATTGTAGATCTCATCGGGCTTGATCTCGCCTACCAGACGGATGAGGCCGGAGGAATCAGACAGGTCGCCGTCATGCAGATGGATAGCATTTTTCTCGATCAGGTGGTCGATACGGGCGGTGTTGGAGATGGATGCGCGGCGGACAATGCCGTGGACTTCATACCCCTTCTCCAGCAGGAACTCTGCCAGATAGGAGCCGTCCTGACCCGTGATGCCGGTGATCAGTGCTTTTTTCATGTGTTTTATTCCTCTCTGAAAAAATGATTTATCTTTTGATGTATTGAGTATATTTTTATCGTACAATTATATTTTATAGATTTTGGTGGCTTACCTGAAGTGCTAAATCAGTGTTCTATTAGCACAATATTGGTTTTTGTCAATCAGCTGGTCGGATTGCTTCTTAGCTCGTCCTGTTTCACTGGCACCTCACTTTGAAAGGCCAACTGCCTTTCAACAACCTTTTCCTTGATTTCAGCGTAGCCTATTGCTATTTTATCACTTTCTAGTTTATTCGCTTCCTGCTCTCGAATCGCCTTCTCGTTTGCAACAATGATTGTGTTGAAATGCTGATTCTCAACATAGTCATTTATACAGCCCAGACCATCATGCCGCCACTGAAAGTTTGAGGTAGACATTCCACCACCTCTAATTCGCCGGAAAAATAGCAACAGGGTGGAGTATAATTTTCATTTTTAGTCTTATGTAGGTACATTTTCGATTTTTCCGTTCATTTTTAGGCAAAAAGAAAAGAGCCACCGGCCATCAGATCAGTAGCTCCAAGAGATTCATTTTTCTATTTAATTTTCAAAAAGCTCACTTTTTCGCTTATAAGTGATTTTATTCACTTTTCTGGGTTAATAAGTGATTATGTTCACTTATTTCGTTTTATGTAATTATCATGGGGTGACAGAAAAACTCACTTATTTACCATTTCTATACAAGTGATTATAATCACTTTTTTATTGAGATAAGTGAGAAAAATCACTTATTCTCCTGCCCCGGCGTTTCCCTTCCTGCTGGCTGCGTTTCCGTAGCCGACTGGATTCTAACCAAGCTGGCAGCTTAATCCCCTGCTCTTTGCCTGCCTTGCCCACACGCCCCTCAGACAGCCCCTCTGTTGGCTTTTACTGCCGAACTGGGATTGTTTTGCGATGGGCTGGCTTCTGCCTGACGTGGGGCAACTGTGGGGCTTACAGCCGCCTCCAGTATTTTTCCGTTTTCTATCGGAATCGCATCCAAAATGGGAAAACTCACAAGGTTCTGTTCCGGGAATAATTTTCCGTCCAGTCTGTATGATCTTTTCATATTCCAATGGGCATCCTGATAGATCATTCTGGAAAAGGCCACACACTTGATCTCACAGCTGTTGGTTTCATTCAGTCTTGTCACTCGATGCGCCCCTGCATTCTCTGCCTTACATGCCTGGACTGCAATCTGCCCCATCTTCCAGTTGTACAAAAATCGGTAATACGTTGGCCATCCAAGTGCCTCCAGCATGCTGCGAAAGATAGTGATTCTTCCTTCATTCGCATTGAATGTCACTCCCAGCATCCCGGAATACCATTTTTGTTCTCTTTCCTGCAATCTTCTCACCTCCAAAAAAGGGCGTACTTTCCCCCTTGATATTATAAAATTATTTTTTTGTCAAGCCCGGTATCGGGGACTGTCCTTCCTGTCAAAACTCCCATTGATACATAACCATCCATCTGTCGGACTTCTGATTCTCTTAGGTGTTCTTCTACAGGCACGCCAAAAGTACCCGCAATATCATCCGGGTAAAATCCCTTCCGAGTATCCACAGGCTTAGTCTCCTGGTCTGCTGGCTGTTCTGCTACAGTTTCTTCCTTTCGCTTTTGCCTCTCATGGAAGATTTCTGGCACAAGCAGGTCAAAAACGTACAGAGTTTCCCCTTCAAAAGTAATCCTATACCCCAGCACCTTATATCTACATTCACTGTCCCAGTCCATTTCCTTATAGACCAACTCCGCAAAAGGCTTGCAACTCATCTTTCGGCTCTTACGCTTATCCGGCTTTGCAATACACCAGCGCAGAGCATCCTTATCATTTTCATCGCAGCCACGCACAACAATGCGCTTCAAATCATTATTGAACATAACATGCACATAAACCACATCCTCCAGACCTGTGATACAAGCCGTGTTGAATGTGATACTGTCCTTACGGATTACGATCGCAGGGTCACGAAGATGTGCAAACAGTTCCTTTCGCACGACCTGGTATCCGTCATATGAAAAAGTGTTCTGCCGTTCTTCTGTTCGTGCATCCCTCTCATTTTCTACTGTCTGCTCCGTCAGTGTGGTCGTACTTGTGTATTCCTCATTCATTCGTGTCAGTCCATCCTTCCATTATTTCTTCCGCCTCATGGAGCAGTTTATTCAAACCATCTGCGGTAAATGTATTCATTTCTTTAATTTCTGCTGCCGGCCGGAGTACATCCCAATTTCCTGCATAATGCTCCTGCTGCAAAATGCCAACCTGTGCAATACTTGTGATTGGCTGTCCAAAAGTTCCCGCCCATTCTGGTGGAAAAATGTAAATCATCTGTTTGACCGTTTTGCCCTCGGCTTCCTCTTCTTTCGATGGCAGAACGATTTCCTCTATTTTGATCATCTCCGGCTCATCCAGTTCAAAAAGCATCAGCTTATTGTCCCCTTGTTCCACAAACTGCCCCCGGAAACGATACTTCAAACCCTCTTCCCATTCCATAATGTCGAAAAGTGTCTTAGCCAGGCCACGACAGCCAAGTGTACTTGCACACCAGCGTCCCTCTTTCAGCCTTCCCCAGTGAATAGCATTCGGATTGCCCTTTTCGCATGGCCGAATCGCAACACAGCGGTCAACCGAGTTCAGAAGCAGTTCCACATACTCCACATCCTCAAACTTTTTCAGACAGGAAGTATTGAACCGCAGCTTACCATTGGAGATTGTCATTGCCGGGTTCTGTAGTGTAGAAAAATACTGAGCCCGTACTACCTCATATCCCGATAGATTCAGTCGGTTCATGACCTCTGCGTTATTCTCTTGCTCTTCCTGCATTACACTTTCAGAAGCCTCCCGGTATTCCTCTGCCGAGAAACCAGTCCAGTCCTTATCAAAAGGCACATATCCTCGAAGAATACCATCATCCACCACACTCAGAACCGACAACGGCCTATTTTTTTGTATAGTTGCAGGATGCCCTCAGATGATTGGCTGCATTATAAACCTCTCTGGATACAATCGCCTCATGGTGATCCCTCTGTCGATACTGCGTCCGGTCATTGTTATTTTTCTTTGACTTATGTGTAAGAAAGTTCGGCGTGAAAGTCTTTCTTGCCAGCACATCCCCACAGTGGCGTTCATTTGCAATAACGCCAACTATGGTACCCAGATTCCATTCTGTATTACCCAGCTTGGTTTTACGGCCGTACTCGGTCAAAAGTTCTGCAATCTCAGTATATGAAAAGCCATTCAGGTACAGATAATAAATGACCCTAACCGTCTGTGCCTCACTTTCATTTACCACAAGATTGCCATCCTCGTCCTAATCATATCCCAGCAATGCCGGTGTCAAAAACAGACCTCGGCTGAACCGCCGGTCAATAGACCAGTTCATAATAATTGATTTGGAATGAGATTCTTCCTCCTCCACAGATGCCAGAATGGTCAGGATCATGCGGCCATTGCTGTCCAGCGTATAGATATTGTCTGCCTCGAATTTTACACCCACGGGCGGATCAAGATTTTTCAGCGTCTCAATAACTGAAAGGCCGTCAACAATGTTTCGGGCAAAACGAGCGATGGATTTTGTAAGAACCAGGTCTATCTTTCCCGCCTTACAGTCCTCGATCAACTGCTGCATTCCTTTGCGATGCTCCAGTGAAGTGCCACTGATGCCCTCATCGTCATAGATGCCGACAAATTCCCATCCGGGCTGTGCCTTTATATACTCTGTATAGTAATTTTTCTGAAGTTCATAGGAAGAAGTCTGCTCATCATTGTCAGTGGAAACACGGACATAAGCCGCAACACGCCGAACAGAGGTGCTTTCTCCAAACCCCTCCACCGCCTTTGCCGGGATAACTTCCAATTCAGAAGCATCCACCCCCTTATATCTGTCTCTGATTTTCTGCTTGCGGTCTACCGCCTCTACTCCACTGCTTCCCATGTACTTCCTCTCATTCTTCCGGCCTTATGCTCCAATACCACTGGCGCATCTTCCGATAACTTCGGATACCGAACTCTTTTTTTGTATTTTCTGCTGTCCTGCGACTGATACCTTCATCGCTCATCCGCATATAGATTTCTCTGAATCTCATATCTCCATCGGAAAGCAGTTTCTTGATCAGATACGCTGCCTTCTCAGATTTTGATTCAAACTTCGGAGGCTCCGACTCTGCTTCCGGGTCAGTTGGAATCTTACACTCTAGCCATCGAAAGCCCTCCTCGGCCGTTATTGAGAAACGAATCTCTCCATCAGATGGAGCCAGATTGTTCTTAATCTGTCGCACAATGCGAATGTCTTTGTTTTCCGGAGCATGCTCCATTTGCAGAACACTTCTGGTTGCTGCCACAACATCCACACTACCAATGCTCCGGTACAAATCTTTTGTCCCCTCTTTCTTGTTGAGGTGACCAATCAATACAACTGCACAGTCATACGCAGATGCCCACATTCCAAGACGCTGCATCAGCTTTCTCGCCCTGCCTGCAATCTGAAGGTCAGAATCACTCCCCAGATATGCCTGTATCGGGTCAATGACCACCAACTTTGGACGAAATTGTATAATCGCCTTTCTGATACGTTCATCATCAAGCGTCAAGCCACTATTCATTTCTTCATTTATAAAAGCCACATTCCTACAATCTGTGCCACATGTTTCCAGCCTTGGCTTGATGGTATCCGAAGCATCATCTTCCGAACACTGGTAAATGACCTTCTGCGGTATCCCGACTTGCTTACCGTCCGGCATTGTTCCACCTTTTGACAACTCCGCAATCAGATTCATCATCATGGTAGACTTTCCGTCACCGGGGTCGCCTTGCAGCAATGTGATCTTCCCGACTGCAATGAACGGATACCACAACCAACGAACAGCTGTTGCTTCTACATCACTATATAATGTGAAAATTCCTGTTTCCTCTTTACCTGTCATTCCCTTTGCCTTTCATTTGCAGTCTTTTTCTACATTTATATTATAAGAGCTGTATGATGTTTTGACCGCTACCTATCATGTAGCATGATTCACATTTTGCTACCTATTATGTAGCAAAACAGCCTTAGACCACATAACAGATAGGGGGATAACACTTTGCGATCTTAAAACTCTCTATATATTCAGTTCCCCCCTGAAAAACTGACACGGTAGACCGCCTGAAAACAAAAAAGCCGAGGTAGACTTTGGACAACCTTATATAAGGTCATCTAAAAGTCTACCTCGGCTTACTACGTATTCGAACAGCACCTACAGGCAGTATCGAAAAAGTCATGCTGGCTCACACATCCTGCGGTGAGTCAAGCTCGTACATTGTTGTCAGATGCGTTTTCCCTTTGACGAATCTGTAAAATTCATTCGCGGCCCAGAATAGAATTGGAATGCAAAATCATCCATATAGGCATAGGATTGCAAACGTCCATTCTTCACATAGGCTATCGCATCTCTCCCATTCACCGTGGCTCGGTTTCCCAGCAGCACCTTTTTACCTTGGGTCGTATAAATTCCGTAATCCATAGCCGTCCTCCAATCCACAACTTTTCATTGTTTATTCTACATCTCGCTCTTGACAAGTTGCGCTCCATGCGTTAATATAAATATGCAAGTTGCGTTTGCGAACACATTATACGATTCAACTTGCGTCATGTCAAGCGCAACATGAAAAGAATTTGCAATCATCATGGAGGTCATCATTATGAAATTCGGGGAAAAGGTTCGAGCTGCGCGCCTAGCAGCCCACTATTCTCAGCGTCAGCTTGCCGATATGACCGGCATCGCTTTACGCACCATCCAGAACTACGAAAGCGGCGAACGCCTTCCGAAGCAGAAGGAAAGCTATGAGCTGCTGGCCGCTGCACTTAACGTGGAACTGGAATCCCTGAAAGATGACAACGCAGACTTTGTGATCAAGGCTACCGAGAAATACGGTTCCCGCGGACATGAGCAGGCTGAACGACTTATTAAAGAAGTATCTGGCCTTTACGCTGGCGGTGAACTCGCCGAAGAGGACATGGATGCCATGATGAAAGCGATTCAGGAGGCTTACTGGATTGCAAAAGAAAAGAACCGGAAGTTCGTGCCCAAAAAGTACAGAAGCACTTCCGACAGCAATTCCGATTCATAAGGGCATCTCACATATATAATGGGGAGTGAACCGCAACAATGATCAGTAAGCAGGCATCTACCCTGCCACGTCGATTGCTTCGACGTTATGGCACCAGTGTCCCATTTGAACTCGCAGATTGTCTCGGCATCACCATTCTGGAATGCCATGACTTCAAACTTCAGAAAGGCGCATTCAAAGTCATTCTAAACAACTGCTTCATTTTCATCAATGCCAACTTGTCCACTGAGATGAAGAAGCTCGTATGTGCGCACGAGCTGGGACACGCTCTTCTCCACCGCCCTCTTGGCAAGACCGATACCGGACTTATGGAGTTTGAGCTGTTCGACATCACGAATACCACAGAGTATGAGGCGAATCTGTTCGCAGCCAACCTTCTGTTGGACGAAGAAGAGATTGATTCACCCGCTCGTGAAGGGTTCGACATTGTTCAAATAGCTCACAACCTCGGAACCAATGTCAATCTCCCGCTTCTTAAGCTCCAACAGATAAACAGTGATAATCACTTGCATCTTCCTGATATGCCTAGCCGCAATTTTCTAGGTACGATCTCGGATGATGCCGGACATTTATAATAGGAAGGATGACCTATGCAATGGCAATTCAGCATCGAGCAAAGACTGAGCGCGTCTATGTGAAGGTCGATTCGTCCTTCGACCCAACCGGTTTTATGCAGCCGACATCGATCACATGGTCGGATGGCCGTACCTTCCCCATCGAAATAGTGCGCGACTTCCGCCCCGCCGGGACTGCCGATAACGGTTACTCTGGTGATTGCTTCACCGTACTCATCCAGGGGCAGGAGAAGCACCTGTTCTTTGAACACCTCGATCCACGCTTCAATGGCCGGTTAGGCCGGTGGTTCGTTGAACGGACGGCTCAATAAATAGGAGGAGCATCATGACTTTGATAGAAAAACTTAGCAATCTCGGTGGTATCGTTGACCGGGATGAAATGGCGAAAGCATGTTCAGAAATTCCAGATGAAGATCTTCGTCTGGCTCTGATGACACTCGCACTAACCTATAATCAGAACATCAAGATAAACGAAGAAATCTTCCAAAAGCAACACCGCGAGATTGAACGACTTCAGAAAGAGATAGATAAACTGAAAAAAGCAAAATAACGCACCGCAAAGGAGGGGATCACGCGATGCAACGCATATATCTTGCAATAGATCTTAAAAGCTATTACGCGAGTGCAGAATGCGCCGCTCGACACCTCGACCCGCTTACCACAAATCTGGTCGTGGCAGATTCCTCCCGCACTGAGAAAACCATCTGTCTCGCTGTGTCTCCTTCCCTGAAAGCCTATGGGATTTCGGGGCGCGCCAGACTATTTGAAGTCATGCAAAAGGTCAAAGAGGTCAATGCGAATCGGTTAAGGGAAGCGGTACGATTAAGAAAGGCTGTGTATAATAATTCTTGGTCCATATTCTGCCTCCTCACCCCTTTACTTTTCTCTACTTAAATCCTTGCTCTCAATTTTTGCAAATATGTACGCAACTCTGGTTTTGTTTTATAATACTGCCTTGACCGTTCATCTGCCAATCTATATGCTTTTTCTGGCAAACTATATTCAAAGGAAAACGACGCATCGCGTATATGATACAAGTTTAACAGACTCAATCCATATCCATTAGCATCCAGTTCCACTTCCTGTGCCATATTTTCTTCTCGTGCTTCTGCACTTCCATCGTTACACTTATAATTGTTAAATCCATTTTCCCATTTACTGATTTCCTCATAAGGCTCATTAGTGGGCTGATTTTGATTTTTCAGGGTAATTGATGCTTGTTGATGAATATGTCTTAGTTCATGAAAAATATAAAATTCCAAATCTGTCTTATGATCATTCCAACTTTTTTCAAACCATGGCCTATTAAATATAACTCTTCCATGAAGATAGTATCCATCTTTTCCTTTAACCGGATATACAAAGCTCTCCGCTGCATTGCTCATCGTTGGAAATCGGTTTGAAGGGCAATCATCAAAAAGCAGCTCTATTTGAGGGATACAAATAAACTGCGCCGCAAATGCCACACAATTCTCAATTAGCGTTTTATAATCGCCAGTAATATATTCCATGATTCTTATTTATCCTCTTGATTTTCCTTCACATCTCAGCCGCCCATATAAACGTTGACTGCTGCTCACCACGGAGAGGTGTGTGAAGATTTGAGCAGCTACCGTGTATGAATTCACACGGCTTTATTTTGTCGAATACAGGCATGTGTTCGACAGCATTCGACTTTTCAGTTACATTTTGTTCATTTTGCGTTTACAGTTTAGTGACAAGGGTCTGGCACCTAATGGTCCTGACTTCCTTCAAACCCGTTTAGGCATCAATCTCATTCAATGAGAATCCATCGCTCTTTTTGCATATTATCCGAAGCTTATATGGAGCTTTAATTTTATGTGGACTCAGCTTGTACGACCAGATCATTATGTTCAACAGCTCTTGCTGTGATAAGGATGCACCTTCAAAGAGCGTTAGTCCTGAACCAAGTATTGGAACGCAAACATCCGTCTGACTACAATGCACCTCAATCTGTTTCCACATTTCGGATAAACACTCAATATATTCATCTTGAGTAAAGAATTTCGCACGTCCTGCCTCATTTAACGTTGCAAAAGCCAACAGTAACGCATCCCCATTCACAATGATGCTGCCCGGCTTATAGCTTCGCGAATGATTAAATCTCGAAACACACTCCTCTGGTTTTACCTCTGCATTATCAATAAGATTTTGAATATTGAGACTTTCTCCCACACTTTGAATATACTGACCACAAATTGATGAAGCCTTGATATCACTTGGATTAGGTCCAATATGTGTCGTATAGCATTCATCAAAATTAATTACTCTCTTACAATTTGTTTCCTTAAGCAAATTGCCATATTTGACCTTAATCGTATAATTATCGCCTTTGATTGTTACCGAACACCTAACAGCATAAATCAACGTCACTATAATCCAAACAATCGTATAGCAAACAATTCTTGAAATTATAGTGTCAAGTTCAACATCTGTAATTCCTTTATCGGTCAAATTCTTTTGGACAGCTTGCGCCGGAATCCATCTTATTGTATGAAAGAAAGATTCCGGAACAAACGCAAATATCACCGAGATAATTCCAAATGCCCATGTTGCGCTTTTACAAAATAATTTTATCAAAATCCCAATGCCTCTTTTATGTATGAATAGTCTCCTACTCTTTGTCCCCAGTAATTAGTTATCCAAAATGGTCTGGCAATATTCTTATAGTCACTCATATACGATGGAAGCCATTCGTTTTCATATCTCGTCGAGTTATAAAGAATAATTATATTTTTCTTTTGTATTGCGGCCTGTTCAAATTCATGCCTCAGATAAGAATAATTATTTATACTACCAACATTATTCCCCGTTGCTGGAACTGTACTTACATATTTACACAACCTAGTTCCATTCGTATTTTGCTTATATGGTGTACAATAAGCCTCCCACTGAGTTGTTTTACCCACTCTGCCACAAGATTGCCCAGCAGTCCTGTAGCGTGTCATGTATCCGACAACGAAAATCACAGCCGAAGATGCGTTAATCTGACTGTTGAATTCAGCTTTCAAATCACATATACGGCAATCGGGTTCTTTCGATACACTTCCAGATGCCACTTGTGACATGTCAACAAAATCAACTCTGTGGTAATCGTCATTTCCCCATTTATTTAGTTCATCAACCACATCTTTATCACCGTCAGATTCCGAATAATCGGCGCTGATATAAACTTGTTTTCTCAATGTTATCACTCCATTTTTTGTTTCACTTTTTTACATATTCATTTCATTTTTTAGTCCCTGCTGATCACCACCGAGAGGCGAATATTCTCGTGCGGCAACACCGCAAATCCGGCAGATGAGCAACCATGCTGTCCGGATTTGCGGAAACTGTTTATACAAGTTTACTCACGTAATGCTTTATCTAAGCCATATATCAAGCAATTTTTATCAGAGGTGAATCCTTCTGATTTGCAGTTTATTTGGGCAAGAATATTTAACCATCTTAATCATCTTCCTGCTCAACTTTTTGATCTCGTTTAATAATACGTTTTAAATATTTTTTAAACTCATCATCTTGCAACAATTCACTGTTATATAGTTTCTCGAACTCATATCTATTAATCGATTTCAAATCATCTAAAAAAGTACAAAAATCCGGTTGACTCTTTTGGGCAAGTTCCACGCATCCATTTCTAAAAACGAGATTATTACACGCTCCAATCCGGGCCAAGAAAATCAAAGCATCACACATATGTGATGGAGATTTTATCAATTTTTTCGTAATCGCATTCCAAACCGCATCTGAATGCTCCTGATAAATAATCTTTTTTAATACATTTTCTGCCACAAGAGGGTAATGATTGTTTATTTGATTCACAAGCTCTTCGTCATTCTCACTGGCGGCAATAATATCAGAATCCCACATAGGACGAAATTTTCCTTCGTTAACTTTCACTTGAATGTGTCGATATAGCTTGCTCTCCAAATCTTTTTCATCCTCAAACACATCATAGTATGATAGTTTTTTTACCTTGTTTTTAAACTTTATTAATTCAAGGGTTTGATCCGTATCAACTCTACTCGGCGGAATAGGTTTATTGGAAAAGTAAAGCATAGTAATCCGTCTCTTCGGCGATTCTCTGAGAATTTCTTCAATTGAACCACTCGCTGCATTTCTCGTAGGCGTACCAGCCCTTGTCCAAAATATGCCAATAACAACATCACATGTATCTAAAATGTCCATATTAATATAGTCTTGTGCTGGTCTCCCCATTTCCGGTGCAGCATTTGTTTCCCATCCAATCGGAACAAGCACTATTTTCTCTCGCTCAGAGTTAATACTATTCCACTGTTCCAAAACATTTCGAGTGATTTCACGCTCTAAAAGCACATCGCTTGGCGATGCAATAAACACCCTAAAGACTCTTGCTTTATACGACATTTTTTCACACTCCCTAATCTTTATAACATTGCTGCCATATAATGTTCTGCTTCACCAGAATAGCCAAAATTCTATGGATAAGTAGACATTTATATACGATTCATCGAGATCTTAATCGTCAAGTCGAATTCACCTCATTTTCTCTATTAATTCTTAAATATCTCACACTCAACTATATCCCACAGCATTTGGAACATAATGGCTACCAATCCAATGTCAAGATAGTCAAACATTTCTCCCAGTCCATGCATGATACAGTTTCTAATATTGAGTTCAACAAAGAAATTTTTCAGAAGTTCCAAATATTCCGGGCGTATTTCTTCTTTCGCAAAATTGCTATTCAGTAATCTGCCCAGCGTCCGAGGCAATTTTTTCTTTTCTTTTTGCGCCAAACCTGTCAATATCATTTCATTGTCAGGGGCATTCTTTAAGACACCTTTTTCCACAAAGAGTTGGTATGACTTTTCCATGGAAAATTTCTCTGTCACATAGAAAAGTACTTTATCATTATGCAAGAACGGCTCAATTACTTTCTTTTCTTCTTCCGTCAAATCGTTCAACTGCATTATGCACTTGAACAGCATTCTATTTTGTAGTGTCACTCCTAATCCTTGCTCAATTAGTGATGGCAATACGAAACTGGCTGTCACGGCGTGCTGTCCCCCAGTGACGAGTGCCGCAATGTAATCCTCCATTGCTTTTCGGTATATCTCGTTATAATCTATCGTCAGCCTTTTCAATTCGATCTCCGGCAATCTATTATACGTCTGATAAAATTATATAATGGTACTTTTTGTACACGCTGCCAAGATAGAAAGCTATGTCCTGCAGCGATATTTTCTTCCGGATAAACTTGATCTTTTCTTCCTCGTCATCAAAATGTCCTACAGGTTCTGGGAATTCCGCATCACTTGCGTCAAAAGTATATATATCATGGAAGTCTCTCAAAACAGCGCACTTTGCATCATGAAGCTCATCCGTATTACGGGCACTGGTTAAACGATTAAAAAGTTCTTCGTCATATGAGATAAGTGGATCCATATTTTCAAGATACACTGACATATCATCACGGCTCTTAAAAATTTTATGATATAACTTCATAGTAGAATCCCTACCTTTTCCTTCACATCTCAGCCAGTCTTAAGACCGTTGCCTGCTGCTCACCACGGAGAGGTGTGTGAAGATTTGAGCAGCAAAGCCGTGAGGAATTACCCACGACTCAAATATAATCCTTTAAAAATTAGTTTTCAAGGGCACGGTGAAATATACATCAACCCGTATGCTAAATCAAGGCTACATTCAGACAGCGTAGCCCTTGTTCTTGATGACCTCCACGACCTGAGAAACGTACTTCTGGCAGGTGTCGTGGTCGGGGGCCTCCACCATCACACGGACAAGCGGCTCAGTGCCGGACTCACGGACGAGGATACGACCGGCATCGCCCAGTGCTTCCGCCACAACCTTGACTGCCTCCTGCACCGCCGGGTCGTTCTGCGCCGCCTTTTTATCGGTCACACGAACGTTTTCCAGCACCTGCGGGTAGATCTTCAGAGGCTCAGCCAGCTTGCTCATGGGCAGCTTCTTCGCCAGCATGACCTCCATCATCTTCAGACTGGTCAGGATGCCGTCACCGGTGCTGGCGTACTTGCTAAAGATGATGTGACCGCTCTGCTCACCACCGACACGGCAGCCGTTCTTTGCCATGTACTCGTAGACATACTTGTCGCCCACAGCGGTCTTTGCGTAGCCGATGCCCTGCTCGTCAAACGCCTTGTACAGACCAAAATTGGACATGACCGTGGTGACCACGGTGTTGTTCATCAGCTCGCCATATTCCTTCATATAGCAGCCATAGATGTACAAGATATGATCGCCTGTGATGACATTGCCTTTCTCGTCCACGCATAGGCAACGGTCGGCATCGCCGTCGAAGGCAAAGCCGACATCCAGACCGTTCTCCACCACGAACTTCTGCAAGCCCTCGATATGGGTAGAACCGGCATTGTTGTTGATGTTCAGACCGTTCGGCTTGTTGTTGATGACGTAGGTATCTGCGCCCAGCGCATCGAACACAGACTTGGCGATGTTCCAAGAGCTGCCGTTGGCGCAGTCCAGACCAACCTTCATGCCCTTGTACGAGTGCGTGGACAGGCTGATGAGATAGCCGATGTAGCGGTTGCGGCCGGCGGAATAGTCCTGCGTGCGGCCGATATTCGCGCCCGTGGCAAACGGGATCTCCAGATTGCCGTCGAGATAGTTCTCGATCTCGTCAATGACGCTCTGCTCCATCTTTTCACCGGCGCTGTTGAGCAGCTTGATGCCGTTGTCCGTAAAGGGATTGTGGCTCGCGCTGATCATGATGCCGCAGTCAAAATCGTCCGAACGGACGATGTAGGACACGCTCGGCGTCGTCGTCACGGGCATGAGATAGGCGTCTGCGCCCGAGGCCGTCAGGCCGGCGGACAGGGCATTTTCAAACATATAGCTGGATCTGCGGGTATCTTTGCCGATCACGACCGAGCACTTGTGCTCCCGGCCGTAATACCAGCCGAGAAACCGGCCGATCCGGTAGGCGTGCTCCACCGTCAGGCCCACGTTGGCCTCACCGCGGAAGCCGTCTGTGCCGAAATATTTGGACATGGATGCTTCCCTCCGATCAGAATCGCCCGCAAACGCCGCGGGCAACTATTGATTATAACTGCGCAGCAGCGTCCGCGTCAAGATAAACCTCGACATCCGTATGCAGCTGCAGGAACGACGCGGGGATAAACGTTTCCGGACGGCCCGTGAGCGTGGCGTTGGCCGCCTTCGCGCAGCGCGCGCCAAAGCCGACGAGCAGGATCTTTTTCGCGCCCAGGATCGTGTGGATGCCGATCGTGATGCCGTGCTCCGGCGTCTGCTCGAGCGTGCCGAAGTCCGCGGCGATGGCCTCGCGCGTCACCTCCGCGAGCTTGGCAATGTGCGTTTTCTCGCCAAATCCCGCGCCCGGCTCATTGAACGCAACGTGGCCGCGCTCACCCAGACCGAGGATCACCAGATCGAGCCCCCCGGCTGCCTGAATGGCGGCGTCGTAGTCCGCCGCGTGCTCGGCATCCGCGTCCGGGTCCGGGGCGTGCACGGCCGCAAACGGCTTTGCCGCCGTGAGCGGCGAAAACGCCGTGCCGACCGCGTGCGCGCCCTTGCCGGCCGCGCCGCAGTATTCGCACGCCTGAAAGAGCGTTGCCCTGTCAAAGGCAATGTCGCTGGCAGCGAGCGCATCGAGCACTTCCGCCGGCAGATCCACCGCCGAAATGGCGATGTTCGCCTCAGGCTTGCTTGCGAGCACGGCCGCGACCTGTGCCGTCAGTTCTTTTGCAACATCTGCTTTCGTTCCGATGATCGTTTTCATGGTTTGTGACCTCCTATACCATCATCGCGGCCGCGCTCAGAGCGTGACCGTACCGTCAAACACAAAGGCTGCAGGGCCGGTCATATACAGCAGATCCTGCGTCCGATCCCATGCGATGTGCAGCGTGCCGCCGCGCAGGATCACATCCGCCTCGTCGCCGCACTTGCCCAGCCGCGCCGTGACGGCCAGCGCCGCCGTCGAACCCGTGCCGCAGGCGAGCGTCTCGCCGCTACCGCGCTCCCACACACGCACGCGCAGCGTGTGATCGTCCACGACCTCGACAAATTCGATATTTGCCCGCGCCGGGAACAGCTTGTGATTTTCAAACGCGGGGCCGATGCGCGGGAAATCCAGCGCCATGGCATCGTCCACGTAAGTGACGCAGTGCGGGTTGCCGGTATTGACCGACGAGACGATCCATGTCGCGCCCAGCACGTCGATCGGCTGCTCGAGGAAGGTCTCCCCCGCCGCCGCGACCGGGATCTTCTCCGGCCGGAACTCCGGGCTGCCCATGCACACGCGCACGGTCTCGACCGTGCCGCCGACCACGTTCAGCCAGAGCGTCTTGATGCCGGCGCGCGTCTCGATCGTGAGCTCGGTCTTGTCGGTCAGGCCGCGGTCGTAGACATATTTGCCCACGCAGCGAATGGCGTTGCCGCACATTTCCGAGCGCGAACCGTCGGCATTGTACATCTCCATGCAAAAATCCGCGACGTTCGACGGGCAGATGAGCACCAGACCGTCCCCGCCGACGCCGAAGTGGCGATCGGACAGGCGGATGGCCGCGGCCGAAGGATCGGCCACCGTCTCGGTGAAGCAGTTGACATAGATATAGTCATTGCCGCAGCCCTGCATTTTTGTAAACTTCGTTTTGGACACCTCCTACGCGGGTATGAACCCGCACGAATCGGAAAAACTAAACCGACCTGGAAAGGTGGTAATCTCATGGCGATCATTCTCATCCGGACACTGATCATTTTTCTTGCGCTCATCGTGGCCATGCGCCTCATGGGCAAGCGGCAGCTCGGCGAGCTGGAACTGTCCGAGCTGGTGGTGGCCGTGCTCATCGCGGACATTGCGTCCATTCCGCTGCAAAACCCTTCCCTGCC
>OJNU01000616.1_pt1 | contig 24476 bp, 13 predicted proteins | sample 1597941 | NCBI WGS metagenome assembly OJNU01 (sample SAMN01915228, study PRJEB22387) | human gut metagenome | isolation source: stool | host: Homo sapiens | place: USA | reverse complement strand
TCTTCCGATCTGAAATGTTTGATACAGTAATTTGAAAATGAGCATTAAATAAATGGCTTATAAAATAAGTCTTTGAATAGTTTGATAAACAGGGGGGATTAGATGCTGGCGGAAGATAGATGCAAAAAAATACTCGATATATTAGATTCGATGGGAAGTGTGACTGTTCAGCAGCTTATGGATGAGCTTGATACATCCGAGTCAACAATCAGACGTGATCTGGTTGCAATGGACAAGAAGGGGTATCTCACCAAGGTACATGGTGGTGCGATTGCCAATAATACGAATATCCATACTCAGGATGAGAAGGTTATCAACAGGCTTAAGCAGAATCGCAGCGAAAAGGAACAGATTGCCAGATATGCGGCATCACTTATTGTGGATAATGATTTTGTTTATATAGATGCCGGTACTACAACAGCAGTCATGATTGATTATATTACTGCAAAGAATGTGGTTTTTGTTACAAACTCTCTGACTAATGCCAAGAGAATTTCCGATAGGGGATATACAGTATATATTCTGGGTGGCGAGTTCAAGTCTACTACTGAGGCTATTGTCGGAGATGAGGCCGTTGTGACGCTCGATAAATATAATTTTACGAAGGGCTTCTGGGGGACCAACGGAATTACTGTGAAGAATGGATTTACAACTCCGGAGATAAAGGAGGCCATGGTTAAAAAGAAATCCATGGAGAATAGCAAGGAGAAATACATTCTTGCGGATGACAGTAAGTTTTCACAGGTATCAAGTATCAAGTTTGCTGATTTTGAAGATGCTGTAATTGTTACAAATGCACTAAGCAATGACAACTATAAGAAATACAAAAATATTAAGGAGGTCTAACATGATTTACACAGTTACCTTTAATCCATCATTAGATTATATTGTTGATGTAACAGATTTTAAGACAGGAGTAGTCAATAGAACAACCAGAGAGAAGATTTTTGCAGGTGGTAAGGGCATCAATGTTTCCATGGTTCTTAAGAATCTTGGAATGAGCAATACTTCACTTGGTTTTACAGCGGGTTTTACAGGAAATGAAATTAAAAGACTTCTAGGAAAAAAAGGCGTTAATACTGATTTTATAGAGGTGGAGGATGGTATTTCACGTATTAACGTGAAGCTTCGCTCAAATGAGGAATCCGAGATTAATGGTCAGGGACCGGTAATCACTGAGGACAACATTAAAAAGCTTTATGAGAAGCTTGACTGCTTAAAGGAGTCTGATGTGCTTGTGCTCGCAGGAAGTATTCCTGATGTGATGCCTTCATCAATGTATATGGATATCATGAAGCATCTTGAGGGCCGCGGAATAAATATCGTGGTTGATGCGACGAGAAATCTGCTCACAAATGTGCTTGCGTATAAGCCATTCCTTATCAAGCCAAACAATCATGAGCTCGGTGAGATATTCGGGGTTGAGGTTACAGACAAGGACGATGTGATAAAGTATGCAAAGAAGCTTCAGGAGCAGGGCGCAAGAAACGTGCTTGTTTCTATGGCAGGTGACGGAGCAGTGCTTGTGACCGAGGATGGACAGGAATTTAAGGCACAGGCTCCTAAAGGAAAGCTCAAAAACTCTGTAGGCGCAGGTGATTCGATGGTAGCCGGATTTGTTTACGGATACCTTAAATCAAATGATTATAAGCAGGCATTTATTTATGGAGTATGTACAGGAAGTGCAAGTGCATTTTCTGAGGAGCTTGCTACAAAGCCTGAGGTTGAAGCACTTATTGATAAATGGGACAGTGCTTCCAATTAAACAAACGGTATCAAAAAGGTTGATATAAATAATTAATATATTCTATTAGGAGGAATGATGTATGACAATCAGGGATTTGTTGGCAGCTGAGAGTATCAATTTAAATGGTACGCCTGCCGGAAAAACCGAAGCATTGAATCAGTGTATTGATTTGATGGCAAAAAGTGGCAAAATAGCCGATGTGGAGAAGTATCGCAAGGGTGTTTTTGCAAGAGAGGAGGAAGGCACAACAGGAATTGGAATGGGTATAGCAATTCCTCATTGTAAGTCTGATGCTGTTACTAAAGCAGGTCTTGCGGCAATGGTTGTAAAGGATGGGGTTGACTTTGAATCACTCGATGGTACACCTGCAAAGATTATTTTCCTTATCGCTGCACCAAACACAGAGGATAATGTGCATCTTCAGGTGCTTAGCAAGCTCTCTGTTATGCTGATGGACGAGCAGTTTACAAATTCTCTTATCAATGCCGGTTCAGTTGATGAGTTTTTAAATATCATCGATAGCGCTGAAAAAGCAAAGGATGAGAAAGAGGCTGCCAAAGAGGCAAAGGCTAAAGAGCCTGTTGAGGTGAAGAAGGACGATGTATTTATCGTTGCAGTTACAGCCTGTCCTACAGGAATTGCCCATACTTATATGGCTGCTGAGGCTATCGAGAAAAAAGCCAAGGAGCTTGGATATCAGGTAAAGGTTGAGACAAGAGGCTCAGCCGGAGCTAAAAATGTACTCACAGATGATGAGATTGCAAAGGCTACCGGTGTTATCGTTGCATGTGATACAAATGTGCCTACAGACCGTTTTGACGGAAAGAAGGTTATTGAGTGTCAGGTTTCTGACGGAATAAATAAGACAGAGGAGCTCGTAAAGAGAATTGCTGCCGGTGATGCTCCTGTATTTAAGGCATCAGGTAAAAAAGAGGCTTCACATTCATCTATTGGTGGAAAGGAGAGCATTGGACATCAGATTTACAAGCATCTGATGAACGGTGTTTCACATATGCTTCCGTTCGTAGTTGGTGGTGGTATCCTTATCGCAATCGCGTTCCTTATCGATGGATTCAGTGTTGACCTTAATTCACTGCCGGCTGACCAGAGAGCAAATTTCGGTACTATTACACAGGGCGCAGCATTGTTTAAGGGAATCGGTGGAACAGCATTTGGATTTATGCTTCCTATCCTTGCAGGCTTTATCGCTATGAGTATTGCTGACCGTCCGGGTCTTGCAGTTGGTTTTGTAGGCGGTTCAATCGCAGCAAACGGTACATCAGGCTTCCTTGGAGCACTTGTAGCAGGTTTCGTTGCAGGATATATTGTGCTTCTCTTAAAGAAGGTATTTTCTAAACTTCCGGAGAGTCTTGATGGTATGAAGCCGGTTCTGCTTTATCCGCTGCTTGGTATATTCCTGGTAGGCGTTATAATGCAGTTTGTAGTTGAGCCTCCAATCGGAGCTTTAAATACAGCTATCAACAACGGTCTTAATGGACTTAACGGTGCAAGCGCAGTAGTTCTCGGAGTACTTCTCGGAGGAATGATGGCAATAGATATGGGTGGCCCTGTAAACAAAGCCGCTTATGTATTTGGTACAGCTTCAATCGCTGCCGGAAACTACAATATCATGGCAGCAGTTATGATTGGTGGTATGGTTCCACCACTCGCAATCGCTCTTGCAACAATCTTCTTCAAGAACAAGTTCACAGCAGAGGAGAGAAAGGCAGGACCTACAAACTTTATCATGGGATTATCATTTATCACAGAGGGTGCAATCCCATTCGCAGCATCTGATCCGCTTCATGTCCTTCCGGCATGTGTAGTCGGTTCAGCAGTGGCAGGTGGACTTTCAATGGCATTTGGATGTACACTCATGGCACCTCACGGAGGAATCTTCGTAGTTCCTACAATCGGAAATCCGTTAATGTATCTTGTTGCATTAGTAATCGGATCTTTCATTGCATGTGGATTACTCGGATTACTCAAAAAGAAAGTAAGTGAATAAGCAATCCTCAATTATCATTTAATCCAACCTATAAACTAATCAACAAAGGCACTGCTTCGGCGGTGCCTTTGTTGTTATGTTGTGATATAAAAATTAAAAGTATAAACATTCTCTGAAATAACAGCCTCATGCCTTGACGAGTGAATTTTCCAAGCTTAAAGTAGTATTAGGATGAAATAGTAAGTCAAAAAAATCAATTATTTATGAGACTTAAATAAAAAAACAGTGAGGCATAAAATGGGCAAGGTTATAGGTATAGATTTAGGAACAACAAACAGCTGTGTGGCAGTATTGGAGAACAATCAGCCGGTAGTCATAACTAACAGCGAGGGTCAGAGAACAACTCCGTCTGTAGTGGCTTTTACAAAGAATGGAGAGCGACTGGTTGGCGAGGCTGCAAAGAGGCAGGCAGCAGTCAATGTGGACAGGACATTTTTCTCAATAAAGAGACAGATGGGAAGCGATTTCAGGGCAAAGGTGGATGGAAAGCTGTATTCAGCTCCTGAGATTTCTTCTATGATTCTCAGAAAGCTGAAAAAGGATGCAGAGGACTATATTGGTGAGGCAGTGACAGATGCTGTAATCACAGTTCCTGCATATTTTTCGGATGCGCAGAGGCAGGCAACTAAGGATGCAGGAAGGATTGCGGGTCTTAATGTGCTTCGAATCATAAATGAGCCAACCTCTGCGGCACTCGCATACGGACTGGACCACGGACAGCAGCAGAAAATTCTTGTCTACGACCTCGGAGGAGGAACCTTCGATGTGTCTGTTATCGAAATAGGGGACAATCTGATAGAGGTGCTTGCCACAGCCGGTGATAATCATCTGGGTGGAGATGATTTTGATGAGAGAATCACAAATTATCTTGTCACAGAGTTTTACAGACAGCAGAATGTGGATCTGAGAAAGGATAATACTGCTATGCAGCGTGTCAGGGAGGAGGCTGAGAAGGCAAAAAAGGTGCTTTCATCCTCATCCTCAACCACTATCAACCTGCCGTTTATCACCACTGTAAAGGGACAGCCGGTCCACATGGAGATGAACCTCACAAGGGCTGAGTTTAATGAGATAACAAAGGATCTGGTGGAGAGAACGGCCATTCCGGTAAATCAGGCACTTTCAGATGCGGGGATTTCCGCAGCAGAGCTTGGAATGGTGCTGTTGGTAGGAGGCTCTACACGTGTGCCGGCTGTTGTTGAGGAGGTCAGAAGAATTACAGGAAAAGAGCCTTCACACAACCTGAATCCTGACGAGTGCGTGGCACTCGGTGCAGCAGTACAGGGTGGCAAGCTCGGTGGAGCAATTGTCGCAGGCAGTAGTGCGGCAGAGATTATACTGATGGATGTCACACCGCTTTCACTCGGAATTGAGACAGTTGGTGGTGTCTCAACCAAAATTATTGACAGAAATACGACTATTCCTACGAGATACAGCCAGATTTTTACAACTGCAGGAAGCTTCCAGACCTCTGTGGATATAAAGGTACTGCAGGGTGAGAGGCAGTTTGCAAGGGACAATAAGCTGATTGGAAACTTCAGGCTAAAGGGCATCAAGCCGGCTCCGGCAGGTGTGCCGCAGATAGAGGTGACGTTTGATATAGATGCAAACGGCATTGTGCAGGTTTCTGCAAAGGACCTGGGCACAGGAAAGCATCAGGAGATTACGATTACCGCAAGCTCGAATTTGTCTGATTCTGAGATTGAGCAGGCAATCCGCGAGGCACAGGAGTATGAGGCAACAGATGGACAGAGAAAGGCTTATATTGATGCAAGAAGTGAGGCTGATACGCTTGTGCGACAGGTGGAAAACGTTATGGCTGACAAGGAAAAAAGAAAGGCTATGGACAGCGCACAGAAAAAGAGTGTGAAATCGTCACTTTCATATGTGAAGAAGCTTATTTCAAGGACAAAGCCCGGAAATGTGAGCGAAGAGCAGGCTGCCGAGATAAAGCATGCGGCAGACGAGCTGAGAAATGCGGCAGCGGGATTGATTTAATTATAAATGAGGGGCAGAATACCTTTTGACCATCATATCATTATTATTCATTTGGCTATTTACGAGAAGCGGATTTTCATATAAAATATGGGTAAGTGGTGAGTATTCAGAAACACCCTGAATAGTTATAATGTTAATTTAAATCCGAGGAAATAGAAAATGAATGCGAACGATAAAACAGAAAAGGTACTAAGAGAAATTCATATCATGCTCTCAAAGGCGGAGCCGTATAAGCCGGAGCCGAGCAGGGTGATCATAAACAAGCAGCAAATGATAGATTTACTTGCTGAGCTGAATAAGTGTATATATGCAATGCAGGATGAGTATGAGCTTACTGAGCAGAGTCGCAATCACGCAGAGAGAGAGTTCAGAAAGAAGGGGGATCAGATAGTCTGGGATGCAAGCAGAAAGGCTGAGGATGTGTATGCAGCATCGGTTATCTATACGGATGAGGCGCTTTCAAGAGTGCGTGATATCATCAATGATACCAACGAGTCACTTGAAAAGCTGTGCAAGAATATGAAGGATAAGATTGCAGAGCAGGAGAAGATAGTTAAAACTAACCAGTATGAGCTCAAGGGACAGCTTCAGGATTTGTCCGATACGGAGAAGTATCTTAAGATTATCGATGACAGAAATAAGGAGATAGAACGTCAGAAAAATGCAGGTAAGCCAGTAGAGGAGCGTACTATTGACAAGGAAGAGAAGTCTATCTATGCAAACAGACAGACTGAAATCAAGGTAAATATGGATTATATCAGAAAACTGGGACTTGCTGAGGGCGAGGACCTGGGAGATGGTGTAGTGGGTGAAGTGAAGCTTGCAGACGATACACCTGATGCCGGATTAAATCATAGCAATGATAAGGATGAAGCCAAGGCTGCCGGCTCAAAATCGTCTGTTGATGAGGATTATAAGGCAATAAGCAGAAAAGCCGGCAATCCACCTGTTATCAACACAAAGGAAGGGAAGGAGCTCACAGACGGTATCCACAGAATGTGGCAGAGCATCACCGGAAATAAAGGGAAATGAAACACACCTATGTAATATAAAGCAGCAGTTCAAAACAGAACGGCTGCTTTTTGGCTTATATTTAAAAGTAGGTAATATTAAGCAGATTTTAAGAAAAACAAAGTGGATAATCTGATAAAATATAGCTGACTAACGGCAGGAGAAGGTTTCTAATCAAAATTCATAGAAGGAGGATAACATGACAATATTAGTTTGTGATGACGACAAGGAAATAGTTGAGGCAATTGAGATTTACCTGATGCAGGAGGGCTACGACGTGGAGAAGGCTTACGACGGCATACAGGCGGTTGAAATTATGAAGAATAAAAAAATAGACCTTATGATAATAGATGTCATGATGCCAAAGCTCGACGGAATAAGAGCCACTTTGCAGATACGAAAGGAAAGCAGGGTGCCGATAATCATTCTATCGGCAAAGACAGAGGATGCTGACAAGATTTTAGGCCTCAATGTGGGAGCTGATGATTATGTCACAAAGCCTTTTAATCCGCTTGAGCTTGTAGCAAGGGTAAAGTCACAGCTTCGCAGATATACCACTCTGTCAAGCAATGATGCAGCCGGAGACAAGGTTTATGAAGCCGGAGGTCTTTTGGTAAATGATGATTTAAAAAAGGTGACTGTGGATGGTGAGGAGGTAAAGCTCACACCGATTGAATACAATATACTGCTTTTACTCCTTAAAAATAAGGGAAAGGTCTACTCAATAAACGAAATATATGAGAGTATATGGAACGAGGAGGCGATAGGCGCCGATAATACAGTTGCCGTGCACATCAGACATATCAGGGAAAAAATAGAGATAAATCCTAAGGAGCCACGCTACCTGAAGGTGGTCTGGGGAGTAGGCTATAAGATAGAGGACAACAAATGAAGCAGTATACGATAGGAAAAAAAGCGGCGGTCATAGTCTTACATCAGCTATGCATGATACTTATGGTGACAGGAGTGTTTGCCACAGGCTATGCATTCAGGCACGATGCGCATGAAAATATTGATATATATACACTAATATCGCTTGCGGGCCTGGTAGGCAGCTTTGTGAGCCTGGCATATATGGCAAACGTGGCAGGCAGAAAATCAGAGGATGATTACACAATATACTATTTACCGATTGACAAGGTATACTCTGATGTGATGCTGGTGATATTTACACTGCTCATGGTATTTATGGGAAAAGTGATTTCAGGCGTAAAAAACCAGCATTTTGACTATGCATCACTCATTATGACGGCCGGCACATTTACTTTTTTGTTTGATCTGGCTTTTATTATTTTATACCAGAGCATTGTAAGGAAGATAAAAGGCAATATACTTTACACACACAGCCTGATGTACAAGGGCTATGAGCTTTTGAAAAGAGTTATTGAGAAAAAGGATATCCACACACAAAAAAACAAAGAGATAATGCGCATACAGGAGGCACTTGAAGCTATCTCGGAAGGAGCGCTTGACACTACACTCAATGTCAATGAGTTTCATGGGCAGCAGAAAAAGGTGGCGGAGGCTGTCAACCATATACGCCAGGGTCTTATGAGCTCGGTAAATGAGAGTCTTAAAAATGAAAAATTAAAGGCAGACTTAATAACAAACGTATCACACGATATAAAGACACCTCTGACTTCAATAGTCAACTATGTTGACCTGCTTAAGAGGGAAAATCTGGAAAATGAAAATGCCAAATACTATATACATGTGCTGGAGGAAAAGTCACAGCGCTTAAAGCAGCTTACAGAGGATTTGGTAGAGACATCAAAGATTACCTCGGGAAATGTGAAGCTCAATATGCAAAAGCTTGATCTGGTTGAGCTTTTATACCAGACCGGAGGTGAATTCAATGAGCGCTTTGAGTCGAGAAATCTGACAATAGTTACAAAAATTCCATCAGAACAGATATTTATCTATGCGGATGGGCGTCAGCTTTACCGCTCTATTGAAAATCTGTATACTAATGCCGCAAAATATGCACTGGAAAATACCAGAGTATATGTAGAGCTTGAAAAGGCAGATACAAAGGCAGTTTTTACAATAAAGAATGTGTCTAAGAACGAGCTTGACATAGTAAGCAACGGAAATGTAGACCTGACAGAGCGTTTTGTGAGGGGAGAGAGGTCGAGAACCACTGAAGGAAGTGGACTTGGACTTTCGATTGCAAAGAATCTGACCCATTTGATGGGAGGAAAATTCGAAATTAAGGTAGATGGTGATTTATTTATTGCCACAATTACCTATAATATTATATAATAGTAAATAAAAGAATTTTGAAATACACATACGGAGGAAGAATAAGTGAAATTATATGAAAATGGTGCTTACCTTTTAAACGGTAAGGAAGTAATAATTGATGGACCGGAGGCTCAGGCAGCTGTCAAAAGCAAGACCGGCATGGACATCGATAAACAGACAGCTAAGCAGGAGACAATTGCTTACGGTATTTTAAAGGAGCACAATACATCCGGCAATATGGACAAGCTTCAGATTAAGTTTGATAAGCTTACATCGCATGATATCACATTTGTAGGTATCATCCAGACAGCACGAGCTTCAGGACTTGAGAAATTCCCTATCCCGTATGTACTTACAAACTGTCACAACAGCCTTTGTGCAGTTGGTGGAACAATCAATGAGGATGATCACATGTTTGGTCTCACATGTGCAAAGAAGTACGGCGGAATCTATGTACCACCTCATCAGGCAGTTATCCATCAGTTTGCACGAGAGATGCTTGCCGGCGGCGGAAAAATGATACTTGGTTCTGATTCACATACACGCTATGGTGCACTTGGTACTATGGCAGTCGGCGAGGGTGGACCTGAGCTTGTTAAGCAGCTTCTCGAACAGACATATGATATTGATATGCCTGAGGTTGTAGGTATTTACCTGACAGGAGAGCCAATAAAGGGCGTTGGACCACAGGATGTCGCACTTGCAATTATCGGAGAGGTATTCGGAAACGGCTTCGTAAAGAACAAAGTTATGGAGTTTGTAGGACCGGGTGTGTCTAATCTGAGCGTTGACTTCCGTATAGGTGTCGATGTTATGACAACAGAGACTACATGTCTTTCTTCTATCTGGAGAACAGATGACCAGGTTAAGGAATTCTTTGAGATTCACGGTAGGGCTGAGGACCACAAGGAGCTTAATCCGGGTGAGGTGGCTTACTACGACAGATTCATTGAGATTGATTTAAGCCAGATCCGCCCAATGATAGCTATGCCATTCCACCCAAGCAATACCTACACTATCGATGAGCTCAATGCAAACCTCATGGATATTCTCGATGACTGTGAGAAGAGAGCTGAGGTAAGCTTTGACGGCAAGGTGAAGCTTGATTTAAAGAGTAAGGTAAGAGACGGAAAACTGTATGTAGACCAGGGAATCATCGCAGGCTGTGCAGGCGGTGGATTTGAGAATATCTGCGATGCGGCTGACATATTAAACGGACATTCAATCGGAGCAGACGAGTTTACACTGAGTGTTTACCCGGCATCTACTCCAATATACATGGAGCTTGTGAAAAACGGAGCTGTAGCAAAGCTTCTTGAGACAGGTGCAATCGTAAAGACTGCTTTCTGCGGACCTTGCTTTGGTGCAGGAGATACACCTGCCAACAACGCATTCTCTATCCGTCATTCAACAAGAAACTTCCCTAACAGAGAGGGTTCTAAGGTACAGAACGGACAGATCAGCTCAGTGGCACTCATGGATGCACGTTCAATCGCTGCAACAGCAGCAAACAAGGGCTTCCTTACATCAGCAGCGGATATTGATGTCAACTTTACAAAGCCAAAATATTTCTTTGACAAGACTATATATGAGAACCGTGTATTTGACAGCCATGGAGTGGCAGATCCTTCAGTTGAAATCCAGTTCGGACCAAACATCAAGGACTGGCCGGCAATGAGTGCGCTTCCTGAGAATATGCTCCTTAAGGTGGTTTCAGAGATTCATGATCCTGTTACTACAACAGATGAGCTCATTCCTTCAGGAGAGACATCATCATATCGTTCAAACCCTCTTGGCCTTGCAGAGTTCGCACTTTCAAGAAAGGATCCTGAGTATGTAGGCAGAGCAAAGGAAATCCAGAAGGCCCAGAAGGCTATAGAGAGTGGTGAGTGCGCAGGAAAGGCTGTTCCTGAGGTTGCTGAAATCATGGGAGTAGTAAAGAAAAAATTCCCTGAGGCAAGCCATGAGAATATGGGCTTCGGAAGCACAATTTTTGCTGTTAAGCCGGGTGACGGCTCAGCAAGAGAGCAGGCTGCCAGCTGCCAGAAGGTACTCGGAGGCTGGGCAAATATCGCAAACGAGTATGCCACAAAGAGATATCGTTCAAACCTTATCAACTGGGGAATGCTTCCATTCATCATCGATGAGGGAGAGCTTCCGTTCCACAATCTCGACTATATCTTCCTTCCGGGAATCAAGAAGGAAATCGAGGATGCAAAGACGGAGTTTGAGGCATATGTTGTCAAGGATGGTGAATTAAAGCCATTTACACTGAAGATGGGTGAGCTCACAGATGATGAGAGAGAGATAATATTAAAGGGATGTCTCATCAACTATAATCGTAAATAAGGAGAGTTTAATCCGATGGAAGAAACCGGAAAAGCTGGTAAAAAATCAAACATTGAGATAAATGCAGATAAGGGCGCGAAGCAGAATTCGCACCCGGGGCGTGAGGAATGGCCACATCTGATCAGAATAGGTGTCATGGTATTTGTCACGTTTGCAGTCAGTATACTGTTTTTCTTTGCACTGTACAGATTTGAGGGCTTTGCAGGCATATGGAGCAAGCTGCTTGCGGCAGCAATGCCTATTATAATGGGACTTGTGCTTGCATACCTGATGAATCCTGTCATGCTGTGGCTGGAAAGATGCTTTAAAAAGCTTCTTTCCAAAAAGATGAAAAGCGAAAGCAAGCTGCGAAAGGTTTCAAGAGCTCTTGCAATCACAGGCTCGGTTATTATTCTTGTAGCGATTATTTCGCTCCTCATTGCGGCTATTGTGCCTTCTGTCATAGCAAGTATATCGGGACTTATGAAGACACTGCCAAATGATGTTGCGGCATTCATTAACATGATAAAGAACGGCAATTTCGGGGACAGCAAAATTGCTGAGCTCGCGAGCACAGGTTTACAGAATGCAACCGACTACATTGAGGATTATGCCACAGAAAAGCTGATTCCTGAGGCACAGAAGTATGTTGCACAGATTACAACCGGTGTGATTTCGGTAGTCAGAGGCTTATTTAATTTTATTATCGGAATAATCGTGATGGTCTATGTGATGAGTATTCAGGAGACTCTTGCAGGACAGAGCAAAAAGATAATATATGCTGTCTGCAAGCCAAAGACAGGCAATATCATCATTGAGACGATCAGAAAGACAAATGAGATTTTTGGAGGCTTCATAAGCGGTAAGATTATAGATTCACTGATTATAGGTGTGATTGCATATTTCGGATGTCTGATTTTAAGGATTCCATCATCGGTGCTCGTTGCAGTGATTATCGGCGTCACAAATGTGATTCCGGTATTCGGACCGTTTATCGGTGCAATTCCATCGTTACTCATAGTAGTAATTCAGAGTCCGTGGCATGCGCTTTATCTTCTGATATTTATTGTCGTGCTGCAGCAGGTGGATGGTAATATAATAGGGCCTAAGATACTTGGCTCATCTACCGGTCTTTCGACCTTCTGGGTTATGTTTGCCATACTAATCGGCGGAGGAATGTTTGGTTTTCTTGGAATGTTACTTGGTGTTCCAACCTTTGCTGTGATATACTATATTGTGAAAAGAGTTGTTAATTATGCTCTCAGGAAAAAGAAGCTTCCTGAGGACACAAGGGATTATACAAAGACAACAGGCGTAGATACCAAAAATAATAAGCTTAAATACGAGTAGGTGAAATAAGTGGATAAATACGAATACAATCTCAAGCTGGATCAGATAAAAGCCCTAAGCGCCGAGGAGGGCTATATGAGCGCAGCAGAGATTGCGGATAGCATAAATTGGAACAAAATTAAAAATGTAAATACACTCGTTAAAATCGGCGAAATCTACGAGAAGGCCGAAAGATACCAGGATGCAAGGGACATACTTTTAATGGCCTATGACCGTTCACCAATCGGCAGGATGATTATATACAGACTGGCTGAGGTCGCCATCAAGATGGGTGATTATGATGCTGCTACAGAGTATTATGATGAGTTTGTTGAGATAGCGCCTCATGATGATATGAAGTATGTATTAAGATATGCCATCAAAAAAGGGCAGGGAGCTTCATTTGATGAGCTTATCACTATTCTTGAAGAGTACAAGGATGAAGAATACACTGAGGAGTGGGCATATGAGCTTGCATATCTATACCACAAGGCCGGAAAAGCCGATAAGTGTATAGATGCCTGCGATGAGCTCATTCTGTGGTTCGGAGACGGACCATATGTGGAGCGTGCGCTGGAGCTTAAGATGCTTTATCAGCCACTTACCAAGGCTCAGGAGGAAAAGTACAGACGATTCAAGGCAGAGAAGGAAAAGCCGGCTAAGATAAAGGATGAGGCTGAGGTCACTGAGATAGGTGCCATGGAGATGGTAAAGGGCGGAGAGATAGTGCATGATGACGTAACTATTCCGCAGATTACTGTAAATCAGGAGAAGTTCAATACTGTAAATTTACAGCAGGAGATTGCCAAGGGTATGCAGCAGATCATGGAGGCCAAGGGCAAGAATGAAGTTGCTGATACGATGGATACCATCAAAAAGATAGTTGAGGATATTCCTTATCTCAAGCTCGAAAAGGAGCAGGAAGAGTATGCACAGCAGCCGGAAGAGACAGAACATATCGCTACAGATGAAGAGATAGATGGTTCACTTAAGTTGAATTTCAAGGAGCTTTTGGGTGAAGACGCTGACGGACAGATGTCTATGGTCATGAGTGAAAAGACTCAGCTTGAGCATCAGATTACAGGACAGATGTCTATACATGATGTGCTTGAAGAATGGGAAAAGACCAGACATGCGGCTGAAATTGCACTTAAAGAGGCTGAGCAGCAGAAGCTTGAGTCAGCTAAGGCAAGAGCACTTCAGGAGGCAGGAGACATCATGGAGAGACTAAATGGTGTCATTCCAAAGCTGGATGCAGGTGTCACTCCGAAGGAACTTCTTGAGGAGGAGTATTTGAAGGTGCCGGTTGATACTATAGAGCAGAAAGCTGCCGTGAAGGAGCCTGAAGAAGAGCAGAAACCGGATATGCAGGAGCTTTATGCAGAGGAGACTGTGGATGAAGTACAGGAGCCGCAGGAAGCACCAGAAGATACTATAGACGAAGCACAGGAGCCGCAGGAAGCACCGGAAGAGGCTATAGACGAAGCACAGGAGTCACAGGAAGCACCGGAAGAAGCTATAGACGAAGTGCAGGAGTCACAGGAAGCACCGGAAGAGGCTATAGATGAAGCCAATGAACCGGTTGGAGAGCCGGAGGATATAATTATGGCAGAGGAGTCTGAGAAAGACGAGATACTCATGCAGCCGACTACCATGATGCCTGAAATAACAGATGATATGTTAAATGTCGATGATGATACATCAGATGATGAGACTTCACAGGAGAAAGAAAACGTTTCTGAGAAGAGAGATTTTGATCATGTGACATCATTTATCGAGCAGGAAATAGCCAAGATGACAGCAAAAAATCCGGGACTGGAGAAGAAGCTGGATATGGCTAAGACAAGAAAAATGCCGGATATTTCATTGCCGGAGGATTTAGACAGCGAAGAAGATGACTCGAAATTGAAAGAAACAAAACATATAAAAGAGCTTACAAGCGAACAGAAAGCTATATTTTCATATTTCATACCGGTAAAGGGTATGGAGGATCAGATCTGCAAGGCATATAATGCAGTGCTTGATCATTTCAACAGGAAAGAAAACGCATCCACAGGCAACCTCATTATACAGGGAGAGCAGGGTTGCGGAAAGACAATGCTTGCTACAAGCTTTATAAAGGTATTACAAAAAGATGGTGAACAGCTTACAGGAAAGATGGGTAAGATTGATGCTGCCGCACTCAATAAAAAGGATGTGCAGCAGGTAGTCAGAAAGATAACAGGAGGCTGTCTCATCATAGAAAGAGCCGGTGATATCGACCGCAGCATAGCTGCCCAGCTATCATTTTTGATGGAGCATGATATTACAGGAACACTCTATATACTTGAGGATACATCAAAGGGTATAAAGAAGGCTCTCTCAATGGATGAGGGCTTTGCATCCAAGTTCACGGAAAAGATATCGGTTCCTATTTTTACAAATGATGAACTCGTATTGTTTGCCAAATCGTACTCTGCAGAGCTTGGGTACAAGATAGATGAGATGGCTATTCTGGCATTGCATAACAGAATCAGCAATATTGAGAGGATAGACCAGGCTACCACTCTGACAGAGGTCAAGGATATAATTGACGAGGCCATAGACAGGGAGGCTCACAGCGGACTTAAGAAGGCTATAAGTATTCTGACAGCCAGGCGATATACAGATGATGACCGAATTGTACTCAAAGAGGATCATTTCAGGGAAAAATAAATACTTATGGGGGGTATATATATGTGTAATTTTACAGCAATGGATTGTTACCTGTTTGGTCAGGCAACACACTATGATATCTACAAGAAGATGGGTGCTCACTTAGCTGAGCGTAAAGGAAAAAAAGGAGTGTGCTTTGACGTCTGGGCGCCACATGCGAGGGAAGTATACGTGTTTGGTGAGTTTAACGACTGGAATGAGACCAGTCATGAGATGAAGCGTGTAGAGCCGGAAACCATGGGAGTGTATGAGCTTTTTGTACCGGGAGCGCAAAAGGGTCAGATGTATAAGTTTATTATAGTCACTGAACAGGGTGATAAGCTGTACAAGGCGGATCCATACGCAAACTACGCAGAGCTTCGTCCGGGAACAGCGTCAATCATCACAGATATCGAGCACTTCACATGGACTGACAAAGAGTGGATGGATAAGAGAGCAGCAAAGTCAGATGCTGATGTATATTCTTCACCTATGGCTATATATGAATGTCATCCGGGCTCATGGATGAGACATCCGGGCAGGGATGATGAGGGCTTTTATACATACAGGGAGCTTGCAAAATCACTCATATCCTATGTGAAAACTATGGGATATACACATATTGAGCTTATGGGTATTTCAGAGTATCCGTTTGATGGCTCATGGGGATATCAGGTGACAGGCTACTATGCACCTACATCGAGGTATGGAGAGCCTGAGGATTTTGCATACTTTGTTGATCAGTGCCATAAAAATAATATCGGAGTAATCCTCGACTGGGTACCTGCACATTTCCCAAAGGATGCGCATGGACTTGCCAATTTCGATGGAACAGCCACATATGAGTATGCAGACCCAAGAAAGGGAGAGCATCCCGACTGGGGCACAAAGATATTTGACTACGGTAAGAATGAAGTAAAGAACTTCCTTATCGGAAGTGCACTTATGTGGATAGAAAATTACCACGTAGACGGACTCCGTGTGGATGCAGTTGCGTCAATGCTTTATCTTGACTATGGAAAGAACGACGGACAGTGGGTGCCAAACAAGTTTGGAGGAAATAAGAACCTCGAGGCAGTAGAGTTTTTCAAGCATATCAATACACTCATACTTGGAAGAAATCACGGAACTGTAATGATAGCCGAAGAGTCTACCGCATGGCCAAAGGTAACAGGCAAGGTAGAGGAAGACGGACTGAACTTCAGCTACAAATGGAACATGGGATGGATGCATGACTTCCTTGATTATATGAAGCTGGATCCATATTTCCGTAAAAATAACCACAACAAGATGACATTTGCGATGAGCTATAATGAGAGTGAGAAATATATTCTGGTACTGTCACATGATGAGGTGGTACATCTGAAGTGTTCTATGCTCAACAAAATGCCGGGCTTAGAAGGGGATAAATTCAAGAACCTCATGGCAGGATATGCATTTATGATGGGACACTGTGGAAAGAAGCTTCTTTTCATGGGACAGGAGTTTGCACAGAAGCAGGAGTGGAGTGAGGAAAGAGAACTCGACTGGTATCTGCTTGAGAATCCGGAGCATAAAAAGATCCAGAACTGGGTAAAGGAGCTGCTTCACCTCTATAGGAGAAACCGCTGTCTGTATGAGCTGGATTCAAGCTGGGAAGGCTTTGAATGGATAAATGCAAACGATGCAGACAGAAGCATCTTCAGCTTTATCAGAAAGAGTAAGGATGGCAAGAATAATATGCTCTTTGTCATCAATTTCACACCGGTAGAGAGACCTGATTACAGAGTCGGAGTGCCAAAGCACAAGACATATCAGCTCGTTTTAGATAGTGAGGATCCTAAGTTTACCGGCAAAACGGTACAAGCGCCTGTAAAGAAGGCTGCAAAGGGCAGAGGCAAGGCAGCAAAACAGTCATATAAGAAGCTGGACTATAAGGCAGTCAAATCAGAGTGTGACGGCAGACCATTTTCATTTGCTTATCCACTTGCGCCTTACGGAGTTGCTGTATTTAAATACTAATATACCGGTAAACAGCAGGCTAAAGGACCGCGCCAATTTAAGGCGCGGTCTTTATTTTTGCGTATTATATGTCGATATAAAATAAAAAGATAACTATTCAGAACCACCCCCTCACATATGAGCAAAAAATATCCATAAATAAAGGCTGCAGAGATGGTATATATGCAGGGCACGGAGCAGGAAATATGCAGATAGAGAATTTGATTAATAAAAGCACAGATACGAAAAATACGGACGCAAAAACCATAAATGACATGACAACGGGTATGCGTGTGTCAGACTACATAAAGACAGACAGTAGTGACAATATGTCAAAAAAGGCGGCTGTTGTCGGTTCGTCAAACTCTGTTGATATGTCGGATACGATATATGCAAGACCACAGGCTAAAAACGAAGCCGGGAACAACGATGGCACAGATATGGCAGAAAATCTGCTAAATGACATGAATCAGACCTCAGAAAACAGGCGAAATGATATGATTGTCACTGCAAGCACCACCACGAGTGATGATTACAAAGCTGCAAAGGATGACGGCTACGATGTCATTGTCACTGAGACCGATAAGATTAAAGCAGTGCTGGCAAAGGCAGGTGTAGATATAACCATATATGGAGATGATCTGAGCATGGAGCAGCTTACAGACATCACGGGAAGCCAGACTGAAGCGGCCATGCTTGTCAATCAGATGAAAGCATATGATATTCCTGCTACAGATGACAATATAAAGGCAGGTACAGATGCCATAGACCGGGCAAAGAGCCTTACAAATATATCCAATGAGACAAAGGCATATCTGGTCAGAAATAACATGAATCCGACGGTTTCCAATGTATACAAGGCTACGTACAGCAGCAGTCAGGTACAAGATTACAGGCAGAAAACCAAAATGACGGAGATATCAGATGAGCTGTTTGAGGAGCTTAAGCCACAGCTTAAACAGATATTAGAGGAAGCTCATATAGACAGTAGTGATGAGAATCTGAATCAGTGCAGATGGCTGATAGATGAAGATATAGCCGTTACACCTGATAATGTGCTGCTTGCGAATCAGGTAGACTGCATCAACGCAGCAAAAGAAAATGTGAGCAGTGATTTTTATGCAAGGGCAGTGACAGAAGCACTGGCAATGGGAAAAAAGGCTACAGATGCCACTATGTCACAAGATGGTCTGACATTTGACATGGCAAAGAAAGCCTGTGATGTATTAGGTGAGGCGACCGCAGATGACATTGTCACATTAGAGTCAGATAACATACCTGTCACGATAGAGAATCTGTCAAAGCTTATAGCTGCAAGAGGCAAGGATAGTGCAGCATCGCAAGCCTCAGCGAATAAAGCTGCGGATAATCAGATTACAGACAGCCGGGAAGCAAGGCTTGTGACAGCTCAAAGAAAGCTTGAGGAAGCGAGACTTTCCATGACAGCAGAAGCCAACCTTTCACTTATAAAAAAAGGAGTTTCAATAGACACAGAGCCTATTGAACGTGTAGTGGAGCTGCTTAAGCAGCAGGAAAATAAATACTACGGAGCGCTGTTTGGTGAGAGCAGTGTAGAGGCATCTGATGATAGGGTACGTATGTACAATAATGTCTGTGATATTTTCAATCAGATGAAGCAGCAGCCGGCGTATGTACTGACCTTGGAATCCGCTGATGACACTGTGTATGAGCTGTATACAGCAGGCAAAGCAATGAAGCAGTCATTAGAAGCAGCAGCCTCAGGATATGAGACTCTTATGACATCACCGCGGGCAGATATGGGAGACAGTATATCAAAAGCATTTCAGAATGTGGATGATATACTTAAAGAGCTTCAGATAGATACATCTGAAAGCAATCGCAGGGCTGTGCGGATACTTGCGTACAACAGTACCGAGATCACAGAGGACAATATAAAGCAGATAAAGTCTGTAGATGAGCAGGTGCAGAGAGCATTCAGCGATATGACACCGGCGGTGACGATTGAGATGATAAAAAGAGGCATATCACCGCTTGATATGAGCATGAGTGACATAAGTGAAACTGCCAGACGGATAAAATCAGAAAATCCTGACGAAAGGGATGAGAAATTCAGCGAGTTTCTCTGGAAGCTTGAAAAGAAAAATGAAATCTCAGAGGAGGAAAGAGACTCATATATAGGCATATACAGGCTTATTTCACAGGTGGAGCAGTCAGATGGTGCTGTGATAGGCTCACTTGTTAATCAGGGAGCAGATATTACAATGAAAAATCTGCTTACAGCGGTCCGGGTACGAGGAAAGAGTGCCATGGACTATAAGGTGGACGATACCTTTGCCGGAGTGGACAGTGTAAGCAGTGGCATTAAAATTGACTCACAGATAGAAAGCGCATATCATACAAACTGCCTAAGGGATGTGCTTGATACACTTTCACCTGAGAAAATGGAGTTTGTGCAGTATGACAGCTGGCTTGATATGACTCCGGAGCAGTTAAGGCAGGCTGTATATGAGGCAGACGAGGATAACGCACTGTCAGAGCAATATGCCACAGAACAGCTAAGACAGTTCAATCAGGCAGTTTCGGTGCCTGAGAACGTATATGCTTTTCTAGAGAAATATGATGTAAAAACAACCGCGGTAAACCTCATGGCTGCGTCACGGCTAATGAAAAATCCGTCAGAGGCAGTAAGAAATCTCTGGGAGCGTGGAGACAGTGCTACGGCAAGGGCTCTTTTGGATGAGACTCTCAGACGGTTTTCTGAGTCGGTCAAAAATCCAAAGGAGCTTGCGCAGGCGCAGGAAACGCTGGCTGATACAGCAGAGCATGTTATGGATTCGATGATTATAGAGGATAGGCACACCGGTTCAATAGACCTCAGACAGATGAAGCTATTATGCAGTCAGCTAAGGATAGCTTCAAATATGTCGAGACAGGAAAACTATATTGTACCAATAGAGACTGCAGACGGGGTCACAGGTATGAAGCTTAGTATAGTAAGAGGCGAGGATAAAAAGGGCATGGTTGACATATTCCTTGAGGATAAAAAATGCGGCAGAGTAGCTGCATATTTTGAGGCAAAGGAAAACTCAGTATCTGCTATGATAGTCACAGACGATGAGCAGACTAAAAAGCTGTTTGAAGATAATATCACTATGTTTGAGGCAGGAATAAGTGATGGTGAACAGCGTGTGCGCATAGATGTGGCACTGGAGCATGATATATCTGCAAAAGAGTCTAAGATGTCAGATATGAAATCGAATACTGAGTCAGATAATGAGACTAAAAAGCAGCTTGATGGCAGTGAAAGTGTCCAGACAACCAGACTATATCACATCGCAGAGCAGTTTATTGTAAATGTCCAGAGGGTGATTGCGCAAGATAGTCTGTAACACCGATATATATTGCATGTGCCAGGTCATCCTGATAGTTTTTGTCAGTAAGAAGAAGTGTCTCAGCAGGATTACTCAAGAATCCACATTCTACGATTACGGTCGGGGATGTGGATTTTTTAAGTATAAAGTATTCTTTATTGGGCTTAATGCTTCGTGGCTTTGCGACACAAAGAGAAGTGTTTAAAGCTCCAAGAACAGAGGATGCGAGCTCTTTTCCTGCATCAGAGGCTTCATAATAGAATACCTGTGGACCGCTGCTTGAATTGTCCTCAAAGCTGTTTTGATGGATACTGATGCTGACTGCCACATTGCTTCTAGACATCAGGGCAGTTCTCTTTGTCAGATCATCTGTCTTTGGATGCTTGGAATTATCCGGGGCGAGGTCGCAGTCGGTGGTTCTGGTCATGACAACAGTAAAGCCTCTGTTTTCAAACAGCTGTTTAAGCGCCATTGCAATACTCAGGTTGACATCCTTTTCCATGACGCCGGAGGTGGAAATCTTACCGGGATCACTTCCACCATGTGTTGATTGTAGTTTACGCAAATTGTGATATGTATTCCCCAGTATATATGGGGAGTTAGAAATGTATTGAGATTAGATAGCCTTTTTCTCCAAGTCCTCACAGTAAACGCTTGAAAATAAATGTTCCAGTTCATTTCCGAAGTTGTATGAGATTTTAAGTTTGCGGTTTTCATAAACTGTTATCTGGTCTATCATTTCCACAATAATATCTCTGTCTAATTCTTCAATGTCTTTCAGTTCCAACAACCGCCTTAACCACGGTGTTTCAAAAACATCTTCTGTTACACTTTCTTTTTTCTTTTCTTCCAGCGTTTCAATCTGTTTGGAGTAAAGCGTTTCTTTTTGTTGATAGTCCTCTCGATAAGAAAGAAATTCTTCTTTAGAAATCAGTTCGTCTTTGTAATCTTCATAAATTGCCTTTTGCAGTCTCTTTACTCTTTCAAGCTCTGTCTTTAACTTTGTCAGTTCTATGTCTGTTGATTTTCTGATTTTTGTTGCTGTGAAAGATTGTGATTTTACAAGCTCCTGCAAATTCTCTACATTGCGGATAATCTGCTTTAAATCTCCCAGCACAATATCATTCAATACTTGAAATGGGAGAGTATGCGGAGTGCAGTAATTTTTTCCGCTTCTTTTATAAGTTCCACAATAGAATGAGTAGGACTTACTTCCGTCAGCATGTTGCCACAAATTTTTCATCATTGCCCGACCACAATCGCCACACTTGATAAAACCTGCAAAGATATTTTTGTTTGTTTCCAAATCAATATCTCTATGCTTTTTCGTCAGCAGTTTTTGTACCTTATCCCAAAGTTGATGGTCTATAATCGGTTCATGTGTATTTTCAACCCTTATCCAGTTTTCTTTCTCAACTGGTCGCTGTTTGCTTCTCATACGCTGATGTTTCTTCCCTTGTATCATGTTGCCGATATACATTTCATTTTTCAACATGATATTTACTGTTGAATACGTCCAATAGGAAGTTTTCTCCAAACGGTTGCAATTTTTATAATTTTCACCGTTGAGCTTTTTATATTCCGACGGACAAAGGATACCCTCTGCATTTAGTATTTTTGCAATGCTTTGTTTTCCTATTCCTTGTGCATACATAGTAAATACTCTTTTTACAACTTCGGACGCATATTCATCAATCACAAGTTTATTCTTATTTGCAGGAGATTTCTTATAGCCATAGCTTGTAAATGCTCCGATAAATTCTCCTGCTTTCTGCTTTGATTTTACAGTCGCTTGAATTTTATTAGAAATATCTCTGGCATACTGTTCGTTGAATATATTTTTAATAGGAAGTAACATATCGTATGCCTGCTTCATACTATCAATATTATCTGTTACAGAAATAAAACGAACATTAAGCTCTGGAAATATTCTTTCCAAATATCGCCCCGTATCAATGTAATCTCGTCCGAAACGGGAAAGGTCTTTTACAACAACACAATTTACCTTGTTATCTTCAATGTCAGCAATCATTCTATGAAAGTCTGGTCTATCGAAATTCGTTCCCGTAAAACCGTCATCAATATAAACATCATATAAGATAAAGTCATCATGCTTATTCACATATTCTGTTAAAAGTTTTCTCTGATTTCCTACACTATCGCTTTCTTCCTTATCTCCGTCCTCTCGTGATAATCTGATATAAATAGCTACGTTAAATAAGCTTGAACCTTTTTGATAAATCATTTTTCCACCTATTCAACTGCCGTACCTATAATAATATCATACAATAAAGTACGGCTTCTTTCCATGATTTTCAAAGGTTTTCCCCTCTTGATATGCGTTTTTAATATGAGATTTCACGATACGGATAAGTAATTCTTCTACAGAAAATTTACATAAAAATTCTCGTTCTACAATATATTGTGCAGGTTTTTTTTTAGTCAATGTATCAGCTCCCTTAATCAACTATCTATTCTCAACATACGCACATAGGCTTATCCAATATGCGTATTTTTCACAATGTTACAGAAGCAAACAGATGGTATTGGAAAGCTTTGTTAGTATCTCAACTATTCCCATTCTTGTGGGCAGAACTGCACCATATCGGTACGGAAAGGTGTGATTTGTTGCAGGAATTTGAAAAGATTTGAAAAAATTTTCGGATACAAAAAAGCCCGCACAAAACATGAATTTTGTGCGAGCTACTGGGATAGTGTATTTAATTGTAGATAGTATGCTGTTAAATCAGATTTGAATATATCGAATTGTACTTAAAGCTTAAAGGCACATTCATCACTCCATTTTTGGTTTGGATGTTTCAATGTAATAAATATGTTCCTTGTTCCACTGTTTTAAACAAAAACAAAATTCGATAACAGCCAAAGCAATATTATATGTATGGGATAGAAAATATAAAAGAGATATTTACACTTTTTTCCTCGTTGATGATTGTATGATAGTATTAGCGGAAGAGCAAGAACCATAATCCACTGATACTGAATTGTAAATATATTCCCTCCTACATCCATAGGAGAAATTCCACCTATTACAGACAATAGATATTCCATGCCATGGGAAAGCCCTGTTCCTATTATCGGAATTAATTCCTTGATTTTCCATAAAATAATGGGAACAATATTAGTGGACATAAAAAACATATACACAATAACAAATATCATATACGACAGAATAAGTCTTTTCTTGTTGTCATAAGCTAAATACATTATAATTCCTAAAACAACAAAAATAAGTCCCCCTTCCGTTGTAAACACACTTCCCAAAAGAGCTGGTATCAAATAGAAGCATGTTGTTTCCGTATACATATTACTAATTGAACTCAGATAACCACATACTATACATACAATAACTTGATAAGTGATATATAAACTTAGTACTTTTATCCAGGAAACAGCCTTTTGGTTTTTTCTTAATTCTAAGATATAACATATGCATGCAACGATAAATAATGTTCTAAAGAAATTTAATTCAATTTGTGTACTCATTTGAATAACAGCCATCACAATACTTGCTAAATATAGCCTCAATATATACATCCGCTTAGAACTAGTATACTTTACGCCATTAACAACACCAAAAATAAAAATAGGTGCAGCGATTCGTCCTATCCAATGTAACGGTAAAGACATTGGCAAATCAGGAAAGAAATAAGCTATATGGTCTAAAAACATAGCAATCATAGCTATTATTTTTAACTGAAATATATTCATTAACAATACTCCTTGATTTTATTGGTAGTGTCAAAAACTACCCATTTTATTGTTCTAAAATTCTTTTAAAACCTTG
>OJNU01000572.1_pt1 | contig 26123 bp, 33 predicted proteins | sample 1597941 | NCBI WGS metagenome assembly OJNU01 (sample SAMN01915228, study PRJEB22387) | human gut metagenome | isolation source: stool | host: Homo sapiens | place: USA | reverse complement strand
TTATGATACTCTAAACGATTTACATAATCAAAAGGTTGAGGAAATGAACACTCTAGCTAGTAATGTTAAAGAAGTTATGAGGTCACTTAGTGCTTGTATCAATAGGACTAGTCCTACCAACCGTATGAAGCAGGCTCAGAGTAGCTTGGCAAAGTTATATAACTCATTACTCAAAGGTGCAGGAGTATAACTGCACCAACTTGGGCTTGTATGGTTTTGACAGGTGATTACAAGTTATGAGGACGTGTAGAGTTGGCACCAACTCTCATAAAATGATGCACAAATTTAAGTGGCAACACTGTTTACAGAATGGTAGCTTAAGCTACTGGCTTATTAGTATTAACATATTAATATAGTCGGGTTAATGGAGAAGACCTAGAAACAGAAGAGGTGTGGGAAGAAGCATTTTAAAGCAGCCCACTTAACTTGAACGCCAAAGGTTAGTAGAGCCGAGACCTTTCATTACCTATCTATGGGTTACAAATAGACGTTCTTCAACGTAAATGAAGTGGTGGAGCACTGACATCAGTCAGCCTATAGTTTGGTAGTTTGTAGACTAAGTCGTTTCCTCGCGGTGGAGACATAATTGGTGAATTGACACTCGGCCTCTTAGTAAAACTATCTACATGCTGAACTCGACAGCTGATGTAATAAAATAGAGACACACGTAATCTTGATATTGAGAGTTGTTTGGACGAGGGTTCGACTCCCTCCAGGTCCACTTTAATTGGTGTATTATGAAAGTTAAATTACTAAAGAAACTGCGCAAGGAATCTAAGAAGTTACAGCTAATAAGGAATTTGGACTATCAGTACATTGTTACTGACAATCCAACTCAACCACACAAGCCTAGAGTTCACACTTACGTCAGTGGTACTTATTACACTGGAGATTCATTAATCTTTGATGAATCTATAGTTAAACGGTTGCACAAATGCGAAGAACGTATGGTAGGTATAGAACTATACGTATTTATAAAGACTAATTGTTTCACTTAAAATCTATTGAATTATGGGAAAGAGGAACCTATTAACAGATGACGATTTAGTTAGAATATTCAACATCGTCAAGGCACAGAATCCAGGGCCTTTTAAGATTGCAGATGTAGTCAAGGATTTAAAGCAAGAGAAGTTTCCAAGACCAGAGAACTTCATGGCAGTTCTACGTAAACATGGTGTAATTGTACCAGATGGTGCTGTTTATACTAAAGGTTTCATGTGGAAGGAACATGGTCCATTGTACAAGACTTTGGTACTTGAAATGCTAGCTCATAGCAGGAAGGAGATGGCTAGAATACAAAGAGAAGCTTATGCCAAGAGAATGGCTATTAAAGCTGGAACTTATACGCCACCACCTGCTCCCAAACCTCAAGCTGAAATGGAAGCCAAGGTTGCAATGGATGAAGACAAGCACCTGATTCCAATTACGCAAGCTGAAATGGAAGCTATCAAGTTCTTGAAATCTAGAGGTTACAGAGTAACTAAGTTAATCATGGTAGAACAAATAGTATAATCAAAGATGAAGTTCACAGTTAAAGACACAACCCCATTTGGCATGTACATATGCCAATATCTGTATGATTTGGATAGTAACTTTGGTAAAGAGAAGCTATCGTTACCACTTAGCACCATTATAGCTCATGTTATGTATGGAACTAAGAGAATGAGAGCAGGTAACGAGCCAATACCAGCAAGTGCCATCGACCTTATTAATGAATGTATCGAGAAGAATACCCCAATACCAGTAAGTTGTACTATTGGTAGTGAGGAATCTGACAAGGTACACATTGATATTGCCGAGTACCAATCATTACAGACGCTCAAGGATATCAGTCGGAGAGTTAGAGAGTTTTACTATCCAGGACTAACTATCAAACTTGATGTAGTTGGTAAGTCTGAATATGTTAATAAGGTGACTAGTTTGGCAACTATCATGGGTGAGTTTATCATAGGCAACCACACTGGTAATTGTATCACTGTCTCCTTTGCACATTACAGACAAGCTGACTTCTATTACAAGAGTATTCCATCACGTAACATTTTACGAGGTGGTTATGTGCCAGCCTGGGACGGTAATGGCTATTTATGCTTAGAGTCACCTAATGACATTGTAAGCATGATGACCACAACCAACAATCCGGATTTGATATCTACGACAGTGGTATTGGAAGGTAATGACGCATCAGTAGACCTGAAAGTCAACTATCTGATACCTTAAATCCTACCTTAGCTGGCAGGCGCAAAGATGGTCTGATGAACCAACAATCGAATTCTAGACACTTTGATTGTGACTTAAAGGCGTTATAAAGAGTTGAAACCTATACTATTCGAATAGTAGGAGTTCGCCCAAAATGGTGGTTTGGGAAGCAGCGGTGCCAATCCGCTATAGTATTGTGTAAGAGAGAATCTGCACAACTCATGTTATTAATCAGCACATGAGTAGGTCACCATGTACACCTCTTTCCTATGTGGTCTAGTTAGTGTTACGGCTTGTAAGTGGCGAACGAGTTCGTTGGTCCAATTGCCGTAATGCTACTAGCTTTCTTAGAATAAAGATAAGACTCTCACTTAATATATAAATCAAACTAAGAGATGGAAATGAAAGGTACCCAGAGGTTTAAACCTCACTCTAATGCCTCTTATAAGAGGGATGGGGGCAAGCGTAAGTACATCAATCCCACTAAAGTATTTGTGGAACAATTTACTAACCTTGCCAAATATCATGAGCCACGTCCTTACGTGCCAGTGGCTAGAGACATGCAACAATTGTGGATAGCTAATCCATTGAAATGTATTCAGTTTACTGCATATACGAGATTAATTACTCGTAAGTGCAGAGTGGTAACTCCAGAAGGAGTAATCCAACTTGATACACAACGTGGAGAAGGTTTGAAGCATGAGGGATTAATGCGAATGATGTGGTTGGCTATGTATCACAAGCCTAACTTCCACAACAACATCGCTTACTTTGCAGCCGCGGGATGCTGGAAGGATTTCATTACTATGTTAACCTTAGATGTTCAATGGCATGGATTTAAGCACAGATTGGATTGGGACTTCTTTAAGAAGACTATCTATGCTGGTCTTGTTAATGGGCAGACATGTGATTTGGTAAAGAAGTATCTTCCACGTGTACAGTCCAACGTTGCTTGTAAGACTGATGAAGCAAAGGCACGTAATATAGTTGCCAAATTCTTGGCGGAAGGCTTATATGGTAAACCAAAGGATGAAGGAGACTTCTCAACCTATCGTAAATATAGGAAGATGAAGAACAGTGGGACTGCTAATCAATGGCAGCAGTTAATAAGTCAAAAGAAGTTCTTGGAGATTGACTTTGATACTGTGCCAGGACGAGCACTAGCACTGCTAGCAGGCTCTAAATTCCTTAAACACCAAGGCCTTAAGGATAGGTATCGGAATTGGCTCAAGTCCCGTAGGAAGCCCGTTAATAGCGGATTCATACATGATTTGTTTAGACCACTTGGGCTTGAGAGAATATGTGATACCATTCCTGAATATATGGAAACTTCTATTGATATGAGTTTCAATGCATTTGTAGAGCACGCTAAAGCTAAGAAGGCAATGCCTTTGTTAGTAGTACGAGACATTAGTCGTTCTACTAATGCTGAATCCAATCAATCCGATTGTTCTCCGTATAGTATTGGTAAAGCATATGCGCTTTATCATTCCGAACTACTTCCAACTATCTTCAAAGGTTCTTATGGAGTCCTGGAAAGTAAGATGGAATTACGTAAGTTCATAGGTCAAACTCCGTGTATTAAATGGAGGAATGACACCGAAGAACATCTATGTCAGAAACCTTCTATTGTTAGTGTAGCAGATTTACTATGTGACATTAAGAAGAACACTGGTGTAGATGAAGGAGAGTTCCCAAAGGGATGTCTCATTGTTAGTAATAATGCATTTACCAATATCAGAGGTAAGAGTGAACCATTCGCTGAATTTAAACAAAGATTACTCCAAGCTGGATTTAGTAAGGAGTTTGTAAGAGCATTCAAAATCATCGTATGGCAAATTCCTAACCCTGCTGGAGGTAAAGTTATTAAAGCTAGAACAGAGATACTGCCTGGAGTATCTAATTGCTACTTTGTAAATGGTATTGGCAATGCTGCATTTATAACTGGCGAGAAGAGATTTCAGACTCCCCACACTCCTAAAGAAGTATTTGAGAATGCTATGAATCAAGAGCTTCTCAACATGCTTGTTTACGAGAAGGAACCCACTAGAATGAATGCAAGCGTGCAGAAGAAGCCTGTGAAGGTGAATACTGTAGACAAATAGCTCATGTAAATGAGTGCCCCATTAACTTTGTGTTAATAGGATAGAAGATACCATTCCTTATATATAAGAGAAGAGCTTATTAAGTATTTATAGCAGTCCTTGTATATACTCTTACTAGTTAAGATGGGATGGTATTGAATGATTCCTTAATTACGCTGGAGGAGAATAGTTCAGTTGGTAGAACAAGTAACTACTTAGTTGCCAGTACGTTGGTTCGAGTCCGACTTCTCCTACTATATGTAGTTTATAATCCCCGAAGACTGTCTATCAGTGCAGAGTCATTTCCAATTTCGACTCTTAATATATTATTACGAGTTTAAAGTGTCTGCAACTGTTGGAACAGTTGACCAAGCTAGCTGTCTGTGAAGATGTCTGGCTTGGTTTCTAAAAGCTAACTTCTACATTGTATTTAATACATATTAACTTTTATATGTGATTAAGATTTACTATCTTTGCACTCACAATTCCAGTTGATATGGGATGTGTGCTATGGGTACGTAGCGAAGTGGTTAAACGCAGCAGACTGTAAATCTGCCGGCTTAGGCCTTCGGAGGTTCGAATCCTCCCGTGCCCACTCACACTGCGATAATTAAATACAATGTCTGTTGAGTAGTAATGCTCAACAAACCCTTCTATGGTTCGGGAGAATAGTAGAAGTTAACTGCGGGTGTAACTCAATTGGTTAGAGCGTCAGCCTTCCAAGCTGAAAGTTGAGAGTTCGAGTCTCTTCGCCCGCTCACACAATTTAGATTATAAGATATGAATGAAATTTATGCTAAGGCTGGTGTAGTTGGTGGATTAGCAGGACTACTTACGTTCTTTGTACTATTTACACTAACATCATCTAAACCGCCTAAAGTTGAGGAGATTAATGCGAGTGGCTATGACGTTTCCAGATGCTATAAGAGTCTTATTTATGGAGCTAACATCTATGAAGTGAAGACTCCGAAAGGTACTTATAAAGTATTTGAAAGTGCAGAAGGAGGCGTATTACCAAATTAAAATTAATGTATTATGAAAGGATTTACGTAGGTTTATAAGCCGCCATAAGTGAGTAGTTATAAACTAGCATTACTAACTATTAAAACTTTTAAATTATTATGGCAACTTTAAATCAATTCAAACAAGAAATCGCTAAGCTGGTTAAAGACCAGAAGGCAGCTAAGAGTGTTAATGCTCAATATTCAGTGTATGACAATAGAGGTAAGTTACATGCAATGTATGTAGCCTATTACATTCTGAAGCATAAGGTTATAGATGCTACAGAGTATCTTAATCAAGTTAAAACAGAATGGAAAGACTTAGAGATACATGGTTGGTGTGGATACGGAGGTGGTAGTGAATCTAAATACACCTGGAAGTATTTCATTAACAGAGTGAACTCCTTAATTGATATGTACTCTGATGAAGAGACTTTACGTATTGATAGACCAGAAGCTTGATGCAGTATATGGTTGTGTTCAAGGCGGACATGCAGTAGCACAATGGTTATTAGAACATCCTAATCAAGAATGGAACAATAGCTATTTGATATACTTATACGCTGATTTGGACAGATGGAAGACTAGATTGGACTTAGTTAATAAGGACTACTCTCAATTCCATGAACCTGATTTAGGCGGTAAATTAACTGCTATTGCATTACAAGATGAAGGTCGTATGTTTAAGAAACTTAAATTAGTACGAGAATGAGTTATAAACGAGATTACTACGTCAGTATTAATGCTGAACACGTAGTCATTACTAAGAATGCAAACACTCCTTTTGAAGTAGTTAGTAAGGACATTAACAATGTTACTATCCGCTATACCTACAAAGAAGGAGATAGGATTCTGACTCCGTTTGGTATTGAAACCATTAAGGAGATTAATAAGAACTACGGACAGCAACATGGCTATGAATGGTTAATAATGGTGGAAGAGAATGGAAACCAATATAAACCATGCGAGCTTAATGGCATAGTAGTTAAAGAGCTAACACTTGAGCAATGGAATCAAATCATTGAATAGTGTTTCTTGAGATAGGTTGTGGGTAAACCGGTAAAACCCTCATTCGCCCCATTAGTTCAGCGATAGAACAGTAGCTTCTAAACCTATGTGTCGCAGGTTTGAATCCTGCATGGGGCACTTTGCGGAGGAATGAAACGGATATATAAATCATACTAGTCTCATAAGCTAGTTATATTGGGTTCGACTCCCATCTCCGCAACTACAATATTCTGTTATAGTTATAATTCAATAGCTTTGAAATTAAGAAGACGTCAGCATATCGAATAGTAATGTTGCATAAGAGTAAATGAAGTCTTCTGTTGATTGGAACTTAGCTCAGTTGGTAGAGCTACTGACTCTTAATCAGTAGGTCATGGGTTCGAGCCCCATAGTTCCAACTCACTTATAGTTCGAGTCAAAATTAAATTCGTCCAAACCAAGCAGTCTGTGAAGATAGCTTGGTTTATATAATGGGTGTATAGCTCAGCTGGTTAGAGCACATCCCTGATAAGGATGAGGTCCCAGGTTCAAGTCCTGGTACACCCACAAACAACAATTTAGTAAAAGATATAAGAAGCCTTACAGCAACCTGTACAATTCTATTCATAATAAACTAAAATAGTAGGCTTCTGATGCTATGGGTGTAATTCAGTAGGTAGAATGCTAGGTTTGGGACCTAGATGTCGGGAGTTCGAGTCTCCCTACCCATACGCTATAAAACTGATATTTCCGATTTAAGCCACTAGTGCCTGTGAAGGTGGGAGTGGCTACCTATTTAGATTTCTTTCTTTGTTTCATAATTTATATAAATTAGAATCAGTTTCACTAAATCTTCAATTAATGTCCATTAATTGACACAGTTTCACACAGCCTTCAAGTCCTATTGACATGTGGGCTTGTCCGAGAGGTTAGGAGCTGGTGTGAGATGAGATTAGCTTTTTATTTACTTAATCTATTGTAATTGGAATACTCTAAAGAGTTATTAGAACCAATCGTACAGAGAGTATTTACATACTCAGATGTGTGTCGAGAGTTAGGTTTAAACCCGCACTTTAGTAGGAGACATTCTCATGCTAAAGGTGTAACACAGAACAGACCTATGAGCGAAATTTTAGTAGAGAACTCGACTTATGCTAATACCAATAGTTTAAGACGAAGACCTATTAAGGAGGGATTCAAGGAATGTAAATGTGAGGCATCAGTGAGTGGTTGGGTAATCCAATCTCATTGCAACTACATCACATTAACGGTGTTAGAACAGACAATAGATTAGAGAATCTACAAGTTCTATGCCCTAATTGTCATTCACAGACAGACAATTATGGAAGTAAGAACATTACAAGATGTATGGATGCCTGAGTGGTCTAAAGGGACGCTCTGCAAAAGCGTTTTACCGAGGGTTCGAATCCCTCTCCATACTCTAAGCTAATCTCATTAAATACCAGTTAGGGCGGTTCGATTCCGCCAGCCCACTCTCGTATTTAGTGAAACATAAGAAGGCATCAGCACTTTTATATCCATAAGTAAAATGTTTTGATTACTATGCCTTCTGTAGGATGATTCCGGAGCATGTATGGATATGCTATAGACTTTTAATCTATAGAACAGGGTTCAAGTCCCTGCGGAATCACTAGTTTTAAGTCTTTAGAATTACAAAGATTTGTTAACCACACGGTTCGAGATGGATAGTGTGGTTTAATTAAGAGATTAACAACTTATTAACCTAAACTGAATTATTATGAAACTATTACAGTTAATTAAGAAAGCAGTTCGTTGGTACTTCAATTTAGCAGCTAATAGCTATGCTTGGACACCAACAGGAGTTGTTCCTTACCATAGGGATTAACTCCGACATTCGGGGAAGGTTAATATAACAACTATAAAGATATGCAAGAATTTATTAATTCTATCATCTTAGTAGTAATTGGAGTATTAATTGGAGTATTAATTGGAGTATTAATTGGATACTTCGCTTTAATTCTAGAATTACCAGACCCAGCAAGTGCGTTATTCTGTTTACTAGCAGCTTGTTTAGTTGGAATGGGATTGTTCAGATTACTACTAGAATCGTAATTAATTGGGGAGGAAGCTTAAGTGGTATATAGCTGCGGCCTGTTAAGCCGAAGATAGCGGGTTCGAGTCCCGCCCTCCCCGCAGTATTAACTTTTAAATTAAAGAGATTATGTACAGTCCGTTAATGTATTTAATTGCTATCATCGTAATCGTGTGGATTGGATATTGTATTAAAGATTCCACATTTTAATTACGTCCTTAGCTCAATGGTAGAGCCCTTGTCTCCAAAACTGGGTGAGTTGCACGTTCGAGTCGTGCAGGGCGTGCTACTGATAAGTGTAGGTGTCGACAGCCTACTATTAAACAGTGTGGATGTATGTTGAAACGTCCAGTACAATTAGCAGTCGTTGAGATTGCTATAAGGTACTGAAGGATTCCTCTTAGTGGGAGTTGCGAAAGTGGGGAATCCTTTTAACATCTGGAAGGGTGGCAGAGTTGGTTGAATGCAGCAGTCTTGAAAACTGTCGGGCGTGTAACAGCGTCCCCTGGGTTCGAATCCCAGTCCTTCCTCAATTCTAAAATTAAAGAGATTATGAAATTCAAGATTAAATCGAAACCATTCGTTAAACTAAGTATGAAGCAATGTAGCAGGATTTACACTACTGGTATGAAGGAAGCATTTAAACATCCTACCTTAGTAAGACTACTTGCTGAAGACTATACAGACGAAGAAGCTGATAACCTTGTTGACACCTTTACTAAGGAGAGTGAAGAAGTGTCTAGATTGATGGAACGTGATTATCCTAAGATGCCTCGTAAGACTAAACTTAGGCTTAAACGTAAACTGTCCGTAACACACAATGCTTATGCTATTGTGTCTATCTTGCTACTTATGAGAGATGAGTTATAAATTCTGGGTCTCCAATGAGTATAGCAAGGACAACTCCAAACTTGAAGCGGCTATTAAATGTGACCGCTTAGTGCTAATGAGAGGATACTACGATTTTAAACGAGAAGGATTTTACATACGTTGGATACTAAAGCAATCCGACAAACATTCAGTAATGAAATTCTTGTATAAGTCACTTGACAGACATTGTTGGGAGTATTCAGGTAACTATGATAACAAGCTCTATGAGGAGTGGTTAAGAGAACATATTGTATTTAATAGATTGTCGTATGAAAGGAATTGATTTAAAAGGATTAGACATGAAGAAGTTCGTAGGTACAGGATACCATCCAAAGTCACACATTGCTAACACTAATGGTAGAGACGATGGAAGAACTAGAAATGGAGAAACTGAAGGACTCAAGGGTCAAACGCAACAAGTGGTCACGGAACCAAAAGAAAGACCAGAAGTATATTACTAGGATTAAGCAACATGCTGCTTATTGGTATAATCCAGACAGAACTGCTAAAGGTAGACACTGGACTGAATTATATAATGAGAAGTATACCTTTGCCTATAAAACTACTTCAACGCCTTGTAGCTGTCCAATGTGTAGTGGTGAACATTACAACAGACTACAATACAAAGAAGAAACTAAGCGCGAATTGGATATGGCATTTATGATGAATTACTAATATCGCAAATAAGAAGCCACACAGCAATGTGTCATGTTATATGATTTTAGTATGGCTTCTGTAGGATGCTCCGTTAGCTCAGTGAATAGAGCAACGCCCTTCTAAGGCGTGGGTCGATGGTTTGAATCCATCACGGAGTACTATTAATACTGGTAGTATGATAGGATTTGTAGAATATCTAATTAGTAAAGGTTATAAGCCTTACAGGAAGCAAATGACTAAGAAGGGCTCAACATATGTCCCTGATAGCAATATTGGGTTCTATTCTTCAATGTCAGAACACATTGACCTTCGTCTTATTAAGGGTAAGAAGGAAGTAGTGTATGGATTACATGAGTGTGGACATTGCTAAATTAATAGGTTGTTAATCCGGAAGCAACCTTCCGTAATCAGTCGGACGTTGGGAGCTGATAGCCCTACGATAGTGTGGCTAAATATGGGCCTGTAGCTCAGATGGTCAGTTCGCGCTAGACTGAAAATCTAGAGATGATGGTTCGACTCCATCCTGCCCCACTATATTAATAACAGATTAAATATTACTAAGATGAGTGACTTGTATTACATCATAGGTGGTATAGCCTATGGTATCTTCATCTTGCAATTTGTGATTTCATGGGTTGCAGGTGAGTTCGATGTAGATGTTGATTTTGATGGTGATGCCGACTTTGATGTTGGTGATGTTGTTTCATTTAAAGGACTAATCCACTTCTTTATGGGATTTGGAGGATGGACTTCTACTAAACAATTGCTAGGTTATGAAGTAACTTGGATTGATTGGTTAATAGGGTTCTTCATTGGTCTTGTGTTTGTGTTTATGCTGTATCATTTATATAAGTTCTGTATGAAACTACAGAATCTTCCTACTGACGAACCAGCTACTAATTTAGTAGGCAGGACTGCTTCAATCTATGTACACCTAGGGGATGGACGCTATTTAGCAACTGTTGACATAAGTGGCTCAATGAGAGAAGTAGAAGTGGTATCTCTTAGTAAGAGAGTATATACTGTCAACCAACCAGTAACTATTCGTAAGTATGAAGACAATAAATTGTACATAGATTAAATTATAAACTAATGGAATTAACAACATTAATCATTGTTGGTGTAGTAGTATTAGTAGCTATCATCACCGTTGTAGGCATCTTATCTCGTTACCGTAAATGTAAATCTGACGAATTGTTGGTAGTTTATGGTAAAACTGGTTCTCATAAGGAGTCAGTACAGGAACTAGACCCTAAAGGCAACCCTGTTACTAGGGAAGTAGAAATCAAAACTGCCAGAGTATATCATGGTGGTGCAGCTTTCGTTTGGCCTATCATTCAGGGTTATGAAGTAATGTCAATGCGTCCGATTCAATTGAATCTGACTCTTAAAGATGCATTGTCAGCACAGAATATTCGTGTAACTGTTCCTACTACTGTAACTGTCGCTATCAGCCAAGACCCAATCATCATGCAGAATGCTGCAAACAGATTATTAGGTGTTGATGATAAGGACAAAGAGAACCTAATCTCGGACATTGTCTATGGTCAAATGAGGCTTATTGTAGCTTCTATGGAGATTGAGGAACTTAACTCTAACAGAGACAAGTTCTTAACTCAAGCCAGAGACAACATCAATACAGAGTTAAACAAGCTTGGTCTATATCTAATCAATATCAATATCAGTGACATCAGAGATGCTGCCAACTATATTGAGAATCTTGGTCAGAAGGAAACCACTAAAGCTAAAGCGCAAGCTGAAGCTGCAATCGCTGAAGAGGAGAAGAAGGGAGCAATTCAAATTGCAACTACTACCAAAGAGCGTGAGACCAAAGTAGCCGAAACTACAAGAGAGCAGAAGATTGCAATTGCAACTACTCTTAAAGACCAGGAGACTACAATTGCTGAAACCAATAAGGAGAAGGCAGTTAAACTGGCAGAGACCGAGAAGGACAAATCGGTTAGTATTGCTAAGGCTACTAAAGAACAACAAGTCCAATTGGCAGAGCAGATTAAGGAGCAAGAGATTGCTATTGCTGAACAACGTAAGGAGAAGGAAGTAGGTGTCGCTGTGGCGCAGACGGAAGAACAATCCAAAGTTGCAGAGCAAGAAGCATTAAAGGTTGCTGCTCTAGCTAAGGCACAGGCTGAAGCCGATTCTAAGAGAGCTGCCGCTGCCGCAGAAGCAGCTGCTAATGTGGCTAAATCTGAAGCAGAAGCTGACTCTAAGAAGGCAGAAGCTGAAGCTCAAAAGCAAATTCGCATTGCTAAAGCTAAGCAAGAACAGGAAGCTGAAACCATTAAGGCTACTCAAGAGAAGGAAGCTAAAACTGCTGAATATGAATCAGACGCTCGTCAAAGAGCAGCTGAAGCAGAGAAGGCAGCAGGTGTAGCAGAACATACTGCTACTATTGAAGTTTCTAAAGCCAAAGGAAATGCCGCTAAAGCTGCTGCGGAAGCAGAGAAGGTAGCTGGTACTTCTAAGGTTGAAGCTGAAATGGCAGTTGCTAAAACTAAGCAAGAGCGTCAAGTTGAGGTAAATGAAGCTGCCGCTAAAGCTGAAGAAGCTAAGTTGAAAGCTGAAATCATTGTGCCGGCAGAAACCCAAAAGCAGAAAGTAACCATTGAAGCAGAAGCTATTAAGGCTAAAGCTGTCTTGGAAGCTGAAGCTAAGGCAGCTGAAATCATGAAGGAAGCAGAAGCTAAAGCTAATGCCACTAAGATGCAACTAGAAGCAGAAGCAGAAGGTACTCGCAAGAAGTTACTTGCAGAAGCAGAAGGTAAAGAAGCATCATTGATGGCAGAAGCCAAACAGAAGCAAGCTATGGAGATGGCTCCGGCAATGGCAGTTGAGAAGATGATTGAGAGTGGAATGACTCCAGAGTTCATCGTTCAATATGCAATGACTGACAAATGGAAGGAAGTTGCAGAAGCTAACGCTAAAGTATTTGAACATATTCAGCTTGGTAATGTTACCGTTTATGGTGGACATGACACAGCTGGTAAGTTCATGGCTGAAACTGCTAATCAACTGGCTCCGGCATTGGAGATTGCTCGTAACTTGCCTATTGCAAGTTCGTTGAAGCAAATCTTCACAGGTAAGGCTCCTGAAACTGACAAAGCCAATAAGGATGGGTTTGAAGCTGTGAAGTAAATTCTTTACAGTATAGATTTCTTTAAGAAGACATCAGCAAGATACAGCATACAAATGTCTTCTGTGGAATGGAGGGTTGGGTGAGTGGCTGAAACCACGTCCCTAGCAGTTTATAATAAAACTTAATGAAAGTATGTTCTCGATGTAAACAGGAGAAGGATGAATCTGAATTCTATCAAAGGAAGAATAGGTCATCTGGACTAACTTCTATGTGTAGAGTGTGTACACTCGAATACATGAAGGAGAAGAGAGACACATTAATGATTAAGATTAACAAGTACAAGGAAGATAGGGGTTGTGCGCCAATTGTCATAGAGAGTATCATTACCTTCATGACACTATAGGAATTAGTACTGAAGATTATTTGGAAGGTAAACCTTGATGGTGATAGGGGCAGATTGCTAATCTGTTTCGTACTGTAACAGGTATTCAGTTCGATTCTGATGCCTTCCACAAACTGCTAAGGACGCGGGCCCGTAAGGGTCTCGCAGGTTCGAATCCTGCACCCTCCGCGCTGATTAATAAGAGTTGTGAAATTATTATTAACCTAATTAGTAAGATTATGGTGAAGGTGTTAAATTCAAGAGAATTGAGGAGTATAGATTTAAAGTCTATACCCGATGCTATCATCTTAGCATTTAATACCCTTATAGTGAGGAATTGGAGTGGAATGATGGCAGAGTTTAACCAGAGAGATGTAATTGCCTATGTAGCATCTGAAGGTTTAACTGAAGAAGAGGTAATTAAGAACCATTGGCTTGATGTGGAACCTCTATATCGAGAAAATGGATTCAAAGTAACGTACACGCGTAACCATGAGGGTGGTAAATTCACCTTCTGGAAAGCTTAATAGGATGTTGGGTTCGTCTAGTGGTCCAGGACCTATGACTTTCTATCATAGTACAGGGGTTCGAATCCCCTACCCAATGCTTAGTAATTTAATTAAATGAATTAATACATGAAGGAATGTAACAAAGTATTCTTTGGCGATAGTGGAATCACTTCTACATCTGCCAATCACTTAGCTAATATAGCTAAGGAAATGGTGGAATCTAATAAGCAAGTATTGGATTCTGTGGGCTTTATAACAATTACTGCATCTTTACTAAGTGGAGGTAATGTGGCAACTGTTAAAACTGGTAAGCCAGATGGATTCTTGACTAATGTACCAGTTCTCCTTAGTGAGATTGGTGATATGAATGCTTTCTGTGCTTGGATGCGTGAAGCTATTAAGGCTAGAGAAAGTGAACTAGCTGACATTGAACGTCTTGATATTGAAGACTATTGTAAGCTAGTTAATAAGGAGTTCCCAATTCGTCCAGATAGAGATGACTTATGGACTGAAGAAGATGCTCTTGCCCAAATGAATGTGGCTGAAAGAATGGAGTATTACAAATTGGAAGCAGAAGCTGCTGCAATTGGTAAGTACATTCATCCTCGTCAATCATATGCTATTGCAAGAGAGGAGCTTATGAAGAGAGTAGCTAATCCTACATCTTTAACCGGAGAAGGAGTTAATACTATAGTTTATAGATATGCTCCATCTGCTAATAGCGACTTAGTTGAGCAGACATTCTTTGACTTGCAGAACAAACATCGTTCATTGTCAGCACGTCTTAACAAGATTAAGTTCAATATTAAGGCATCAGTTGACAGTCACAATGCAGCTGTAAATGCTAAGTTCAGTGAAGCTCTTACTAGCTACAGGAATCAGATTGATGTACTCGATTCTGAACTGACAGTTTATAAAGACGAACAACGTAAGGCTTTATTAAAACTAAAGATAGTCATTCCTAAGGAATTGGCAGCCATCTATCAAGTAATTGATAAGGTAGCTAATCCGAAGGAAGACAAGTAGGTGTTAAGGACTTGAATCAAATTCGATTCTAACCTTACTTTACGTGAATAGTATATTGTAACCAAGACTTTAATCGTTCCTCTATGGTACGATAATTAGCGGTGCCCACTTCGTGTGCATTGCTGACATCTATTAACATATAAATTGAACCCCTGACAGTCTATTGCGAAGTTATACAATCCAAACTTTGACTTTGCCTTAGATAGCAATAGGCTGGCCCTCGCCTTGTTCATTGTTATAGACATAGTTTACAATTACTATTCACGACTATTAAATGCAGCCATCTACTAACTGGTTAGGTAATATGCCTCTCAAGCATAAAATACGGGTTCGAGCCCCGTTGGCTGTACCTTGCACTGAACCCTCCCAATTTAAGCAATTAATCATTGCCTTGTCCTATGGTAAGTCTTGGTTGCGACTGGACATGGACACCCAGTTTCAATTAAGACAAGACCTCAGCTGGCGGGAATGGACAATACTTTGCAAATCCACCCAATTAGTCCAAATTGGTAAGGTCTGAAGTAGGTAAAGCCAGCTTTAATGGTACATTCGTCTAACGGCTAGGATACGTGACTGTCTATCACGGGGTACGGGTTCGATTCCCGTATGTACCGCTAAGTAGCGATATTCTTTGATTTACTAAGAAGGCGTCAGCAGTTATGTTATTGTAACATTGCCTTCTGTAATTGCCGCTTTAGCTCAATTGGCAGAGCAGCTGATTTGTAATCTCGGGGTCGTTGGTTCGACTCCGTTAAGCGGCTCGATGTCAGTTCTTGATAACTGACGTTAGATTATAAATTAACACAGAGAGATGCTTATTAATGAACATGCTAAATGTAAAATGAATGAGCAGTTTTAAAGAGAAACTAAGTAAGAGTGGTAAAAGTGTACTGGATGCAAGAGCACAGAACTTGTATGACTTAGCTAAGATTGAGGAGGAACGTTTCGTACAGGATTGTAAATTGAAAGTTCTTCGCATTCAAGGTGAAATCAACAAGCATAATGACCTTGCAGTAAAATCCAGAGACTCTTTGAATCCGGGAGACTCTTTGAATCCGGCTGAATGGGTAAGGACAAGACATGAATTGGCACGTAAACTACGTGTTGCAAAGATTGAATTGGCTTTGGCGTTGCAGGTAGATGCAGAAGAGTTCCCTGCCGATGATTCAGAGAAGATTGACTTGAACGATGTTGCTGCCGAAATGGCTGATGAAACTAACGTATAACAATTGTGGGATGCGGTAGTTATTCATATGCAACATATAGTGTAGAGTCAAACACTAGAGGTTTAAATACTAAATCTCGTGACCAACTCTTCGCTAACAAGACTGTGATTACTGGTAATACTGTCGCATCCTTTAATACAGGTGCTAGACAGTATAACACTGAAGTTAAGCAGGAAATGTTAAACGTGGGTGTTCGTGAGTGTCGCGACTCTGATGAACATCCTTTCTCTACTCCGATAATCATTGCACTAAATGTTACTGGTTCAATGATGAACACTCCTTATGAAATGATTAAAGACCATCTTCCAAAGATTATGGATGCAGTCATTCAATTAGGAGTTCAGGACCCTCAAATACTGTTTATGGCAGTTGGGGACCATGAGTATGACCGATACCCTATTCAAGTAGGACAGTTTGAGTCTGATACAACTAAGATTCTTGACACTTTGCAGTCTCTAGTAATAGAAGGCGGTGGTGGAGGTAATCGTGGTGAGAGCTATTTACTAGCTCACATCGTAGCTGGTTATCATACTGAAACTGATTCATTCTTCAAACGAGGAGTGAAAGGATTCTTGTTTACTATTGGGGATGAACCTAATCTCCCTAGCATTCAAGGACGTGAACTTGAGAAGGTACTTGGTTATCAAAAGGGTGCTGAAGCTATTAGCCAAGAAGAAGCAATTCAGAAGGCTAAAGAACAGTACCATGTATTCCACATTCACATTACTAATGCCAGTCATGGCACACGGTCAGCTGAATCTTGGAAGCCTCTACTTGGACAGAATGTACTAATGTGTGCATCTGGAGAAGTGGACAAAGTGATTGCTAAAGCAATTAAAGAGAACTACGAAGAGCCAACGGTTCTTGGTAGTGCCCCTAGTAACTGGACTGATGTAGAATCAACCCCAGCTACAGGTAAACTTTTATTAAACTGAACAATGGTTAGTATTGTATTAGGAACTTTCTACGGTGATGAAGGTAAGGGACAGACGGTTCACAATCTGTGTAAACAGAATCCGAGCAGTCTAGTAGTCAGGTTTAGTGGTGGGCATCAAGTTGGACATACAGTTCGACATGGAGATGTTACACACACATTTAGTAACTTTGGCAGCGGAACCTTACTAGGAGTACCTACGTATTGGTCCGAATACTGTACTGTAGACCCATTAACTGCAACCATGGAGGCTAGGAAACTTAATGAGATTGGGATTCATCCTGAAATCATGTATGATTCTAAATGCCAAGTAGTAATTCCTTTTGACGTCTATTCCCAAATTAACAATGCGGAGAATCTACGACATGGAACTGTAGGTACAGGGTTTAAAGCTTGTTTGGACCGAGTAAAGGTAGGCTATAACTTAACTGTTATGGATTGCTTAAATCTCAACATCTTACGTGAGAAGGTAAATGCAATTGCAGACAACTATTACAAGATGACAAGTAACTATCCTTCGATAGACTTGGACAACTGGTGTAGAACTGTATTTGCCTACTTTCACACAGTAAGGGTTACCAATGTAAACATACTTAGTGAGTATTACGAGTTAATCTTCGAAGGCTCACAAGGTATTTTACTAGACCAGAGATTTGGCATCATGCCTTATTGTACTCCGTCTAATACAACATCTCAAAACGCTTATTCACTGTTAAGAGAGATTGGCTATAAGGACAAAGTCAATGTTTGTTATGTAACTCGTCCATACATAACTAGACACGGTAATGGCCCGTTTGCTTCTGATAAGTCAGTTAGGGAGGTAATAGACCCTAATAACAAGTATAATGACTTCCAGAAGACTTTACGAGCAATTGATTTTGATGTCGATTTACTTAGACACAGTGTCGCGATTAATAGGCAATTTCACACTTACCTAGACGACTTCTCTGTAGAAGAGAAGTTATATGTAAGTCAGTGGGACTTGGCGACTGATAAGGAGAAGGAACTTCTCTTGAGTATATCTTTGCCAGTTCAGCCTATGATTTATGATAAGTTAGTTTAGCCGGGTCTTAGTACCTGGCTTTTACTGGGCTATGGTGTAGTGGTAGTCACACAAGGTTTTGGCTCTTGTAGCCCAGGTTCGAATCCTGGTAGCCCAACGACTAGTCATTAATCAGTTTAATATAAAGTTTACCATGAAGAAGTTATCAATAGTACCATACTAGTTGCTAACTGTGGCCTTTAGGGCCCGTAACTCAATCGGTTAGAGAAACTGATGAATCTTTGTTTATAGGGACGTATCCCCTCTGCCTTATACGCTGTTGAAAGGGTAATAGGTTACATGTGGGTTCAATCCCCACCGTCCCCACTCTATGAGCAATATAAACTACTAGGGACATGGGAGAAAGTTGCATCGCATTATGGCATTTCTAGGAGAGTGATACAAAGAATATGAGCCAAAGATTCAAATCAGGAGGTTATCGGTTCAAGTCCGGTCGGGCCCACACAGTTAATAAGGTAGCTATGAGTACAGTAGTAGGTAGCATTGAAGGCTACGATGTCATTTACGTGGAAGGCAAGAATGTTATATTCTGTAAGAATACTGCATTACCCTACCCACTTATTAAAAGAATTATTAGGGGAAACACATGTAGGGAGACCATTGCCGAGAAGAACCTAACTGTCACTCAAGACGGTTCTATAATTCAACTTGGCTGTCTAACTACAACGAGAGAGAATTGTGAAGCAATCATTAAAGAAGTAAACAAGATTAATAAACCAATTAAGTAATGGCAAAGAACATCATCCCGCAAGGGACCACCGCTGCAATTGCGCAGAGAGTTAATAAGTACGAAGAGTCTCAAAAGCAGAGAATTGTCGACGTATGTCAGAGCAACATGAAGTATGCCGACGTTCTGTCGTACATCGAAGGCGAAATCAAGCAATCTAAGAAGATGGCTTCTTTCAAGTATTCACTGCTTTGTTGGAAACCTGACGGTGTGTATCAATTGAACCGTGCTATCAATGAAGTGTTCGGTTCTGCTGTTAGTAAGGAGGATAACAGTCCTTCTGGAAACAGTAACATTGACACCGTAGATGTAACGCTGGCTGACGGTTCTCGTACTAAAGTACCGTTTGGTAAAATCAGTCTCGAAGAGCTTGGCGAGGATTCTGAAATCAATATCAACTATGACAACGACCGTCATTTGTTGCTGATTAAAGGTCAGTGCCAATTCAAGTATCAATCTCTTATTGATGATATTGTTGACAGAACTAAAGAGTTACTGGCAACTGAATCTATCTATAAGAATCAGGCACTTGAAATCACCAACTTGAGCGAGCCGAAGATTATGACTCTTGCCGGTATTGACAAACAGTTCATGGTTCTGTCTAAGAAGACTGAATTTGAATTGCAACCGCTGCGTTCTCGCATTCTGTATCCGGAGAAATGTATTGACAAAGGTATTCCATTGAAGTATGGCTGCTTACTGGAAGGTAAGTATGGTACTGGTAAGACCTTGTTAGCATTCAAACTGGCTAAAGATGCAGTAAACAATGATTGGTCCTTTGTGTATTTGAAAGACCCTTCACTGCTCGCTGAAACACTTCGTATGTGTAAGGTCGTTGACCGCTCCGGTCATGGTGTTATTGTCTTCGTGGAGGACATTGACCAAGTAACTAGAGGCAACAGAGACTCTGCTATGCAGGACATTCTGAATACTCTGGACGGTGGTGACACCAAAGACATGAACGTTATTACTTTGTTCACTACTAACCATATTGAACTGATTGAACCTACCTTCTTGAGAGGTAAGAGAATCGGTTCTGTGATTACTATGGACTGTCTGGATGCTGAAACAGCTGAAAGATTCATCCGTGAAACGTTCTCCGAGAAGGAAGGATATACCGTTGACGAAGACTTGAGTGAAGTATGTAATTATATTGCACAGGCAGAGATTGCTCCGGCATTCATGGCGGAGATTGTGGAATCCACTAAATCTAAGCTCATCTTCACTGAAGAAACTCATGTGACTTCATTCCATATCAAGACCAGTGTTGAATCTTATCAACGTCAGGTTGGTCTTGCATCTAAGAAGGCAGTTATTGAAACTCCAGCTGATAAACTGGTAGCTGGTTTGACTGCAATCTTCGGTGCTGATAAGATTGAAGCTATGACCCAGATGATGGAATATCAATGGGATTTGAACCGTAAAGACTATTCTACCGAGAAGAAGGCAGGGTAATCTGAAAGTTCGGGAGGGAGTACCTTAGGGTACTTCTTCCTTTCATTTAATATTAACTAAATTGAAGTATTTAATAGTATTACTGTTCTTATTAATGACATCATTTGCACCATATAATAGTGCACATGACTTTCATGTTAAGATAGTAGGAGAAGCAGAAGTAGAACGATTTGAATCTAAATTTCCTTTCATTAGTAGTGACGAAGCTGTATATATAGCTTATTTGCGCAAATACTATAAAGGGCATGAAGATGACTATATTAACTTAATGAGATAGCAATTAATGGGGTAGTGGCGAAATTGGTAGCACGCGCTGGTCTTAGGAACCAGTACCGAAAGGTGTGTGAGTTCGAGTCTCACCTACCCTACATATTACTAACTTAAACTTGAAGATTTATGGGAAGAGATTTACATGAAATCATTGCAGACCTCAAAGAAGCTGCAATTGATGCTAAACCCGAAGGTCAATCATATGCAGTGCCTATGGTAGACCCTACTGAAGCTGCGATGTACATTGCAGAAGCATTTCAATCTGGTATGGATTACGCACTAGAGAATATTGCAGACGATGGCTGTGATAGTTGATTTAAGGAAAGACCTCCACACAACTGCGAGAGTTATAGGGTTCTTAATAGGATTGTCAATAGCATTAGCAGGATGTAATTCCAAGATTGCGGAAGATTGTAACTGTGTGTTATGAGGTGGTTGTATCATATCCTAATTGATTGGATAGACTTAATGAGGGATTGATATGGAAACAGCGTTAATGGTTACTGTAGTCATTGCATTTGTGGCTGGATGTTGGAATTGGTATACAAGAGGGTCTTAAACATCCTTGGGCATTTGCTCGTGCGGCCCGTTCCAGCCACTAACAATTAAAGGAAGGAGGACTTATGAAAGAGTTAATTGAAGAGCTTAAAGCTAAGTATGCTGACAATGAAATCATGTCGTCTGTAATAGACAGCATTCAAAAGGCTTATACAATAGGCTATAGTGCTGGATTTGCAGCTGGTGAGGAAGCTATGAAGAATGTTGTTGATAAGTTAATGTCACCACCTATGGCTAATTGATATGAGAATAGAAGAGTTCTTAAAGAAGATTACAGAGATTGATTTAACTCAAGTTAAATATGTCTTCTCTGATTGGGATGATGCTTTAGAAGCTTATGCTTTGCAATATAAGAAACACGGTTCGCCTAATGTAGTCAGGTTATTAAAGATAGCCCCTACATTAGGCGAACTTGTTGATTTATATAGGGGTGTAGTTCTTAATGCATATCCTATGACAATATCTCAATTAGCCATTAAGCAGGAACGGTATCAAGAACTGTTAAGTTATCACCAATACAAGAATGGTTCTGAAGAGACATTGTTTGAGCGAATCAGTAATGGCTCTCAAATGGAAGATAGATTGAACTTTGCATATAGTTTAAGTAAATTAAGTAATGAATTACAAGGAACAGAAGCTGGCAGAAGGAAGCTCATTCGTAACCTCCGAGAAGGGAAATTCAATGACTCCATTAATCCGGTCGGGTCAAAAGCATTACTTGGAACCAACGAACCTAGACGAGGTTGAAGTAGGGACATAGTATTTTGCAAAGTTAAAGGACGTTACTACACTCACTTAGTTAAAGCTAAGGGAGCACGTGGTGTATTGATTGGAAACAATCATGGCAAGATTAATGGCTGGACTAAAGCCGTATTTGGTAAAGTAACTGAAATACTATGAGTGAAAGAAGACTGAAACTTGGCAATCGTAGGGAGTATAAACGTAGAAGTAAACATACTCGCAATCCTAGTTATTATCCTAGACATCTTACTAAGGTACGTCTTAGTGACTTAGATGCTGATTATAATCTTCCTGTACCTAAGGAAGTCGCAGCTACTAAGGGTTATGGTAGGAAGGTGGTTAGTAAGAATGCTAGAGTTGCTTACGAACATCATTGGGGTTATATTAAATACAGGCGTATTGAAAAGTTTATATCCAAGTATATTGGTAAACCTTATGATGAACTATGTAAGGCTTATGACACCTGGATGAAACCTGTTAGAGATGCTGGTAATTATGATTACCCTCTTAGTAACTTCTTCACTAAGGACAGATGGAGACAAACTACTAAAGAGTTCTACGTGGATGATGAAGGCCTTGTTCAAGCTGAAGTAGTAGCTAGTAGGAATAGACCTATGATAGCCAAGAAGTTGTGGAAAGAGAATGCATCTCATAAGATTCCTGACTTTGGTTCTATATCTAACCCCATAAGGGTTAATAGGAATAGTTACTATCATTATGATTCTCATAGAACTTCTAATGGTACTGACCCTGACTATTACAAACCAAGATTACTTGGTAGGTATTGGTGCTGTGTTAATGGTAAAGCAGTCAGACTGCCAGTTTATCATGTTCACTATGCTAAAGACTATATAGATTATATAGTTGGAGGTAGAACTAAGACTCATTGGGGAACTGTTACTAAGTCTGACACCTTCGCTGGTCTTTATAGACAAGGTACATATATGTATGAACAAGCTAAGAAGCTAGAAGCTGCTTGGATGTATGTACCTATACCTTGCTCAAGGTATGGCAACCACTGGGAGACTATGGAGCACTTTAGGCATCGTCACATAGAGGAACAAGAGAACCCTGACATTGTTAAGTTAGATGCTAATATAGCCAAATGGCAAGCCAATGTTGAGTTCGTTCGTGAAGGCGGTACTATAATGTATACTAATATTAATGCAGCAATGCCATTAAGTCAGGTAGAGAATGTATTACATGAATATGAGAGACAACGTGCACCCAGAATTATATCATTGGATTCAGGGTATGGTCAATTGTGTCCATTAGTAAAACGATGTGATTATGAAAGAGTTCTTTCGGAAGTTAGCCACTAAGTGGTTTTGTATGCATGAGTACCAGATAGTTAAAACTACTAACTATGTACATTGCTACAAACACTTACTAATCTGCACTAAGTGCGGCAAGACCAAAGTGGTTAAAGTATGAAATAAGACGTGTCCCGAAGTACAAGGGATGGGGTGGTGCAGTTTACCTCTTTACATGTGCATTGTAATTGCCATTATCACTGCTCCACATAAGGTTAAATAAGTACGACCGTTTGACAGGCACTAGTGTCTTGAAATAAAGATGCGTGTCAGCACGTGAGACATGGAGAAGACTGCTACTCCTTTATCAAGCAGCCATCATGTGACTATGGTGTAAAGGAAGGCACATCACTTAATTTTAGTATGCACACAGGTGATAGACTAGGTTCGATTCCTAGTGGTCACACACCTTGAACCTTGTAATCTTATAACAACAAAATGTTTGGAAAGAATAGACCTGACAAAGTAAGCAGTTCATCACTTATAGAGGAATCTAATAAGATTGTGAACATCTTCAATTCAGCTGTAGAGCAACTTTTAGGAGTAGCTAAGAAGGCTAATGAGGAGAAAGCTGCTAAAGAACAAGAGATTACAGAATTACAAACTGAAGCTGCTAACCTTGAAGCAGTTTCCAACAAAGCAACAGCCATGGCCGAGAAGATTGGTGGGTTGCTTTCATAACATATGAGTGAACAAATCAGAGACGTAAAAGACATTCAATTTGATGTTGAACAGTTAATGAAGGCTAAGTCCTTCTTAGAGATTGTTGATGGTAATGTTGAAACAGCATTCTATCTTGGCTTCTTTAGAGATGAATTGCAAAGACCGCTTCAAGTAGCCTTAATGGTTAGAGGGGAAGAAGGTATTGAATTAGTAAAGAGTTTCGATAAAGCCATGCAAGACGCACGTCCCTACGTTGACCAAATGACCAAAGTGTCTAATAAGTTAATGGAAGGAGAAGAGTTCACCATGTTAGATGTAATCAATGGCACAATAAATGGCATTGAGTACAAAGAGGAGAACGACAAGTTCTATGTGGCATTCATTCTGGGAATGTGGACACGTCATCTTATTGATGAAGATGTAGTTGAATCCCAGGACGATGATGAGGACTTTGTAGAAGACCCTAATGCCGACGCATAATTATACAGTTTATTGTGATGGAGCCTATTCAGCTGCTAGGAATCAAGGAGGTATTGGCTTCGTGATTCTAGAGAATGACAAGGAGATATTCCACTACAGTAAAATGTATAAGAACAGTACTAACCAACGTATGGAGCAAATGGCTGTAATAGTCGCTCTTGAATCCATTAAGGAGCCTTCTGAAGTCACCATTGTAACTGATTCCATGTATATAGTGGGAACTCTTACTAAAGGGTGGAAGAGGAAGGCTAATCAAGACCTATGGGAACGTATGGATAAGGCTGTGAATAGGCACAAAGTAGTGTCTGTAAATTGGGTGAAGGGCCATAGTGAGTCCGAGTATAATAAGAAAGCTGACAAGCTTGCTTATAATGCTAGCAATGAATTAGGCTAATGTAGATTTATTAAAACTTTAAACAAGATGGAATTTAACGCATTTAAGAAGGTTGTCAGTGAGCATATGAACCGTATGGTTGCAGGCAAAGACAAACTATTTCTTACTGGCGCTGACAAGCATGAATTGTGGGAGTGCTATCTCAATTCCTTCCCAGAGGAAGAGAGACAGTCCCATAATTGTAATAATTGTCGGCACTTCATTGGCCATTACGGTATGATGGTGACTATCACTAATGGTGTAGTACATACCATTTGGGAGAATTTAAATTTGGAGGAACCTTACTCTACAGTAGCTAAGAATCTTGACACATTAGTAAAAGCTAATGCAGTTAGAGATGTCTTTGTTACTAGGGAGTACGAGCTAGGTGTTGATAAGAATGGTGCCTGGATTCAGGACTCTCCAAATGTGCCTAGACGAATGACTACATGGCATCACTTATCATACAGCTTGCCAAGTCAGTTTGTTTATACAGGTGACCTATCTGTATCTGCCGTAATGGGAGACTACCGAACTACTAAGCAGGTATTCAAGCGTGCTTTGGATGAACTTACTATTGAATCTATAGAGACAGTTCTGGACTTAATAGGACAGAATACACTTTATAGAGGAGAACAGTATAAGAATGACTTGACATCATTCTTAGCTAGTAAGAGGGCGTATGATAAGCTTGATGAATCTGTTAAGGATAACTGGTGCTGGGAGAACTTTAGTAAACTGGCACATGTAGCACGCATCAGGAACACAGCCATTGGTACATTACTGGTAGACATCTCTGCCGGATTTGAACTGGATGAATGTGTAACTGCCTATGAGCGTATTATGGCTCCAGAGAACTACAAGAGACCTAAAGCAATTGTTACTAAGAGAATGATTGCTGATGCACAAGCTAAGGTTGAAGAGTTAGGTTTGATGGATTCATTACCTCGTCGTCATGCAGCACTTGAAGACATTTCAGTTAATAATGTAATCTTTGCTAATCGTGATGCAAAGAAAGCAATGATTGGTAATGTATTTGATGAGCTAGCAGCTAATAATCCTGTAGATGTTAAGAAGCTTGGTAAAGTTACCGAGATTGGCATTGAGGAATTTATTAAGAGTGTAGTTCCTACTGCTACTAACATTGAACTCCTAATGGAGAACAGGTTAGCTAGTAACTTAGTAACTCTGACTGCTCCTGTTAATAAGGAAGCTCCTCATCTGTTTAAGTGGGCTAATAACTTTGGCTGGACTTACAATGGTGGACTTGCTGATTCTGCCATTAAGGACAGAGTTAAGGAGGTTGGAGGTAAGGTTGGTGGCATTTTAAGATGTTCGTTGTCTTGGTATAACCAGGATGATTTGGACATTCATTGTGTAGAGCCTACTGGTGAACATATTTATTATGGTCACAAACAAAGTATAAGCAGCTCGGGGCAG